>Ga0187877_1000194_pt1 | contig 83399 bp, 75 predicted proteins | sample June2016WEW_17_1_3_FD_132430 | JGI IMG/M metagenome (GOLD analysis project Ga0187877, IMG submission 132430) | Peatland microbial communities from SPRUCE experiment site at the Marcell Experimental Forest, Minnesota, USA - June2016WEW_17_100 | ecosystem: Environmental > Terrestrial > Soil >...
ATGCCCGAAAGCAGAATCCCGCCTTCCGACAGGTCAAGATCGTCCTGCCCCACCTGACTTTTTCCCAGGGCACCCTGACCCTGCGCGTTGGCAAGAAGAACCTGACCATGCTGCTTGCCCCCGGCCACAGCCCGGATGGGATCGCCGTGCTGGTGGACGAGGATCGCGTTCTCTTCGCCGGGGACGCTTTCATGCCGCTCCCCTACCTCGTGGACGGTGATGCGGATGAAATCACGGCCTCCATCAAGAAGATCGGGCGCATGGGGCTGGAGAACATCATCCAGGGCCACGGCGACATCATCCTGCGTGGGGAAATCGATGCAGCGGTGAAAGAGAATTTGAATTACCTGACCAACGTTCGCAAGGTGGCTAAGGCCGCGGTCCGCCGCCGTGCCCCTCAGGAGTATATGGATGAGATGCACATCGAGTCCTGCGGGAAAAGCAGGGTGCACCTCGGCGGGTTGGCCGAGGAGCTCCACCGCCGTAATCTGCGTTCCCTGTATAACCAGGCTGTAGAAGAACGTGCTGCCAGCAAATCCGGGAAAGGAAAATAAAATTCCGCCGCACTCAAAGGGTGCGGCGGTTTCATCTTCCGCATGGAAGCCCGGGCTACCTTTTATGAGGTGACCGGGAAAGCATCAGCCTGAATGAACTACCTTTAACGCGATCTCGTTCGGATTTCCAGACTCGATCCAAAACCCGCGTGCGTTCCACTTACCCGCCAGGGGGTACCAGATGATATTCACCACTGGATACAGGCTCTCGGCGATATCCGTAGGTGAGGGGTGATCCGGCCCTTTCGGATGAGAATGATAGATGCCGATCAGGTCCAGACCGGCGGCCTCGATGCGCTGGAAGGCCCGCCATTGGGCGCGCGGCTCCATGCGGAAACGGACTGGGCTGTGCAAAGAATTGGGAACCCCGAGCACCAGCTCCACGCGTGTGCCTCTCCCGGCCAGCAGCCCACAGGCCTCCAGGGGAGCACGCCGGGCGACATGCCGGCGCATTGCCTGCCAGGCATTCCGACTGAGGGATAAATGGTCCATCATCAACGAAACCAGATCGCCAGCCCCCAGAATAAGACCAGCATGACCGCCGGTTCCGTGACTGACCGGCGGAAGGGATGGCCCTCTGCCAGGCTGACGGCCAGGATCGTCAAGGCATAAATCGGACCGACCAGCGCCAGGCCGTAGCGGATGGGGGACAGGGGCCAGTAGTGCAATGCCGCACCCAGCTGCATCGTAACCACCGCGATCCCGACTGCCCAGGCTGCTTCCCAGCGTTCACTCAGACGCAGGTGCAGGGTGCGCAGAGCGGTCAGGCCGCCGGTCAGGAAAAGCGCCGGCAGTACAAGGAAAAGCCTCGAATTCGCAGCCCGCAATGCCACGGACAGGATCAGGAAGATCGTGAAGGAGATCGCGGTGAGCGTGGCGCTGGCCACCGGGTAGCGTGTATCGGTGGGATCCACCGCGACGTATTCGGCCAGGAACACTACCAGGAGCAGGCTGCCGCCCAGTCCAAATCCCAGCCACCAGATTCCTCCGGCCGGCAGGGTATAAAGTGCAACGCCGATTACCAGCACGGTCAAGGTGGGAAGCAGCCAGTGCTCCTGCGTTCCGCCGTGTTGCAGGGAAGGATGCGAGCGTAGCAGCCAATCGACACCCGTGGCTGTCAGCCCTGCAGCGAGAATCACGATGGCCGTGTTCAGGTTGACCGAAAAGGCCAGCACGATCCCAGGCAGCGGGAGTGACAGATCCAGATTGGGTGTGCTGATTACCCGCGTCAGAGCAAACGCTAGGAGGACTGCTGCCATGAGTACGCTGATGCGGCTGGCTTCCGGCAGATAGCGATGGGACTGCATAGGTGCATTGTACCTGTCCAGGCCACCCCTGCCAAGAGAGTAGGATCAGCCTGGCAGGCGATTTCTAGAACAGATGTACGATTATTGAGCGTGTGGTAGAATTGTCTCCGTGGAAACCGAACCCAATAAAATTCCCCCTCCACCGGGCCTGATCCACTCGCTCGCTTCCGGTTTTAACGCGGTTGCAACGCATATCCTGGTCATTGCTTTGCCGGTGCTGCTCGACCTGTTCCTCTGGCTGGGGCCGCATCTGCGCCTCAAGCAGTTACTCCAGCCGTTCGTGGACCGCCTGCCTGACCTGCTCGCTTCTCCCCTTGTGGCAAACATGCCGGACCCACAGACGGTCGTGCAGGCTTGGACGGATTTCATCAGCCGCTTCAACCTGTTCGGTATTTTGCATACATTCCCGATCGGGGTATCTACACTGATGAGCCTGCAGATGCCTATCCAGACCCCTCTGGGGACTCCCCCGGACCTGGAGGTCGGATCGATTTTCAGTTTAGTGGCGACCGGGTTGTCGCTGATCATCCTCGGCTGGCTGGTGGGGGGGCTTTATTATCTATGGGTATCTACAGTGACGCTGAATTTGGACGCGCGTTCGCTTTGGCAATCCCTGGGGCAGACCTTCCTGCTCTCTGTTATCTGGACGGCCCTTCTGTTTATTTTCGGTCTGCCTGCATTCGTATTGTTCTCGATCATGGCTGTCATCAGTCCGATTGTGGCTGAGGTGGCCCTGTTTATTTTTGCCGTGCTGGCTCTCTGGTTGGTCATGCCGATCTTCTTCTCGCCGCACGGCATTTTCACGTATCAGCAAAATGCTTTTCACGCCATTCTGAACAGCCTGCGCATGGTGCGCTTTACGCTCCCCAATACGGGGCTGTTCCTGCTCGCGTTTCTGCTCATCGGGCAGGGATTTGATTTTCTGTGGCGCACCCCGGCGGATAATTCGTGGCTGACCCTGGTCGGGATCGCGGGGCATGCCTTCATATCAACGGCGCTGCTTGCCGCCAGTTTCATTTACTACAGGGACATGAACGCCTGGTTGAAATTGGTCTTCGAACGGCTCAAGGCCCAGGCGACCTCAGCCCGGTTGTAAGGGGTACGCCTCTCCTGGCAGATGCAGGCCGCGAAGGCGCATGGCGAGGGGTTAAAGAAATTTTCGGAGGTTTTTGTGGCAGTCAACGGAAGTTACGATGCAAAAGATATCCAAGTCCTGGAAGGACTGGAAGCCGTACGCCGCCGCCCCGGCATGTATGTGGGTGGGACGGACACCAAGGCCCTACACCATCTGGTCTTTGAAGTGGTGGACAACTCGATCGACGAGGCCCTGGCCGGGGCCTGCAGCCGGATCGAGATCATTATCCATCCGGATTCGAGCGTAACCGTCATCGACAACGGGCGCGGCATCCCGGTCGATATGCATCCAACGGAAAAACGATCGGCCCTGGAAGTGGTCATGACCAAGCTGCACGCCGGGGGTAAATTTGGCGGTGGCGGGTACAAGGTCTCGGGGGGGCTGCACGGCGTGGGCGTATCAGCGGTGAACGCACTTTCGGAATGGTGCGAAGTTGAGGTGAAACGCAACCGCCAAATTCACTTCCAGCGCTACGAGCGCGGCCATCCCAAGGAACCGGTCAAAGTCATCGGCAAGGTGAAGAAGGAAGATGACACCGGCACCAAGACCACCTTCAAGTTTGACCCGCAGATTTTTAAGGATGTCCAGGATTACCGCTTCGATACCCTTGCCCAGCGCTTCCGCGAGATGGCCTTCGTGACACGCGGCACCACCATCTATTTCCTGGATGAGCGCAGCAACCGCGAGTTGACCTTCTATTTTGAAGGCGGGATCACTTCCTTCGTCCGCTACCTGAACCGCAACCGGGAGACCCTGCACCCGGTGGTTTTCGTGGAGAAACAAATCGAGGGCATCGGGATCGAGATGGCTGTCCAGTACACCGACGCTTACACCGAGTCTGTTTATGCCTTTGCGAATACCATCAACACCATCGACGGTGGCACCCATCTGACCGGCATGCGCACCGCCCTGACCCGGGTGATCAACGACTACGCCCGCAAGAGTGGCCTGCTCAAGGAAGCCGACCCCAATTTCTCCGGCGACGATACCCGTGAGGGCCTGACCGCCATCATCAGCATCAAACACCCCGACCCGCAGTTTGAGTCCCAGACCAAGGTCAAGCTGATGAACCCCGAGGTGCAGACCTATGTCCAGCAGGTGGTCGGGGATGCCTTCGGGACCTTCCTGGAGGAGAATCCCCAGGCGGCCAAGGCTATCGTGCAGAAATGCCTCACCTCCGCCCGGGCCCGGGACGCTGCCCGCAAGGCGCGCGACCTGGTCATCCGCAAATCGGCGCTGGAGAGCCTGACCCTGCCCGGCAAGCTGGCGGATTGCTCCGAGCGTGATTCGGAGAAGACCGAACTGTACATCGTGGAGGGCGATAGCGCGGGAGGGTGTTTTGCCGGCGATACGCAGGTGGCTTTGGCCGATGGCCGCGCCTTGAGCTTCAAAGAGATCATCGCCGAGCAGGCGCAGGGGAAAGAGCACTTTTGCTACACCATTCGAGAGGATGGTAAGATCGGGCTGGAGCGGATCGTCAATCCGCGCATGACCCGTGCCAGTGCGGAGGTTGTGCGGGTCCGGTTGGACAATGGGGAATATCTCGACTGCACGCCCGACCATCCGTTCATGCTGCGGGACGGCAATTACAAATCGGCCGGTTCGCTGCTCGCCGGCGATTCGCTTATGCCGCTCTACCGAAAACTTTCGGACATGAATGAGCTAGGGATCACCATCAATGGCTATGAAATGACTTGGGATCCGCGTTCGGAGGCGTGGCTGTTCACGCATCTCCTTGCCGACTGGTATAACCGCTGGATGGGCGTTTATGCAGCCGACGCCGGCGAACACTGTCATCATGTTGATTTCAATAAACGGAATAACAATCCCACCAATATCCGCCGCGTATCTAAGGAGGAGCACCTGGAGATTCATCGTCGCCAGGTCAATCGCACTCTCCATCGCCCTGATGTGGTTGCAAAGAGCCGCGCTGTTCGCCAGACGAAAGTATTCCGCGCCATGATGAGCGCTCGCATGTCCGAGCCGGTGATGAAAGCTATGCTCTCCATGCGTGCCAAAGCACAATGGCAGGATAAGAACTATAAGTATTACATGGTCAAGAAATGGCAGGAGTTCTACGAGAGTAACGAAGACTATCGCCGCCAGAATGCTGAACAACTGGACCAGGCACAGAGGTTATATTGGAGCAGTGAGGCAAATCGCCGAGACCAGGCAGAACGCACGCGTAGTTATTTTGCGGCCCATCCTGAGTTACGCGCCGAATATTCGCAGGTATCCTGTCAGCAATGGCAGGATGAAAATTTGTTGGAATGGCGCAGGCAAAAGACTCACGAGCAATGGACACCGGCATTTCGTGCCAAACGACTGGAAGCCCTCCGGCAAACTTATTATCGCAAGACCATTGCAGCCCTCAAAAAATGTGAAGCCGAATCTGGAATCATTGATCTCGCAGCATATCGCCAGCATCGCCTGACCACCCGAGATAAATCTCTGCTTCGCTTCGAGACTTTCTGCCAGCGCTACTTCGCCGGCGATTCTGCTCGCGCCTGTGATGCGATTGCCCACTACAACCATAAGGTGATTTCTGTGGAATGGCTGCCAGAACGCGCGGATGTCTACGACATCGAAGTGCCTAACAGCCACAATTTTGCACTCGCGAGCGGCGTTTTCGTCCACAATAGCGCCAAACAGGGCCGCGACCGGCACTTCCAGGCCATCCTGCCCTTGCGAGGCAAGATCATGAATACCGAGCGGGCACGGCTCGATAAGATCCTCTCCAGCAACGAGATCAGAGCGCTCATCTCGGCGTTGGGCACTGGCATCGGAGACAATTTCGATCTCTCCAACCTCCGCTACGGTCGGATCTTGATCATGTCGGATGCGGACGTAGACGGTAGCCATATCCGTACCCTGCTTTTAACTTTCTTCTTCCGCTACATGCCCACCTTGATAGAGGACGGTCATCTGTACATCGCCCAGCCTCCTTTGTACCGGATCGCCTATAAGTCCCAGGTCCATTACGCCTACGACGATGCGCAAAAGGACAAACTGCTCAAATCACTGGGCGTCAGTGCCGACAAGGTCACCCTGCAGCGTTATAAAGGCCTCGGCGAGATGAATCCACAGCAGTTGTGGGAGACCACGATGAACCCGTCCAACCGCGTCCTACTCCAGGTTACCGTGGATGACGCCGCCGAAGCGGACCGGACGTTCGACATGCTCATGGGCGACGCGGTGGACCCCCGCAGGCGGTTCATCCAGACCCATGCCCGCAGCGTGAGGAACCTGGATATTTAATCGAATTTAGCGGATTTCGTAAAGTTAGCCAATGTCCTACCGAATTCAATTGATAGGACATTTTTCATTCTGGTGATCCTTCAAGCCCAGGCATCATAAACGTGAATTCTCGGTAACAATTCGTCTATTTCGCGATTATGGTGATATTTTGTCAGTAAATTCCAGTCACGCCTCGAATCCATTTTTAATGATTGATCTTTTCTAATTACAGTCCGGTCAAGCCAATCGAAGATGACCGCCTGTGCCGGGCCTGCATCTCCAACTGAGCAATGACTGGCTGCCCAGCCGTCTTGATATTCAAACTCGTGAATTGCGACGGGACAGGTTAGTTCGCGAAAAAAGCGCAAGATCGTCAGTACTGTTTTTGTATCGGTTTGTTCGTATTCCCCCTCCCCGATTAAAACCAATAACGGGCATTGGATCCTGGAAGCAAGTCCTGTGATGTTAAAGGGCTGCCAGGCTTCAACAAGTTCATGCGGCCTGGAAACGCCGAACGACCACCGGAAGTGATTGGCAAAGCCATGCAGTTGCGGGCTAACTTTTTCCAGCAGGGTAAACACGGTGTCGAAAAAACCGGGCATGGCATGGCGAAGGACGGCCGGCATGACCGCCTCCCAGGCTTCGTTCACGTCCACCACGATACCGCCGACGCAGATGCAGGCGCGGATGCGCGGCTCAAATGCGGCCACACGGGCTGCCAGTTGGGATGACAAGGAAAGGCCGATCAATGCGAGCCTGCCGGGATCCACGTCCTTTCGCTGGATGAGATAATCCACGACCGCCTTCACGGGCGCTTCATAATCGGGCCGTAAATGCAAGCCGGGATTCAACTGGAGGGCGCTCCATTGTCCCGGGCCTTCGAACACCAGGCAATTCCAACCCCTGGATTGTGCGGCAAATCCAAACCAATGAACCATCTCTTCATTGGTGCTGTCCCCGCCGTTGATGACGATCAAAGTGGGAAGGCGAGAGTCACCGGCGGATAAGAAATATCCCGGCAAATGCGCCTGCTCAAATGGAATATCGACCACTTCGATTTGCGGAGAAAATAATTTGGCTGCCTGATGAAAGGTCTCGCGACTTAACTTGAGGTACGGATCGAGACGCACGTCGGTGGGGGGCAAGGAGAACATGGCTGCCCGGTAATAATTACTGGCGCGCAGATAAGCTTGACGGGCCGTGATCGCCTGCCCCGATCCCATCGCCTGCCCGGCTGCCTGGGCGGCTTTTTCGCCAATGCTCGTCCATTCCTGCACCCAGCCTTCTTCGTCATGGTCCTTGATCCTGGCGGCAGCCTTCAGGCATTCGCTCACTTCAGCGCCTCCGGTCGCTGCGACCATGAGGGTTCTGGCGAAATTGAATTGAAAGGTTCCAATGTTCATTTTGCTGAAATCGAGTTTCATGCCGATCCTCCTGATCTTGTTGGGTAAGCCTGATGATCTCAAGCCCGAAGTGATGGAGGGCCAGCTTTCACCAAAGCTGTGACCGGTGCGCATTTTCCAAAGGGTTGTCCAGGGGTTCAACCGGAAAGGAAATGACCATTCAACCCCTCACGCAATAATATTTTACATCTTGTAGTTTATAACACTTAATGTAGTATAATTCAATCCTGAAATCCTTGAAAGAGTTGCATATGCAACGGGTGTAAATAATGACTGTAACCCTTCCTAAAACGGATCGCCGAAGCTTACGGACCCGGAAGATGCTCTGGGAAGCGCTGATCGCCCTCATCCAGGAAAAAGAGTATTCCGAGATCACCATCCAGGATATTGCCGACCGGGCGAATGTAAACCGGGTGACCTTTTATTTGCACTACCGGGATAAAAAAGACCTGCTGGTAAGCAGTGTGGAAGTGATTTTCAATGACCTGACCTCGAAGATCACACCCCTCACCGGGGAGAACTTCCGCCTGGATGTCCCTCCAGAGGGCATGGCCCTGGTGTATCGCTATATCGCTGATAATGCCAAGTTTTATCGGATCATTCTGGGTGAAAATGGGATCCCTTTTCTGGTCGATCGATTCCGAAAATACTTGACCGAGGTTGCCATTCAACGTTTCCAGCTAGTGATCCCGGAGGAGGGCCGGGGACGAATCCCATTGGAGATTGTGGCCCAATACGCGGCCGGTGCCCTCATCGGACTGATCACCTGGTGGTTGGAAAATGACATGCCCATCCCGCCTGAAGAGTTTGCTCATCAGACCTTGCTTCTAACGGCGTATGGGCCTTATTGGGGTGCGGGAATTCAACCGCCGAAAATGGATCCAATCCCCGTAACGGGTCCCCTCGTTGAGAGGTAGCTGTTCCCTGCTCCTCGGGTATGGAGCAGGCCGAACCTCAGGAATATCTTCGAATATTCAAAAATGGTCACGGCCAGGCCATAAAGAGCGGCACCCACCTGCCGGGTTCTTAAGGTCAATCTGCTTTTCATCCCGGGACCGAACAACTTCAGCCAGGAAAGGTTGAGCCTTATGGAAAACGTTCTCGTTTCGTGGAGCGGCGGAAAAGATAGTGCCATCGCCCTGTATGAGATCCTGAAAAATCCGAACTACCATATATCCGCTTTGCTCACCACGGTGACCGAAGACTACGACCGCATCAGCATGCACGGCGTCCGGCGGATTCTGCTTGAGCGGCAGGTTGCCGCACTGGGCTTTCCTCTCGAGACCGTGCTCATTTCGAAGAATGCGTCCAATGAGGAGTATGAAGCCAATATGGGACGGGTTCTTGCAAAATATAAGGCTGCAGGCACCACCTCCGTGGTGTTCGGAGACATCTTTCTGGAAGAACTGAGGAAGTATCGGGAAGACAAACTGGCCGCGCTGGAACTGCGGGGCATTTTTCCCATCTGGAAAAGGGACACCCGGGAACTGGCTCGATCGCTCCCGTTATTGGGTTTCAAAGCGATCACGACTTGCGTGGATACCACCCTGCTCGGCGCGCAATTTGTCGGCAGGGTGATCGATGCGCAATTCCTGTCCGAGCTGCCTCAAGCGGTGGATGCGTGCGGCGAGAACGGTGAATATCACTCGTTCGTGTACGAGGGGCCGAATTTCAAGGAGAGGATTTCTTTCACCCTGGGGGAGATCGTTTTACGGGAAAACCGTTTTTGCTACTGTGACCTGATCCCCGCTTGAAGCGCAAACGTCCGGCTCGTAGGTGGCGGTCTAAAAGCACGGGGTCGCTGGAGAGGCGCAGTTCTCGTCTGCGCCTGGATCAGGATGACCGATCCTCGATCTCCCAGGCATGATCGAGCACGTGCCAGGCGACCCGTCGGACAAAGTAGCGCGCCGTCCAGTGGGGTCCCCCGCGCGGTCCCTGCGCAGGCAGTTCGCCGCGCGCCGACGCGGCCAGCGCCATCAGGACCGCTTCCCGGGTCCGGACAAGTTCCTGATCCAGGCCCCCGGTTTCAGCCTCTTTGAATTTCCATCCGAGCCGGCTCAGGTAGGCCGCCTCCGCGCCGAGTACATGCCGGATGATTTTTTCGAGGTTCCGTCCGCCGCCCCGGGGTCCTTTGCTCAGCTCTGTGCTCCCGGCGGCTGCGACCGCCCGGTCGAACGCCGCCCAGCTGGCTTTTAACAGATTCTCAAAGCGCAGAAGCCCAGCCGGATCAACGGGAGCTGCGTCCTGGGAAGGTGAGACGTCCGGCGCTCCGAAATCGGTCGTACCATTGCCCTCCAGGCGTTCGACAATCCACAACTCAGACAGATCTCTCGGGACCCGGAACCCGGGCCGAATGTCACCCACCGCCCGCTGATAACGCTGCGCATACTCGAAAAGCGAATGGATCGCGGCTGGCTCATCCGGCCCGCTCCGCGCCCAGCCCGGCCAGTCGATCGCAGCCGCGAACGTCTTTTTGCTGCCTGTTTCCACGTAGATATCGATCTGGTTCGTCGGTCGCGCCATTCTCTGCTCCTTTTCCTCCGGGAGGCTTACCCCGGAAGAATGGATCCGCAAACGGATCCGGAACCTTCCTCTCTGGTTTTGGATGCAGAGATTACGAGTCCCTGCATCCGTTCGGTACGATTTGCCCTGATCGGGTTCCGTGAAAAATGCAGTATAGATGGTTTGGTCGGTTTTGAAAAGAGGCCGTGCTGCCGTTCGGCGATCAAGTCCATTGATCCGACATGGCGTTCCGGGCGATCAGGATACGGGTTGTCGGTTTCTTGAATGAGTCCGGGTCCCCCTTCACTCGCGCGGCGACCTGCCCGGCTTCTTCTTTCCCGGGCAGATCGCCTCCGCAGCTTCCTTTTTCGGATTCCTGATCGCGCTTTGGATCACTGGCTGGGGTTCATCACCCTGCCCATAAAGAGAATCGTTTTGGTCTGTGGATCGACGATGAAGAACAGGAACGGATGGTCGATGGTCACGTTCAGGACCTGGGCCGGGACGGCCATCATCCCTACGACGATCCCGGTCGCTGCGGCGGCTTCCGTGCCGTGTTCGTCGACATTCACATAGGCTTTGTGCAGCACATCCGAAATGTACAGGTCCTTCTTCTCGTCCATCCCGGAGAAATCCGCATTCTGGTCAAAGGCATCCGTCATGCCCAGAGAGGCCAGGACGCTTTTCAGGTCGATCTCGGACTCGACCTTGAATTTGGGCATCTTCAGATCGATCATCTGGCTGTTCATCCCGCCCAGGATCGCTTCCAGCTGTGCCTCGCTCAGCCCGCTCTCAAAATCGGAGAACTGCCCCGCGGACGGCATCACGACCAGCATCATCACCTGGCCGCCCTGATAGGGCAAGCCGATGGCTTGGTAGTTGTCACCCTGGGCGTACAGGTAGCTGGCCTCGTGGCCTGAGCTCATCATCGCGACGCTGGTGGAACTGCCGTCCGGCAGGTAGAAGGGCCCATTTTGCGTGCCGGCTGGATCGAAGGCATTCTCCCAGGCGGCTTTGAAATAAATGGCGTTCGCCAGGACTAAGCGGGTCGTATCGTCGATTGACCCCTGCGGAAACAGGTCTGTGATTTTGCCCTGGGTCTGCTGCTCGACCCAGTTGTTGATCACAGTGCGGGAGGGCTCCGCCGCGTGCACAAAGTCCAATAGGTGCATTCCGGCCCCATAATTCTGGGCCAGCAGATCGAGATAGGCGGGTAGGAAGGTGAAGTCCTGTTGGCCCCAGATGGAGTTGGCGATATTCAATTGAAAGCCCTGACCCTGATTGGCACCTTTCTGGGCATAGGAAACGATTGTTTGATCCAGGGAGTTCAGGGCTGGATGCAGGCGCTCCTGGGGCAGGGTGAAATGCAGTGCCTGTGCCATCTGTGATTCGGTATCACTCCGGGCTCCCGCATAGGTCATCGCCAGGGCGAGAGAGATGCTGTACGGTGAAAAGAACAGGTTCCCTTTACCGCTGCGCAGCTGCTGATAAAGGGCCATGGCAAAATCGCTGTTCCCCTGCACCAGCTGGGCCAGGTCGCCCTGCGGGACGCTCGGGGCCGCAATGCGGACCAGTTTTGACTGCACGACCTGTTCTCCGCTTACGGGCGGCAGCGGGGTCGGCAGGATGATCGGCGGGGAGGAGGGCGTGGGCTGCGGTCCGTTGATCGGTGGAATCGGCGTGGGCTGCGGCGCACAGCTGCTCACGAACAGGGCCAGGGCCAGTGAAAGGACGCACAGCTGGATTGCTCCCAGGGTAAGCTTCTTGGACATCTCGATCCTCCTGATAGATACGACGGGTTGTTGAACCCAAGACGAAATTGGCCACGAATTGGTTCCCGGGATCCGGCGCTCAGCCAGATCAAAGGCAGGAAGTATTCAATTATCCCCCTTAATTCGCCCGATCGGTGATCCCCCGCCCTGGCGGCCCCGCGGGGCCTTCGACATTGCCAAGGTCAACCTGCGGTCTTTCGTCAGGAGCCTTTTGCCTGCCGCAGGGCCGCTTCGGGCAGGTCGGCAGGTTGAGGCCACCCGCTCGGATCGCCTTTAACCCAAAGTTCAGCAGAGCGAGAAGGAATTGCGGTCTCCGAAGGAGGATCGGATGCCTGCCGCGCCTCGGTTTTCAGGCAATTACATTGCGATGATCTAACGGGAGGATTGACCCGGATTGTGCTTCAAAGGACGAAACCTGAGCGTCTCAGGGTCGAGGCCGGGACCCCGCCCGGTAGGGCGGCCAACGGCTCGCGCGGGATGAAGATGGAAAAATCCGGCAGGCGCCGGGCCCCTGCCCTCCCATCGAATGCAATGGCTCGACCCGACTTTTGAGCCGGTTGGATCGCCGGGGTGCGGGGGAGGGGGACATCCCGAGGGGGGATAGGGTAGGGTGATTCGGGGTGAAGGGGCGTCATCATCAGGGCCTCCTGGAAGGATTTCTATCCTTCCTTTCTTAACGGAAATGATATGAAAAAATTGTTTTCCCCGGATAAATGTAGTGTAAAATGTTTGTAAATCATTTGGGCTGCCTCGCCGGCGCGTGAGCACCGGTCGGTGGGTTTTTTGTCCGTGTTTTCTCGGAATTGACCGTCCAACAGCCATGTTTAAATCCGAACGACTTACCCAAAGCCTCAACCGAGTCCTGCAGATCCTGGTGCTCGTTTATCAGGTCGTGGCGCTGGTCGCCTTCCTGGGGATCCCCTTTCTGGCTGCTAACTGGCTGAGGACGCCCTTCCTGGGTGCTTTTGTCGACCAGACCCTGGTGTTCAACGGGGTCGGGCCCGCCCGAGCGGACGAGGCCTGGCAGCTGTTCCATGGCGGGGTGACGTCGGGCACCCAGCTGCTGCAGGTGGACGGAAAGGACATCCGCAGCACCTCCGATTTGCGCTCAGCCCTGCAGGGCCACCTCGCTGGCGACACGGTTGTTCTCGCGGTGCGGGCACCAGGAGGCTTGTCCAAGACCCTCACCGATACCCTCACCGATACCCTGCACGCCTTCCCGGTCCTTGACCGGCTCACCTATCTCTATATCCCCTACATCGTCGGCCTGATTTTTCTGGGGATGAGCCTGTGGATCTTCTCCCTGCGCCGCTCGGAATCCGCGGGCCGGGCCTTTGCCCTGTTTTCCACCTCGGTCGCCATCGCCTGTGCGGCCGTGTTTGACCTCTACACCACGCATGCTCTCAGCTGGCTGTGGACCTTCGCGTTCGCCATGGCGGGGGGCGCACTGATCGACCTGGCCATGGTCTTTCCTCAACCCATCCGCTTTACGGCCAGACGGCCTTATCTTCGTTGGATTGGCTATCTGGTGGCGGTCGTGCTGGCGCTTCTGGCGGAATTGAACCTGTATAATTTTGACCGCCCCGGGGCCTATATCTACAACTGGCAGACGATTTACATCCTGGCCGGTTTCTCCATTCTCTTCTTCATTGGTATCGCCATCTTGTGGCGAATCGCGGCCCGCTCGCCCATCGTCCGGCAGCAGGCGAACGCCATCCTGTGGGGGGTGAGCATAGCGTTCGTCCCGCTGGCTGTCTGGTTCCTTTTGACCGCGCTGCACCCGTCGAGTTTCCCGACCCCGCTACTGGCGACCACCGTCGTCTTCCCGGGTGTGACCGGCTATACCATTCTGCGTTACCGCCTCGTGCGGACCGACTTCATGCTGCGGCAGGGGGTCCTGTATGCCCTGCTTTCGGTGCTGGCGATTTTTAGTTACGCCTTGCTGGTCAGCGGGCTGACCCTGGTCTTCGGCCAGACCTTCAATGCGACCAACCCGCTGCTGATCGGGATTGTGATCTTTCTCTTCGCCCTGGCCTTTAATCCCGTGCGCACCCGCTTGCAGCGCCTGATCGATGCCGCCTTTTTCCGCGGGGAGCAGGCCTACCAGCAGCGCGTCGAGGACTTCACCCATGAGCTGACCAACACCGTCGATCTGGGGACCATCATCCGCACGCTGCACCGGCACGTCACGACCAGCCTGCTGCCGGACCGGCTTCATATTTACGTCTTCGACCCGTTGAACGACAACTACGCGGCTGCGGCAGGCGAGGACGGTCGGCCGACCAGCGATCTGCGCTTCAATGCGGCCAGCCCCCTGGTTCAGACGCTTTCCAAAGCCCGCCTGCCCGTCTTTTTCGATGAATCCAATCTCCCGCCGGAATTGCAGCCTGAACAGGCGCGCCTGGCGCTCCTGGGCGCCATCCTGTTTGTACCCCTGCCGGGTGGCGAGCGACTCACCGGCTGGCTGGCGCTCGGGGCGCGCCGTTCGGGCGAGACCTATACCGGCCAGGACCTGGGATTCCTTGATTTGATCAGCTCCCAGGCGGCGGTGGCCATCGAGCGTGCCCAGGTCGTTTTCAACCTGGAGCGCCGCGTCCGCGAGATGAACATCTTGGCCCGTGTGGCCCAGGGGGTCAACGTCACCCTGGCCTACGACGACATCCTGGAGCTCATCTATGCACAGACCGACCAGATCCTCCCGGTCGATGACTTCCACATCACCCTGTACAACAAAGAGAGCGATTATTCCTACCTGGCCTTCTGCCTGGAGAAGGACGAACGCCTGACCGAGCGGGAGAATCTCCCCCTGCCGCCGGGTACGGACCTCAGCGCGGACATCATCCACTCCCGCCGCCCCATTCTGACCAACGATTATGTCCGGGAATGCCAGGTACGCTCGGTCACACCGGCCTCAACCGAGGTCACGGCCTGGATGGGTGTTCCGCTCAATGCCGGGGCGGAGACGATCGGCGCCTTGAGCATCGGGAGCCGCGATCCGGCCGTTCTGTACACTCCCGGCCAGCGGGACCTGCTTCAATCCATCGCGGACCAGGCGGCCGGAGCCATCGTCAAGGCTCGTCTGCTGCAGGAGACCGAACGGCGCGCCCGCCAGCTCACCACCCTGAATGAGATCACCCGCCAGCTGACCGGAACCCTGGAGACTGAACCGCTGCTGCAGAACATCCTGGACAGCGCCGTGACGATCTTAAATTGTGAGGCCGGCAGCCTTTTCCTGGTGGACGAGCAGACCGACGAACTGGTCTTCAAGGCGACTGCCGGACCGGTCGCCTCCAATCTTGCAGGGCAGAGGCTGGCTCCCGGAACCGGGATCGTCGGGCAGGCCGTACAGGGACGTAAGGCCATCATCAGCAATAACGTCCAGGAAGCCGCCTCCTGGTTCGCTTATACCGACCAGAGGACCGGTTTTAGCACCCGGGCCATTCTGGCCGTCCCACTGCAGATCAAGGAGCGCGTCATCGGCGTGCTGGAGGTCATCAACCGCAAGGATGGCCTGCCCTTTGTCGAGGATGATCAAAACCTGTTGTCGGCCTTTGCCGGCCAGGCTGCGGTCGCGATCGAGAACGCCCGGTTGTATACCCTGACTGACCAGCAACTGAATGCCCGCGTCGAAGAACTCTCGGTCATGCAGCGCATCGACCGGGAACTCAACGCCAGCCTGGACATCACGCGGGCCTTGCACCTGACCCTGGACTGGGCCATGCGCCAGTCCAGATCTGAGGCAGGGCTGATCGGCATCCTGGAGGAGCGCGGCATGCGCTTGATGCACCAACAAGGCTTTGAAGCCCTTTGGGAGACCTACAAGGATCTGCCGATGCCGCTGGAGCAGCCCGCCATGCACGTGGCGATCGAGACCGGCCAGCCGCAGCGGGTGGCGCTGGAAGCGGATCATCCCGGCCTGATGCCGGAGGCCTTGACCCAGACCGTGGTTCCCATCCGCCGGGAGGCGAACGTGATCGGGCTGGTCGTCATGGAGAGCCGCGCCCTCGATTCCCAACCGGAGGCGGTGCTGCCCTTCCTGACCCGCCTGAGCGACCATGCCGCCATCGCCATCGCCAACGCCCAGCTGTACAGTGCCGTTCAGGAAGCGAATAATGCCAAGAGCGAGTTTGTCTCCTTCGTTGCCCACGAACTCAAGAACCCGATGACCTCGATTAAGGGTTACAGCGAACTTTTGGGAGCCGGGGCGGTCGGACCGATCACGGATATGCAGTCCAATTTCTTGAACACTATCCGCTCCAACGTCGAGCGCATGTCCACCCTGGTCTCCGACCTGAACGACAACTCCAAGATCGAGGCGGGCCGGTTGCGGCTGGACTTCAAGAGCGTGTCCGTCGCCGAAATCGTGGACGACGTGCTCCGTTCCAGCAAGCGCCAGATTGAAGAGAAGAAGCAGACGGCCCTGGTGGAAATCCCTGAGCAGTTGCCCAAGGTCTGGGCCGACCCCACCCGCCTGGGACAGATCCTGACCAACTTTATCAGCAACGCCAACAAGTACACACCGGAAAAGGGCCGCATCACGATCGGGGCTGAAAGGTCCAGCAACCAGTGGGATCCGGGGGGTGCAGCCGAAGTGGTGCATATCTGGGTGCGGGATAACGGCATCGGCATCAGCCTGGAAGACCAGAAGAAGATATTCGAAAAGTTCTTCCGCTCCGAGGACCAGAAGGCACGCGAGGCTCCCGGCACCGGCCTGGGGCTGAACATCACGAAGAGCCTGATCGAAATGATGGGCGGACGGGTCTGGTTCGAAAGCGAATTCCGCCTGGGGACGGCCTTCCACTTCACCGTCCCAGTGGCTCAGGGCTAAGGATGGGATTATGACACTGCTCGCCGTGGTAGGACAGGCGCGGGCCCTCGATGGCCGTGAAGCCGGTTTGCAGGCGGCCCATCAGGCGCTTAACTCCCTGGGCAGTACCGCCCCCATCCTTGGTCTGGTCATCAGTTCCTACCAGTACGAGGCCCAGCAGGTCGTCAACGGCATCTCCAGCCTGACCGGCGACATGCCCTTGATCGGTTTCAGCACGCCGGCGGGCATGAGCTCGGCCGGCTTGCACCCTCACTCGGTGGTGGTCGCCCTGTTGGCCGCCTCCGATGTCAAGGTCGATGTCCAGTGGCTGCCCGGCTATACCCAGGGTAGCCGCGAAGTCGCCGGACACCTGGCGGATCTGCTCAAGCGCAAACCCCAGCTGCCTTGCCTGTTCTTCGCGGACGGGTTCAACGCCGATGCCGAACAGTTGTGTGCCAGCCTGCCTCCCAGGACCAATCTGATCGGGGCGCTCTCCAGCGGTGACCTGCATACCGGGAACGCCTACCAGATCGGAGGGGCCCAGTCCGGGGCGGGTGGACTGGCCCTGGCCCGCCTGGAGGGTGCGATAAAGGTCGGGATAGGATATGGGCACGGCTGGCTGCCCGTCGGTTCACATTTTCGCGTGACGCGTTCACGCGGTTTCTGGGTCCGCACCCTGGACGGGCGCCCCGCCTCCGAAGTCTATGCCCACCTGTTCGGCTACCCGCCGCGCGAGTGGGCTTTCCCCCCGCTCAACCTGCTTACCCGGATCTATCCTCTGGGGATCGAGCAGTTCGATAAGAGCCTGCTGGTCCGTTCGCCGCTGCGCATCGAAGCGGACGGCTCGTTCCGCATGAATGCACCCGTCTCGGACGGGTCGGACGCCTACCTGCTGGCCGGCAGCCTCTCCGCTTGCCGGGCGGCGGCCAAGCAGGCCGTCCGGCAGGCCCTGGACGGGTTGGGCCGGTCACGGCCCAGACTGGCGCTGGTGCTTTCCGACCTGGCCTGGCAGATGCTCTTCGAGGCTGAACCGGGCGGCGACATCCAGGCGGTCCAGGAGGCGCTGGGTCCGCGCGTGCCCATTGCGGGAGGCTACACCCTGGGACAGGTTGTGCCCGGAGGCGAGGGCCAGCCTCAGTTCCTCAACCAGCACATGCTCGTGGTCCTGTTCGGGGAGGGGGGAGAGAAGTAGCGGCTCCCTTAAAGGATTTTTCCTTCCTGCTTCAGCCTTTCCTAAAAATTCCGCCTTCGAGATTTTGCCTCGAAGGCGGGTTGCTCTTAAATGGGGTCCAATTTCAGGCGGTGACCGCAACCTTGGGCAAGTCCTTCATGGCCTCCTTGACCGCCTTGGCGGGGTACTCGTAATCCACCAGCTTCCCGTTCAGGTAAGCCTCGTAGGCGGTCATGTCGAAATGCCCGTGTCCGGACAGGTTGAACAGGATGACGCGCTTTTCGCCTTTCTGCTTGGCATCCAGCGCCTCGTCGATCGCCACCCGGATGGCGTGGGCTGACTCGGGGGCCGGGAGGATGCCTTCGGCCCGGGTGAACTGCACGGCCGCATCGAACGTGCTGACCTGCGGTACGGCCACGGCCTGGATGTAACCCGCGTTGTAGAGGGCCGAAATGCTCGGAGCCATGCCGTGATAGCGCAGCCCGCCGGCATGGATCCCGGCCGGCATGAAGGTGTGCCCCAGGGTGTACATCTTGACGATCGGGGCCATCTGGGCGGTGTCCCCGTAATCAAAGGCGTATTCGCCCTTGGTCAGGGAAGGCGTCGCGGTGGGTTCGACGGCCACCAGGCGCGTGCGCTGCCCTTCCTTCAGGTTCTGGCGCAGGAAGGGGAAGGCCAGCCCGCCGAAGTTGGAACCGCCGCCCACGCAGCCGATGACCACGTCCGGATACTCGCCAGCCATGTCCATTTGCTTGAGGGCTTCCTCGCCGATGACCGTCTGGTGCATCAGGACATGGTTCAGCACGGAACCCAGGCTGTACTTCTTCTTCCCGCCGGACTTGACTGCCATTTCCACGGCCTCCGAAATGGCAATCCCCAGCGAGCCGTTGTTCTCCGGGTCCTTGGCGAGCAGAGCGCGGCCGTAGTCGGTGCGGTCGGTCGGGCTGGCGAAAACCTGGGCCCCGTAGGTCTGCATGAAGATGCGGCGGTAGGGCTTCTGGTTGTATGAGATCTTGACCATGTAGACTTCCAGGTCGATGCCAAACATGTTGCAGGCCATCGCCAGCGCGGCGCCCCACTGCCCGGCACCGGTCTCCGTGGTCATGGCCTTCGTCCCCGCGACCTTGTTGTAGAAAGCCTGCGGGATGGCGGTGTTGGGTTTGTGACTGCCGACCGGGGAAACGGTTTCGTTCTTGAAGTAGATATGCGCGGGTGTTCCCAGCGCCTTCTCCAGGCGACGGGCCCTGGCGAGCGGCGTCGGCCGGTACAGTTTGTAAATCTCACGCACCTCTTCGGGGATCTGGATATAGCGTTCCGTGGAAACCTCCTGCAGGATCAGGTCCATCGGGAAGAGCACTCCCAGGAAGTCAGGCGTGACCGGCTCTTTGGTGCCCGGGTGCAGCACGGGGGTGGGGGGGACAGGGCTGTCCGCCTGGATGTTGTACCAGGCTTTCGGCAGATCGGATTCGTTCAGAATAAAACGGGTTTGCTCAGACATGGAAAGCTCCTTTCAGATATGGGTAGGGAGGGATCAGGGAATCGCAGACATAAGGCGGGGACCCTTCCGGGTTGGATTTTCCTCTTCATGGATCAATGGGTGGGCACAGGACCATAATTATTTCTCCTTGTAGCGATGGCTATCTCCTCGGCGCGCGGTTTGTGAAATTAAAAGCGCGTCCGCCCGTAGAACGGGACGAACGCGCAGTCCGTGGTGCCACCCGAATTAGGCCGAGGTAGAAAACATCCCTGTCGTGATGCACAGGGATGAACGCCAGCCTCACTCAATCCGATACGGGTCTTGCGACCGATATCCTCGCTCTATAACGGGAGTTCCCGGCCCGGGCTACTCGCTGAGCTTTCACCCTGCAACTCTGAGGTCCATTCGGCTTCTTCGTGCGGGCAGGACTTTCACCGACTGCCGCCTGCTCTCTGATCCGCTGTCCGAGGCGTACTCGTCCTCTTCGACGTTTTTGGTATATTGGGCGTGATTATATGCCAATCGAGCAATTTGTCAATAGGGGGTTCTGAAAACCCGTTCGGGATCCCTGCCTTGGAGTGGGTCGTCAGCCTGATTCACGCTGGAACGTTTCCACTTTTTGTCTGAAATCCGGGCGGGTTGGGCCGTGCTGCTCATCCGCCCGTCGTTTCGCCCTCCTGTGGCGGTGTGCTTGGATCATTCACGAAAGAGGGTTTTGCCTTGGGTGGTTGATGCACCCGGGCCAGGATTTTTTGAAGTTTGGTTGTGAGCTGCCTGCGCCACGAGCTGGTGAGTCTGCGCATGAACGGCAGGCGTAGGGCGAGCAGGAGGATGACGACCAGGGCGTAGATCAGCGGGTAGAGGATGTCGCCTCTCAGGTGGAACAGGTCGCCTTTTTTCGACCAGGCGTAATGCAGGACCGCCATCGGCACGATCAGATACACCAGGTTGTGCAGGCGTTTCCAGTTCTTGCCCATGCTTTTTTGGAAGTACTGGAAAGAGGTCACCGCCAGGGGGATGAGCAGCACCACGGCCAGGGTCCCGACCAGCAGATAGCGCTCGTTCACGATATTGAACCAGATTTGGCTCCAGAGAAAACTAAAGTCGAGGGCGACGTAGACCCCCATGTGCAGGACCGTATACGCGAAACCGTACAATCCAAGGGCTTTGCGCCGCTTGATGGCCTCGCGCCAGCCCAGGACGGTCGAGAGCGGGGTGCAGGCCAGGGATAGCACCAGCAGGAAGACCGCGGCCAGGCCGGTGTGCTGTTCGATCTCCTGGATGGGGTTGATGCTCATCCGGCCGGTGAGGTAATCGAAGCCCAGGTGAAGCAGCGGGTACCAGGCGCCGACGTGGACGAGGATCTGAAGGGGGGTGATCTGGGATTTTTTCTTTAACATTTGGAACAGCTTTGAATTTAATAATTTGCGATCAAGTCCATGCCTGTGTACATGGATGCCACCTCGGAACCGTACCCGTTGAACAACAGGGTTGGGATGCGTTTGTTCTCGCCCAGGCGCAGCTCGGTGGCCTGTGACCAGCGCGGGTGAGGCCGGTTCGGGTTGACATTGGAATAGAAGCCGTACTCATCCGGGGCGATGGTATCCCACAGGGTGGCCGGCTGCGTGGCGACCAGCTCGATCTTGACGATGGCCTTGATCGATTTGAAGCCGTACTTCCACGGCACGACCAGCCGGATGGGGGCGCCGTCCTGGGGCGGAAGCGGTTCTCCGTACAGGCCGGTTGCCAGGATGGTCAGATCGTTCATGGCCTCGTCCAGGCGCAGGCCCTCCTGATAGGGCCAGGGGTAGGTGGGATCGTTCTGGCCGGGCATGTCCTTCGGGTCGAGGATGGCCTCGAACCGTACAAATTTCGCCGCGGAGGTGGGTTGCACTTCCTTGAGTATGTTGGATAGCGGGAAGCCATCCCAGGGGACGACCAGCGACCAGGCCTCCACGCAGCGCAGGCGGTAGATGCGTTCCTGCGGGGGGAACTTTTGGATCAGGTCCTCGACCGCGTAGGTCTTGGGATTCGCCACCAGTCCGTAGACCTGCACAGACCAGGGCTCGGTCTTGAAGTTCGCGCTGAGGGGTGCGACCCCCTGCTTGTCCGTGGTGAACTCGTAATAGTTGTTGTAGTTGGTGATGTCCTGGTAGGAGTTAAGCGGATCGCCCAGCTCATCCGTCTTCTGGCTGACCGACAGCCCGGTCGGCGTCGGCAGGTTGCCCGTGGCCAGACCGGGTGCGCAGGCAGCCAGGAGCGTGGTGGCTGCGACCGCCCCCGCAGTTTTCATGAAATCGCGGCGGGAGAGGTAGAGCGATTTGGGTGTGATCTCGGAAGAGCGTATTGGTACCGACTTGTATGGGTCGTCCATGTGAACCTCCTGTGGATCTACGGATAAGATTCGGCTAGCAGACTGCGGATGGCGGATTCGGTCGTCGTGTATCCGCCTTCTCCGATGCGGGTGTAGCGCAGATGGCCGCGCTTGTCGATCAGGTAGATGGTCGGCCAGTACTGGGTGTGGTAGGCGTTCCAGGTTGCACCGTCATTGTCCTGTGCGACCGGATAGGATATGTTCCAGTACGCCACCGCTTTCTCCAGGTTGGGCAGGTAGCGTTCGTCAGGGAACTCCGGGAAATGGTTGCCGATGATCACCAGTCCCTGGTCCTTGTACTTGGTGTACCAGTCCCGCAGGGACGGGATGACATGCTGGCAGTCGATGCAGTCGAAGGTCCACATGTCGAGCAGGACCACCTTGCCACGCAGATCCGCCAGCCGCAGGGGGTGGTCGGTATTAAGCCAGACCGTGTTGGTCAGTTCTGGAGCAGGCCCCATATCCGGGAGCCGGGCAGCGGGCGTGGGTTTGACCGGCCCTGCGGCCGAGACATTCGGTACGAGGGCCGGGCTGCCGCATCCAACCAATCCGATCGTGAGCAAGCTGAGCATCCAGAATCCTTTCATCAAGGACCGCCTGAATAGGCCCATTGTAACGAATGTCTATTACAAAAGGCTTACGGCATGCTGAGAGAAAGATTAAAGTTGGAAGATGAAGCGGGTGCCCTGCCCTGGCAAGCTCTCGGCGCGGATCTCACCGCCGTGGGCCTGGAGGATGCCGCGGGCGATCGCCAGGCCCAAACCGGCGCCGCCCAGGGCCCGGTTGCGGGACTTCTCGCCGCGGTAGAAGCGGTCGAAGATGTAGGGCAGGTCTTCCTCCCGGATGCCCTCGCCCGTATCGCTGACCGTCACCTCCACTTTCTGCCCCTTCCGGGATGCGTGCACCTCGACCCGGCCTCCCTTCGGCGTATAGCGCAGGGCATTGCCGACCAGATTACTGAGCACCCGTCCGATGCGCGCCGCGTCCATGAAAACCGGATCGACATCCGCCGCCACACTCCCCGCCAGTGCGATGCCCTGGCCGGCGGCCAGGGCCGAGAAGCTTTCCAGGGTATCGGAGATCAGATCGCTCAGCGAATTGTCGCTGCGGTCAAGGGTCAACCCGCCGGCATCCAGCTGCGCCATTTGGAAAAGATCATCGATCAATTCCGAGAGCGAACGCACGGCACGCTGGGCGGTGGCGAGATAGCGCTGCACGGCCTGGGGATCGGTGACCACGCCGTCCGCCAGGGCTTCCAGGATGGCGCGGATGGAGGCGAGGGGGGTCTGCAGGTCATGCCCGACCCAGGCGATCAGGTCGGTGCGCAGCTGTTCGACTTCATGCTGTTTCTCTGCCGCGGCCTGAAGCCGGCTGGCCATCTGGTTGAAGGCCGCTGCCAGGGCTGCGACCTCGTCCCGGCCGCTGACCGGGACGCGCGCCGCCAGCTCCCCGCGCGCCAGCCTTTCCGCTCCCTGCTGGAGCAGGTAGATCCGGTCGGTCAGGGCGCTGGAGAGGAAATAGCCCAGCGCCATGGCCATCCCCCCGGCGAAGACCAGCAGCACGATTGCTAGCAGCAGGTCGTGCTGGCTGGCGAACATCAGGCGCGCCGTCAGCCAGACATTAAAGAAGGTCAGCACGCTCGAGAGGGCATAGCCGGCGAGCAGCGTCCAGCGCAGTGCGGGCGAGTAGCTGATCCATCCCAGGCGGTAAGCCCCGTAGCCCGCCAGGCTGGAGATGATCGCCGTGATCAGGAGGAAAACGGCCATCAGCCGGATCTCGGCCATCGGCGGCTTCATCACCAGGGTGAAGATCACCAGGGACACGGCCAGGATGAGCAGCACACCCAGCAGGTAGCGCGCCAGAATGGTCGATCGGGAAAGAGGTGGTTTCATCATTTCAGGGTTCGAATTTATACCCCAGCCCCCAGACCGTCTGGAGGTGGCAAGGGTGGGACGGGTCCGGCTCGATCTTTTCCCGCAGGCGGCGGACATGGACGGTCACGGTCCCGGGGTCGATATACTCCCGGCCGCCCCAGATGCGCTCCAGCAGTTGATCGCGTGTGAAAACCTGGCGCGGGTGGCGGGCGAGCCAGTACAGCAGGTCGAACTCTTTGAGGGTCAGTCCCACCTCTTTGCCGGTGGCGGTGACGGTGCGGGCGGTCGAGTCGATCATCAGGTCGCCGAAGGTCAGCAGGCGTTCCCCCACAGCCTGGTCCGGCTCGCGGCCGGCGCGGCGCAGCACGGCCCGCACCCGGCTGACCAGTTCCTGCGGGCTGAACGGTTTGACCACGTAATCGTCCGCCCCCATCTCGAGGCCTCGGATGCGGTCGGCCTCATCCCGGCGGGCGGTCAGCATGATGATGGGTACGTCGTTGCGCTCCCGGACCCAGCGCGCCACGGCCAGGCCATCCATCTCAGGCAGCATCAGGTCGAGCACGATCAGGTCTGGAAAGCCCTGCTCCAGGAGCGCCAGGGCGGAGGCCCCGTCGGCAGAAGAGAGGACCCGGTAGCCGGCGCGCTCGAGGTATAAGCGGACCACCTCGGCGATGCTGGGCTCATCCTCCACGACCAGGATGGTTTTCAGACTCATTGAATGCCCTTTCGAACTTTCGCCTATCATACTCCATCTTCCCGATCGAATTGTCCGCGGGGGATTAAGAATTCCTTACGGTTTTCAAGCCGATCGCCGCCGGCAGTCCATCAAGCCGGTAACCCGCCATGGGATGGTTGTCTATTAACTGGGTAACCATTATAATAAGTTTGGATGATTGAAATCGACATCCCCGGAGGGGGGGACCTCCAGCTTCGACACCTGGTGCTGGATGTGAATGGCACCCTGGCAGTCGACGGCCGGCTGCAAGATGGACTGGTCAGGCGCCTGGAGGCCCTGCGCGACCGGCTTGAGATCCACCTCCTGACCGCCGACACGCATGGACGACAGGCCGAGATCGACCGCCAGCTCAACCTGCATGCGGTCCGGATCGCCCCCGGGGATGAGGCGGCCCAGAAGGCGGAATACGTCCGCCGCCTGGGTGTGGAATCGGTGGTGGCGGTGGGCCAGGGAGCCAATGATGCCGGAATGCTGGCAGAGGCTGCTTTGGGGATCTGTGTGCTCTCGCCGGAAGGTACGGCGGTTAGAACCCTGAACGAGGCCGATCTGGTCGTGGTCGATATCTTCACCGCTTTGGACCTGATCGATAAACCTCTACGGATCGTCGCGAGCTTGAGAAAATGACTGTACCTGAACCACCCCCAACACCAGATGAGCCTGTTGTGCTCCCGGACGGGTTCACGCCCCTGGGAGATTCTTTCGGTCCGACCCCGACGCGCCATCGGCGCCGGGTGCGGCGTTATTTCGTCACCCCCAACGAGGACGAGCGTTCCGCCCTGGTGGAGAACCTGGCCCGGCGGGCCTTTCCGTCCTTTGAATTCTTCCTCTTTGCCCTGCTCAGCGGGGCTATTTTGGGGGCTGGCTTCATCCTCGATTCGCAGGCGGTGCTCCTGCTGGGCATCCTGCTCGCTCCCCTGATGACGCCCTGGGTGGGTGTGGTGCTGGGGGCGACGACCGGCTCGTGGCGCTTCTTCTTCCAGACCTTGATCGCCCTCCTGGCTGCAGGAGTGCTCATCTTCCTGACCGGCGGGCTGGCGGGCCTGGCAGCACGCATCTGGCTGCCGCTGCCGCTGTTCCAGGCGAACATCGCTGCTCACCTATGGTGGCCAAACCTGGTCGTTTTGGCGCTGGGCGCCCTGCTGATGGTTTATTCATTCGTTCGCTCGGAGGACAAACCGATCCTGCCCAGTGTCATGCTCTCGTACGGGCTGCTCCTGCCGCTCAGCGCAGCGGGCTTCGGTTTGGGCAGCGGTGCGTCCCACCTCTGGCCGAACGGCGCCCTGGTCTGCCTCGTCCACCTGGCGCTGATCACCCTGCTGGGCGGGCTGGTCCTGGCCCTCTTGCGCTTCAAGCCCTCCGGCTTCTTTGGGACCGTTCTTACCGTGCTGGTCGGTCTGCTCTGCCTGGCGGCCCTGGTCACCTTGACCGGGTTGGGAGACCTGATCCAGGGGATCGGAGGCGCTCCGGCTGTTCGGAAGCCGACGCCGACGGCTGCGGTCCTCTTCCTGCCCACCCTCACCCCCAGCCCGTTGCCGAGTGCAACTCCCGCCGGGCCGACCCAGACGCCCTTCCTGCTTTACTCTCCCACTTTGACCCTGACCCCTTCACCCCAGGCGACCGCGGCCTACGCGCTCATCACCGCATCGTCGGGCGGTGGGGCCGTTGTGCGGTCCGATCCAGCTGGGGTGACCATCCTGGCGACCCTCTTGAACGGTGCCATGGTCCAGGTGCTGCCCGATATCCAGAACGTCGGCGGCAACCCTTGGGTGCACATCCGGACCGCCCAGGGCGTTGAAGGCTGGGTCCTGCAAACCGTCCTGACCGCCACCACCCCGACGCCTTCCTTCACACCGACTCGCTGATCGCAACGCAGCGCAAGCCATGCGAGGCGGCCGGGTTTCACGCGGCCGGATCAAAGCTTTGTCAATCCTTTCCTGTGGAGTTCCTGAATGACCATTCATTTCGGCACGGACGGCTGGCGAGCCGTCATCTCGGACACCTTCACGTTCAACAACCTGCGCATGCTGACCCAGGCGATTGCGGATGCGGTGGCCTCCGAGCACTGGGAGGGGCAGGCCGGTCCTAAGAGCCACGCCGACGTGCACAAGATGGTGGTCGGCTATGACACCCGTTTCCTCTCGGACCGCTATGCCGGAGATGCGGCCCGCGTCCTGGCCGCCAACGGGTTCACGGTCTACCTGGCCCAGTCGGACGCCCCGACGCCGGCCATTTCGTACGCCGTGAAAAACCTGAACGCCATTGCCGGGTTGATGATCACGGCCTCCCACAACGCCCCGCGCTATAACGGTGTCAAGCTGAAGGCCGCATACGGCGGGTCCGCCCTCCCCGAGCAGTGCCATCGGGTGGAGGTCTATCTGAATGTCAACGAGGAGCGGGCCCGCGGCCCGAACCTGATGGATTTTGAGACGGCCCGCGCCCAGGGTCTGATCCAGCGTTTCAATCCCCTGCCGGCCTACTTCGAGCACCTGCGCACGCTGATCAACACCGATCTCATCGCCGAGAACCCCCAACGGTTCGTGGTGGACCCGATGTACGGCTCCGGACGCGGGGTGATCAAATCCTTCCTGCAGGGGACGGGCTGCGAGATTGCTGAGATCCGCGGCGAGATGAACCCCGGTTTCGGCGGCGTGCATCCTGAACCGATTGCCAAGAACCTGGGGGCCCTGGCCGGCGCGATCGGGGCCGGCATGGGCAACTTCGGTCTGACGACGGACGGCGATGCGGATCGCATCGGCGCCATGGATGAGCGCAGTGTCTTCGTCGACCCGCACAAGATCATGGCGCTGGCCCTGCGCTATCTGGTGGAGAAGCGCGGCTGGAGCGGGGCCGTGGTGCGCACGGTCTCGACCACCCGCATGATCGACCGTCTGTGCAAGCGCTACGGGTTGAAGCTCTACGAGACGCCGGTCGGTTTCAACCACATCGCGGACCTTATGATGAGCGAGGATGTCCTGATTGGTGGCGAGGAATCCGGCGGCATCTCCTTCAAAGGCCACATCCCGGAGGGCGACGGCCCGGTCATGGGGCTGCTGCTGGTCGAGATCGTCGCGGTCATGCGGTCCACGCTTTCCGGCCTGGTCGAAGGGCTTCTGGCAGATGTCGGCCCGGTCTTCTATGAACGCACCGACCTGCGGTTGAACCGGCCGGTCGCCAAATCCGAGATGACCGAGTTCCTGACCAAACAGGCCCCCGCCACGCTGGGCGGCCAAAAGGTGGCCGAGGTCAGCAACCTGGACGGTGTTAAATACATTCTCTCCGACGACTCCTGGCTGCTGATCCGCCCCTCCGGGACGGAGCCGGTCCTGCGCGTCTATGCCGAAGGGCGCAGCCTGGACATGGTGAAAGCCCTGCTGGAGTACGGCGAGAAAGTTGCCACGCGCGTTACTTGAAATCCCCCGATCAGAACGCCCAGGATGCAGAGAGTCTGTTCTCTGCATCCTGGATACAAAGTCTCACCCACGAATCCTGGAGGGAGGTCTCAGCGAGCCAAACTCCAGGATTTGATTCTTATTTGACCGGTGCTTTGCGCAACCGACGGGCCACGAGGATCGCCGCTACGAAGACCAGTGCTAGGAGGAATAGCCCCGGCAGTCCGACCTGGTCGGCGAACCCCGTCGTCGGCATCCCGGTGGGCTGGGCCGTGAGCGTCAACTGGTTGGCGGCCACCTGGGTTTCCAGGGCGGAGTAGGTGGCGGTCAGCGGATCGGTGGTGGAGATCGGCGTATCGGACGGCTGGGCGACCACCGGGGTGGGGCTGTTGGTCAGCGTGGGCGGAACGAGCGTGGCAGTATCCGTTGGCAGGGGACTCGGCAGGGGCAGGGGGGTCGAGGTCCACTGCCCGGCCAGAGCGGTGGCTGTCATCTGGCTGGAGACCCTGGCGTTCTGGGCGCTGACGCCGGTCTGGGTGGCGGAGCGTTCGGCAGACAGGCGGGGGCTGAGCAAGAAGACATACCCTGCGATGCACACCAGGGTCAGCAGAACCAGGGCCCCCAGGGCGCCGGCCACGATCAGGAAGGTGCGGTTGTTCCCCTCCTCAGGTGGCAGGGGAGATGGGTTTTCCAGGTTGAAATTATTGCCTTCATCCAACATCGCTTCCTCCTTGATTGATTAAAATGATATTACCCCAGGACTTCCAAGTTGGCAAGCGGAACAACAACCTGCTCGCCAGTCTCCAATTTTACTTCGGCGGCCTGGAGGCGCAGACCACTCGGCATGGTCGCTAACCCGGGCTTCAGGTTGATCAGGATCCCGATCGCCCCGGCGTGCGGGGTGCGGAGCAGACGAACCGGTTGATCCGGTGCAAAGGTTTCCACCTCACGCGGCCGGGGGGGTTCTTCCGTCACCGGCAGAGGGATGTAGATTTCCGGCCGGGCACCGTTGTAGCGGTCGGCTATTTCGGCGTTGACCGTCACCTCGCGCTTGGCATTGCTGGTCAGGAGTTTGAACGCCGCCGTGTTCAGCGGTCGTCCGTCGAAGCCGTCCACGACGATGATCGGGAAGTGCATCTGAGCCGCCTGGCCCAGCAGGGTGGGGGACAGGCTGCCCAGGATCAAGCCGCGCACCGGTAGTTCGCCCGCAGTCTCCAGGGCGGCCGGGTCGCTGCACTGACCGGCCAGGATCACCGCCCCGCGCTGACTCACATCCAGCTGTTTGGCGGTCAGAACATCCTCGGGCGAATTCAGCAGAGGCAGGATCATGCCGCTGTCCACCTGGCCGTTACCCCACACGCCCTGCACCAGGGCGCCGCTAAAGGTGATCTCAATACCGCGGTCCTGCACCACCCGCGTGACCGTTCCGGGCACCCTGGCGATCAGCTCGATGGCTGTCTCGCCCACCTCCAGGAGGACTTTCCCACCGCCGACCAGCAGGACCTTTCCATCCTGGCCGGCGCGTATCGTTTGCGGGATCAGGTCCCGGCTTTGGGCGATGGCCTGGTTCTTCACCACCTGATCGCCGGCCCGGCATTTGATCAGCTTGTCCGCTTTTTCAGGAGGAACCCGCAGCTGCCGGGCGACATCCAATAGAAGATGCTGCCCTCCCAGGTGCGCCTCCCCCACCACGTCCAGAGGCGAGATTTTTTGGTCGAGGTGGGCGAACACCTGCCCGGGTACCGGCAGCAGCCGTTCGCGTTGGACGGTGGTCAGGGGCAGGAGATGGGTAACCGGTGCGAGCATCGTAGATCAGCCTCCGACGGTCCACAGCCATTTCTTGATGAATTCGCGGCACCGGGCGGGATCCGCCGGGAGGCGGATGGGGCGGCCGCGGGCGTCGATGACGACACCCAGGACTGTCCCGGTGACGGGGATGCCTTCTGGCCGGGTATGGCCTGGGCCGAAACCCAGGTCGGCATGGCGGAGCGGCTGAAGGTACAGGCGGCCGGCTTCCCCCACCGGCAGCGGCAGCAGCTCCAGGGCCCCTTGTTTGACCTCCACGCGGGTCTCATTGCCGTTCTGGTGGACCAAGCGGACCTGCAGGATCGGGGTTCCAGGCCGGGTGTTGGCAATCGGTCCGACCACCGTGGCCAGCCCGAGGAATGCCCCGGATTCCAGCACCTGGATGGGCAGGATGGAGTTGCGCTGGGCTGCTGCCCCCAGGGCTGGCATCAGGTTGTTTTGATCGAGGATCAGAGTGGTAATGCCGATCGGCTGGATGGCATCCAGCAGGATGAGCAGGCTCTGTCCCAGCGAGGGAGCGTGCGTGATGACGCTCCCGCCGGCCATGATCGGTTCGAAATAAGGCATCAGTCCGGCTGCAGGCCGCCCGACCCGGCGGGGGAAATCCTTGGCGAGCGAATTGAGGGCCACGTGCAGGTTCTGGCGCGCCAGGGCCTGCTCCATGGCCAGATCTTCCACCGAGGCCGGAAGCGTGGTCGGATAGAGGGACTTCTGGTACATGTATTCGCGCAGCCTCTCGGCCGGGAGGTCGAGGGGAATCCATTTCAGGATGTCATCTAGGGAGGTGTAGCGCAGCAGGTTGGCGAGCCCCTCGCCTAAGCCGAGCTGTGGGTAGACTCCCAGGGTCAATTCGCCCCCGAAGGCGGCCGCCACCGTGGCGGCCGAGACGCCCATGTCGACGCCCAGAATCCCCTTGCTCGGGTCATAGACCTGGCTCAGGAAGCGGATGATGCGCCCCTCGGCGTAAGCGGTGGGGATCAAGGTACCCCCGGCCCAGCTGCTCAGTTCGTCCACTCCGCCCATCTGTGTGCGGCGCAGCTGGGTGTAAGTCTCTGCCATGGCGCGCTGGGCAGGCTGGAGGTCCTCGACCTCCAGCGTCGGGCGCAGATTGGGGCTGATGCTGAGGTAGGAGGTCAGATTCTGGAGGTTGGACTTGACCTTCTCCACCATGCTCTTGTTGCCGGCAAACAGCACGGCCGGATGCTTGTCGGCGGGCATCAGATAGCAGGCCAGGCCAACCGTCTCCAGCAAGCGTTCCACGGAGCGGGAAGCCCCTTGGTCGGTGCCACCCGCGATCACGATCAGCTCCGGCCGCTGGCGCAGCAGGCTGTCGATCTGCTCGTCTGCCTTTCGCTGATCATTCAGGCTGAGGGTATCCACCACGCGGGCATAGCAGGTGCGTGCCAGACGCTGGGCACTCTCGACCGAAACATCGTTCAATAAGCCGACGACGGCGGTTTTGATGGCGGGTCCGGCAGAGAGGGTGGCTGTGAAGCTGTCCACGCCGTTGCCCTCCTCGACCGGCATGATGAGGCGGTGGTCGTCTCCGATCAATTTACGCCCGGTGATGGTTTGAAGATTCTCAATGGCCTGGTGCACACCCTCGCTGATATCCTTGAACGGGGCAGCGGCCGTCGAGGCGGCCTGGCCGGCGGCAATGAAGCGATAATGCCCCTCCACCACATCAAACAGGGTGGCGTGCGTCGTCATGCTGCCCACATCAACGGCCAGCAGGGAATCGGCGTCAATCAGGGAGGCAGGCATACGGTTTTAAAGGGAAGTCACAAAGGTCCATAAGAAGTTCAGCCGTTCGATGAGTGCGGTGATGGCAGCCGTGTACACTCCGGCGAAGAGAACGCCCAAAGTGATGGCGATGAAAACCTGTCCGATCCAACCCAGCACGCCCACCCATTTGCTGCGCTGGGGTCCATTCGGGCTGGCTTTGGCCCCGAACTGGAAATAGATCAAGCTGGTCAGGGTGCCGACCAGGATGATGCTGCTTTTGAACAACTGGTTGAGCAGGTTCCCGCTCCCGCCCAGCAGGCCGAACATATTGATCGAGGCCAGGGTCTGCGGAAAGAGCGTCCCCATGACTGCCCCGCCGACGGCCACCGCCGCGCCGACCCCCACCAGGAAGGCCATGGATGCACTTCCCAGGTGGGCCATACGCGGGAAGAGTTTCAGGAGCAGCAGGACACCGAGCACCAACGCAACCAGGGCCAGCACGCGCTCCCACAGGCTCCCATAGAACAGCGGCATGAAGAGCTGCGGCCAGAGCACCTGGTGCCAGGCGACCGCTCCGGCGTACCCCGCAGAAGCGCCGACAAATATATAAACCGCCACCCGGAAGAGCGGATTGTCTCCGATCAAATAGCTCAGGATCATCAGGGTGAGCAGGAAGCTCACACCGCCGCTCACCAGTTCGCTGCTGGGAATCTGCATGGCTAGGCCTCTTCTTCCTTGCGCTTGTGCTCGCGCCAGGCGAGAAAAGCGCTCCAGGCCCCGCCCACCAGGATGAGGATTTCTGCCATCAGCAGGCCCGTGCTGAAAGAATTCCAGTATGCCTGTCCCAGGCCAGAATGCTGGAGAGCCTGTTCATAAGCCTTCCCGCCCGCCAGGCCGGTGACGAGTCCTTTGAGCTGGCCCGAATCGTAGTACGGGCGCATCATCGGTTCTGCCTGGGCGGAGATCACCATCAGCATCGGCGTGCTGCCGAGAGACGGGCCAGCCTGTTCGATCCAGTTGCGGCCGGTATCCGCGCTGTCGGTCAGCACAAAGATCGCCTTGAAATCGCTTAAATTGACGACACCCTGCAGGGGGGGCATCACCCAGGCATTGTAGCCGTCCACGCTCGGGTCCGTGGACCAGGCGAACGGTGCAGCCTTCGCTGGCCAGCTTGCAAAGTTGAGGATGCCGGTCGGACCTCCTGCCAGGTAGCCCAGGTTGACGTAGGTCTGGCCGCTTTGAAGCCTGCCCGCGGGCTGGGTGGTTTGCAGGAAATGCTCGGCCAGGGCCGGCCCGGTCGGAGAGGTGGAGATAAAGGTCAGCAGGGCCTTGGCGGAGATCAGCTGACCCACCACGTTCTCCGTGGCCGCTTCCAGTTCCCCGGAAAGGCCTGGTTCGTAGTCGAAGGCGACCAGCACCGGCGAATCGGGGGCCAGTTGGCCGATCAGGGTATAGGTCGCTTGCACTTCCTCCGGCGGAGGCAGGGTCGTGGTCGGGACAAACTGGGCACCGGTGACGATCGGCAGGCCGACGGCCAGGAACAAGAGCACCACAATGATCCAGCGCAAAAGATGGCTGGAGATCCGCAGGGTCGATCGGACCGCCCGGGGAGTGTTTTCGGCATAGACTAATTTTTCCAGGGAGTCGGCATAACGCTGCTGGGTTTCGCTTGCCTGCAGTTTGGTCGTATAAGCCGGCGGCTTGCGCAGCGGGCCCAGGCCAGGAACGGCCGGCAGGACCCCGCGCAGACCCGCCAGGGGGCCGTGCTGCTCAGTCACCTGGCCTTCAGTTGGGGAAACTGCCTTTGCCTCGGAGACCACCGCCTCCACAGGGCGCATGGCCTGCACCCAGGAAGGTAGGTCCCCGGGTTCGAGCGATTCGGAGGGTTGCTCCTCTTGGGCGCTTGGGATGGGTTGGGGAGATTCCTGGCGACCCTGCTCTGGTTTCAACTTGGACAACCAGTCAGGTGTCTCCATGGAAAAGGCGGCTTCCCCTGCGGAGGGGGGCACCTTGCCTTCTTGGCCAATGATCAGGGCGGGCGTCCCCCCGGCAGGCGGAACGGTCGGCTGAATGCCGGACAGCCAGTCCGGGAGGGGGGCGGCGGGGAGGCTCTCCGGGGGCGGCTCGGGGGCAGGCTCGAATTCTTCCTTCTTCTCCTGTGCGTCCGAAGCGGCCGCAACATCAGCCTGTAATCTCGACAGCCAGTCCGGCGGCGGTCCGTTCAATTCAGTCGGGGTGACGGGTGGTTCCCCGCTGAACGCTGGTGAGGCTGGGGCGGTGGCTCCGGTCCCGGCCTTCGTTTCCAGTTTGGACAACCAATCCGGAATATCCTCATGCTTTGCGGCGGCCGACCGGGCGGCCTCTTCCTGGATTTCGGCTTCCGCCTGGATCCGGGTCAGCCATTCGGGGGTCAGCTCCGCGGCCGGTGCAGGCGGTTGGGAGGCTTCGGTTTCAGCGGCTTGTTCTTTGAGTTCTTTCAGCCAGTCCGGCAATTCTTCGGAGGGGGTCGCCTGCGCCGCGACAGGAGGGGTGGGGGGCAGATTGGAGAGCCAGGCAGACCCATCCTGGTTCTCTGGCTTTGGCGCAGGTTTTTCCTGCGCGGGTTCCGGGCTTTCGCTTTGAAGGCTCCGTAACCAATCCGGCAGACCTTCTCCCGCCGCGGGAGAAGGCTGCGAGGCGAGCGGGGGTTGTTCTGAGGGAGGCTGCGATCCGCCCCCGGGCGTCGGCTCTTGACCTCGTCCTGCCTCTGGTGGAGAGGCCATCGACCCCTGAGGCTCGTCGGCTTCTGTCCCGCTCCTGCTTCGCAGACTGGCCAGCCAGTCCGGAATTTCCTGCTCTTCGGCGGCAGCCGATCCAAGGCCGGAAAGCCACTCGGGAACCGAGTCGAGGGGAGCTGGAGGCGGAGCGGGGCTCTTTTCAGGTGTGCTCGGCTCAAGGCCCTCCGCGGGGGCCGGGGTGGCAGGCACAGCCGGGGGGGTGTCCGACTTGGCGCGCAGTTCCCTCAGCCAGGTGGGCAGAGCCCGCTCCAGTTCGGCGGTGTTCTTCTTGGTCGGCTCCTCTCCAGGATGGATGGGCTGCTTCTCGCTGGGGGACAGACTCACCTTCTCGAATTCGGCGGTGTTTTTCTTAACCGGCTCCTCTCCGGGCCGGATGACGGCCGAGGCGGGGGTCGGAGGTCTGAGGCGAGACCCGCAGTACTGGCAGTTTTCCGATCCTTCCGGGTTGGGTTGGTTACAGACCGGGCAGCGCACCTCAGCCATGGTCGCCCCCGTAGGGACGGTCCGCGCCGAACAGGATGCGCAGGCCGGTGGTCAGTGTGCCGAGTGCAACCCCGAGCAGGATCCCCCGGGCTCCTCCGGCGGCAAACACCTGGGCGATCTGGCTGCGCAACCAATCGCTGTACGGAATCACGCCCAGAAAGGGCAGCGGAGCCGTGCCGAGCAGGACCACTAGGCTGGTAGCCAGGAAGACAATGGAGAGCAGGTTCAGACGCCGCCTTAGCAAGCGGATGCTGGCAACCGCCAGGGTAACAGCCAGCAGAGCCATCAAACTGGTTTCGACCGGCAATTGGAATGTGGTGAAGATGGATGAGACCCTGGGGTCCTCCGGGCCGAGCACCAGACCAAGCAGGAAGGTCAGAACCAGCGCCACGACCAGGATCAGGCTGTAGGCCATCCCCTTTTCTCTCTGCCGGATCTTGTTGATGTGAACCACGAACAGGTTGACGATGCCTGCAAGAACTGCAAAGGCAGCCAGGATGACTGCCCAGCCGATCAGCGTCAGGCGGATCTCTCCCAGGACATCGATTGCAAAGAAGTAGCCGGCCAGCACCAGGATGCCGCTGGCGATCGCAAGGGCGGTGGGCAGGATGCCGCGCAGTTTCAAAATACACCCAATAGTTTCAGAAGTATGCCGCCCAGGATCGCAATCACGATCGTCCAGCGCAGGATATCCTGGACGATCAGGCTGGCGGCGTGCATGGGTCCGGCCTCGACATAGGCACCCGCCGCGAACAGTTCTTCGCCAATCAAAGGTTCCTGGCCGCTGGCATATTGGATGGCCTGGGCCGGCAGGTTGTCGCTGGCCGCCAGGCTGAAGGCATTGGTGCGCTCGGAGGCCTCCGTCAGCAGGCCGACTTCCGCGCCGAAGTTGCCTATCAGAACGTTGGTTGAAACGTTTTCGTCATGGATGACCGGCATCGCCCCCGCCGCGTAGGAGAACGGCGTCAGGCCGGTCAGGCGGGCTGCGGTCGGGTCATAGACACCCTGGCCGCTGGCATGCGAGGCGGATAGAAGCGTATCCTGGGAGAGCAATGACAGGGCCGCATCCCCGGAGGTGACCACGGGGGGTTTATCGCTGGCCGAGGTCAGGTCAGCCAGCCGGTTGAGCAGGGCCAGGCCCGCCAGGGCGGATGCGCTCTGGGGGGTGGTCAGTGCTGCGCGACCCAGGGAGACGTGCAGGCGGCTGCCGTCTTCAACGACCCGGCCGATCGCCTGTTTCAGGTGGGTGAACGCAGGGATATCCCGGAAGGTGGGAGGGGATTTGCGCCGCAGAAAAGTCAGTCCCAGCATCAGGGCCGCGCTGAGGAACACCACTCCGAAGCCAGCTAAACCAAGCCACAACATCACGGAGGCCCTTTCTCTCGCAGGAAAGCGGTGAAGTCTTGTAACTCATCCCTGTCCTCCAGCAAACCAGCCAGGGCAGCCAGCTGGGTGTCGGACAGGGCGGGTCGCAGGAGCGGCTCCCCGAGATAAAGCGCCTGAGCACCCAGGATGGCCAGAGGTCCAACTGCCTCGAGTGCCCAGGCAGCCAGGTCCTCCAACCCGTGCTGGCGGAGAAAATCGGCCCACTGGGGCCAGGAGGCACGCGTCTTTGAAACAGGATCGGTCTGCATATACGCCTATACGCTATCAGTATAGCACAACTTGTGAATCAGTAGAACAGATGAGCACGGAATGCCTTGCCTGCTTTTGCCAGAAATTGTAATCGAGTCTGGGCGGAGGGGACTTAATATTTCAAGATTGTTAAGTCGCCATTGCACCTGGCAGACCGTGAGTCCTCACGCACCGCAGGTCAAGGATAGTATAATCGAATCAAGAATCCCGCCGCGGATGCCATGTCCGGGGCCGGTCTACCTGAGGGGAAGGCCTGATGATCTACGGAGAGCGTATCCGTTTACGCCGTGATGAGCGTGCTGACGTCCCGAGGTTCGTCGAATGGCTGAACGATCCGGAGGTGACCCGTTATCTCGGCGCGTTCAACCTGCCGATCTCCACGGCGAATGAAGAGGGATGGTTCGAAAACATGCTGAGACTGCCCCTGGACGAGCAGCCCTTTGCGATCGAGGTGCGGAATGCCGTCCCGGCTGCTGGGGTTCTCCCCTCTGAGAACCGGGATGACTGGAAACTGATTGGCAACTGTGGTTTCAGGGACTTCAACCGCGCCGTCCACAGTGCGGAGGTGGGCATTTTTATCGGGGATAAGTCTTGCTGGAACAAGGGGTACGGCACCGAGGTCATGGGTTTGTTGTTGCGGGTGGGTTTCGAGACCCTGAATCTGAACCGCGTTTTCCTGCGTGTGGACGAGGAAAATAAGGGGGGCATCCGGGCTTACGAGAAGGCCGGTTTTATCCACGAGGGCCGCCTACGGCAGGCAGCTTACCTCCACGGCAGTTACCAGGATGTACTGATCATGAGCGTCCTGCGTCCGGAATGGGCAAGAATGAATAACAGGTAGGTGCGGCATGCCAGCCAATGAAATGAAAGTGTACGGAGGCATCAAGCTTTATTCCGGGACAGCCTCCCCCGAACTGGCTCAGAAGGTTGCTGATTATCTGGGTGAGAAGCTGTGCGGAAGGGATATCGTCGAATTCCCCAACGAAAACCTGTTTGTCAAACTGCATACCAGCGTGCGCGGCCAGGATGTGTATGTCATCCAGCATACGGCTGCACCGGTCCATCGCAATTTGATGGAGCTGTTGATCCTTCTTCAAACCCTGCGGCTGGACTCGGCGGCCCGCATCACGGCAGTCATTCCCTATCTGTGCTACGGGCGCTCGGACAAAAAAGACCAGCCGCGCGTCCCCATCAGCTCGCGTCTGGTGGCGGACATGATCCAGGTCGCCGGGGCGGACCGCTACGTGACCCTGGACCCGCATGCCTATCAAATCCAGGGTTTTTTCTCGATCCCCGGGGACCTGCTGAATTCCTCGCTCATTTTGAACAATTATGTCAAGCAGAACCTGCGCCCTACTCTCAAGGATCCGGTGGTCGTGACCGTCGACCTGGGGTATGCCAAGAAAGGGCGCGATTTCGCCGCCAGCATCGATGCTCCGATCGCCTTTATCGAGAAACGCCGGTCCTCCAATGACGCCAAGGCGCAGGCCCTGACCGTCATCGGTGACGTGAAGGACCGCGATGTCATCCTGGTGGATGATGAAATTGACACCGGCGGTTCGATCGTCCAGGCGGTCAACCTGGTCAAGGAATCCGGAGCGCAGCGGGTGTATATCTCGTTCGTCCATGCGATCTTTTCGGCGAACGCAGCTAAAAATTTGGGGGCCCTGCCGGTCACCGAGTTCATCACCACGGACAGCATCCCCATCCCACCGGAAAAGCGCCGCCTGCTCGGCGGTCGGCTGACCGTGCTCTCCGTCGCGCCGCTCCTGGGCGAGGTGATCCGCCGCGCCCATGAAGGGCGCAGCGTCGGGGAAATGTTCAACGAGTAAAGGATCTTGCGGAGGCCTCTGATGGCGGGTCGTGATGAGCGGGGTGCGGGGCCGGAGGCCCTTCGGACGGCTGGTTATGCCTGAACTGCCAGAAGTTGAGACGATCGCCCGCAACCTGCGTCCGGTTCTGGTCGGCAAACGCATCCTGTCGGCATCCCTGCGCTGGAAGCGCACCCTGGTCCAGCCCTCTTCGGCTGCATTCAAAAAGCGCCTGGTCGGCCAGCGCATCGAGGAGATCGGGCGTCGCGCCAAGTTCCTGTGTCTGCAGCTCTCGCGGGATACGCTGTTGATCCATCTCCGCATGAGCGGAGGTCTGGCCGCGGTCGTGGGGAGCTACCAGCCTGCCAGGCATGACCGCCTCATCCTTGAACTAACGGAGGACACGCGCCTGGTTTTCACGGACGCGCGCAAGTTCGGACGGGTCTGGCTGACGGCCGATCCCTCTGCCGTCCTGGCCGATCTGGGACCGGAGCCTCTTTCGGACGATTTCACCCCCCAGGGTCTGTACACCCGCTTGCACCAGCGCCATCGCCAGCTGAAACCGCTCCTGCTCGACCAGACCTTCCTGGCCGGGCTGGGCAACATCTATACCGATGAGGCCCTCCATATGGCGAAGCTCCATCCGCGCCTGCTCTCCGATTCGGTCACGCCGGATCAGGCCGGGAGCCTCTGGCTGGCGATCCGGGAGGTGCTGGGGGAGGGCATCCGGCGCAATGGGGCGAGCATTGACTGGGTCTTCCGGGGTGGCGATTTCCAGAACCACTTCCGGGTCTACCAGCGGACGGGGGAGCCCTGTCCGGTGTGCGGGACGCGGATCGAGCGCCTGGTGGTCGGCCAGCGCGGGACCCATTATTGCCCAAATTGCCAGTTGCTTTTACCTGCCGAAATTCGGTAAAATGGTAGCAATGAACACAACCACTTTTTTCCTTTTCTTTGTTTTCGCCTGTCTTGGTTTTGCAGCGGGTGCGATCGTCACGGGGGCGCGCCAGCGGACGCAGCCTCCGCTGACGGGCGACCAGCCGCCTGCCCCGGAAGGGTCCATCGAGGTCCTGCGCCTCTGGCGCAGCACGGACGGCCAGTTGCGGCTGGGGATGGACGGTCAGCAGTTGCCCGGACCGAATGCTCTCCAGCCCGAACAACGCCGGCGGCTGATCAAGTTGGTGATCGACCTGCGTCCATGGCTGGAGGCGCCCTCGGAGGCCCAGACGGCTCCAGCGGCCCCAGCGGTTGCGGCGGCCCCTGTGGTCCCAGCGGTCTCAGCAGCTCCAGCGGCCGCGCTGCAGACGGCTCCAGCACCCTCCCGGCCAGCCAAGGAGAAAGTCGCGCCCCCGGTCATCAAGAGCATCATCGAGCAGATCGAGGACGTCCTGCAGGCCAAATTGGCCGGTTCAGCCCTCGAAAAACGCGAGATCCATCTCACGGAAGGGCCGGAGGGCGCAGTGATCGTTAAAGTTGGCCTGAATAAATATGATGGCATCGAGGCCGTGCCGGAGCCGGAGATACAGGCGCTGATCCGGCAGGCGGTTGGCGACTGGGAAAAAGGTACGCGTTGAAGATAAGGGCAGGCTTCGAGCCTGCCCTTATAGCTTTTTCACCAGATACAGCTCTCCGCGTTCATATCCCCGTTCCAAATAATAGAGGCGCGTTCCCACCGCGGCGATGACCGCCAGCCGGCCGTAGCCGTGCTTCCGGGCAGTACGCTCCGCTTCGAGGATCAGGCGGCTGCCGAGGCCGGCATGCTGTGCGGCCCCCACTTGCTCCGCGCCCAGAGGCAGGGATTGCCCGTAGACATGCACCTCACGGATCAGGGCCGCGCCCTGCAGGTCCGCCAGGGCGGTGACAGGAGAATCCTGGCGTGGCAGGGAGAGGCGCAGGAACCCCGCAATGTGGTCGTCCGGGGTGATGAAAGAGAGGAAGTGCTCCTCGGCCCCCTCGGTGGAATAGATCAGGTCATCCATTTTAAGCTGGCGGGCGTCCACCTTCTGGTCGCCAACTTCGCGGCAGCGGATGCAGCTGCAGCGCGTCCCGCGCCGGGCCATTTCAGCGTGCACATCCTGCCGCAGGCTGGTGCGCTTATTGCCTGCCACCACGTGGGTGGAGGGGATATCGCGGATAACCCGGTTGACACGGCAGTAGCGCGGGATGGTCGGCTTGACATCGGCGATCAGGTCGATGAGTTCCTGGGTGATGTACGGCTGGTACTCGCCGCGCTGCCAGTAGGAGTACAGGGGGGCATTCTCGAGCAACTGGCAGGGGTAGATCTTGATCTCGTCAGGGCAGAGTCCCTCCCAAAGACGGGCGAAGTCCGCCCGATCGGAGACGGGCGTCGCGCCCAACAGGTTCGGCATCCAGTGCAGCACGATCTTGAACCCGGCGGCCCGGACCAGCGCCACAGCCCGGTGCGTCTCGGCCAGGGTGTGGCCGCGCTGATTAAGCTCGAGGATGCGGTCATCCAGGCTCTGGGCTCCCATCTGGACCTTGGTCACGCCGAGATGGCGCAGCCAGGCCAGCTCGTCCGGGGTGATTTCATCGGGTCGTGTCTCGACCACCAGGCCGACATTTCGGTGTGGGCCGGTCTCGTTGTAGGTGTGGGCTGCGTCCAGCGTCGGGGTATCGATTGCATTTAAGGCATCGAAACAGCGGTGGATGAACCATTCCTGGTAATCGCGCCGGTAGGAGGAGAAGGTTCCTCCCAGAACGAGCAGCTCGACCTTGTCGGTCGGGTGGCCGACCGAAGAGAGCGCCTCCAGCCGCGAGCGCACCTGGGCATGCGGATCAAAATCGTGCTGGACGGCGCGCATCGCCCCCGGCTCATCGGAGAGGTAGCTCTTGGGCATGCGTGCTTCCTCTGGACAGAAGATGCACTTGCCGGGACAGGAGTAGGGCTTGGTCAGGACGGTGACCGTGGTCACGCCGGAAAGCGTCCGCACGGGTTTCAAGCGGATCGAGGCGAGCAGGGCGGGGTCTGCCTGCCATTCCTCGCTTTCTACCAGTTGGTAGTAGGCCGCCACCAGGGCCGACTTGCTCAGATGCCCCTGCCCCAACGGATGCTGGTGCACCGCCTCCATCACCTCGGTGCCGGCGCGCACCTCCTCCAGGACGCGGCGTGCCAGATCCAGTTTTTCACTGGTCAGGGTGTTGAGTTGCAGGAAAGTGTTCTTCTTGACCATAAGGCTTATGCGCCAGAGCCCGGCCTGGGCGAGCGCGCCGCGGGGCGCAGTATAATCGGTCCATGAACTCGGCCACGGCCTTCCGGCTGATCGAGCTGAATAAACAATTCTACCAGACCTTTGGGCCGCAGTTCGCCTCCACGCGACGCCGCCTCCAGCCCGGGGTGCAGCGCCTGCTGGGCACTCTGACAGGGGAGGAAGCCATCCTTGACCTGGGCTGTGGCAGTGGCGGCCTGGGGCATGAGCTGGTGAAACGAGACCACCGGGGTGTGTATCTGGGGCTGGATTTCAGCCCAGCACTGCTTCAAGAAGCCCGGCGCGCATCGAAGGGCGCAGCCCTTTCATTCCAGCTGGCCGATCTGACCTCCCTCGATTGGGATGCGTCCCTCCAGCCGGCTTCCTTCGACCTCGTTTTTGCCTTCGCCGTCCTGCACCATGTCCCCGGGATGGATCTGCGGCTTGGCATCCTGCGCAAAATCCAGGCCCTGCTGCGCCTGCCAGGCAGGTTCGTCCACTCCGAATGGCAGTTTCTGAACAGTGTAAACCTGAAGAGGCGGATTCAACCCTGGGAGCAGGTGGGTATTTTATCCGCGCAGGTGGATCCGGGCGATGCTTTGCTCGACTGGCGGCAGGGCGGGCGCGCTCTGCGCTATGTGCACGCCTTCGACGAAGCCGAGCTCGCTGCGCTGGCTGCCGCGAGCCGGTTCGGTGTGCAAGAGACATTCCGCTCCGACGGGGAAGGTGGCAATCTGGGCCTCTATCAGATCTGGAACAAGCTGCCGGATGCCGCCGGAGGGTAGTTTTTGGCTTGCAGATTTCCTTTAACTCTGCTAGAATCCGCAAAACATATGTTCTAGTCTGGCCAGAGGATCAAGGAGCCTATGTCAGAGAATATCTTTCAGAGGATTCAACGCAGTGTGCAGGAAAAGCATCGCCATGTCGAAGACTGGCTGGAGAATGCGCCGGAACCCGAGTTGGACTGCTGCCTGGCGAGTGAGGATGCGCAGCCGGTCCAGGAGCACCTGCAGGTGTTGGAGGAAGTTCTGGAAAAGGCCGATGCCCAGACCCTGGGCATCTGCGAGCTCTGTCACGGCCACGTAGAGGAGAGCGTCCTGGAGATCGATTACACGGCCTCCGTCTGCCTGGACTGTCTTTCAGAGACGGAGCGGCGGAACCTGGAAACCGAACTCGAATTTTCGAGCGAGGTCCAGCGGGCGCTGCTTCCGCAGCAGGTGCCCTCCATCCCGGGCCTGGATATCGCGGCCTTCAGCCGGCCGGCTCAGATCGTGGGCGGGGATTATTTCGACTTCTTCCAATTTCGCGACAGCAGCTACGGGCTGGTGATCGCCGATGTGATGGGCCACGGCGTCTCGGCCAGCCTGCTGATGTCCAGCCTGCAGACCGCATTGCACACCCTGATCCCGGACAACGACTCGGCCTCGGAGGTTATTCAGCGCGTCAACCGCTACTACCTGCACAACGTCAACCTGACGACCTTCGTTACCGCTTTCCTGGGTCAGTTCGATCCGGGCCGGGGCGTGCTGGCCTACTGTAATGCCGGTCACAACCCACCGTTGTTCTATCAAGCGCAACCGGACGGGAAAGGCGAGACCTCCTGGCTCATGCCCACCGGCGCGGCAATCGGACTGGTGGAGGAATACAAGCTTCGCCTGGAGGAAGTCACCCTGCGCTCTGGCGATATCGTCCTGCTCTATACCGACGGCATGACCGAAGCCACCAATCCCCTCGGGGAGGAGTTTGGCCGGGAACGACTGGCGGAGCTCTTGACCCGGAACGCGGACCGCTCGTCCAGGGATGTGGTCTCGGCGCTGCGCACAGGGCTGAATGATTTCATTGCGGGCGCGGCGCTGGCGGATGATGTAACCATGGTGGTTTGCAAGTTCCTGGGATAGTCTGGTCGAATGGAGGGAGGGCCCATGAAGACGAAGGAGCAGATCGTCACCAACTGGCTGCCGCGCTACACCGGCACCGCGTTGGAGGATTTTGGCAAATGCATCCTGCTTGTCAACTTCAGCAATTATGTCCACATGTTCGCTGAAATGCACGGAGTACCTGTCTGCTGCGAGGACAAACCGATGCCGAATGCGACCGCCGACGGCATCACCATCATTAACTTCGGGATGGGGTCGGCCAACGCTGCCACTGTCATGGACCTGCTGTCTGCCATCCAACCCAAGGCCTGTTTGTTCCTAGGAAAATGCGGAGGCCTGAAGGACAAGCCCAGCATCGGTGAGCTGATCCTCCCGATCGCTGCAATCCGCGGCGAAGGGGCCTCGAACGACTACTTCCCACCCGAGGTCCCGGCGCTCCCCGCCTTCAACCTGCAGAAAGCCGTCTCCACCACCATCCGCAACTATGGACAGGATTATTGGACCGGTACGGTGTACTCGACCAACCGGCGCATCTGGGAGCACGACGAAGCTTTCAAAGAATACCTGCGGCGCATCCGCGCTCTGGCCATCGACATGGAAACAGCCACCATCTTCACCACCGGCTTTTTTAACCACATCCCCTCGGGCGCGCTGCTCCTGGTTTCCGACCAGCCGATGACGCCGGAGGGCATCAAGACCGCCGAATCGGATGCGAAGGTGACCCAGGACTATTCGGGGCTGCACCTGCGGATCGGCATCGACTCGCTCAAGGAAATCATCAATGACGGCATGACCGTCAAGCACCTGAAATTTTAGCCTCGCGGCCTTTCCCCCCGGAGCCGGGAGCCTGAGACGCATTGAGAAAAGGAAGTGGCATGCTGGTTGCGATCACCCGCGCGGTTAGCCCGGCGATTACCCGCTGTGAACTGACCTATATGGAACGCGTGCCAATCGACCTGCTGACCGCCCGCCGCCAGCATCGCCAGTATGAGGCGGCCCTCCGGTCGATCGGGGTGCAGGTCCACCCGCTGCCCCCTGAAGCGGATCTGCCGGATTCGGTCTTCGTCGAGGACCTCGCAATCGTCTTCGACGAGTGTGCGGTCATGACCCGACCCGGAGCCTCCTCCCGCAGGCCCGAGGGCGAGTCGATCGCCAGGGCGCTGGCACCCTACCGGAAGCTGATCCATGTCCAGGCGCCTGCCACGCTGGATGGGGGAGACGTGCTCGCCATCGGAAAGGACATCTATATCGGCCGTTCGACACGTTCCAATCCGCACGCCCTGGAGCAGGTGCAGAACCTGCTTGCCCCGTATGGGTACTCCATCCGGGGTATCCCCATCCGAGGGTGCCTGCACCTTAAATCCGCGGTGACACAGGTGGCTGACGACACCCTCCTGCTCAACCCAGCCTGGGTGGATGCCGCTGACTTCCCCGGCTTGAAGTTCATTGCCGTTGACCCGTCAGAGCCGTATGCGGCCAATGCACTGAGGATCGGCGCGACGGTGCTTTACCAGCCTGCTTTCCCCAAGACCCGGCGCCTTCTGGAGCAGGCCGGGATCCGGTCGCGGCTCGTGGATGAATCCGAGCTGGGCAAAGCCGAAGGCGCCCTGACCTGTTGCTCGTTGATTTTTAGGGTTTGATCCGGCGCCACTTTTTCCGACTTGAAACACAATATTACTTAAATGTAATTGCAAGCAGGCCTCGGTTTCCTGGGGCAGCCGTGGGGGGATATTCTAAGCAAACACTAATATGACTATAGCAACCATTTTAATCAAATTATTATCTTCGTCGTGTATACCTGAATCTGTTTTAGAAATCAGTCCCCATCCACCTTAAAGGAGGTCGTTATGAGAAATAAAATCCTGTTCTCCACCCTGCTCGGTCTGGCCTTGCTGATCTCTGCCTGTGGTGCAGCTACCCCAGCTCCGACCGCTGCGCCTGTCCCCACCGCGACCGCCATGCCCGTCGCTACAGCCTCCGCCATGCCCGTCGCCACAGCCTCCGCCATGCCTGTCGCCTCGGATACACCGGCGTCCACGCCCTCTTCCGCAGCCTCGGTCATGGTCAGCCAAAATGCAACGCTCGGTTCCTTCCTGGTTGATTCCAACGGCATGACCCTTTATCTGTATACCAACGACACCCCCGGCACAAGCACCTGCACCGGTAGCTGTGCCTCTAACTGGCCGCCGCTTCTGACCAACGGTGCTCCGGTTGCCGGCCAGGGGGTCGACGCAGCCATGCTGGGCACCACCCAGCGCGCCGACGGCACGACCCAGGTGACCTACAACAGTTGGCCGCTTTACTACTTTGCTGGAGACAGCGCGGCAGGTGACACCAATGGCGAGGGCAAGGGCAGCGTCTGGTATGTGATCACCCCCGACGGAATGAAGCAATAAGACCTCGAAATTCACGGATCGCCTTCCCGGGGCGCCGCACGAAGCCCGGGTGTGGCAAAAATAGTTTTCAGCTTACCGGACCCCCTTCCCGGCTTTTGGGAAGGGGGTCTATCTTTGTCCACAGGATGCAGGGCAGCGATTGTCCATCCTTTCGGTGGGCACCCCCCTGACACATTCCGGCCGTATTGCGCTGCGGCTGGCGTCGCGCCCTCGCAGCAGCCGGGGGGCGACGATATCGCGGTAGAATTCAAGAAGCTTCCCCTTCCGATCTCGCTTCGCTCAAGAGATGGCCGCGTGCATGCCTCATGAAGCCCGGCAAAGGAAAATACTCTTTTTGAGGGAATGGATATGCATATTTTGGTCACCAACGATGATGGGGTGCAGGCGCCCGGGCTGCTTGCCCTTGCCCAGGAGATGCGGCAGCTCGGCAAGGTCACGGTCCTGGCCCCGGAACGTAACTGGTCAGCCTCCGGACATGTTAAAACCATGGATCGACCCCTGCGCGTGCGCGAGGTGAAGTTGGCCGATGGGACCTCGGCCTTTGCTTCGGACGGTGCGCCGTCCGATTGTGTGGCGGTGGCCATCCTGGGTTTTGTGACCGAGAAAATCGACCTGGTTGTTTCGGGGATCAACCCCAATGCGAATATCGGACACGACGTAACCTACTCCGGAACGGTGACCGCGGCCATGGAAGCCCTCATCAGCGGTGGCGTACCGGGTATCGCGGTTTCGGTTGATGGGGGGGAAGCGCATGGCGCGCCGATCGATTACGCCGCCTCGGCTCGCCTCGCCCGGCGGATTGCCGAGAAGGTGATGGCAAAAAGTCTCCCGGAGGGGGTCTTCCTGAACGTGAACGTGCCGTACCTGCTGGAGGAGCAGCTCAAAGGTCTGATGGTGACCCGCCAGGGGCTGCGCATCTACCGGGACAAGCTGGACCGCCGCATTGACCCGCGCGGGCGGCCGTACTACTGGATTGGTGGCGAGGCACCCACCGGTGTCCCGGAAGAAGGGTCGGACTTTGGAGCGCTTAAAGCAGGCTATGTTTCCATAACCCCGCTGCAATTGGACTTAACCGCATATTCTGTCATAGCAAGGATGAAAAACTGGAAATGGCAGAAGATAGGAAATTAAGGTCCTCCACCCGCCGCGCCGTCATCCTGACGATCGCATGGATGTTTTTGCTGGGGGTGATTACACTCCTGCTCAACCTGCCCTGGAGTCCGGATTATCGGCCGCTTGTGAACGACAGTGGAGTATATGCCTATGTGGGGAGTGCCATAACCCATGGACAGTTGCCTTACCGCGACGCCTGGGAACAAAAACCACCCATTGGCTTCTATTTAGATGCCCTGGCAGTTTTGCTCTTGGGTCAGAACCCTTGGGCGATCTGGTGGTTGAACCTGATCTGGATAGTATTATCGGCAATCGCCTGTTTCTTGATCCTTAAGAAGATGTTTGGATTACCCGCCGGTATGATTGCAAGCCTGGTTTTCGTCCTGGCGGTGATGAACCCCGAGATTTTCCAGGGGGGGAATCTGATGGAAATTTACGGGCTGCTTCCACAGGTGATCATTATCGGAGCGGCCTACGCTTTCTTCCTCACCCGGCGCGACCGTTGGATCTTCTTTGCCGGTCTACTGACCGGCCTCGCATTTATGACCAAGCAGACCACCATTGCCTTGGGGGCAGCCTCGCTACTTACGATCCTGGTGGTCACTTTTCTCGGGCGTGAGTGGAAGGCCCTCTGGGTAAGGGTAGTAACCTTCACCGCTGGTTTTGTCATTCCTGTTGGAATTGCTGTCGTTTACTGGCTGGCAGCCGGTGCATTTAGCCCCTTTTTTGAAGCTGTATTTTCAAATGGGATTACTTACGTTGGAGAAGGAGCACCCTTCCTGTGGTCGATCAAACATACCTTCCTGAGTGTGTTTCCAGGGATGTTTATCAGCAAGCTGTATTATGTTTCCGCCATCGCTTTCCTCGTGTACCTGATTGATAATTACAAATGCTTCTTGGAACAAGTATCTTCCCTTCGGCTAAAAAATACCCGTTCCGGCGACTTCGGTTCGCCAGTTGAGTGGACCATGCTGGCAGTTTTTATTGCACTGCCCATTGAGATCGTGTTTGCCTCTTTGGGCGGAAGGAACTTTGGTCATTATTTTCTCACGCTGATACCTGCCGTGACAACCGGAATCGGCTACATCTTTTGGAAAGCGATTCTATTCCTCCGCCATGCACAATTTCGTCCGATAATTTTCCATGCCCTGCCAGGACTCATTGGGATCCTGCTCGGCCTTGCATCCCTGGTGTGGATGATCAGCGCCTTGACAGGAGAAGTTCCGACGAGGGCACAATTGACGAGTTTCCCGGATATTTTTAGCCGTCGCTTCGAGATGGGTGACCTGCTAAATTACATTCTGACAACGACGGGGCCCGATGATCGGGTGCTCGTGTGGCATATCCACCTGGAAATAAACTTCATCACGGATAGACGCCCTCCTCAAAGAATATTATTCCCGGCACAGTTATTCATTCCTACGGGAGGACCCGAAAGCCGATTGGCCGAATTTCTGGACGAGATGGATGCAAACCCTCCCGAGCTCATTATTGTGCAACAGTCCTCTTCCATCGGGCTTCCATTTGTGAATGTTCCCATCGATCATATGTGCCCCAAGGGTGCCTGCATACCGGAAATGGCCGCGGCGCTGAAACTTCCCAATACTGCGATCGAACTGCAAAAGCTTCGGGATTATTTTCTCGCACATTACTCTTTGGACAAACAAATGGATGGATGGTTGATCTACCGGCACGACCCTTAGCCAAAATAGCAGCCGGGAATAGAGCCACCGGAATGGTACTCATGGGATTGAGCTGACCCCTCATGGTCTAATTTGGACAGGTTTTTATCATGGCAAACGAAAAATCACTTCGTACCCCGAATAAACTCAAAATCACGTCGATACTTGAAGTCGTCGTGATATGTGTGATTTGTACGGTGGCTGTTCTTAACTGGCTCGCGCATGTGGACCTATCCCAAGACTCCACCACCTATATCACTGTAGCGGATAATTTTCTTAAATCAGGTCATTTATTTTTCTTTGTTAGCGCCACCAATTTCGTAAACGATCCGGCCTTGATCCCATATGTGGATCAACCTCCGGGATTTCCGCTTCTTCTGGTCCCTTTTATAGCGGTTTTTCGCGATCCAATGGTTTCAGCTATTATTGCCCAGAGCGCCTACCTTGTGTTCTTTTATATCGTCATCTACTTGCTGACCATTAGGCTTAAGTTCTCTCCGCTCCTAAGAATCGTCGCATTGATCCTCTTCACCTGCTTAGCGCCCTTCATACTGATTCATGATTATTACTGGACTGAAACCTTGTTCATCGCTCTCTCAATCGCAGCAGGTTTTTTAGCCATCGGCATCCTTACTGAAACCGACCGAAAAAGAAACTGGATTTTATTTCTCCTTGTCCTTGCTGTTTCTACCATGGTCAGATACACAGGAGTGGCCAACCTCGCTTGGATTGCACCGCTTTTGCTAAAAAGGGATGTACTCCGGACAGCATGGCGCTTTTTCACTCATAAGTACTTTTTTATTTGCATTTCCGTCGGGGGAGGACTGTTGATTACCCTTTCCCTGCTCGCAGACCTCCTGCCCAATGCAAAACCTGGGATCGGTCCTATGCAGTGGCGCGGAATAATACTCGGCGTAGTGGCTTTGATAATCGGTTTGGTAGGTTTGTTGTTGTGGCGATATAGGTTTAGCAAGAACTATCCTGAAGGTTGGTCGCTTAAGGCGCATTCCAATAAAATTGACACCTCTACCTGGGTTTTAATTTCACTGTTTGCCTCGATTGCTCCGATATTGGCTTGGCTTGTCCGTAACAAATTATCCTATAATGTCGTCTCCAATTGGTTCAATCAAGCGAACGGATTATTCCCAGCAATCCAATTCAACAAATTTACAGTACCATTCCAATACATTTGGAACGAGTTGCTGGACTTCCATATTATTCCGCGCCCCCTTGTGATGATTCTTGTTATAGGCTTGCTCGTTCTTCCCTTATTTCGCTTACCGGTTTTGGGGATGGCAGGTTCTCGCAAGGTTGCCCACACTGTTATCCTGTGGGTGGCCAGTGCTCATTTTGCGCTGATATGGTTATTATCATTTATAACAACAAGCCAACCTATCGGAGCCCGGTATTTTTCGCCCATCCTCGCTTTTCTTTTGCTGGGAGTATTGAATGGCCTCCAACAAATCAGCGAATTCGTGCGCCCTCGATTATGGAGACAGGTGCTCTTGGTGGTGCCGTTGGTTTTCCTCGTGTTCACCAACGGGTTTTCCCCGACGAGTTTTTTCCGATCTGTGGGCAAGATCAATTATCCGCAAGAAAGGCGACTCTGGAGTGCGCTAGACAAAATTAATTGGACCCACTCCGCCTCCTTCTTTTACTCCGATGAGGGCTATGCGGCTGGTGGTTATATACACCAAATCTTCTCTGGTAAGCCCCAGGGAATCCTGTGGGATAGTAATGTGGTCAAGGATCCCCAAAAAATCAAGAGGCTGCTCTCGGCCGGCGTCCGCCCTTTTCTGCTTGTCACCGAAAATGGTCCGGATGCACGCATTTTTGACGGAATGATCTCCAGCGGGAGGCTTTCGCTTGAGAGGATTTCTTTCCCCGATGCAGGCTATGTGCTCTATGATCTGGGCAAATGAATTGCGCCTCCGGTTTCAATCCTGAAGTTTTACCCGAGAACGATTCCTGTATTCATCCCTCTGTTGATGGTTGGAGTTCGTTTCTATACCCATCTGGTTCGGCCTAGGAAAGATTATGTATGCTGCTGATCCTAAACGTTATGACACCATGGTTTACCACCGCGTCGGGCGCAGCGGCCTGAAGCTGCCGGCGATTTCACTGGGCTGGTGGTACAACTTTGGCGGGCTGGATAGCTTTGAGAACGGCCGTGCCATGGCCCGGCGCGCCTTCGACCTGGGGGTGACACACTTCGACCTGGCCAACAACTACGGTCCTCCGCCCGGTTCCGCTGAAGAGACCTTCGGCTTGTTGCTCAAAAAGGACTTCGCCCCCTACAGGGACGAGCTCGTCGTTTCGACCAAGGCCGGCTACGACATGTGGTCCGGTCCTTATGGCGAGTGGGGTTCGCGCAAGCATATGCTTGCCAGCCTGGACCAGTCACTACGCCGCATGGGGCTGGAGTATGTGGATATCTTCTACAGCCACCGCCCCGACCCGGAAACGCCTCTTGATGAAACCATGGGGGCTCTCGACACCGCCGTCCGCCAGGGAAAGGCGCTTTACGTCGGCATCTCGAACTACTCCCCCGAGCAAACGCACGCCGCGGCCAGCATCCTGCGAGCGTTGGGTACGCCCTGCCTGATCCATCAGCCCAAATACAGCCTGCTCGAGCGTTGGGTCGAGGACGGCCTTCTGGACGTGCTGGCTGAGGAAGGCATTGGCTGCATCGTCTTTTCACCCCTGGCCGAGGGGCAGTTGACCGATCGCTATCTCAACGGCGTCCCGGTGGGGGCGCGCGCCACCAAAACCGAACGGGTCTGGCTGACGCCCAAGGATATCGAGGAAAACTTGGGGAAAGTACGCCCCTTGAACGAGGTCGCCAGACGCCGGGGGCAGAGCTTGGCGCAGATGGCGCTGGCTTGGGTGCTGCGCAAGCCGCAGATCACCTCGGCACTGATCGGATCTAGCAGCGTCCGGCAGCTGGAAGACAACCTGGCCGCCTTGAACAACCTTGCGTTTTCTTCAGAAGAACTGGAAGCGATCGAGAAGATCCTCAGGGAGTGAAACATGGCTCCAGCATTTACTTCTCCCCCCGATGTGCACGCCTTTCAGGCCCGGGTGTGGGAAATTGTCCGGCAGGTGCCGCCCGGCAAGGTCGCGACCTACGGACAGATCGCGGCGCTGATCGCGCCGCCACCCGACATGGACGCCAAGAGTTATTTGGCGTTCTCACCGCGCTGGGTCGGTGGCGCGATGGCGGCTTGCCCGGAAGGCGTGCCCTGGCAGAGGGTGATCAACGCCCAGGGTAAGATCAGCCTGCGAGCCGGCGCGGAGCGGCAGCGCCAGCTGCTCGAGTCCGAGGGCATTCAATTTGATGACCGCGGACGGGTGGATTTACACCGCTATGGGTGGAGCGGCCCGGATTAGGGGACCTAGGAGTTCCGAGTCAGCCAGCCTGTATAGGGAAGCACCTCCAGCGTATAGCGGTGGAGGTTTCGAGGACAGGGTCCGATCCTACGGCGCGGTGCGGCTGATGCCCTTCGCATGGCGGAGCGGAGGGCAGACGAAGGATTTCCCTGGATCGCATGCAGGGAACCGGGGGAATCCCCTGGAAGGATTCGACCTGAGATGTCTCGCGGAGTCGCTTAGTGAGCCACTGGGAGATGAGGGTTATCATCGTTATTTAAAGGGTGTTAGAATATTCGTCCAGGACCCTCTCCTGCCGATGGAGGCTGTCGCGAACCCAATTCGGCTACGCAGTCGCATTCGGCAGACCGTTTGAGGAAACTCTCCTTCATACCATGAGCATCGTTAAAAACAAGGCCGGGAAGGAAATTGTTTTTTCCATCCTGCCGATTTTGGCCATTGGGTTTCTGACGTTCGTATTGAATCTTTACTGGAACCCTCGATTCAATCTTGGCGCCTTCCGAGCTGACATTTCCGTCTTTCAATACGCGGGAAAACTGATCACACAGGGGAAACTCCCCTATCGTGATTTTTGGGACCACAAACCCCCGGCGATATATTATGTCGATGCTTTTGAATTCCTCTTGATGGGGGTCACGCCCTGGGCCACCTGGTGGTCGGACATCGCCTGGGTGACGCTCACCATCAGTCTCTTTTTTATGATCCTTCGCAAGCTGACCGATCCATTCCCTGCTATTCTTGCGTCCGGTGCATTCCTCTTCACCCTCATGTATCCTCCGATTTATGGAGGTGGCGATTTAACGGAAATCTATGGTCTCCTGCCTCAAGTATTGATTATCGGAGCATCCTTCTTATACTTTAAAACACAGCGGAAGTGGTGGGCATTTGTATTGGGACTCTTAACTGCAATTGCCTTTCTCTTCAAGCAGACCTGCATCGCCTTGGGGATCAGTGCGGCAGCCACGATCCTGTACCTGGCCGTGCGATCGGGTCAAACCCGCAGAGGCTTAATTCACCTCGGACTGTTTACGCTGGGGGTCATCCTGCCGCTTGGGTTGATCGCCCTCGTTTGGTTCCAGGCTGGTGGATTCAGTGAGCTTTGGGACGCGGTCATTGTGTTTAATCTATTCTATGTGGGTAGCAGCATTTCCAACACCACTTTTGTGGCCATGTTCCAAATATTGCTGACCGAATTTCCGCTGATGCCACTGACGATCACGGCCATGGGCGGTTTGATCGCCTATCTGCTCGCCAATAGAACCTGGTTGTTCTCACGTGGAAAGGGGAGGGTAATCCAGGAGGAGGCGGCCATCCAAAGCGGCGCTGACTCCCAGGGAAAGCCATGGGTATTTCTGGTAGTGTTCCTGGCCTTGCCGATTGAAGTTGCATTCGTTGCCATGGGCGGTCGGAATTACCCGCATTATTACGTTACCCTCCTGCCGGTATTTGCAGCCGCGACCGCCTACCTTTATGGGCAGTTGATCTCCATACCGTATTTCAACCGCTGGGGCTTGAAGCGGATCGCTTTCCTCCTCCTGGCCCTGCTCAGTTTGGTCTGGTTTTCAGTGGCATACTCTAGTGAGAAACCTCCAATTGGTCTGCGTACCAGCCTTTCAAAACCGCTGTACGGCGATCTTCCCCAATCAGGGTTGGGCGAGTTTATCCTGGCTCATTCCCGACCGGACGAGTCGATATTGATCTGGAAAAATGATATAAACTTATACCTGCAGACCGGTCGCCGGAACTCATCCCGCTATCTCTACCCACAACCTTTGTTTTTTCCCACGAGCGGGGGGCCCAGCCGGTTTGACCAGTTCCTTCAGGACCTTCAACAAAATCCCCCGGCCCTGATCATCGGACCAACCCAGGCAGCTTCCGATGCGCCCTTCGTCACCTCGCCGGACGACCAGCTCTGTCCGAATTGCATTCCTGAGGCACTGGAGGGGATGAGGCGGTTTAAATCCTTGGTCACAGAACATTACGCGGTAATATATAACGACCATACTACGATCGTCTATCAGCGTGTTCATTGAGAAAAGGCCCGGGATCCGGCGGCGAGGCTGCAGGGTAGCAGCAGCCTGCTTTTGGGCTGCTCAATCCACCAGCAGGCCCATGGGAACCTGGCTTGTTTTGCCCCCCGGTTGTGCAGCCCCTTGATCAGTCGAGAGAACGCCATGCGTGAAACGAATGAACAGCATTCTTTGATCAGCCGGCGGAAATTTTTGGAGCTTTGTTCGGCCGGGGCCGCCCTGACGCTTGCGCCCAGCTTGTGCTCTCTGAGCCAGGCGATCAGGGGTACGACCCCTGCGTCGACTCCCGAGGCGACGCAACTGGCGGTTTCTGGATGGGTCAAGTCCAAGTTCAATCCGGTCCTTGGGGGAAGCCTGGGGACATGTTACGATGTTTGCGTGCTGCAAGAAGGCAACCAATACCGCATGTGGTTTTCCTGGCGTCCGCAGAAAAGCATCGCCCTGGTTGAGAGCGGGGACGGTATCCATTGGAGCAGTCCGGAGATCAGCCTGGCGCCGGATGCCTCAACCGGTTGGGAGGATGAAATCGATCGTCCGATTGTGCTCAAGCTGGCAGACGGGTATGCCATGTGGTATTCCGCCCAAAGCAAAACCTATTCCCGGATCGGGTATGCGACCAGTCCGGATGGCAGGAAATGGACCCGCGTCAGCAAGGATCCCGTATTGAGTCCGGATGTGGCCTGGGAGGGCAATGGGGTCATGTGCCCCGACGTAATTTATGACCCTTCTCAAGCGACTTTCAGAATGTGGTACTCGGGGGGGAATTTCGGAGAGCCGATCGCGATCGGATACGCGACCAGCAAGGATGGGATCCATTGGGATAAACTTTCCTCCAATCCGATATTTTCGCCCTTCCCGGGGCACTTTTGGGAACAGGACCGTGTGACGGCCTGCCAGGTCCTCCAGCATGGGAAATGGCATCTCATGTTCTACATTGGCTTCAGTGATGCAAACCACGCCCAGATTGGTCTGGCGCGCTCGAAAGACGGCATCTCCGACTGGGAACGTCACCCGGCTAATCCGATTATCCGGCCGGATGTCGGAAAGTGGGATGGGGACTCGGTGTACAAACCTTTTGCTATTTTCGATAAGGACCATTGGTATCTCTGGTACAACGGTCGTCTGGGAGGTTCGGAGCAGATCGGACTGGCGATTCACGCAGGTGAGGATTTGGGTTTTTAATCTCAAGATTGACCTTGCGGCCTTTGCCTTGATTCGGCAGCCTGCGGGCTCAACCCGAAGGTTGAATTGACATGGATGGAAGGAGATTTTCGATATAATAAAAAGTGAGGAAGTACCGCCAGACGATCCTCTGGCTTTGCCGAAACAGGAAGAAACAAGCCAGCATGAACAAATATCAATGAGGAAATGACGATCTCAAATAGAAGGAATTCCTTCCTGCGTCGGATCGCGGGAGCTGAGCTTTTCACGATCATCGTGCTGCTTGTGGCTGGCACCGTGGCATGTTTTTGGATTCCCGTCGGGGCCGGCTTCGACGAAGATCAGCATCTGTTGCGGGTCTGGGAGATATCCGCTTTTCATTTCATCCCGAATGAATGGCTGAGTACGGGCCAATCCCACTACCCATCGATCTTCAATGAGATGTCCATCCGCCATCGCATCTATGGACGTGTCATCGAACCGGACTTCTGGTCGGAATACTCCCAACTCCATTTCGACGCTTTCGATCACGTTCATGGAGCCCTTTACACCACATCGACCTATTCCCCCGCCCTATTTCTTCCTCAAGCACTGGTCATGCGTTATCTTGGCCGGCGGGCCAATCTTCCAGCCCTGCCCGTCTTCTATGCCTCCCGGCTGGTTGGGCTGCTCATTTATATCCTCCTGGCATGGCTGGCGGTTCGCCTGATGCCGGTAGGGAAATGGACCCTGGCGATCCTGGCCGTTGCCCCGATGGCTGTATTCCAGGCTGCAACGATTAACGCTGACACGATTTCGAATGGGATCGGGTTGCTTTTCATCAGCGGCTGCCTCAGCCTTAATCTCCGCCAGCAGATCCGGTGGCGAGAATGGGGAATTTTGACCTGCCTCATCACCCTGTTGTTGCTTGCTAAAGTCAACCTCATTTTTCTACTCGTTTTGCCTTTTCTTATCCTTTCACCCGCCCGATTTAAAATGAAAGGCGGGTATGCATTCCTGGTCATCGCGTCATTAATCCTCGTCTTGGTTGAAGTCGGTGGATGGAATGTGCTTGCCTTCTCGCATGCCAAGAGTGTTTTCCCGGGGGCGGATCCGATCGGTCAAATTAAATTTATCGCCAGCCATCCCTGGCAGTTTCTCAATACCGTCCTGCAGGACCTCTGGTCCAATAAGCAGCCCTATACCCGGCAGTGGTTTGGCGTATATGGGTATGGCTACTGGTCCGTTCCATTTATCACGTATATATTCTACGCGCTGTGCCTGGTCTCAATGCTGTTTATTAAACCAAGCGGTGAAACTTTTTCCAAGAAATTGCGCCTGTATCTGGGACTTGTCTTTCTCTTAGGGTACCTGACAACCGTTGGGATCCTTTACCTCACCTACACGCCTGTTGGCAGTGCGAGCATTCTGGGAGTTCAAGGCCGATACCTGATCCCTGTCATGCCTTTGCTTTTTCTAGCCCTTAGCGGGCTGCCTGGGATCAGGAATCAGCGACTGCTTCGATGGCTGACTGCTGGAAGTGCGGCATTCGGATTAACCTGCTTTGGGATGGGGTTACTGCTTTCATACCATATCACCTGCGGCACCCAATTCTATCAATGGGGTCTGTGTTATGAGCCGATCTATAAAAAATGGCAGCCGAATGCTTCTTACTCACCACCCCTCTCGAGCGAAACCCCCCTTTCTCAGAGCTTCATTGCGGAATGCGATGGGATAACACAAATCCGGGTTTGGGTCGACGCTCAGGGGGCGTCGAGCAATGCAACGACGGATTTCATCTTTTGGGATCCGAATCATGCACTCACCCTCGTAAAAGCATCCATCCTCGACCGGGATCTGCCACAGGGAGGTTGGGTTAGCTTAAGCTTTTCCCCGCTCTGGAATTCAAATGGGATGACCTATGACCTGATGATCCACAGCGGGGATTCGCAGGGCAACCCCGGACCGAGAATTGCCACCAGCACTGAGATCGTGAATACCGTCGGCAGTCTGAGCATGGGCGGAAAGGCCGAAAGTCAGAACCTGGTCTACCAATACGCCTGTCTCGCCGGCCTGGAAAAGATCTGGTGGTCGATCCACCCCTAGGATATTTTCAATGAACGTTGGATCGCGAAGTCGATTGCCGCAAGGCACTCCAGAGGCGATCGTCAATCCGCAGGGCCGGATATGGCCACGTCTAGTTTTTTTGTGCCAACTCGGCTACAAAGGTGTCCAGAGCCAGGTCCAGGGGGACCTGGCTTGTCTTTGCCCCCAGATCGATATCCAAGAGCCTGTGGTAAATGGCTTCCAGGGCGGTTAGGGAGAAGCGCTGCGCCTGGCGGTAGACCTTTTTGGCGACGAAGTCGCGCAGGCCCAGCGATTCCTGGACCTCGCGCTCCCGCCCGCCTGACTCACTGATCTCCCGGGCCAGGATCAACAGGCGGAACTGCCGGATCACCATCCCCCAGAACTCGAGCGGGTCTTCGTTCTCGAACAGGCGATGGAGCACTTTTTGAGCGGTATGACCGTCGCCCATACCAAGCGCATCCACTAGGTCGAAAACACTGCTCTGGGCGCTGGCGATGCCGACGCGCTCTACATCCATCTCCGTGACAGGTCGTTCGTAGTTGACGTAGGTCAGGATTTTGGTGATTTCTTGAGCGGCCAAACGCGTGTCCTCGCCGATCATCTCGGCCAAACGCGCCGCAGCCGGCCTCTCGATCTGACCGCCCTGCTTCTTCGTTTCCTCGAGGATCCAGCGCGGCATGTCGCCGCGTTTGGGCATGGCGTGTAATTGCACCTTCGCCAGGCCTCTGGCGTGCTGGGCCCATTTGACCAGCCAGTGGTCCTGCTTGAGCACCTCGTATTCCACGAGGGCCAGGCTGGTTGTCTGCGGGACCTGGTCGAGCAGCCCGATGAATTTCCTGCGCCCAACGGAAGTAGGGAAAGCCGCCGAGGGATGCACGAGCACCACCAAACGTCGTGCCGATAGAAAGGGGAGTGCGTTGACGGCATTATTCAAGGCCTCAAAGTCCAGGCCGGCGCGACCGTCGAAACGGGTCAGGTTCATCGCGACGCTGGATGGATCGCCCAAGGCCCTGGCCAGTTTTTCGATCACTTCTGCGATAGCCAATTCGTCCGTACCGTGCAGGAGCAGGACTGCCGGAAGGTCTGTCATGCTAGCCCTGTGTGATCACCCGGTGGAGGACCAGGCGTCCGAATTGGACCGGGAAGATGTCCACGATCGACATCCCCTCGGGATCGCCACTGGTGGTGAGGCGTTCCTGGAGCAGGGGGCCGAGCGGTTGGCTGACGAAGAGCCCCAGGGTGGCCAGCCCGATCACGAGAGGCAGGCGTTCAACCTTCCCCCGCCTGCCCCGGGCGCCCAGCGTGCCCAGCCAGGCCAGGAATCCGGCCACCACGCCGGAGGCGACCAGATTCGTCCCGCAGTGATCGTGGATGGCCAGATGATGTTCGCCGTTGTTCATGCGCTCGAGCGCCTGGATGACGGCTTCACGCAAGTTGTCGGTCGGCACCTCGCCGAAGATGAAGAAACCGCCCGGGGTAGAGATTCCTGCCAGACGCCGGTAGGGGAAGAGCGGGGAAAGGAGGTTGAGGGTGGCATGCTCCAAGCCGTGATTGCGGCGGAGACGGGAAAGTATGGGTACATCCAGGAAGGTCATGATTGGTTCCTTTCAGGCTAATTTTTTCCCTTGCGGCGGCTTCTTCTCGATCCCGAATGCCGCTTCCAGCGCCTGGTAAGCCGAGCGCACTTCGACGATTTCGATGCCTTCAGACCAGTCTTCGCCTTTGCGCACCCGCTTCGGCACGATGGCGGTTTTAAAGCCGAGCTTGGCCGCCTCTTTTAAACGCATGGGCATCTGCCCGGGCAGGCGCAGTTCTCCAGCCAGGCCGATCTCGCCGATCAATACGGTATCGGCCAGGATGGGGATGTCGCGCATCGAGGAGGCTACTGCCGCGGCAATCGCCAGGTCGGCGGCCGGCTCGTCGATCTTGATCCCGCCCACCACGTTGACGAACACATCCTGCTCGGCCAGATGCAGGTTCAGGCGGCGGGTCAGCACCGCCGCGATCATCAACAGGCGGTTAAGGTCCACCCCGTTCGGGGTACGGCGGGCATTGCCGAACTGGGTTGGACTGGTCAGGCCCTGGATTTCCACCAGCAGCGGGCGCGTGCCTTCCATCGTCACCGCGATCGCTGACCCCGCTGCGTTGACCAGGCGTTCGGCCAGGAAGGCCTCCGAGGGATTGGCGACCTCGACCAGTCCGCGCTCGACCATCTCGAACACCCCCACCTCGGCGGTCGCGCCGAAGCGATTCTTGACCGAGCGCAGCAGGCGGTAGGCCTGGAAGCGGTCGCCCTCCAGGTACAACACCGTGTCCACAATGTGCTCGAGCACCCTTGGCCCGGCAATGACGCCTTCCTTGGTCACATGTCCGATGACAAAGACGGCCACACCGGAGGATTTGGCCAGCTCCCGCAGCCGGGAGGAGCTCTCGCGCACCTGGGAGACGGACCCGGCGGCGGATTCCAGCTCTGGCAGGTAAACGGTCTGGATGGAATCGACGATCAACAGTTGCGGCTTGACCGCGCTGACATGTTCGAAGATGGTGTCCAGGTTGGTCTCGGTCACCAGGTACAAATCCTCGGGGAAGGCGGACTTTTTCTCGCCTCCGGCCACGAGCCGCGCCGCCCGCATCCTGATCTGGCGCTCGGACTCTTCTCCAGACACATACAGCACCCGCAGCTGTCTGGCCATCTGCAAGGCCATCTGCAGCATCAAGGTCGATTTCCCGATGCCCGGATCACCGCCGACCAGCACGATCGAGCCCGGGACCAGGCCGCCGCCCAGGACCCGGGCGAATTCCCCGATCGGGACGGGAATCCGGTCCTCGACCTCACTGCTGACCTCGTTCAGCCGGTGCGGCGTGGACCGTCCGGATAAGCCGCGCCCCAGGCTCCTCGCCCCGGCAGCCTCTTCGCTGACGATCTCCTCGACCATGCTGTTGAATTCGCCGCACTGCGGGCAGCGTCCCATATAGGCGGCCGAGACGCGTCCGCACTGCTGGCAGACATAGCGGGTGTAGGTTTTAGCCATACCCGTATTATACCTTTGGCTGTCTGGCTTTCCTTTATGCTATACTATGAACCATGGGTGTGGGCTATTTCTTTGAAAAGCAGGAAAAGTGGTTTTTGGGGGTCGTCAGCGTCCTACTCGTGCTGGTTTTGGGCCTTCTCAATTATCTTGTCGGCCACGAAATTGGTTTTTCCCTTTTCTACCTGGCCCCCATTTGTCTGGTCACCTGGTATGCCAGCCGGAGGCTTGGCTTGGTGGTCTCCGGGATCGCCGCGGTCACCTGGTTCCTGGCTGATGTTTTCAGCGGCGCCTCCTATCCCCAGACCTGGATCTACCTGTGGAATACCCTGATCGTCCTGGGGTTCTTCGTCATTGTCGTGGGGCTGGTCAACGAGTGGAGGAAGACTTATCTGGCCAACCAGGAGTTGAGCCGCGCTGATCCCATCACCGGTGCGATCAGTGTTCGTTATTTTTACGAGTTGGCGAAAATAGAGCTCAGCCGTTCCAACCGTTATAAACGTCCTCTGACAATGGCCTATTTTGATCTGGATGATTTCCAGGCGATTAATGACCGTTTTGGCCACAGTACCGGCGATGAGGTGCTCCGCACCGTGGGCACGAGCGTCCGGCGCCAGATCCGGAATGTGGATATCTTTGCGCGCCTGGGCGGAGATGAATTTGTCCTGCTGATGCCGGAAACCGGGGAAGTGGAGGCGCAGGCGGTCATCTCCCGGATCCGTCAACGGTTGCTGACTGAAATGCAGAATGGCGGCTGGCCGGTGACGTTCAGCATCGGCGTGGTGACGTTCGTCAAGATCCCCAAGGCGGTCGATGACATGGTCAAGATGGCCGATGATGTGATACTGCCGGTCAAGATGGGCGGCAAGAACGGGGTCAGTTATACGATCTACGAGGGTTGATCCTGCGGTGTAACCGAACCGCCACAGAAATTGCGAAGCGCAGAGTGTATCTCTGCGCTTTTTTTGCAGGTGCGGCTCCTGTTCGCCGACGACCCTTGTGCAGAAACAGAATCTGTATTGCAGTCTCTAGGATTCCCGGCCGATTGGCCCGGGCGGTCCTTTGGGGAAATGTTGGAGCTGCTGGCTGCGGGTGATCCGCTGCGGCGCCCTCTCCTGAACTGGATCACCGGCAACACCTACGGGCACTACCGGGAGCACCGCGCGACCATCACAAGGTTCGCAGAGGATGAGGGTGCGGCGGCAGGCTTTTCCCCGCAATCTAAGCCGGTTGTTCTTTTTTAAGCATCTCGAGGAAATGCTGGCGGAACTTGGCAACCTTCGGCGCAACGACCGCCCGGCAATAACCCTGATAGGGGTTTTTCTTGAAATATTCCTGGTGATAGTCCTCGGCCACGTAGAACTGCTCGAACGGGGTGACCTCGGTCACAATCGGATCGCTCCAGAGATGTTGGCTGCTTAATTCCGCGATGACCTGTTCAGCAGCTGCCTTTTGTTCGGGCGTATGGTAGAAGATGGCCGAACGGTACTGCGGGCCGACATCCGCGCCCTGTCGGTCCTTGGTGGTCGGGTCGTGGATGGCGAAGAACACCTTCAGGAGATCCTGATAGGAGATCGCCTGGGGATCAAAGCTGATCCGGACCGACTCGGCGTGTCCGGTCAGGCCCGTACAGACCTGTTCATAACTGGGGTGAGGGGTCTTTCCGCCGCAGTAGCCGGATTCGACCGACACGACTCCTTTCAATTCATCGTACACCGCTTCCAGGCACCAGAAACAACCACCGGCGAGTGTTGCCACTTGGAATACTTTACCCATAAATACACCCTTTCAATTCAGGATCGGGGCGGCCCATGGGCCGCCCCGAATAGAAGCTCATGCGCTTGGCTCGGCGAGCGGGTCCGCTTCCGTCTTGAGAATCTGTCTGCGCAGGGTCGGCTCGCCGTCGGCCACTTCGACCAGGATGGTATCTCCCTCATTGAAATCACCTGACAGCAGGCCGTCCGAGAGTGGATCCTCCACTTTCTGCTGGATCACGCGCCGCAGCGGGCGGGCGCCCATCTCGGGGTCGTAGCCCTGCTCGGCCAGGAGATCCAGGGCAGCGTCACTGGCGGTCAGCGTCACGGCGTGCTCGGCCAGACGCTCGGTCACCTTGTGCAGCTCCAGGCTGACGATCTCGCGGATGTCGCTCTTATTCAAGGCGCGGAACACGATAACGCTGTCCACCCGGTTGATGAACTCCGGACGGAAGATCTTCTTCAGGGATTCGGTCAATTTTTTGCGCATCTCTTCATAGGAATTGCGTTCCTCGTTCTTTTCCTCGCGCTTCAGCTGGAAGCCGAGGGCAGTCTGGCGTTTGATCTCGTCCGCACCAATGTTGGAGGTCATCACGATGATGGCATTGCGAAAGTCCACCGTGTGGCCGCGGGCGTCGGAGAGATGGCCTTCTTCCATGATCTGCAGCAGCATGTTGTGAACTTCCGGATGCGCCTTCTCGACTTCATCGAAGACGACAATGGAATAGGGGCGGCGCCGCAGTGCCTCGGTCAGCTGGCCTGCGTCCTCGTAACCGATATAGCCAGGCGGGGCGCCGACGAGCCGGGAGGCAGTGTGCCGTTCCATGAACTCGGACATATCGAGCTGGATCAGGGCCTCTTCGCTGCCGAACATGAACTTGGCCAGGGCCTTGGTCAGTTCGGTCTTGCCGACGCCGGTCGGGCCAAGGAAGATGAAGGAGCCGATGGGGCGGCGCGGGTCCTTAAGACCGGCGCGCGCTCTGCGCACGGCCTTGGCGATCGCCTTGATCGCCTCGTCCTGGCCGATGATCGCTTTGTGCAGTTCCTCTTCCATTTTGAGCAGGCGCTGCGACTCTTCCTGGGCGATCTGCATGACCGGGACACCGGTCCACATGGCGACCACCTCGGCAATGTCATCGGCGGTGACGACCGGGCTGTTGGCCCGGTCCCAGCCGGTCTTCAGGCGCCTGAGCTGCTCGTTGAGATCGGCCTCCTGCGCCTCCCAGGTGCGCACGTCTTCCGCCTTGCCCTCCTCCTGAGCGAGCGCCCGGTTTTGCTGGGCCAGCTTCAACTGGCTGTATAGGCCTTTGGCGGATCGCGCCGCGTCGGACTTGTACATGCGCACGCGCGAGGCGGATTCGTCAATCAGGTCTATGGCCTTATCGGGCAGGAAGCGGTCGGATACATACCGGGCGGAAAGCCGGGCGGCCGCCCCGAGCGCCTCGTCCGAGATGACCAGGTGGTGGTGCTCCTCGTACATCTTGCGCACGCCCTTCAGGATATCGATGGTTTCATCCACGGTCGGTTCGTCCACGACGATCGGCTGGAAACGCCGTTCCAGGGCCGCGTCGGATTCGATGTGCTTGCGATACTCGTCCAGTGTGGTGGCGCCGATACACTGGAGCTCGCCGCGCGAGAGCGCCGGTTTCAGGATATTGGCGGCGTCCACCGCCGAACCGGCCGCACCGGCCCCGACCAGCATGTGAAACTCATCGATGAACAGGATGGCTCCCGTGGATTTCAGCTCGTCGATCACCCGCTTCAGCCGTTCCTCGAACTGGCCGCGGTACATGGTCCCGGCCACGAGCGAACCAACATCCAGCTTCATCACGCGCTTGTTCAAGAGCGGAGCCGGCACATCCCCCTCGATGATCCGCTGGGCCAGTCCCTCGACGATGGCGGTCTTGCCGACCCCCGGTTCACCGATCAGGGCCGGGTTGTTTTTCGTCCTGCGGGCCAGGATCTGGATCACGCGTTCGATCTCCATCTGGCGTCCGATCACCGGGTCCAGTTTGCCTTCTTCGGCCAGAGCGGTCAGGTCGGTGGCGAGCTGGTCCACCAGCGGCGTCTTGGGTTCCTGTTTGGCCCCCAGTTTGGCGGCCTCCGGGACGGGCGAAGGCTGAGAGCCGGTGCTTTCCTGGAGCACGCGGCGGGTCTGCCGGCGGACCTGTTCGGCAGTCACGCCGAGTTTCTTCAGCACTTCCATGGCCGTGCCTTCCGAGCGGACCAAACCGAGCAGGAGGTGTTCGGTGCCGATGTAATGGTGACCCATCTTGCGGGCCTCTTCGATGGCAAATTCCAGGACTTCCTGGGTATCCGGGGCGAGTTCGATCTTGCCGCCTTCATATTGCCCCTCGCCGATGATGCGCTGGACCATCTCGCGCACCCGTCCGGATTCCAGCCCGAGTTCGCGCAGGACTCGCCCTGCAACCCCACCGTCCTCTTCCAGCAAACCGAGCAGCAGATGTTCTGTACCGATCATACCCTTATGGGCCCGCTCGGCTTCCTGGTGAGCCAGGCTGAGCACCCGTCGTGCCCGCTGCGTGAACTTTTCCATGCTTGCCATAGTCTTCTCCTCACTCAATCAGACAAGAACTGTCTGGATTGATTCTACCAAAAAGCGAGCCTGCAAATATATGAAAAAGATTAGAGTTTGAGGATTAAAACAGATAGGGAATCAGGAAGCGGGTGCGTCGCTTGTAGGCGGCCCAGGTATCACCAAACCGCTCCGCCAGCGCGGATTCCTCTCGTCGGGCCCGCCCGATAAATGCCACGACCGAAAAAACGAGCATCACCAGCACCAGCCACACCGGGTAGAGCAAGAGCAGGCCGAGCATAGCCACCCACCAGCCAAAATACATCGGATGGCGCACACAGGCATATGGCCCGCTTTGAATCAGCCGGTGGTCATCGAGCAGTCGCACATTCTGGCTGGTGCTCAGGCCCCACATTTTACCCAGCGTGCGGCGCGCCCACAGTACGAAGACGCAGCCGGCCAGGTAAAGGATCAATCCGATCACCTTTAAATCGAAGCTCGCCACAACCGGGATGGTGAAGAGCGGAATCCACAGCAGAGCGGCCATCCCGGCGAAAAGCGCCAATCCCACCAGAACCAGACCGACCTGTGTCCACATCGGCCAGGCGCGCCCCCTGCTCTCGGGCAGCAGCGAAACCGCCTGGCCGGCTCGCAGGGCGGCCAGCCACTCCGCCAGGGTCAGGACAAAACTGACATAAACCAGGCTGAGGATGACGATCAGTGCAGCAAGCCAATTAAAGATCACCATGGTTTGCGTTCTTAGCGGTTGTCCCCGTCGCCGCCGATTTTGCCGCGCTCCATCCGATCGAACAGCTTTTTTAAGTTGTGCTCGGCCACCTCATCGAGCGACAGGTTTAATTCTGTACAGACCTGGGCTAGATACCACAGTACGTCTCCCAGCTCCCCCTTGAGAGCCTCGCGTTCCGTCTCGCCGATGACGCCGGCCTTGTCGCGGAAGATCTTCTTGACCTTGCCCGCCACTTCTCCAGCCTCATTGGTCAGGCCCAGGGTGGGGTAAATGACGCCATGTCCGATCGGCGGATATTTTGCTGTACGACGGGATTGGGTTTGATACTGGTCGAAGTCCATGATCGAATGCGCCCTCCATCCGGGATGGGATACCCTAATCGGATAAGAGATATGCCAGCACCCACTGCGTGGTCGCGAGCAGCGCCTCGGTGTGGGTGCGCTCGTAGCTGTGCGAGGCGTCCACGCCGGGGCCGATGAGGGCCACGGCCACATCCCCTCCGGCTCTCCAGAAAGCTTCCCCGTCCGAACCGTAGTGGGGGTAGATATCCACTTTGTACGGTATGTGGTGCTCCTCTGCCAGGCTGCGCAGCCGTGTGGACAGTCCGTGATGGTACGGACCGCCGCTGTCCTTGACGCACAGGGAGGCATGGAACTCGTCGGAGGCCTGGCCCTCTCCAACGGCCGCCATGTCGACCACCAGCAGCTCCTCGACGCTTGGCGGGATGCCGGCGGCCGCGCCATGCCCGACCTCCTCATAGTTGCTGATCAGCAAGGTCGTCGGCCGGGCGGGCCTCAATCCGGCTGCGCTCAAGGATTGGAGCGCTGCAACCAGGCAGGCAACGCAGGCCTTGTCATCCAGGTGGCGGGAGCGGACAAAGCCCCCGGTCATCTCCACTCGCGGGTCGAAGGCGACGAAATCACCGACCTCAATCCCAAGCGCGCGGGTCTCCTTTTCCGATGAACTGCGCTCATCCAGCCGGACCTCCAGAGTGTCGTCGTCGCGCTTCACTTCGTTCACCTGCTCCCCATGAACGTGGGCGGAGGCCTTGTTCAGCAACAGCGCGCCGCGCACCGGCCGCCCGTGGGAGGCGAGCACGGTCAGACCCTCACCCTCGACGGTGTTCCAGGCAAAACCGCCGATCTTGGTCAATTTCAGACGCCCATTGGGTTTGATCTCCTTGACCATCGCTCCGAGCGTATCCACATGGGCGGTCAGGGCGCGCCCGCCCTGATCCCGTTCGCCCCCCCAGATCGCCACGAGAGCCCCTTTGCGAGTGCGGGAGAGCTTGAGCCCCGGGATGACTTTCAAGGTCTCTTCGGTGAGGGCCACGGCCGGTTCGGCCAGCCCGGTGGGGCTGGGGGTGTTGAGCAATTTGGCCAGGAATTCGAGCAGCGCTCTGGCGTCGATCTCTGGAAGGTCAGACATGATTCCTCCATTTTGAGAAGATTATACACTGACTGCTCCTTGGGTCAAAATACGGGGGTTCCAGACGGAAACAGGATGAAAAAGTTGGCGGAACATGTTAGAATACTTGTGCTATGCGTACGATCCGAGCCTCTGAAATCGGTTCCTACCTCTTTTGTGCGCGTGCCTGGTGGTATCAACTGCAAGGTGTTGAATCTGCCAACCAGGCCGAAATGGTCGGCGGGACGGAACTGCACCATGCCCACGGGCGCCAGGTCCTGGCCGCCCGGTTAACGCGGCTTCTAGCCCTGGTCCTCCTGCTGGCGGCGCTGATGTTGCTGGCTGCCTACTGCACGTCCAGATTTGTTTGAATTCGGTCGGGAAAGGGATATGTCCGTTCTCCATCGAATCGCCTGCCTTCGAGACCACCGGGGTCCGGTTTCTAACCAGGAACTGGCCCGTGACCTGGCCGCGCGGCACGATTGGGCTGGCATCCGCGAGATCGCCTCTAATCATTGGAACCAGGATCCCGTGGTCCAAGTGGGCAGGTTAATGAAGGCCATCCGGGGGACCGGAGGAGGCTAGGCAGGACCCCATGCTCTATCTTGCCCTGGCGTTCTTCCTCTTTGCACTGGTGCTCTTCTGGCTCGCTGCGCGCCAGCGCCATCGGGCGGGCATACCCGGCGGACGGGTCATCTACAACGACACACGCGCCTGGGGGCCGGTCGAGAAACCGCTCTTCGAGGGCAAACTGTGTTTGACCGGCAAACCGGATTACCTGGTTGAAGAGCATGGCCAGATCATCCCGGTCGAGGTCAAATCCGGCCGCACCCCGGAGGCGCCGTATGATGGCCACATCTTTCAGGTGGCGGCTTATTGCCTTCTGGTCGAGAAGACATACGGCAAGCGCCCGCCTTATGGCATTATTCATTACCCGGGCCGCGATTTTGCCGTTGACTATACCTCCGAGCTGGAAACCGCCCTTCTGGATCTCCTGGCTGAGATGCGCCGGGATGAACGCCGGAAAACCGTGGGGAGATCTCACGAGGATCCTCACCGCTGTGCCCGTTGTGGCTTTCGAGCCGCCTGCGACCAGAAGTTGGGGTGAACCCAACACCGGGAAATTCCGGACGAGAGTCCCGCACGCCCAGAGTATCAGGATGAAGTCAAAGGTATAATAACCCCCATGCCCGAGAATCATTCCACCCCCCAGCGCATTGCCATCGCTGCCCACCCACAAATGCCGGAGGCTGTCGCCGAGGCTGCCGCGATCGCGGCGTATTTCGCCGAACGCGGGCTGACTTCTGTTCAGGGCACGCTGGAGGATGCCGCTTTGCGGAAACGCATTAAGAACCGCGAGTTCGACCTGGTGCTGGCGATCGGCGGGGATGGAACCATGCTGCGCGCAGCGGGACTGTGTGCCCCTTACAACCTGCCCATTCTGGGCGTCAACCTGGGGCGGCTTGGATTCCTCATCCAGGTCAGAAGGGAGGAATGGCGCTCTGCGCTGGAGGCCCTGCTCAAGGGCGAGTTCTGGATCGAGAACCGCATGATGATCCGCGCCGAGCACGTCCGGGCGGGTGAATCTTTGGGAAGCTGGCATGCGCTCAACGAGGCTGCGGTCTGCCGTGGCCAGACGGTTCACCCGGTGCAGATTTCTGCCAGCCTGGACGGGCGGCTGCTGACCACGTACGTGGCCGATGGGCTGATCGCCGCCACGCCGACCGGTTCGACCGCTTACGCCCTGGCAGCCGGGGGGCCGATCCTGCCGCCCGAGCTGCGCAACATCCTCCTGGTCCCGATCGCCCCGCACCTCTCGGTCGACCGGGCCGTTGTGCTCTCGGAGGGGACCTCGGTCAGCATCACGCTGCGCAGCGGCGACGCCGTCCTGAGCGTTGACGGGCAGATCCCGATCGGCCTGGCAGAAAACGACGTGGTGGATGTCCGCGCCGGGGAGTATGCCGCCAAGTTCGTGCGCTTCGGTGATCCCGGTTACTTTTACCGCAACTTGACCGCACACATGAACCAGAATCCATCGATAGGCATGTAGCCATGACGGAAACCACCCCCCTGTACTGCGCCAACCATCCCGGGGTCCAGACCACCCTGCGCTGCAATAAATGCGGCAAACCGATCTGCGCCAGGTGCGCTGTTCTCACGCCGACCGGCTACCGCTGCAAGGAATGCGTGCGCGGCCAGCAGAAGATCTTCATCACCGCCAAATGGTATGACTACGTCCTGGGCTTCATTATCGCGGGCATCCTCTCGTTCCTGGCCAGCCTGCTGGCCGGGCTGGTCAGCGGGATCACTTTAATCGGCTGGATCCTGGTCATTATCGGGGCACCCAGCGCGGGCGCGATTATCGCCGAAGGCGTGCGCCTGGTCACGCGCAAACGCCGGGCGCAGGGTTTGTTCATCACCGTGACGGTCGCCATGGTCCTGGGCGCCCTGCCATCGATCTTGATTCACCTGTTATCTTTCAACCTTTTTGGCATTCTCTTCCAGGTCATTTACCTGGTCCTGGCCACACCGGTCGTCTACACCCGCCTTTCGGGGATTCAGTTGTTCCGCTGATCCGGCCCTGCCATGCTGACCGAACTGCACATCCGGAATTTTGCCATCATCGACCAGCTCGACCTCGAATTCGGGCCGGGGCTGGCTGTCTTCACCGGCGAGACCGGGGCGGGCAAGTCCATCATCATGGATGCGGTGGAACTGCTCCTGGGTGGGCGGGCTGACGCCACCGCCATCCGTAGCGATGCGGACCTGGCGCAGGTGGAGGGCACGTTCAAGCTCGCAGGTCCCGAACGTTCTGCCGCTCAAGAGATCCTGAAACGCGAAGACCTGCTGGATGACCCGCGCTACGTTGTCCTCGGCCGGGAGATCCGCCGGGAAGGGCGCAGCTCTGCCCGCATCAACGGCCGCTCCGTTAACCTGTCCATCCTGAAAGAGCTGGGCGAAGTGCTGGTGGATATTCACGGCCAGGGCGAGCACCTCTCCCTGCTCAATGTCCGTGCACACCTGGGCTTGCTGGACCGGTATGCCAATGTGGAAAGCCAGCTGGCTTCCTACCGTAAGACCTACCAGAGCCTGCTCGGAGTGCGCCGCGAGCTGGCCGAATTGCGTGAAGCCCAGAGCAATGCCGAGCGTCGGACGGAAATGCTCACTTTCCAGGCCGAGGAAATCGAGGCTGCCAAACTGCGCCCCGGCGAGGACGAGGAACTGAAACTGGAACGCGACCGCCTCGCCAACGCTGAATCTCTGGCGACCCTGGCCCAGGAGGCTTTGAGCGTATTGGACGAAGGCACCTCCGAGTCCTCCGCGGCCACCGATCTGATCGGCCAGGCTTCCCGGTCGCTGGCGAAACTGGCCCAGATCGATGCCACCCAGGCTTCGCTATCCGAGCAGTCCGCCGCGCTGGAAGACAACCTGGCCGATCTGGCCCACGCCCTGCGCAATTACCTGGAGGCGATCGAGTTCAACCCCAAGCGGCTGGAAGACGTTGAAGAACGCCTCGACCTGATCCACCGTCTGACCCGCAAATACGGCGGCAGCCTGCAGGCCGTCCTGGCTTTCGCAGTCGATGCCCGTCGTGAACTTGAGACCATTACGACCGCCTCGGCGCGCATCGCCGAACTGGAGCAGGACGAGTCGAAGGCACTCGGAAAGCTCGCCGAACAAGGCCTGGCCCTCTCGCAGAAAAGAAAAGAGGCGGCGGGGCGGATGAGCGCCGCCATGGAGGCCGAGCTGGATGACCTGCGGATGGCATCTGCCCGTTTTGCCGTGGACTTCCAGACCAAATCCGATCCACAGGGTGTTCCCCTGCCGGACGGCTCACGACTGGCCTTTGATGGCACCGGTCTCGACAAGGTGGAGTTCCTGGTTGCTCCCAACCCCGGCGAAGGCCTGAAGCCCCTGGCAAAGACCGCCTCCGGAGGGGAGACCTCCCGCCTGATGCTGGCATTAAAGAATGTGCTGGCGCGTGCCGACCAGGTGCCCACGCTGATCTTTGATGAGATCGATCAGGGCATAGGCGGCCGCGTCGGTGGAACGGTCGGAGAGAAACTGTGGGGTCTGGGGCGTGAGCACCAGGTGATGGTCATCACCCACCTGCCGCAGCTAGCAGCTTATGGCGATCAGCACTGGCAGGTGCAAAAGGTGATCGAAAAAGGTCGCACGCTGACCCGGGTTGCCGAGCTGAGCGGGGAACCGCGCACGCTCGAACTGGCCCAAATGCTGGGGGAGGTGACCGAGGGCACGCTCCGTTCGGCTCATGACATCCTGCAAAACGCCCAAACGCTAAAATCGAAGAAGAAGTGAAGTTGCCTCGCCGGAAGAGCAATTCTGGTGTAAAATCCTAAATGGACTAGACATCTTGCACGTGGATAAAGGGAATCCACGTAAATGCAGAAGCCGGTTGTGTCAGGGGGGACCCTCACCACCGGCTTCTGCATCTCTTGACCCCTCTTCAAATCTCGGTTAGAATCCTCGAGCTTTACGACAAAATGCCCCTTTAGCTCAGCGGATTAGAGCGTTTGGTTGCGGACCAAAAGGCCGCGCGTTCGAATCGCGCAAGGGGCGCCAGCAGGAGCGGGCAATTCCCGCTTCTTTCTCTTTATATGTAGAGAGGGTGAAGAAATGGCGAAATGTCAGATCCTCCTGACCAACGATGACGGCATCCAATCCCCGGGCCTGTGGGCCGCGGCGGAAGCCCTCTCTGACCTAGGCTTTGTCACTGTGGCTGCGCCGCGCGAACAATCCTCCGGGGTGGGGCGTAGCATGCCGTTCAACTCGGATGGCATCATCCGGCCGGAGGTCCTGCAGGTGCGCGGCAAGGAATGGACGGTGTATGCCGTCGGCGGGACTCCCGCCCAGGCCGTCCTTCACGGAGTCCTGGAGATCATGCCTGCACGGCCAGACCTGGTCGTTTCGGGCATCAACTACGGCGAGAATCTGGCAGATGGGGTCTCCATCTCCGGCACGGTCGGAGCGGCGATGGAGGGCGCGGCGCTCGGCATCCCGTCTCTGGCGGTGTCGCTCGAGACCTCTAAAGAACATTTCCTTTCCTACTCCAGGGAAGTCGATTTTTCCACGGCAGCCTCCTTTACAGCTTACTTTGCCCGCCAGCTTCTGGAGAAGAAATGTCCGGTTGATGTTGATCTGCTCAAGGTCGATGTCCCTTGCGATGCAACCCCCGAGACTCCTTGGCAGATCACACGGCTCTCGCGCCAGCTCTATTTTGTCCCGCGCGCCGTCGCGCGCAAGTCCTGGGAGGAACCATCGAAGCTGGATTACCACGTGGCGCCCATCCTGGAAGGGGAACCGGAAGACAGCGATGTCTATGTCGTGCATTCGAAGCGGCATGTCTCGGTGACCCCGCTCAGCTTGGATTTTACCTCACGGGTGGATTTCGAAGAATTGGACCATGTGCTGCGTTCGAATTGACGGGTAATGGGGGGCGTGTTAGAATGCAGTCCGCTATGGGCGCGTAGCTCAATGGTAGAGCAGTGGCCTTTTAAGCCATTGGTTGAGAGTTCGAGCCTCTCCGCGCTCACACAATCGCAACCTGCCCCCTAAAGCTGAATTTTCTCCTACCCAGACCTCTGCCAGAAGGCAGGTTTTTGTTTAAACGTCCCATTTTGCCTGTTTTTGGGCTTTTGGCCAATTTACGAGAATTCCAATGTACTCGTTTAATTTTTTTTTATTAAGATTGTCAACGCCAGTCAAATATAGTCAATAAAAAACACAAGGGAAAAGCTGAATGATATACCGTACGATGTATGGAATAAAGTGCCAATAATAGTGACCCATATTGACACTTATGAGTTATAATGCCAATAAGGAAATTTGTTATTGGTGGTTGATTTATGAATCCGAAAGACTTTCTCGAATCTGCGCCAGGCCGGCCTATCAAGACAGCTCGCGGGTACTGGGCGTTCCTTGTCAAACCTTTGCCACCGGAACTGACCTGGTCGGGGGCGCTGGTAACGCTTCACTCCGAAGCCGAGCGGGAGTTGGCCCGTTTGGCCCTGGCGGGAGGGGATTTTCCACATCCTCATATCCTAGCTCGTTCATTCGTCCGTAACGAGGCGGTGGTTTCCTCCCGCATCGAAGGGACGCGGGCCACATTGGAAGACCTGTATGCTTATGAAGCCGCGCAGATGTCGTTCCTGGAACCCGTTTCGGACGCTCGCGAAGTGTACAACTACGTGCGCGCCCTGGATTACGGGCTGGAGCGGACGAACACTCTTCCCATCAGTCTGCGCCTGATCCGGGAAGTACACGCACGTCTGATGGAGGGTGTACGCGGGGAGATCATGACGCCCGGCGAGTTCCGCCGTAGCCAGAATTGGATTGGCCCGGTCGGCAGCACGCTGGAAACGGCTCCTTACGTTCCGCCGCCGGTGGAGGAGATGCACACGGCGCTCTCTGCATTGGAAAAATTCATCCACGCTCCTTCCGACCTGCCGCCCTTGACCCGCATCGGGCTGATCCATTATCAATTCGAAGCCATCCATCCCTTCCTGGACGGGAACGGACGGGTGGGACGGCTTCTGATTTCCCTGCTGCTCTGTCAGTGGAGGCTGCTGCCTCGTCCGCTGCTCTACCTGAGCGCCTACTTTGAACGGAACCGCAGCGAGTATTACGAGCGGTTGCTGGCCGTCAGCCAGCGCGCAGACTGGGAAGGCTGGCTGCGGTTCTTCCTGACCGGAGTGCGCGATCAATCCCGCGAGGCCGCCGTCCGCGTTCAGAACCTGCAGCAACTGCGCGAGCGTTACCGCAGGCTGCTGGCCGTCCGAAGGTCGGCAGTGCGCTTGGGGGAGGTCGTTGATTTCTTGATCGGCAATCCCATCATTACTGTGCGTCAGCTGCAGGCAGGGTTGAACCTGACTGATTTCAAGACCGTCCAGCGTTATGTGGATATTCTCGAACAGGTCGGCATCCTGCGCGAAATGACTGGGCGGAGGCGTAATCGGTTGTTCCGCGCCGATGAAGTTTTCGATGCGATCCAGAAACCATTGGAAGGGTGACAGGTAACATCCGCCCCCTGCTTGGTACTGGAGGCCATCGCCCGCAACAAGTGGCAAGGCTTGCATAAATTATCTATATTAAAGGAATCGAACTGGAGAGAAAATGATGATACCCAAATTGACCTTTGGACGCACAGGCCATTTGAGCACCAGGACTTTATTTGGCGCAGCAGCTTTTTCGGAAGTGAGCCAGGTTGAGGCTGACCGGACGATGGAGGTGCTATATAAATATGGGGTCAACCATATTGATACGGCCGCATCTTATGGAGATGCCGAACTGCGCCTGGGGCCCTGGATCGCTCACCATCGCAACGATTTTTTCCTCGCCTCTAAAACTGGTGACCGCACCTATAAAGAAGCCAAAGAATCAATCCACCGGTCGCTCGAACGCCTGCAGACCGATCATCTGGATTTGATCCAGCTGCATGCGGTGATAGAAGATGATGAATGGAATTTGGCTTTGGGGCCTGGGGGTGCGCTGGAAGCCGCTGTGGAGGCCAGGCAGCAAGGGTTGGTGCGCTTCATCGGTATCACCAGCCATACCCTGCATGCGCCGCTGATTCACCAGCGCAGCCTGGAAAAGTTTGATTTTGATTCGGTCCTTCTGCCTTACAACTTTATGTTGATGCAGAATCCAACTTATGCCGCCGATTTTGAAGCCTTGTTTGCCCTGGCCCAGGCTAAAAACGTAGCGGTACAGTTAATCAAGACTGCGCAGCGGAGGCCCTGGAATGATCAACCTCATTTTGCAGCGACCTGGTACGAACCCTTCAACGACCAGGCATCCATTGATTTAGCCATCCATTGGGCTATGGGCCGTTCAGGCGCCTTTATCAATACGGCCGGGGATATCCACGTTTTGCCCAAGGTGTTAGAGGCTGCCAGTTATTTTGATCAGGTGCCTACGACCACACAGATGCAGGCCCTAATCCAATCGCAGGCAGCTGAACCTTTGTGGGATTAATCAAAATAATATATATAAACCGCACACAAGGATGACATTCCCCACGTGGGTTTTATTGGCTCTCACGGTCATCTCTAAAATTGATGCAATTTACTGGTATACTTCCTTTGGTTGGTGTTGACAGGCTTTCCCCAAACTGTTGACTCGACCGTGTTTAAGAATTCCAATGTACTTGTATATATACTCAACCAATGGATTCGGCAAAAATGGCAGGACATTGGTTGGGAGAAGCGTAAGCGCAGATTTGTTCTGTTAAGCCATTGGTTGAGAGTTCGAGCCTCTCCGCGCTCACACAATCAAAGCATCTCCTTTAGAGTTGAATATTGTCTCACCCCGACCTGCCAGAAGGCAGGTTTTTTGTTTAAAGGTCTCACTTCGGTTGTTTTTGAGTTTGAGTCAAATACAAGAATTCCAATGTATTCGTTCAATTAATTGGTTAAGGTTGTCAACAGCAGTCAAAAATAGTCAACACGTTTGTCAACACGAGTCAATCAAAAAGGAATGGAGGATGTATAAGATGACTGCAAAGAGAAGATCGGAGTTCAAGAGGATGTCTATTGAATAAGCCATTGAATTATATCTGGCCACCGAAGGAAAAAGCTCGGCTACATTGGATGGCTGAAAGACCGGCTACGCTATTTCACGGTTACTATTCACAAAACGCGGGGCAAGGATTTCTGGCTTTAGGATCTGACGGTCGAGAAAGGCCAGGCCCATCTTGGACGAAAATCCCCTCAAGGGGATTTTTTAGTTGGATGCCAGATTAGGAAAAATCAGCTCATTCTTCCCCTTGCGTACCCCTTAACCTCGCCCTGACCCTTAATTTCTTCACATATACCTTTAAGATCGTTTTCCGTTCACAGATGAAAACTTTAGTGGTATATTATGACAAAATTGGTAATTATTAGAGAATTACATAAGAGAATTATCGTATTTTATATAGTAACCATCGACGTTTTCTTTGAAGGACCGAAAGGCGAGATCGACTGGCATCCGGTGGCTCGACCAGCCGACCGGGTTCAACGAGGCCAAGGTTGCTCAGCTGCACGGCATTGGACCCCGCGCTCACGGACAACTCCGGAGCACCCTCGAGGCCAGAGAACTGTCGTTCGCGGGGAAAAGGAGGCTTGATATGCAAAGGACATCGGTGAAAGAGGGCCTAACCCCCTCCCAACTCATCACCAACCGGATCGCGGAACTGACGGACTGGCGCGGCGAGGTGTTTGCCCGGCTGCGCAAGCTGATAATGGAGGCCGCACCGGATATCACCGAGGAATGGAAATGGGGCACTGCTGTTTGGACGCAAAACGGCCTGGTTTGCAGCGTCGCCGCTATGAAGGATCATGTGAAACTCAATTTCTTTAAAGGAGCTTCCTTGAAGGATCCGAAAGGCCTTTTCAACAACGGCCTGGAAGCCAAGGAAACCCGTTCCATCGATTTCCATGCCAACGATGGGATCGACGAACCTGCCGTGAAGGAGCTCATCCGGGCTGCGCGGGGGTTTATCCTTTCGTAGGTCACCCAACCATGTTCATCTTCTTCGACGATCGGTCTTCCGACTCGCCATTTGTCGAACGAGTTTTCGGCTGCTACAGCGAGCGGGCCGGCAAATTCCTCTCGATGGCTACGAGCCAATGGATGATGGTCGTGACGCAGGTCAATGGCGAGACGACCCTCACCGTGCGCGGCCCCGAAACCAGGGCCACGATCGCGGAGTGTCCCGCCGGAGGCGAGTGGTTCGGAATCCTGTTCAAGACGGGCACCTTCATGCCGAGGTTTCCGGCAAATATGCTCATCGACCGGAAGGACGTGACCCTGCCTGGTGCGGCGGGACGCTCCTTCTGGCTGGACAGCTCCACCTGGGAGTATCCCGGCTTCGAGAATGCCGAGACGTTCGTGGACCGCCTTGTGCACAATGAGCTGGTCGTGCAGGACCCCGTCGTGGCGTCGGGATTGCGCGGCCATTTGGACAGAACGACGCTGCGCTCCACCCAGCGGCATTTCGTGAGAACGACCGGCCTGAGCCACGCCGCGATTCGCCAGATCGAGCGCGCTCGTTACGCCACGAATCTCCTGAGGGAGGACGTCCCGATCCTGGAGGTAGTCCACGCTGCGGGCTACTTCGACCAGGCGCACCTGACCCGCTCGCTCAGGCGTTTCACTGGGCAGACACCGGCTCAGATCATGCGGGAAAGCGAGCAGCTGTCGTTTTTGTACAAGACAGGACTTTTCTCCCAGGCTACAATGACATCATCAGCGGACGAAGAGGAAGATCATTTTCCTTGGAGTCCGGGAAGCCGGAAAGGCTCCTCTTCCACAATCAGGGTGGAAGGGACCGGCGCCAACCTTTATTGGTAAAGAGGATCGATGACTTATGGGTACGAGAAAATTGGTCGTTTCTGAATTCCTAACACTCGACGGCGTCATGGAGGACCCCGGTGGGGCAGAAAAATTCGAGCGCGGACCCGAGGGGGACAAATTCAAGGTCGATGAGCTGGCTGCCAGCGATGCATTCCTGCTCGGACGCCTGACCTACCAGGCATTTGCCGCCGCCTGGCCGTCCAGGACGGGGGATTTCGCCGACCGGATGAACGGCACGCCCAAATATGTCGTCTCGACGACCCTGAAAAAGGCAGAGTGGAACAACTCGAAGCTGATCAAAAGAGACCTTGTCAAGGAAGTATCCAAACTGAAAGCGATGCCGGGGAAGGACATCCTGGTCGCCGGCAGTGGGCGGCTCGTGCGCACATTGATCGAGCACAACCTGGTGGACGAGCTCCGGCTGATGGTCTTCCCGGTCATCCTGGGCAAGGGGAAGCGCCTGTTCGAAGATGAGAACGGTCAGCGCTCCCTGAAGTTAATAGAAGCCCGGCCGGTCGGCACGGCAGGCGTCATCACGCTCGTCTATCATCCGGAGCGGAAGCCCTAGATGAGACGGGACCGCTCCGACGCCCTAATCGGTAGAAAGGGAATTTCACGCTTTAGAAATGAGGTAAATCATGAACAAGGTAACTTCGAAGGATGGCACGGAAATTGCGTATGAAAAGAGCGGCTCGGGACCTGCGCTAATCCTGGTGGACGGCGCGCTATGCTACCGCTCGTTCGGACCCATGGGCGAGCTGGCCAAGCTGCTCGCGCCGAGCTTCACAGTCTACATTTACGACCGGCGCGGGCGCGGCGAGAGCAGCAATTCCCGGCCTTTCACGGTCGAGCGCGAAGTGGAAGACATCGACGCCCTCATCGAGGCGGCCGGCGGGTCGGCCTTCGTCTTCGGGACGTCCTCGGGCGCCTGCCTGGCGCTCGAAGCGGCAATCCAGCTCGGCAAAAAAATCAGGAAGTTGGCGATGTATGAGCCGCCGTACAGTTCTGAGGACGGCGCCCAGGAACAATGGAAAGAATACCGGAAAAAGCTTGAGGGATTCCTGGCTTCAGGCCGCCGAGGGGATGCCGTGGTGTTGTTCATGCAGTTCGTTGGCACACCCGCCGAGCAGGTCGAAGGCATGCGCCAGTCTCCTGCCTGGCCGATGTTCGAAGCCGTGGCGCCGACCCTGGCCTACGACGCCGCTGAGATCGGCAACGACCGCTCGGCACCCGTCAAGCGGGCGGCCAAGGTCATTTCACCGGCGCTGGTCATGAACGGCACAGTCATCCCGTTCATGCTCCCTGCAGCGCAGGCCCTGGCAAAGGCCATCCCCCATGCGCAGCACAGAACCCTGGAGGGCCAGAGCCACGACGTCGACCTGAAAGTTTTAGCTCCAGAGCTGGTGAAGTTCTTTAACCAATAAACTTTATCGGTAACCCACTGGATTGTTCCGGAGGTAAAAGTGACACTGAAAGCCTATCTCGATAACATCAAAGCCCAGACGGGGAAGACCCCCGCGGACTTTAAAGTCCTGGCTGAAAAGAAAGGTCTGCTTGAGCCAGGCGTCAAGACCGGGCAGATCGTCGCTTGGTTGAAGCAGGATTTCGGCCTTGGGCACGGGCATGCCATGGCGATCGTGCTGACCCTGCAAAATGCCACTCAGCCCAAGAAAACCAAAGACGAAAGCATTGCAAAGCATTTCAGCGGGAGCAAGGCGCGCTGGCGCGGCCCTTACGACGAGCTGCTGGCCAGGGTCAGGGGATTGGGACCAGACGTTTCCGAAGCCCCCACTGACACTTATATCAGCCTGGTGCGTAAAGGCAAGAAGTTTGCGATCGTCCAGGTCACCGGTGAGCGCATGGACATCGGCATCAAGCTCAAAGGAGCCAAAACGACCGGCCGCTTCGAAGAAGCCGGCGCGTGGAACGCCATGGTCACTCACCGGGTGCGCATCACCGACCCGAAGCAGGTCGACGCCGAAGTGCTCGGCTGGCTGGAACAGGCTTACGATAACGTGCCACGGGTATAGCAAGCAGCCAATACGTCAAAAACGCTTACTTGTTGCATGAACAGCACGATGGCCGATTGCGGCGCTGTTGTTGAGGGTAAGCCTCGGCCGTATCGAAGTGTGGCGGGGTGCTAAGAAGCCTCTACTTTGGATTGCCAGCCTGAATTGGATCAGCATTGTCCTGTTGATGGCAACACTGGTTCTGATGACGGTTCAATTCCTGCATGTCAATGGCGGCCAGCTGCCTTCTCACCCACAGACAGCCTTACCACCCGGAGTTATTGGATTAGATGGCTGGGCGGACTGACTGTTTGTCCTCTCCAATTGCTTGTGGGCAGTGCTGGCTGCCTGGCAAGCGATCAAGTTGCGAACTCAAAAATCTTCGTAGGCAATAATCGATGATTACACTCAAAGGAGAACCATATGAGTACCAAACAAAATGTACCTAAAACCATCGATCAATATATCGCCGGCTTTCCACAGGATGTGCAACAGGTTCTGGAAAAGATCAGACGAACGATTAGGAAGGCGGCGCCAGACGCCACGGAAACCATCAAATATAAAATGCCGACCTTCACTCTGAATGGTAATCTGGTTTATTTTGGTGCGTTCAAAAAGCATATCGGCTTCTATCCTCCGATCTCGAGCGGAAGTGCGATATTCAGGAAGGAGCTGGCTGCTTATGAAGGACCAAAACGCTCACTCATATTTCCATTCGACAAACCGATTCCTTTCGACCTGATCCGCCAGATCGTGGAGTTGAGGGTAAAGGAAAATTTGGAAAGGACCAAGGCAGCTGGCAAGAAGAAATAGAGAACATCGGCGAACCAGCTCAACATTCTATCGTGGTTATGATAGACCTGGTGGGCTGACCGGCTGTGCAGGTAGTAACCTGATCTGCGGTGCCGGGGGACGATAATCGAGAGCACTGTGTGGTCCGATGTGATTGTCCATAAAAGACAGGAGTAATTATGAGCAAAGTCGTTGTCTTCATGAATCTGACCCTCGACGGGGTCATGCAGTCACCGGCGAAACCCGACGAGGACCGCCGTGCAGGCTTCAAGTACGGGGGCTGGGCTGCGCCCTACGACGGAATGACATCCGCGGGAGCGAGTACACCCAACTTCGGTGCCCTGCTGCTTGGGCGCTGGACCTACGAAGATCTCTTCGCGGCCTGGCACGGCAGAACCGACGACAACCCTTTCACCGCGCGGCTCGATAGCATGCAAAAGTATGTTGCCTCCACGACGCTCAAAGAACCGCTGGCGTGGATCAACTCGACCCTTCTCAAAGGTGACGTCGCGGAGGCGGTGGCCGGTCTCAAGGCGAAGCTGGGCAAAGACGTCGACATCGTGATCATGGGCAGCGGCGAGCTCATCCAGACACTTATGCAGCACAATCTCGTTGACCGGTACGTGCTTTTGATCCACCCAGTTGTTCTAGGATCGGGTCGCCGGCTGTTCACTGACGGCGGTGCATTTGCCAAGCTCCAGCTCATCAGCGTTAACCAGACGCCCAAAGGGGTGGTGGTCGCGAGCTACGAGCCGGCCGAGTCAATGAAGTAGAAGCTAAAAGCCTCTGATTAGAAAAGATTTGTCACAAGTTAGGTGACGAGAGAATCCCCGAGCGTATTCCCCGCCGGCATTGATATAGCCCTGATGGTTACAAGAGAAAGATAATAGGACAGTCTTTTGCAAAAAGCATCAATTTACAGGCTAGTCTTTCTGGATGGTTTTTTCCAACTTTCGACGTTCTTGATCTAACACCTTAGCCAATTTACTGATGAAGTCTGATAGAAATTCTAATTCTTTCTCTGTGTAACTTGAAAGAAGCTGATCTTGTGCTCTTCTTGCCGATGCAAATAGGGCAGCGAGATTGGCTGCTTTTTCCTTGTCAATAACGATCAATGTGCCGCGTCGATCCTCGGGATTGCGACGGCGCTCGATAATACCACTCCTTTCAAGTCGATCAAGCATCGCCGTTGTTGCTCCGGATGTAAGTCCGGTATGTTTAGAAAGCTCAGTAGGAGTCGATACTCCTTTCTGAAGGAGTAGCCCGAGACATTCCCAGTCAGTGATATTTACTCCCAGCTTTTCGACAACGGCGTTTCGAAACAATACGTTGCTAAAGTTGTATTCTCTGACTGATCCGATGGCTTGTCTTACTAGTTCTTTCTTACTAACTGTAGACATATTTTTTCCTCTTGACATTTTCGTCGTAGTAACTTAGAATTCAAGTATCTTGATTATAAAGTATTAATCAAGGTAATGCAAGGGTGAAGAAATGTTGCCCTTGACACCAATTTTAGAGGTGAGAAGATATGAGCCTAGAGAAGGACACACAAAAGTCCGCCAAGAGCACCACCGCGATCAAGGAGAAATCCAAGGGATTCACGGACGAGGAACGAGCCGCGATGAAGGCTCGCGCACAAGAGCTGAAGGCGGAAGCGCGCGCGAACAAGGAGAAGGTGGATGGGGAAAGCGCCGTGCTTGCGGCGATCGCCGCGATGAAAGAACCGGATCGCGCCATGGCCAAGCGGCTCCATGAGATCATCAAAGCCAGCGCGCCAGCCCTCTCGCCGAAAACCTGGTACGGGATGCCCGCGTACGCCAAGGACGGCAAGGTCGTCTGCTTCTTCCAAAGCGCGCAGAAGTTCAACACAAGGTATGCGACGCTCGGCTTCAGCGACGCGGCGAACCTCGACGAAGGCGACCTGTGGCCGGTCACCTTCGCGCTGAAGGAGTTAACTGTCACCGAAGAGGCAAGGATCAGCGCGCTCGTGAAGAAAGCGGTGAGCTGAAGACTGATTGCAAGTGTAAGGGACCCCAACGGTACCATCATCGGGCCTATTCAGTAGTCGTGAGCACGCCACCGACAAATCTACATTTCGCTCGTGCGCACTGTGCGGTCGCGCAAGTAATTTGCCAGAAACATTTACCCGCCCAACAAAGCGTACACCTGACGCTGGGATTCTGCGCCGTTTTCAGGCATTTTCCGCGCCCCAGCACTCATGGTGGCACGAAAGTTGGCACATTGCCCAAGCAGATCTCGCCAATGGCGCTCACATGGAGACCGCGTTAGGCGGCGTTTTCTCTACAATGCTGAGGGCACTCCATGACAAAGGTTTTGTAATCATCTCTGCTGACACGGTTTTCAGGAATGATCATTGAGGGGGCTGACTGGGTCGAAATGATAGCGTAGGTGGGTGCCTCAGTTATGCTGCTGATTACATCCCACTTGATCTTGGTTTCGCCGAGGCCGGAAATTTCCTGTAAGCCTCCATCTATAATACGAAGAGCCCTGGTGGATAGGGTTGCGCGTTTGTTCTCGTCCCGGTAAGCTGCAGATACTTTTCTACGGATCGACCAATCGAAAAAGACCGGATAAATCAGAAAGGCGAGAATGCCGACGACTAGGAAGATCAAAGGCGGTAGTCTTGGAAATGACCACCAATACATATCTGTTCTATGATACTCTGCTGCCGCATGTGCACTCGGTCATCGCTGTCCATCCCCGAACGTAGCGCTGGTAACGAATATGCGAATGCAGACCGATAAGAAGGCAGCCTTGGCATTAGCCCAGCTGCATGCGTCCGGGATGCTCACGGGAGTGTGGATTCCGCCGCATGAAGTGCGTGATCTGCGTGCCCTGATCACCCGGGTCGAGAAGGAGCTCAGGAACGGCCGGCCCGGGTGCACCCCCGTTTTCTACTTCGATGAAAATTCCCCTATAAATGTGCCGCGCCTGCCGAAAAGTTACCTTCGAGTCAATCCGTCACCAGTTCGTTCTCCGGAAACATTGAATCTTGGTAGAGTGTATTCACCGAACCCCCGGGTCACTCCGAGGTTCCTCCAGATGAAATTCTGATATACTATCTTTGATAGGTGTTGACAGGTCTCACCCAAACTGTTGACTCGACCCTGTTTAAGAATTCCAATGTACTTGTGTATATACTCGACCAATGGATTCGGCGAAAATGGCAGGACATTGGTTGGGAGAAGCAGTAACGCGGATTTGTTCTTTTAAGCCATTGGTTGAGAGTTCGAGCCTCTCCGCGCTCACAAAGTTGCAACCTGCCCCTTAATACAGAATTTTATCCCACCCAGACCTGCCAGAAGGCGGGTTTTTTGTTTAATGGCCCCATTCTGGCAGTTAATGAGTTTTGGTGAATATGAGTATTCCAATGGACTCGTTCGATTATTTTGTTGAGGCTGTCAACGCCAGTCAAAAATAGTCAACACGTTAGTCAACACGAGTCAACACCAGTCAACCAAAAAGGAATAGAGGAGGCGTAAGATGACTGTAAAAAGAAGTTCGGAGTTCATGAGGATGTCCCTGGAAAAAGCCATTGAAATATATCTGGCCACACTGGCAACCGAGGGAAAAGCCCGCGCAGTATTAGGCGGCTGAAAGACGGCTGCGTTATATCACGGTCTCTATTCAGAAGACCTGCTCCGAAAGTAACAACATTTGGCTTTGATGCATCACGTGCTAAGGATTAACATAAGAATTGATACTGATGGTTGGGCAGGGGTGTCACCCCACTTAACCGTGGTGGGGTAGAGGAAAAACTTGCAAAAAACAGGGTTCACTGGCAAACTCAAAGGACTTCGACATCCATGAGAGCCACCAATGAACCCACGAGAGATATTTTGCCCGAATA
>Ga0187877_1000198_pt1 | contig 82641 bp, 89 predicted proteins | sample June2016WEW_17_1_3_FD_132430 | JGI IMG/M metagenome (GOLD analysis project Ga0187877, IMG submission 132430) | Peatland microbial communities from SPRUCE experiment site at the Marcell Experimental Forest, Minnesota, USA - June2016WEW_17_100 | ecosystem: Environmental > Terrestrial > Soil >...
AAGCTCGCGCAGTGCCTTCTGCCCGGCCTCCGTCCACAGCTTGCGCTTCTTCTGCATGCCGCGATTCAGAGCCAAGTGTTGCAATCCGTTCTTTATCCGCGTGCGAATCTCCACCAGCTTGTGGCGAATGCCCATCAACATGCCCGTGAGGCGCATTCGCGGCAAATTTCCCGCGCGACGCAATTCCAGAAGTATGATTTCGTCCACCCCAGATTGCCAGTTCTCCTTCGCCCACCGGCCCAGGCGCTTCCCTCCGATCAAACCGGCCTCGTAGTTATTGGCCCCGTAGAAGGTCGCACCGGGATGTGGAATATCGATGGCAATCATCGGAATATTTGCATCTCGATATTTGGCGGCCACAATGGGCGCCACTTCCTCCCCGATTTGATATTCGATGACAAGATCGACTTTTTCCCGAACCAGCAGATCGGCATTCCGCAAGGCTGTCTTGGAGCTGTACCGGTTGTCGACCGCGATGAGATCAATCCCTTCGGCCTCAGCAGCTCGCCGCAAGCCCTCTGATACTTCCCTCGCAAATTGATAGTCGGTCCCCAGCGCGGCATAACCGAACCGGTAGAGCATATGCTTGAAGGGCCGAGTCGATGTCTGGTAGAGGTTTCTGCCCACCTTCTTCACCATGCCGCATCTCTCTAGCGTATAGAGCAGCCGGAATGCCTTAGTCTTCGTCATTCCGCTCCGTGCTTCAATTTCTTTCAGCGACAATGCTTCGCTCTGTGAGCGAAATGACGCTAAGAGGCGGGATGCATGAACAATTGATTTAATAAGGTACTGGTCGCTCGGATTGGCTGAGGCAGTCATGGCAGAACAACGCTACAACATGTCATGAACATTTCACAAGTCGAAATGAGTGTAGTTTTTTCTCTTCCTTCAATGAACTGATTGGAACGTCAATCTGCAGTGGCATTTCCGACCTCGCCCCTCGCTTTGATGTCGTGATCTGTTTGATCGAATATTTCACAAGATGAAATCAGTAGTGTCCTGTTGTGCCTCGCCAAAATGATGATCTGCCGTGGAATCAAGAAGATGAAGGGTTCATCGGGTTGGGCTTGTCAGAGTGCAAAACTGGTCCCATGCTGTGCCTGTTAAGGCTCTTGCCTGTTTTGGTTTCCCGATTCTTTCGCTCTCGCCACTACCTTCTGTTGGAAAATCTGGCTCTTCGGCAGCAACTCGCTGTCCTGAAACGGAAGCATCCTCAGTCGCGGCTTGTCGCCTCTGCGAGATTGTTCTGGGTGTTGTTGCGACGGCTCAGGCTGATCAAACGATCCATGTACGGTTGGGCGAATTTCGATCTCCCGCGCCTTCGCGTAGTCACTGCGGCATAAAGCTCTCCGCCCACTTCCAGGATGCTGGAACTCTGCTACCGCATCACCAAATGTGCGGAAGAACTCTTTTGTGTAACATCCCTCAGTCTCCATGAGGCTTGTCCGCAGATGTCGGGCAATTCGACTGTCACCTATGTCTTATGTAATCTAATGATTCTAAATATGTTACTCTCAGCACAGGGTGTTGGTTGGTGGAAATTTCGCTTTATGAGTAAATTCACGGCGAGACTTTCACCTTATGCGGTCTCATAATTTCACCTTATGAGGGTTCCTGGTCCGTAAGTTGTTGAAAAATATAGCGCTCGACTTTCACCTTATGCGTCAACCCACAAGCTGTGTTCCGTTTGCTTTGAAATTGATCGTCCCGCTCTTGCAGCCCGGCTCGCGATGTGGGCCGGGCTGCGTTGCGCTGTGCACATGACGCGACTGTATCTCAGAGCCTGGCGTATCCTTTTCTATATCGCATAAGAAGAGGATGAGGCTGTGGACAGACGAAAATTCCTGGCAGGATCGGCATCTGCGTTAGGCGTCATGGGCATGAGTGCCGAGGGCATCGCCGAGCTGAATGCCACAAGTGTCTCCGCTACGCCTGCACCGGGCCGGAAGATCCGGGTCGGATTGATCCAGATGAACGGGAGGATCTACGACAAGGAGTACAACCTTGCCCAGGCCGAGAAGTGGATCAGGCAGGCGGCCGCGCGCGGCGCCAAGCTCATGTACACCCCGGAAGTCGCAGTGCAGGGATACGCCCGGGTGAGCGAGGAGATCTACTCGCCGGGGGTATCCTTCGACGATCCCAAGCTGGTGAGTGAGCGGGCCCGCATTCTGTCCGCCGCCGAGCCGATTCCCGGACCCTCCACCAACCAGATCGCCGCGTTGGCGCGAGAGCTGGGCATCTGGATCGTCTTCGGCATGGACGAGAACCGTTCCGGCAAACTCTTCAACACGGCAGTCCTGATGGATCCCCAGGGCGCCCTCACCGGCTGCTACAGCAAGGTGCATCTTCAGAACTGGATGCTGGCCTCCGGCGTGAACCACGGCGACAGCTTCCCGGTTTGGGAGGTTGCGATCGACGGCGTCAAGGTCAAACTGGGCATCGAAATCTGTTACGACATTCAGCATCCCGAGTCGACGCTGGAGCTGGTTTTGGGAGGAGCCGAGGTGGTGCTGAATCCCTATTGCACCACCGATTTCGCCCGGCCGCTGCTCGAGCACCTCTACCAAACCCGCGCCCTGGAGAACCGGGTATTCATTGTCCGGGTAAACTACGCCGCGCCGCGCAGCAATGGCGGCAGCGCGATCTTCGATTTTGAGGGCGCCACGCAGGATTCGCTCGATTCCGCCGAGGGCGTCCTGGTCGGCGATCTGAACCTGGCGGCTCTCGGCGAGATTCGCGCTGCATGGAACCCGGTCTACGGGCCGCCCAACCGCTACCCTCCGGCTTACAAGCGCATCGCCAATTCTTGAGGGACCTGAAGTCAATGCGGAAGACCATCCGCGCTGAAGGCCTCGCCGGGTGCCCCATCTGGGCGCCGGGGAACCCTATGGGTCGGGGCACGACGTTTTTGTTTTTATCGCAAGGGTGGGATTCCACTGTTGTTTCTCAGAGTGGCCGGACCAGTAGTATGAAGAGCGGAGGCACTGGAGCCGATGTTTACGCCGCAACCGATCGGATTCGTTCGCAGCCCCTTCACAGATACAGCCGCGATTCCCAAAGGGCTTGGCGCCAAACACACGGCAGAGGGCGCGCTCGAAATTTTGCCCGCATTCGAACTCGGGTTGACCCACATCGAAGGCTACTCTCATCTCATCGTGCTCTGGGCCTTCGACCGCTCCGACGGCTTCGATCTGCTGGTCACGCCGCCCTCTGACGACCGTCCGCACGGCGTATTTACCACTCGATCTCCGCGCCGACCCAACCCCATCGGCCTGACCGTCGTCGAACTGCTGGGCCGCGAGAACGGCTCGCTCCGCGTGCGAGGAGTCGATATGCTCGACGGAACGCCCATTCTCGACATCAAGCCCTACCTGTCCAATATTGCGGCGGAAACGCTGCGCCGTGGATGGCTGGCCGAGGCCGAAGCCCGGAAGGCCTGAAACTTCAGACTGCGAAATATTTTGAAATAGCGCGGCTTTACGCTGCCCATCCCTGCCGGTATGATGGTTCTGAACTCCCAGGCAATCCTTTGGGAGCGAGGCGCTTTTAAGCACGTTGATTGGAAAACAGGCAGCGGGAGTAGTTCAGTGGCAGAACGTCAGCTTCCCAAGCTGAATGTCGCCGGTTCGATCCCGGTCTCCCGCTCCAGAAAAATCAACGCATTACATCATCCGGCCACTGCTGCGCGCCGTGCAGCAGACGCAATATTCGCACGGTATGCCCTGCAATGCGGTAGGCGGCAATGTAGGGAGTATTTGAGATGACCAACTCGCGCGTTCCTTCAATGCGTCCTGGCCGCCCCATCTCTGGAAATTGCTTCAAGTTCTCCACGCACGCCTGGATGTGATCATCTACAGAGATCGCGGCCCGAGGGCTGTCCGCCTCGATGTAATCGAATATCGCATCACGATCGGCAATTGCAAAGACCGACCATTCCAAAACCATTTGCTATCTCTGTTCCTTGAGAAGCGCCTTGGCGCGCCGCTCGGCAAAGTGCGCCTCAACCTGCTCATGGGGAATGGCGGGACGCGGATCATCCAGGGCTTCCCGCACCTTGGCGCGAAACCAGGCGTCGTGTTCGGCGGAGTTTTGGGCCAGCGCGAATGGAGGAGCGCCCTCGTTCGCGGTTCGCGTCAGAAGAATGCGCACGGCGTCCGATACCGTAATCCCCAGTTCGCCCAGAACGGCTGCGGCGCGTTCCTTCACGTCAGGATCGATCCGAGTTTGCACCATAGCGTTTGACGGCATGACAAAGACTCCTCAGAATTATCGTAATTCATTTGAATTACAAACGCAAAGAGAAGCGAAATAATCCAATCCCAGGTCCCAAAATCCGGACCTGGGGCACCCGGCAACTTCGATTTCAACGAGGGCTTCGTCGTATCACGCTGGGCGGCGTGCTTTCGTCCTTGTTGGGATTATCGGGTATCGTGAGGGATTGGTCGCAGAATAGAGGGGGTTCACTATGAATGTACCGTATTACTACTGTGAATGGTTTCTTCTTTATGTAACGTCGTCCACAGATAGGGCAAATTTGGTTTTGCATCTTTTCTTGTCTCCTTGTTTTCGTCGCAACCCCATTAACGGTCTATTCTAGTTCCCGAGCGGAATTGTGAACTGGGATGAGTCCTTCTTTCGTCATGATGCTAGAGCCGCACCGAAGAGGTGCGGCTCTGTGTTTTAAGGTTAGTCCTCAGCCTGAAGCTCGACGTTCAGGTCTGCGATCTGGTCCACGAGTTCCTGGCGATGATCGCCTTCCGGCAACTCGTCGGCCTCGGCAGCAAGGCGTTCAATCTCGGCCTTGATGTGCCGCTCTTGAGGGTAATCCATGGATACTCTCCTTTCCGTACCCTAGTTCCATACCTTACTTGCCAGATGCGTAGCTTCGGGTACTCTACCTAATACTGAATTCGGACGGAAACCTGCATCTCCGCAATGGATTTCTTTGTGGACAGGTAGAGTGCCCAACTTTCTATGCCTTGGCTAACACACCGCCGGTTAGGCGCTCGGTTAGGAGTTCGTGGGCGTGGGTCAGGAATTCTTCCAGGGGGAGCTTGCCGGCGTCCACTTCAGCGAGGAGGTCGCGCTGGGCGGCGTATTCCTTGTTCACTATGCCGGCCTTCGATTGCAGCAAGCGCCAGGCTTTGCGGCGCTCTACGCAGAACATGACCAACTGGCGGCTAATGGCGCGGTACTCGGTTTTGCCGTTTTCCTCGAAGGTGATGGTTACGCCGAAGTCGGGGATGAAGGCGCGGTGCTGGGGCGAGAGATAGCGGCGGTAGATGACGTCCTGCTGGGTGATGCGGACCAGCATGTTGTCTAGCGAGATGAGCTTGGCCGCGGCTTCGGGCTTGATCTTCTTCAGGTGGTTGCGGAAGCGGGCTTCGGTGGTGCACCAGTGGGCGACGGTGTAGCGCGAGGTCTCGCCGGTAACCTTGTTTTTGGTCTCGTACCAATCCAGATCAATCGACGGGTTGCCCTTGAGGTCCAGGGCCTCCTGATAGGTTTCGCCTTTGCGCGGATCGAAGACGAACTCCGGCGCGCCTCGGCTGTCGCGCACACGCTGGGCCTGGAAGAGAGCCATGTCGTCGGCTACGCCGTGCTCGGGCTGGCAGGTGGTGAAGCACTGCAGGAACGCGGTGCCGCGGTACTCCAGGCCGTCGAGGATGGCGCGATAGAGCTTGGGGGCGTTGGCCATGGAGACCTGGCCGATGAAGGGCGAACCGTGGCCGGCGAGGAAGGTTTCGGCCACGGTCTTCTTCTCTGTGTTCTTTCCCTGCGTGGCGGAGCCGAAGGAGTTCATGTCGCTGCCGCCGAGCATGGGCGTGGAGTCGGAGTTCTGGCCGCCTGTGTTGGAGTAGACCTGGGTATCGAGCATCAGCAACTTGATGTTGGGCCGGTTCTGCAGGACCACCTTGGACATATTCTGGTAGCCGATGTCGCCCATGCCGCCGTCGCCGCCTACGGCCCAGACCTTGGGCAGCTCGACGATCTCCTGGTCGGTCATCAGCGCGTCAGTGAAGTGGCTCAGGTGGTAATACTCTTCGTCGCTGATCACGTTGGTGTCGCGGGTGAGCAGCATATCGGCCAGCCGCTCGGGAATGACGGAGCGCCGCGCGTGGTCGACGATGAAGCTCTCGCCCATCAGCCAGCCTACGGTGACGCCGTCCTGGAAGAGCGAGTTCATCCAGGGGTAGGGGTGGGGGTTGTTGGGCGCGGTGGACCCGTAGACGGTGTTGCAGCCGGTGTGCGCGGCCATGGCCATGACGCTCATGCCGTTGGCCAGGCGTCCGTCGACGGCTTGCAGATTTTTGTGGTTGAAGGCTTCAGTCAGCAGCACTGCGGCGATGGCTTCGACCAGCTCGGCGTCGGTGATGGGGCCGTGCTCGGCCTCGTGCGCGGCGATGCGGGCCTGGGTGTCAGGGATGTCTTCGCCGCCCAGGCCGAGGACCAGGTGGGCGATGGCCTGGCGGAGCAGGGCGTACTTGCCGGGGTTGCGATCCTTGAGGGCTGCGAGGCGCGCTACGCCGGTCTTTTCCAGCTCGCCGGCTTTGGAAACGAAGCGGTCGCTCTTGGCATGGAAGACGGGGCGCATGTAGGCCTCGGTGACGGCGGCGATGGAGCGCAGCACGCTCTTTTCTCCGCAGCCGGCGCAGGCGCCGTCCCCGGCTACCAGCGCGTCGTAGTTGGTGCGCACCATGAGCATGTTGCGCAGCGTGGCGGTCTTCGAGTCCGCCGGGTTGGCCGCATTGAAGAGACCGAGATATTTCTGCGAAGTATCGGGGAGCAGATCGAGGAAGCGAGTGCCGGTTTCGTGCTCGGCGTTGACTTCTTCGGTCTCCGCGACCATCTTGAGCGCATTGTGGTCGCCGCAGGCGGTGACGCAGGCGGCGCAGCCCTTGCACAGATCGCTGACAAAGATGGAGAAGATGCCGCCTGAGCCGGGATTCTTGCGCTCCGGCGAGGAGAAGATGGCGTTCACCTTCTGGTAGGCCATGGGGACCTTGGCAATAATGTCGAAGAACTGCTGCTTGGATGCCGCGGAGAAACCGTCGACGGATTCAGTGACTTCGCGGAGGATGGTGGGCAGCGGGGTGAGCGCGTTGGCCTTGTTGGCCTCGACCATGCGCTCGCGGGCGCGCTTTTCGATCTCCGGCAACGCTCGCATCAGCTTGGCGCGGTCGGCGGGGTCGGCGATGTAGTAGGAGACGGCGGTCGAGAGCAGCGTGCTCAGGTCCTGCGAGCAGTTGGGCAGCGCGGTATCCGGGCAGACGGAGATGCAGTCCATGCACTGGGTGCAGTTCTCGGGGATATAGAGCGGAGTTTCGCGGCGGGCCACGTACTTGGAGGCTGTGTCTCCGGTGGCGGCGGCGATGACGCCCATGGCCGAAAGCGGCGTGGCGGGCTGGTTATAGCCGAAGGTGGAGCGGAACTCGGCGTCGAAGTTGGCGACGCGGCTGATGGGAGTGCGCTGGCCCTGGCCGGCGGGAATGGGTGTGGAACGGCAGCCGCTGCCGCAGGCGCCGCCGGCGGCAGCCAGCTCGAGAATGGGCAACAGCGCCACGCCGCGCAGGCTGGAGTGGTCGGCGGCGGTCAGGGCGCCGATCTTGATCTCCTTTACCTGGTCGTAGCCCTGCATCATGACTTCCATGTTGGACTGGACGACGGCGTCGCCCAGCTTGCCGAACTTTTTCACATACTGCTTGTGGACCACCTCGCGATACTGCTCCTGGGTAATGCCGAACTCCTTGAGCAGGTTGCTGACGGCGAAGAAGCCGCCCAGGAAGGCGTTGCCCTGCATGCGCAGTTGCAAGTCGCCGCGATCGGTGGCCTTTTTTGCGATGGCGAAGCCGGGCAGCGTGAAGACGCGAATGTTTTTATCGATGATCTGCTTGCGCGCCCACTGCGGCAGCCGTTCCCAGGCCTGCTCGCCCTCTTCGTCCGACTCCCAGACCAGTGAGCCGCCCTCAGCCATGCCGTCCAGCGGGTTGGTGTGGGTAAAGGCCTTGGGATCGCAACAGAGAACGACAGTCACGTGGCGCAGGTCGCAGTTGACGCGGATGCGATCTTTGGCGGCGACCATAAAGTAGCTGGTGGGCGCGCCTTTCTTCTCAGAGCCGTACTTGGGGTTGGCGCTGACGTGGATGATTTCCTTGGGATTGCCCAGGTCGTCGACCAGGCCGTCGCGCTCGAAAAGCAGATCGTTCAAGTCGCCGATGATGGCGCCCAGATTTTTGCCGGTAGTGATGGCGCCCCAGCCGCCGATGGAGTGGAAGCGCACGGCAACCGCGCCCTCGGGCAAGAGCGACGGGGTTTCGTCGCCGATGACCGCATAGGGATGGTCGATGCCGAGAACGAAGAACGAAACTCCATCGGAGGCGCGCTTGCCGTCCTTGCGGGCGCGGTTGGCGGTGGCAAACTCGTAGGCTCCGATGATGTGCTCGGGGCGGAAGTCGCGCGAGCCCAGGCCGTAGCTGCCGCCGTAAATCTTCGGAACTTCGGCCAGCGAGACGGCGGGCAGCCCCGCGACGGATTGGACTGCTTTCGAGAATGCGGTGCGAATATCGCGGCCCAGCGGATTGTCGCCGGCCAGCGCCTCGTCGGTGCGCTCCAGAACGATGACGTTCTTCTTGCCCTTCAGCGCCGCGACGATCGCGGCTTCGGGGAAGGGGCGAATCACGTTGACGTGGACGGAGCCGACGCTGGCGTTGCGCGTCTGGCGCAGGTAGTCGACCGCAGCCTCGATGTTTTCCGCGGCCGATCCCAGCGAGACGAATACCGTATCCGTGTCGTGGGTCTTGTATTCGGTGATGAGGCCGTAGTTGCGGCCGGTCAGCTCGGCAAAATCCTTGTAGGCGGCTTCAAGAAAATCGAGAATCGGCTCGGCGAAGTTGTTGCGCCGCGCAACCACGCCATTCATGTAATGTTCCTGGTTCTGCACCGGGCCGAGGAGGATGGGATTGGTGAGGTCCATCATCCTGGGGACGCGGCGGCGCGTGGGTCCGAAGAGAACGCGCTGCGCCTCGGTGGGGCAGTCGATGATGTCTTGGGGAGAGCCGAGGTATTCGCGGATCAGGTCAGACTCATGCTTGTAGAAGGTGCGCTCCAGGTGGGTGGTCAGGAACCCGTCCATGATGTTCATGCCGGGCGTGAGCGAGAGCTCGGTGACGCGGCGGAGGATAAGCGCCTGGTCGGCGGCCTGCTGCGCGTCCTTGCCGAAGAGCATGATCCAGCCGGTGTCCAGTGCGCCATATATATCGTCGTGGCCGCAGTGGACGTTGAGGGCGTGCTTGGTCAGGGCGCGCGCGCCCACTTCCAGCACCATGGTCGAGCCCTTGCCGGGCGCGTGGTAGTACTGTTCGACGCCGTAGACCACGCCCTGGCCGGAGGTGAAGTTGACCACCCGCTTGCCGCACACCGAGTGGGCAATGGCGCCGCCCTGGGCCGCGTGCTCGCCTTCCGTCTCAATGGCGAGGGTATTGTGCCCGAAGACGTTCAGGTGCCCTTCGGCATAGGCCTGCTGGAAGAGCTCGCCGCCCTCCGTGGAAGGCGTAATGGGATAAAACACGCCGGCGTCGGCAATCCGCGTCTCGGTGTGGTAGGAGACCAACTGGTTTCCGTTGGCGGTAACCCGAATGCCTGGATAACGAGCTGCAACCGTCATGAATCCCTCTCTCTCGAGCTCAGTTCATCAAGCCGATGGCCTTGCCGCGCAGCGTAAGCGTTCGGATTCGAAGAAACGTGTTTCCTCAAAACCCGCCGCGACTTGCTCAAAGCGAGCCCGGCCCCATTGGTTCACCGGACCGCGAAATGGAGCGGCCCGGATCGAATGCCCTTCAACGTGAAATGGACGTGATAGAGGCGGGAAAATCCAAGGGAAAAACTGCACCCGCAAAAACGGCCATACTCTAGTGTGCACCCGGTGAGGAAGACGGTGTCCCAAAGGGTGGGATTGGGTTGGGCGGCCCGATTACCGCAGGAACAGCGGCAGGGCGATTATCAGGAATTCGATCCGCCCGTACAGGGCGGAATATTTCTTATGATCGGCATTCCCAGGATTGCGCTGCGCTCCATCCTGGGCTATTTTCGTTCACTCCCTACGGGAGAGGAGAAGTGGGATTTAAGTTTGCCGGCCCCGGCTACCGCTCCAGAGTGGTGCGATGAATGGACTCGATCTGCCTGTCGTAGCGTCCGTTAAGGGCGTTCCAGCGGATTTTGGCAATATCTTTGAGCATCTTGATCCCGTCTTTCAGGTAGCTCATGCGGGTGCGCTCGTCGTGATGCCAACTGACCGGCACCTCGACGATGCGGAAGCCGCGCTTGAGGGCGATGAACAAAATCTCCGGATCGAAGCCCCAGCGTTCGATGGTCTGGAGCTGGAAGACGGTTTGGGCGGCCGCTCGGGTGAAGGCCTTGAAGCCGCACTGGGTATCGGCAAAGCGCAGCCCCATCACGGCGCGGGTGACGGCATTGAAGCAGCGGCCAAAGAACTGCCGGTAGAGGGGCTGGCGGTGGGTCTGGCGGTCTTTCTCCAGCCAGCGGGATCCGATGGCGATCTCCGCGCCGCCGGCGATGGCGGCAAAGAGCCGCTCCGCCTCCTCGATGGGCGCCGACAGGTCGGAGTCGGTGAACATGACCACTTCGCCCTGCGCCTCAAGGATGCCGGAGCGTACGCTGTAGCCTTTGCCGCGATTGCCGGGATTCTCGATCAGGCGGACTTCAGGGGCATTGCGGGCAAAGGCGCGGACGACTTCGGCCGTCGCGTCCCGCGAGCCGTCGTTGACCACGATGACCTCGGCAGACCAACCGTGTTCGCGGATGCAGGCCACGACCGACTGGAGAGCCGCCAGGATGCGGGCGCTCTCGTTGTAGGCCGGAATTACGATGCTGTACTTCGGATACTGTGTCACGCCGGCAACCGACTCCCTGAGCCCCCGCCTGCCTGCCCCCGCTCCCTCAACGGCCGGGTTTTCAAGCAAAGACTCTCGCCATGATAGCGCACCGGGAGCGGTGGGCCGGCTCCATCCCCGGCAGGCTGTTGTTCCGCCAACTTGCCCATGCTAAAAGGCTTATTTCCCGCCGGTGCATTTTTTTCACGTCTTTCCCGGCAAAATCCGGTTATGCTGTGAGGGGAGGCCTAAAGGACATGACAAAGGCAGACCTGGTGGAAAAAGTGACCGCCCTGGGAGACCTGACGCGCCGCGACGGCGAGGTCATCGTTGAGACCATCTTGGGTTGCGTGATCTGGGCGCTGCAGAACGGGGAAAAGATCGAGATTCGCGGCTTCGGGTCCTTTCGCATTCGCCAGCGCAACTCCCGCATTGGCCGCAACCCCAAGACGGGCGAGCGCGTGGAGGTCCCGGCCAAGCGGGTCCCCTACTTCAAGCCTTCCAAGGAGCTTCGCGATCTGGTGAATCCCGGTGAAGCTGCCAAAGCCTCCTGAGCCGGCTCTTCTTCTTAGACGATTCTTGCCTGTTGTTTCTGATTCAATCCTGAACGCGGGAGATTGCGGCGCGTTGGTTTGCCTCCCTGCGGCTTGTCCGCCAATCCAGAACGCACATACCGGCCAGAAGAGGCACCAGCCAGATCACGCGGCACTCAAAGCGGTCCTCAACCATCGACAAAGCGCCGGTGACCAGCGCGTTGGCGAGGACCATGGAGACGATCACCACGCTCAGCCCGGCGATCCGGGGGGAGTGCCGGCGCCACAGCAGCAGCACAAAAACGGCGATGACCGCGAGCGAGGCCAGTACTGCCCAAAGTTGGATGGATGTGAGCAGATCGACGGGAAGCGCGTTCCGGGCCTGGAGGCTCTTTGCATAACCTGATCGCGCGCGCGGCAGAATCGGACCGAATTGATCCAGCACCCAACTGTTTTCACACAGGTCCCCGAAACCAAAGGCTATCAATTGTCCCAGGAAGTTGGCGGCCGAGTGGGAAATCTGCTCCAGCGGGTAGGCGCGCAGGGTGGCCAGAACGAAGGGCATCTCCTCCCGCAATAGCCGGCTGCTTTCGTCGTCAGTGACGTTCTGATAGATTCCATCCGGCGCCCAGAGAAAATCATCCGGATCGCCGGGAAGATTGTGGACGTAATTGCAGATCACCCACTTCAGCTCCCCGCAATGTTTCTCCAGATACCAGCGTCCCGGGCCGTCGGCAATGATGCGGGCGGTGAGAAAGGGCGGGCGCTCCCCGTTCAGTGAAGGCTTGCCATAGAGATAGCCGTTCAGGGCCAACTGGGCAGCGGCTACCAGCGCAACGATCGCCGCAACCTCCAGGACGGGTCGAATGCGGCGGCGAAAGGACCGGCGGTCGAGGGCAAGCAGCAGAGCCAGGATCATGCACAGGCCGGCAGCCAGCAGCAGGTGAGTGGCATGAGAGGTAATCGCCCACCAGGCGATTAGATAAAGAGAGATCCGCTCCCATCGGGTGAGAGTCTCCCTGGCGAATACGAGCAGATAAATGCAGAGGTAAAGAAGCGGGCCCAGAATGTCGGGCATGATGAGCGTGGCATACCAGCTCATGCCGGTGAACAGGCTGAGCAGCAGGACAAGAATGAGATAAGGCAGGATAATTTGCCGCGGCTGAAAGGACCGCACTACGAGCCAGAGAATAAAAGCAACCAGCAGGCATTGCAGGGCCACGACGGGCCAAAGCGTGAGGTTCCAGTGCAGGGGCAGGATGCCCAGGCTGTAAAAGAAGGACCGCATGCCGTAGTAAACCGAAAACTGATGCAGAAAGATCGCCCGGGCTACGACGCGGCCGTCGCCGGCGTAGGTCATCGAGTCCGGGTAAAGCAGGGGAAAACCGTTATAGAACGCCGGCCAGGCCATGAACAGCGCTCCCAACAGTACTGCGGCGCCGCGCCAGAGAGGACCCCGGTCCTCCACCTTCCTGGCGAGTTCCCGCACCCCGGTCTTCGCGAATTTCATGGCGTAGCGCCCTTCCTGGAGTGATTGCGGAGTTCGAACCCAATCGTATCACCCGGGAAAAGAAGGGGGCTATGACGGTGCGGCACATCGTTAGCGCGGCCGTATGCCGATCACGCTCAACATGCGTCCCGCGTGGCCGCGCGAGGCGCGATGGGAGAAGAAGATCGCAGGCTGGCAGCTTGTGCAGCCGCCCACTATCTTGATTGCCCGCGGCTTCAGTCCCGCATCCAGCAACTGCCGCCGGTTGGCCTCCATCAAATTCAGATGCAGGCTGGGGCCGATCGAGGAGTGGCCGGGCGCGCGCTGGGTGAGAAACAGCATGGGGTATTTGGCGCGCACCGGGTCGCTATCGTAGATCTCGCAAAATAGTTCCCGGGCATACGCAAACTGGGACTCGAAGCCGGAGAGCACCTCTTCGCCCACGGCGTAGCAGCAGGCTCCGATGCCGGGTCCGATGGCGGCAACCAAATCTTCAGGGCGGGAGCCGAACTCCAGACGCATACGGCCTATGCCGGTCTCGACAATCCGCTTCACCGTCCCCCGCCAGCCGGCGTGGAAGGCTGCCACCACCCGCCGTTTGCGGTCGGCCACCAGCACTGGAATGCAGTCGGCGGTCTGGATGCCCAGCAGCAGGCCGGGGTGATCGGTCATCAGGCCGTCGCCTTTCCACCCCAGCGACGAAGACCTGTCGCTGGGGACCCCGGCCTTCCACGGGCGCTTACGGGCTGCGTCTGCGCCAGCGGCGAGATGGAGGACGCTGGAATGAATCTGGCGCAGGGTTACCAGCGGTGTGGCCGGGTCGCCGGTGATTGCCTCGGCCAGTAGTTGCCGGTTGCGGGCTACAGTTTGCCGGTCGTCGGCTTCCGTAAAGCCGAGATTCAGCTCACCCGGCGCATCTTCACCGCAGTAGGCCCGGCTGAGGCCGCCCCGGCGGGTGCTGAAACCGTGCCAGAGCCAGCGGATTTTTTCCCATTCTGGGACCGGGAGCCACTCAACGCCGTTCGGGGCCACGCGGGGTGAAGGTGCGGCCTGGCGCAGCACCTCCGGGGCCGCGCGCTCAAAACGCACGCGGCGGGTGGACTCGGCCTTCCCACGAAGATTGCGAACCAGACCGGAGGCCTGAAAAAGCTCGTCGATGGCCTGGATTGAGGGGTCGGGAGGCACGTTTGTAGGAGTGGAAGACGGCATCTGATTCCGATTTTAACTGTGCAAGGATTTTATACGGCTGCTCAAAAATCGATTCTGGGGGGCAAGTAAATGGGCCTGCCTTCCGGCAGGCCCTTTTGAGAGGCATTATTTGGAGGGGATCCAGGGGGGAATTTGAGAGAAGAGATCCGTGTTGGACCTTCAAAAAGGAGTGGATACCTTTCTTGGAGGGTTTTTGATTCGGGGAAGCCTCTGCTTGTTAAAGATATAGATGCAGGGATAACAAAAAAGTTGCATGGATGTGAAAATTTCTTGCCCGGCCGGCGCCGCCTGTTACCGGCCGGGCACCCGCCGTATACAAAAAGGCAATAATCAACTTGCATATATCACCCGGAATTGGCACTCTTTAGAGTGTGAAGCTGTTGTACTTCATCGTTCTGACTGGAATCCTGATCCTGGGACTCGTCTATATCTATTGGCATCGGCAGGAGCTTGGACTCACCGGTCTGCCCGGATTCGGGGCCGGCGCGGATAACGGCGCCGACCAATCCTCACCTGCCCACATGAACTGGCATAAGGTCGACCGGAGCCAGGACGGCTTCAAGGTGGAGATGCCGGCCGAAGTCCAGGAGATCCAGGTTCCGGCCTACAACGAGCGGGGCGGCTCGGAACCGGTGGACATGATTTTGTGCAACCCCAACTCAGAGACCAGTTTTTCCGTGGCCTGGGAGGACGATCCACCCGTAGCGCGCGTGAACGCCCATGCTCCCGACAGGACCATGGATATGGCGCGGGACGATGCGCTTGCCCGCACTCAAACCATCCTCATCGCGGAATACCGAACCAACCTGGACGGCTTTCCGGCGCGGGATTTTGTGGGCCGCAATGCGAACGGCGGCATCATCAGCTCGCGGATGATCTATGCCGGCCAGCGCCTCTACCTGCTCAGCGCGGCCTTCCCTTCGGTGAGCGCCCGCCGGGACCGGGATGTGACGCGGTTCTTCAACTCCTTCACATTCAACAGGTCTTCCGGCATCCCCGAGTCCTTGCCCGAAGCACAGCCCAGGAACGATTGACGCCTTCCCATGGCAGCCCGGCTTACTTGAGCCGCTTGCGCATCTCCCCGGCCATCCTCTGCCCTGTGAAAGTGCGGCGAATTCTTTACAATAGAGAGCCGGATAACATAACGAAATAATTAACTCTAATAAAATCATAGATATACAACAAAAGATGTATAATAAATGCAGTCCTGCCTCTAATTATTCCAATCAAATCAGGCATAATAATTGCTAGCGTATAACCGTCGCCTGTCGATAGAATTAGCAGGCCGCAACCTGATCCGGAGCTTTCGCATCCAAGTTTGAGGGTTGCGGGAACGAGTTGTGCACAAAATCCGTAATTGATTGCAGAATTGGGGTAACCGCATGTCTGTACAGCAGCTTGCACCGCTTACCATTAGCGAAATCGCGCGTGAACTGGCCTTTTATGAGGTTCAGTATGGGACCACAACAGCTGCGTTCCTCGCGGCGGAAGGACACATCCCTGAAATCGACGAGGATGACGCTGTTGAGTGGTTTTACCGTGTTGAGCAACTTCGCGTGCTTAGACTAGTGGATTCAAAGTGTCCCTACTCGCGGATCGAACGAGGTACGCCGTTGGAAAATTGCGATAACATGATGGACTGCCTGGCCGCTTGAAATGTACTACACCGATTATGTCGCCAGGCTCATGGCAGAGCACGCGTCGATAACATTCGAGCCGGACGTCATGGAAATCGGACCCCTACACAACCCAACCGTGCTTCCAGGGACCCCTCCCTGGAACATGGACTGGTTGATCCGATTCCCAGATGGGAAACAAGCCTATCTCTACGAGAGGTGGTTTCCCATGAAGTCTCCCCCGCGGGGAGGTGCAACGATGGGGCAGCGAGGCTCGTTCTCGTTTCACTACGGGACCACAAGTTCTCGAACGCGGCGAAATGGCTTCCCGGCGAGAGACAAAAGCAACCATCCAGCTATCATTCGTATTGACCTTGACAAAAAAGGACCGCATCTTCATTTTCACGGCGAACTCCCTCACATACCTCAAGCGAAAGTGAAAGGGATGAAGATTGAAGATGTTAATCCATTTGATTTCGTTCGAGCGGTGCTTGAACATCGAACGAGCCAAGCCGATTTTGATGCCATCATGAAATTCACGGTAGTCCCATGACCCAGCATTCCTTCAGTTCGAAGACCGAATACTTCCAAGAGGAAGGAAAGGTAAATCTCCGTGAGTGCATGCGTATTGCCTTTGAGACCGCCGTTTCACGCAGCATTGATACCATCGTCATATTCACAGGAATCGGCGAAGGGCCGGAAATAGCCATAAAGGAATTCCGTTCGCTAGCACCGTTTCAGGACATCAAGCTTATTGCCGTAACGTTCCCATATGGACAGCGCTTCAAGGACGGGAAGGAAGTTGTCATCAGTCCAGAGATTCGGTCCCTCTTGGAGGAAAATCGCGTTCCTTTGATTCGCGCCCATCTGCCGTTCAATCCGATCGCAGCCCACTATCGGCATCACGGGATACTGGGTCAGGACCTTACGCTCATAGGAAATGCGCTCAGCATTTTGGGGGGGAGCATGAGTCTCTGCGTGCAAGCGGCTATCATGGCCTGCGATGCAGGATGCTTAGACGTTGGCGATCACGTTATCTCAATGACATCGGATACCGCAATAATCGTTCGGGCAGCGCCAACAGACCGTTTGCTAACGGACTTCATAGTTCGAGAAGTTCTCTGCAAGCCGTTATTTCTAACGATTGGTAAAGGCGAACAAGTATACGAAGAGACTGCAACTACAATCGATGCATCACCGGTTCCCGAATTGCTTCCTCCTGAATAGCTGTGAGTAATTCATTAGCCTTTCGTGTCCTTGCTTAAAGCACATACTCCCATAACACAAAGGGCCATGCGGTTTCAAAATCAGAGTAAGCGGGCAAGGAGAGATGCATGTTGCCAAGAATCGCGCTTGTACTTTTTCTATTTTCTCAGTTGACTGGGACGGGCTATGCCGCGGAATTTCGCGCCTCCGTGGTCGAAGTGGATATCACTCCAACGACTCCGCAAACGCTGCGCGGATATACCCCCCGGGAGTCCGTCAGCGTTCACGATAAGCTCTTTCACCGCATTGCGGCGCTGGACGATGGAACAACGACCATCTATCTCGTCTCTACCGACATATGCCTCTTCTCGCCCGGATTTTATGACCAGGTAGCGCAAGACGTCCAGCGCCAGCTGGGGATCGCTCCGCAGAACCTTTGGTGGACGGCGACACACACGCATTCCGCCCCCGGTGTAGGTCCGGCGGGAGTGGGCTACGCCTTCATGCCGGAGAGATTCAAGAAGGAAGGGCCAGGGAATTCCAATCCCGAGTACTCGCAGTTCGTCGAGGCGAAACTCATCGAGGGATTGCGCCTGGCCCGCGAGAAACTTGAGCCGGCGAAGCTGGGATTGGGTCTTGGCTTCTCCACGGCCAATATCAGCCGCCGCGGGACGGACATCGATGGAAAAGTTACCCTTGGCCTGAATCCCGACGGGCCCGCGGACCGCCAGATTGGTCTGATTCGGCTGGAAAACATGAAGGGCGGCTTGATCGGCCTTATCGCGAACTACCCTATCCACGGAACCGTTCTCGGCGGGACTAGCCAGATCGTCAGTGGCGATGTGCCCGGCATCGTAGCCCAGTATGTGGAAGAAAAGCTGGGCGCGCCGATGCTGTTTATCAATGGCGCCGAGGGAGATATGGCGCCGATCTACAGTGTTTACCCCAGTCCCGAGGCGGGCCATCTGGGAGAGTTCCGGCTCCTGCTGGGCGAGCGCATCCTTCAAGCCAATCGGCGCATCGTCGAAATGACCTCCGACGTGGTCCTGACCGAGAGCGCGACCACGATAGAAACACCCATGCGCGCCGGCCTGGCATGGCCGCCGGACCTTGGATCGTATATCCGCACCGCTCCCGGAGGAACCACCCTGGTTCGGATACCTGTCCGGTTTTTGCAGATCAATCACGAGGCCGTGATCTGGGGCGCTCCTCTTGAGATGTTCTGCCAGATCGCCATGGACGTGCGCAGCAAGTCGCGCTTTCCCTTTACCTATTACTACGGACTGCTGAACGGCTGGCTGGGTTACCTGCCGACCGCGCAGGCTATCCATGAAGGGGGCTACGAACCGTCGGTCTCGCCTTTTACAGACCGGGCGGAAGATGATTTACGTCAAGGCGTGGCCGCGCATATTGCCGGTATGACGCGATAGGGCGCGCCGCGAAGCTGTTGAGTAATACAGGAAGGCTATACCGGTTCGGCCGTTCTCGCTCTTTGCCGAAGCACGTTGCTTTCGTTTGTCCTGATGGGGACGTTTTCTGAATCCTTTCCGCAACTTGCCGACAACCCTGAGATGCGGGAGTGCGTTTCCTCCTCCCGAACCAGGTGCCATCATGGCGATTGCCGCTCTTTCCACCGCGGGGTTCTCGCAGTATATTTCCGCGTCGAGCAACGTCTCGGCGTCGCAGCAGGCCTGGCAATCGCTCCAGCAGAGCCTGGCCTCGGGAAACCTGACCGCCGCGCAGGCTGCGTTCAAGACCTACCAGCAACTGAATCCGGCGCAGTCGTCCTCGAGCGGCAGCAGCTCGTCTTCCAGTTCGCAGCTCTCCACCGATATGGCGGCGCTGGGCAGCGCCCTCAGTTCGGGCAATCTGTCGACGGCCCAGTCCGCTTTTACGACGGTTCAGAACGACCTGAAGACGACCCCTTCCCAGGCGGTAACCAACGCGGAAAGCGCCGTTGCCCAGACCGTGCAATGGGTGGACGATCTGCTCAATCTTTCCGGCGAAAGCAATTCTTCCTCGACCCCTGTCGCCCCCACGACGGCCATCCTGGATAGCGCCTATGGCCTGAACCCATCCTCGAACACGACGGACCCCACGGCCGCGCTTCTGGAAAGCCAGTATGGGGCCGGCAGCAGCGGGAGCGCCGGCACAGGCGCCAGCGCCCCAGCCGGCAGTGCGGGAAGCGCCGGCAGCGTCTTGAGCAGCGGGAATGCCGGCAGCGGCGCCAGCGTCAACGTCTACGCATAGAGGGATTTCCAGGCCCTACTTCTTCGGCTCCGGCATCTCCTCCTGCGTCACCACCGGTCCTTCGCCGGGGAAGGGCCAGTTCTTGTCCAGCAGAATCTCCTTTTCGCGCTGCTCTTTGGGCACGCGATCGATTTTCAGGTTCTCAAAGAAGTGCACTCCCGTCTTTCCGGCGGTGGCGAGGTCGATATCGCCGTCTCCATCCAGGTCTTCGGCGATAATCTGCGTTCCCACGCCGGCCGTGCCGTTCACCGAGATGGGGAAGCGCGTAAATTCGCCGGTTTTGCGGTTGATCTTGTAGTAGTAAACGACCAGCGGATCGTAGGAGCCGGCATCATGGCCGGAGTGGCCGCGGTAGCGCTTGCCGGTGATCAGTTCCAGTTCGCCGTCGCCGAGCAGATCCGCCATCTTGAGCGCGTGCGACTGCGAGAACGACTCGTCGATGGTGTGCCGGACCCACTGGCGCTGGCCCTTGGTGTCCTCCGTCTGCTCCAGCCAATAGAGGCCGTAGCTGTGGCCCTGTCCGTAGATGAGGTCCATCTTGCCGTTGTTCAGCACGTCGTAGCCGATAATCGGGAATCCGGTGTCGCCCAGGTGCCAGTCCGGGTGCCACTCCCACTGGTCCTTGTCCGCGTCGATCTGGCGGAACCAGCCGGTGGGGGTGATGATGTCGGCCTTGCCGTCGCCGTCGATGTCGGCCACGCCGATGCCGTGACCGTCCTGCTCGCCGGTGCCCACGTGATGCACTTTGGGCGTGGGGCCGGAGAAGTCGATCCAGATAATCCCGGAGTGGTTATAGTGGACCAGGATCAGGTCGGGTACGCCGTCGCCGTTGATGTCGGCCATCCAGCCGCCCTCGGTATCGTAGCTGTCGGTGATGAAGTGGCGCTTCCACTCCGCGCCCAGCTTTTTCGGGTTCTCGTACCACCAGACCCCGTTGGTCATCCAACTGGCCGTCACCACGTCCGGCGCGCCGTCGTGGTTCACGTCCACCGTCCACTCGCCGCAGTCGGAGACGAACTCGTTCAGGATGCCCGCCTCCCGGTACTGGTGGCGCTTCCACTCGCCGCCGTTGGGGCCGGGGTTTTCATACCAGTAGGCCCCGCTCAGAATGTCTTTCCGGCCGTTGCCGGTCATATCCAGCGTGGTAATGCCCTCGGCGTGGTCGGTGCCCAGCCGGTGGACAAAGAAGACGGCCTGGGGAACGCCGCCGGGACCGGGACCGCGGGTTTGGATGCGGTCGGGACCGCCCACGAGTTGAGCTACGGCCGGGACGGTAAGAGCAAAAAGGACGAATGCTGCCGGTACATTGATTTTCATGGTGAATCTCTCCATTTCCTTGAACCTTGTTCCGCAGCCTCTATTTCAGCGGGAACAGTTTGATATTACGAAAGAAGACCTCGGCGCCCTCCGACTGGACGAGAATCTTTCCGCTCGACGGAAAAGCGTCTGTCCCCTCGTTGGCAAGCTTGCCGTTTACGTACTGCCACAGGTGGCCGTCGCGATTCACCAGCTCCACCACGTTCCACTTGCCGTGCGGCTTCTCCAGCTCGTTGGTGGGGTCGCGATAGCCGATTACGTTCTTATACGGGCCTTTGTTGAAGCGGTCGACCTTGACCTGGCTGCCCACTGGACCGGCTGCGCGGACGCCGTCCTCGGCGGTAATGGCCGCGCCATCGACCATCCAGAAATCGCCGGTGCAGCCCTCGTTGATCTGGAACTCGATGGAGCGCGGCCAAAGCTTGTTGGGGCCTTGAATATTGTAGAGAATGCCGCTGTCGCGCGCCTGGCCTTCGCGCACGCCAAAGGTGCCCTCGCCCCACTTGAATTCGGCGCGCAGGTAGTAGTTTTTGTACTCCTGTTTGGTGACGATGTAGCCCATCTCCCGGCCGGAGATGTGGATGGCTCCGTTCTCCACCGTGAAGACCTGGCCGGGGTCTGCATTCAGCCCGGTGCTGGGCAAAAACGTATCGAACTGACTCAGGTCCTTGCCGTCAAACAGGACCACCGCCCGCCCGTGTTTTGGAATCTCCGGGGCCGCCTGCGCCCAGCCGATGACCGCGCCTGCCCAACCCGCCAGCAACAGCACGGCTGCCGCCCTGCTCATTTCGCGTCCTCTCATACGATATAAACCTTTCGCCAGCCATTCTCGTCTTCGGCGGCATCCGTGCGCAAGCCGCATCAGGCCGAAGGCAAGACCCGCCGCGCGGACCTTTCGACAGAGCGGGTAATCAGGCCGACCGGCAGGAACCGGACCAGGAAAGCAAAAAAGCTGCTGCCAAAGTTGGGGATGATCGTCCGCCGGCCTCGCGCCAGCGCGGCAATTCCGCGCCGGGCCACTTCCTCGGCGGGCTGCCTTCCGCCGGGCATGAAGCTTTTGGTGCGGGCTACCTCGAAGAATTCGCTTTCGGTTGGCCCTGGGCAGAGCGCCGTTACCTTGACGCCGAAGCGGGCCGCCTCGGCGGCCACCCCCAGCGCAAAGAAGCGGTCGAAGGCCTTGGTGGCCGCATAAGTGGTGAGGTAAGGCAAGGGCTGGAAGCTGGCCGTGGAGGCCACAATCAGAACCCATCCCCGCCGCCGCTCCACCATGCGCGGCAGAAACAGCCGCGTCAGCCGCACCACAGCCTCGCAGTTCACCCGCACCTGGCTCAGCTCCTGCTCGACGGGACTCTCATGGAAGGCGCCGAACTGGCCCAGGCCTGCGTTGTTGACCAGAATGTCGACCGTGATGCCGGCGCTTTCCGTCGCGCCGTAGATCTGCCCGGGCGCGGCAGGATCGTTCAGGTCCGCAACCACGATGCGGACTTCGGTCCCCTTGGCGCTGAGTTCGGCGGCCAGGGCATCCATCCGCTCCTTGCGCCGCGCGGTGAGAATCAGTTTGGCCCCGTGCCCTGCCAGTTCCCGCGCCAATGCCACGCCGATGCCCGCGCTGGCCCCGGTCACCAGCGCCCATTTGCCGTTGAAATCCTGTGCGTTTGCCATCGCGGAACCATCATAGCGGATGGGTGGGCAAAGCTGGGCTAGCGGTAGACCTGGCGCCGGTGGCCAATGCGCACAACCAGGATGCGGATCAGCTTGTCTTCGATGCTGGCGATGATGCGGTAGTCGCCGACGCGGTACTTCCACAGATCGCCGAATTCGGTGCCCTTCAGCGCATCACCGATGCTGCGCGGATTCTCAAGGGGAGCAATGCGCTCGAAAAGAAAGCGGTCGATTCGGCGCGCAACCTGCCGATCGAGCTGGTCCAATTCGTGCTTAGCTCTGGGGTCCAGCTCAATCGTCCATGCCATAGCGCTTCATCACATCCTCTAGAGGAATCGTCTTAACGCGGCCTGCGTGAATGTCGGCCAACCGCTGCTCGGCAAGATAAATATCTTCAAGATCGTCCAAATGCTCCAGAATCGCTTCACGGGCGTAAAAAGTCTTGGTCCGGCCGGTTTCCTTTGCCAAGGCGTCGAGACGTTTTTCAACCTCTTCGGGCAGACGGATTGCGAGCATGATGTACCTCCTCGGGTGGCGCTATACAAGTATAGCAGATCGTAAAATCATTTGAACCGTGAAAAATCCTTTTCTATGTATTGATCGAACCTTGGGTTTGGAAGCTCTATGAGATCTCCACCGGCTGGGTCTTTTCGCTTTAAGTTGAACCAGAGACTCCGCTTGCCAACGTTTTTCCCGGTTTTGTTCTGCACCGCTTCGCGAATAAATTCCGCTGAGGATAGAATCCACATCAAACCCATCCGCTCAGAGTAGAAAACGAAGTAATAGTTTTCTCGAAGAGTTGCATGAACGATTGCCGCGAAAAGGGCTGCATCGCCCGGTATAACGTCAGTTGACCTTGCCTTGATCTGAACCTCAATAAATTCACCGTCGGGTTTCCGGATAATGGCATCTATACCGTAATCATCAACAAGAGGGATATAAACATCGAGCCCCTCCTTCAGCATCTGGCCAATGAGCCAGAACTCGATTCGCTTCCCAAATCCCGCAAGATGTCGAAAGCCTTTTGCCATCTTTCCCCCTTCTTGGAAATCCGATTCAACGGAGTTCTGCAGCTATCAACTCGCCTTCAAACTCCTCATTCAACCATTCACTGAACGCCGAAAACTCCTCGTCGCGGCCAAGAAAATCGCGCACCATCTGGCGCCCCGGCTTTGACCCGCCCTGTTCCAGCACGGTCTTGCGGTAGCGGCCGCTGGCGTCGCAGCCGAGCAGGTCTTTCGCATCGAACTGGGCGAAGAAGTCCAGAGCAATCACCTTGTCGAAGGCGTAGGTGTAGTAATTCGACGAGTAGCCGGTGAGGTGGCCGAAGCTGGCATACATTCGGTTGCCTTCCAGCCAGGTCCAGGGCTGCAGGGACTGGTAGAGGCGCCTGGTGATGCTGTCGAGGTCGAGGCCGGCGGGGTCCTGGTCGTGCAGGTCGAGCGAGAGGGTGGTGTAGTAGAGCTGCGAGCGAATCCAGTCGGCGCGTCCAAAGGCACCGGCCAGCTTCATTTTTTTGATGGTCTCGGAGGGCAGCTTTTCGCCCGTTTGGTAATGCCTGGCGAAGGCCTGGAGCAGCTTTTCGTCGCGGAAGAACTCTTCCAGCATCTGCGACGGCACCTCGATGAAATCACCCTCGGTGGCAAAGCCGGAGATTCCCGCCCACTCGGTCTGGCCGCCCAGAATGGCGTGCATCAGGTGGCCGAACTCGTGGAAGAAAGTGACCACGTCGTTGTATTGCAGAAGACCGGGGTCGTTGCCGTCGCCCTTGGGGAAGTTGCAGATGAGCGCGGCCTCAGGCAGAGCGCGCCCGCGAACGCCGGTGACCACCGGGGCGGCGGAGAACCACTTGTCCTTGCCCTCGCGGGGATGCATATCGAGATAAAAGCGGCCCACGGCCCGGCCGCCGTCGAAGACCTCGAAGACCGAGACGGCCGGGTCCCAGCCGGGCGCGGTCGAGGGGCGAAACTCGATCTTGAAGAGCCGCGCCGCGGTCTCCAGCACGCCCGCCTCCACCTGCGCATAAGGAAAGTAGGGGCGCACGGAGTTGGAGTCGAAATCGAAGGCCGAGCGGCGGAACTGTTCGTACCACCAGGCGCGGCTGGTGATATCGATGGCGGTCAGCTCCGGCTGGCGCTTGCGCGCGAAGTCGAGAACCAGCTCATGCTCGCGGCGTGCGCCCTCCAGGCTGGCCTGGTTTAGTTTGGTCAGGAACGCGCGCACGTTGGCCGCCGAATCCATCATCTGGTCGGCTGTGGCCAGATCCGCCCAACTGCGGAAACCCAAGACCGTTGCGATCTCCTGGCGGGTAGCCAGCAAGTCCAGAAGAATCTGCTGGTTAGCCGGGTAAGCGCGGGTGTTGTAGGCCAGGAACATGCGCTTCCGCAGCGCCGCGCTCACGGCAAAGGTCATCACCGGCTGCATATCGGGCGGGTCGGTGGTGAGGGTAATGCGGCCCGCGGCGTCAGCCGGATGACGGGCGAGGTAGTCGGCGGGCAGGCCCTCCAGCTCGGCCGCCGTGGCCTCGATGGTCTTCGCGCCCTCCTGGATGTTGCGGCTGAACTCCAGCGAGAGCCGGGTCGCCTTCTCGTGCAGAGTTTGCAGATGGTCGCGCGTGGCCTGGTCCTTGTCCACGCCGGCCAGGCGGTAGCTGAGCAGGGTGCGCTCAACAAAATGCCGCGTTGCCGGGCTGGCCGGCGGGTTGGCGCCGTCGAGCCCGCCGTCAAGCTTAACGGCCACAAGGGCCTCGTAGACCTGGCGGTTCAGGCTCAGCGCGCTGGCGGCCATGGCTACCCGCTGGGCCTCCATCTGCGCCTGGTCGCGGACTTCCCTGGCGGCGGCCACGGAGTTGAGCACGCCGGCCTGCGCGCCGGCCAGGCTCAACTGCTCGATAGCCGCGTCGTAAAGCCGCAGCGAGTTTTCCGGCGTGCGCTTGCCCTCCACCGCCAGCAGAGCCCCCAGCGCCGCCTCGTGCGCCTCCAGCCGGGCTCCGACCCAGGCAGCCAGCGCCTCGGCGGAAGCGGCTCCGCCCGCCTCCCAGGCGTGAAGATTTTCGGGTGCGGCAGCGGCGGCAGGGTTTTCAACAGGCATAATGGGCTAAATTCCTCCAAACTTCTAGGGTGCCACAGCGGGCCGGGGTTCAGGCGTAGCCTGCCGGCAACGGCGGCGCCAGCACAGTAGTGGGTCAGTTTGAACGAGATGACCCTCAGGGGCTGAAGCCCAAATAATTTTTGCAGCTATTTACGGCACGCGACCCATAGGGTACCCCGGTCGGGCCCCTCTACAAAACAGACGTTTTTACGCAACTTGTGAAATATTCACTTTAAACTGACCAAGCACAACAAACACTCTCCTGTTGCATCCTGACCGGAACCCCTTTAAGATGCGTCAATTGACTGATATGACTCACACGGCATTCAGAACCAAGGTTTCCTCTCCCGCGCAGGCCCCCCTTCCGCCCAGCCCGCGGCTGCGCGTGGACAAGCTGTGCGTGTCCATTCAGGCCGGCTCGCCGGCGGAACTGGTCGAACGGGCTCGAGCGGCGCTGGCCGACGCGAAGTTTCTGGAACTCCGGCTGGACTCGCTGCCCAAGCCGGCCGCGGCGCTGCCCAATGTGAAGGAGTTCCTTGACGGCCATCGCGAGGTGACGATCATCGCCACCTGCCGGCGCAAGGAGCATGGCGGCGGCTTCAAGGGTTCGCTCAAGGCCGAAATGGAGATCCTGGCCGAGGCCGCAAAGGCCGGCTGCCAGATCGTCGATCTTGAAGTCGAGTCGGCGGAAGAGGCCGCGCCCAGGCAGTTGGACCGTCTGCGGGATGAACTGCGGGCCGCGGGCACTGCGCTGCTGGTGAGTTATCACGACTTCACTCGCACCAAAGGGCTGGAACAGGCGGCGGATCGCATTGAGGCCTTTCAGCCGGATTTTGTCAAAGTGGTCTCCACCGCCCGCTCGCTGGCCGATAACCTGGCCGTCCTCAAGCTGATCGAGGACCGGTCCCTCTCGTCGCATGTGGTGGGTATCGCCATGGGCGAGGAGGGACTTGTAAGCCGCGTGCTGGGACCGCGGGCCGGCGCGGCCTTCACCTTTGCCTCGTTCGCTGACGGCGACGAGACGGCGCCGGGCCAGGTCTCCGCGCGCACCCTGCGCGACCTCTACCGCGTCGAGCAGCTCGATTATGCGACGCGCATCTTCGGCGTGGCCGGCAACCCCATCTCCCACTCGCTCTCGCCGCTGATGCACGCCACCGCCTTCCGCCGCGAGAACGTGAACGCCGTGCTGCTGCCGCTGAAGGTCCGCGCGCTGGACGATCTGCTCACCCTGGTCCGCGAGCTGCCGCTGGGCGGCGTGGCCGTGACCATGCCGCTCAAACAGGAGGTTCTGCCCCACCTGGCCAACATGGACCCGCTCACCGCCAAAATCGGCGCCTGCAACACGCTGCGCACCGGCGCCGACGGCAAGCTCTACGGCTTCAATACCGATGTGGCCGGGGTGATACGGCCTCTCGAAAAGCGGCTCAAGCTCCAGGGCGCGAGGATTGCCGTCGTCGGCGCGGGCGGCGCGGCGCGGGCCGCCGTCTTCGGCCTGGTGGACCAGGGCGCTGAAGTTTTCGTCGTCAACGTCATCCACGAACAGGCCGTGACGCTGGCCCGGAAGGCGAAGGCCAAAGTGCTGAAGCAGGAACAGTTCGCCAAGAGCCGCTTCGACGTGCTCATCAATGCCACCCCCTGCGGCATGGCCGGCAACAAGCAGCCGCTGCCCATTGCGGAGAACGAACTGAACGCCGGGCTGGTCTTCGATATGGTCTATAACCCGCTGGAGACGCCGCTGCTCAAGCTGGCCAAGGAGCGCGGCATTCCGGTCATCAGCGGCATGGAGATGTTCGTGCAGCAGGGCGCGCGCCAGTTCGAAATCTGGACCGGTAAACCGGCTCCCGAGGCCGAGATGATGCGCGTGGTCGAGCTGGAGTTGCGCAGGCGGGGGTGAGGCGGGGATCGTACTTTCCCAGGTCTCAGAATCGAGACCTGGGGCACCCGCATGAAACGATTGACGGTATATTCGCAAGACAAGATCGCGAAGATAAGAAAGAGGCGAAGGAGCGTGCACGGTATTTCAAGGATATGGGAACGAAGGATATGAACCTAGAGGAGTAGCCTTTGCTAACGAGATCTCGATTTTGAAACCTGGGAATTCCGCTGGACGCGCGGTCCTTATGCCGCTACCACTTTCACGCGTTCGTCGGCAGCTTTGCACTCAGGTCCCACAACAATCTTGACGGCGCGTCCCAGCCGCACCAGGCAATCCATCATCTTCATCTCGCTGATGCCGCGAAACTGGCCGCGCAGCATCTTTGAGAGCTTGGGCTGAGTCAAACCAAGCACCTTTGCCGCCTGCTGCTGGCTCCAACCCCGTTGGCGCAGAATCTGGGCAATCTTTACCACCCATTGCGCCTTCACCAGCCGGGTGCCCCAGGTCCCGCTTCCGGGACCTGGAAAACTACGAACCCCAAGAGGCAAAGCTGGAAGCCCATTTACGGCGCGCTTTCAATCTGGCGTGAGATCCAACGGCTCAAACTTACGCCCTCGATGGCAGCGTGCAACGCCGCCTTGCGGTGCAGTTCCGGCTCGGTGCGCACCAGTATCTTTCCGTTGAAGGGGCGGTCGGGCTGCTGGCCGCTCTCGGTGCAAAGCTCCAGATAGCTGTTGATGCTCTCGCGGAAGGCGCGCTCCAGCTCCGTCGCCGTTCTTCCCTCAAAATGAATCACATCCCGAAGCCCTGCCACCGTGCCGGAAAATGTCTTATCCTCCGGATCAAAATCGATGGGTCCGGCGGCATAACCCTTGTATTCCATCATGGTTTCACCCCAGCGTTGATGAGAAATTGGCGAACAGCTTCGACCGCGCCCTTTTTGGTTTCAGGCCGAGGGTGCGGACGGTGAAAGACGGCGGTCACGCCGTTCAGTCGTGCCGCAACTCTGCTTCCCGCACGCTCCGTTACCTCGCCTCCCAGCGCTCGAATCAGCGATTCAATCGCGGACCAGCGGATGTCCGCTTTGGTTGGACGGACAAAGAGAGCGTTCAATGTTGTTTGTCGCGCCTTGTTCATGGCAAAGGAAACCGGGCCTTTCTGGTTCCAGCATACCAGGAAAATGATAGCACATACCGCTATCGCATGCGCAGGGAAGAGTCATACGGAGCATCCGGGTCTACGGCCCGCCGGATCATCAGGACCACTTCCCGCAGTTGCGCGGCAGTGAGCGCGCGCGGCAAACGAACCAGTAGTTTGTTTTTGGGCAACACCTGAATGAAATGGGCCTTCAGAAACGAGGGTTCCGGCAGGCCGGTTTCGCCGGGGAGCAACCGCAGCCCCGTCGGCCCTTCGGCGCCATAACTGCCGAAGGGAATAACCAGAACAGAGGAAGTTCGCTGGCTGAAATTCCTTTGATCGAGTGAGACGACGACGACGGCGTGCTTCTTGCCGTCTCCGAGGTCGGCGCGCCAGATTTCTCCGCGCTTGGGTTTCGCATCAGGGTTCAAGGTCAAAATCCAAGCCTCTGGCGCTCAAATGGAGCTGGTGCGCCAACGCCTGCTCTTCCGCCTGGGCCTCCGGGGTCAGGCCGGCAAAGTATGCGGCGGTCGCGCACTCCAGTCGGGAGCGGTTTTCCACCCGGCGAAGCCGCGCAATCGCCAGGTCCACGGCCTCCGCAATCGAATCGGTGCGGCCCGTGCTGACCATGGTTTCGAGAAAGGTGAAATTCTCCGCCGCGACCGTGGTGGACAGTTTCATTCGATTGCGTCCGCGCGCGGCTCTGCGCGGCGTCTCCACCTTTGCGGCTCCCGGAATCGGTTCTGCTCCTGAGGACATACCAGCGGCTCCGCCTCCATTCTACCCCCTGATTCTTCATCCGTAAAGCAGGACAATTTATCCCCCAAGGCGGGGGACGCCACTACCTGTGCTTCTTCCCCGGCTTGGCGGACTTGGATTTTGGCTCTGTCGAGTGGGTAAAGGGAATCGGCGCCAGGTCGGGGCCGATCCGCCTGGCGCGCGTCGAGTCCATCTCATAGGTGATGGTGCGCGGAGCGACCGGGCGGATGATGCCGGTGGCGGGATCTACGTTAAGATTCTTGCTGTTGGCGATCTGGAAGCTGAAGACGGGCACGTTCCCGTCCGGCCCGGGCTCAAACGTAACCCGAACCGGCAGATAGCCCTCAATGGGATGCAGCCGGAAGGCCGTCTCGTAGCGGTGATGGCGGAGATTCCAGGTGAAGACGCGCACCTGGTCGAAGTCGAAGGGCAGGCCGGACTTGGGCGGCGAGAGCACGGTCACGTACTGCGGAACCTCGTGGCTGGGCGCGGAAGACTGGGGGTCGAAAACCTTGTTGAACACGTAGGCGCCCACGTACCGCTGGCCTTCGGCATAGGCGGCAATCTCGTCCGGCACATCCACATCCATGCGGCTGGAGAGCAGCCACCCGGTGTGGCCCTGAGAGTCGCGCACCAGCCACCAGTCCTCCATCACCGGGGGCAGGACGGCAAGCGGAGCGCCTGGCAGGCTGGAAACCGGCGCGGCGCCTGCCGGGATCCGCTGCGAACCGGAAGCGGGCGAGATGCCCTTTTGCGGGCCGGAGGCTGGGGAGGGACTCTTTCCCGCCTGGGCCGGTTTCAGGGGAGGTTTAGGCGCCATTGGCCTGGAAAGCGCCGCGAAGTCAGGCGTGGGCGTCTTGGGAACCGAGGCGCGGGCCAGAAGATGGACCTTGACGTTGGCGGCCAGCAGATAAAAATGCTCCGTCTCCCGGCCGGGAAGGATGTGCAGATAAAGGTCGTCGCGCAGGGTCGCGGTGGCAACCACCGGGTCCTGATGGTGAAGGGCGGCAAGCTGGACAAACGCGGCATAAGTATTAGCGTCGATGACCGCCCGCTCTTCAATCCAGCCGATCTCGTTCTTCTGGGTTCTGACCTTGAGGAAGCGCCGGCCATGATCCAGCACTTCCAGCGGCTGGCCGTTCACCACCTCGGCCACGCGATTGGAGACGGCGGCTACCCGGTCATGGAGAAACATCTGGCGCGCGGAAACGTATACCGTCTCTTGTTGCTCGTGTCTGAACCGGCCGCATCCCGAGGCCAGCGCGAGAAAACACAAGGAGAGAACCGCAAGCAAGGGAGACAGCGAAGGCAGCGGAGGCACTGGGGATCCGAGGCGCCTGAGGGAAGGAACGAATGGGAGTGTAGATCGCGTGAACACAGCCTGTGGCGTTCCTCTTGAGGATAGCACTGTCGGGCAGTGGTCAGTGATCAGTGATCAGTGGTCAGTGATCAGGGAATAGGGAATAGGGAATAGGGATCAGGGATCAGTGGTCAGCATCCGTGACCCATCCTTTCTGTCATCCTGAGCTAAGGTCGCCGCGGCGAACGAAGTCGAAGGATCTGCGTCTAGCCACTCTATTGCGATAGCGAAGGAACAACTCAACTGGACATAGGTATCCAGTAAGGAGCATCTCTCTATTCCCTGACCCCTGACCCCTGACTACTGACCACTGGCCACTGGCGTCTTACGGCGCGGCGACAATGGCGATGGAATCGGCCGCGGTGGTGGAAGTGATCTGGGTGTCCAGCTTGCCGGTGGTGGTGGCGTCGAAGGTGAAGGAGTCGAAATAGGGGCTGCCGGCCGAACCCACTTCCAGCACGAAGGCGCCGGTTGAGTCTTCGGCCAGACCGAGTGGTTGAACGCCGACCGCAATGGTGCTGCCCGCCGCTATGGAATAGCTGGGACCGCTCGCTGCTGTGATCGCAAATCCGGCGATGTTGCCTGCGCTGAGGCCGTCTCCATTGGCGACGTAGACGTAATCGGGGGTGGAAACGGGCAGGATGAATGTGGGCGCCAGTTCACCGGTGGCGATGGGGGAGCCGGTGGCCTGGGTGAGCGTACCGCTGCCCAGCGAACTGTAGTTGAAGGCGCGCAGCCCGCCGGAGGCGCCGGCGTTGCCGGCCAGGGTTTCGCCGATATAGAACAGGCGAGGGGTTGTGCTGGGGTCCACGGCTACTGAAAGAGCGGAGCCGCCGGTAGTCACCACCGGAATCGTGATGGCTACAGTTCCGGCGGGTAAGGGGGCGGTCGCGTTAAATGGAACCACCAACGTGCCGCCGGTGCCAAGGGCGATAAAGATTTTGCTGTTATCCGGCGAAATGACCATCTTATTCTGCTGCAAGGCTGCGTTTGCGACTGCAAATTGTGCCGGCGGCACCTCGCTGCCGTTGTCAGCGCCGGTGGTGGAATTGATGGGTACAGCGCCGACCACCACCCCGCTGGTGCCGGGGATGGCCTCCACCAGCCACGAATTGGTCGCGTCCACCTGAATGGCATAGGCCTGATCCGTGGAAACGACCGTGGCGGTCCCCAATTTGCCGCCCGATATGGGGTACGCGTAAACGCCGGAGATGGTGCTCACGATCAGGAAATTGCCATTGGGAGCCATGGCCATGGCGTAAGGTACGCTCTCCACTGCCCAGGGACTGCCGGAGATTGCGGTCAGAGTGCCGGAGACGATGGAATCGCCCACCACCTGGGGCGTCGACCCGGCGTTCAGAATATAGAAGTTGCCGCTGGTTGCGGTTGAGCAGTTGGTGGTGCATCCGCCACTGCCGCTGCCGCCGGTAGGCGACTGCCAGAAATTTCCGCATCCAGCCAGGAGTGGTGCTGCCGCAAGCAACAGCCTTGCCCACGTTCCCATCTTCATTGCCGCTCCTTGTCTATCGCCCGGTGAGTCCCGCTCAAAGGGTAACGCTTCCGCGTGCGTCCTGTCCTGCTGTGGATTCGACGCAAACCGGCTGTCCGCGGTCTCTGAGTGTAGAGACGCGCCCCTGCGGATATACGCTCAGGGAATCGAGCGGCGCGACGCGGCCGAACGTATACTTACTGTGCGCTGTGTGCGCATGGATCGATAACTGATCGTGGCGCATCGCCACTCTGGCACACTCTCCCATGCTGCACGCATTGTCCCGGCAGTTCATCATTCCTAAAGCCAAAAAGGAAGCTCGAAAATTCGCACAGCCTCCACATGGTTCGGGATAACCCGATGAGGCTGCGCTTTCTAGTACCTTTAGGACCTTCCCTCTGAGATCACGCGAGGTCGAAGCGATCAAGGTTCATCACCTTGCTCCAGGCCGCCACAAAGTCACGCACGAACTCCTGCTGCGAGTCGCCGCACGCATAGAATTCCGTGAGGGCCCGGAGCTGAGAGTTCGAGCCGAAGACAAGATCGACTACGGTGCCCGTCCACTTGAGCTTGCCGGTCGCCCGATCCCGCCCCTCCAACACGCCTGCAGAAGTAGCGGACTTCTGCCACTTCGTGTTCATGTCGAGGAGATTCACGAAGAAATCATTGGTTAATGTTTCGGGCCGCCTGGTGAAAACGCCATGTTCGGTCTGCCCGAAGTTTGCGTTTAACGCGCGCAGACCGCCGATCAGAACCGTCATCTCCGGAGCGGTCAGCGTCAGCAGGTTCGCCTTGTCCACGAGCAGCTCAGCCGCCGAAGCCTCGTCTCCCTTCCGAATGTAGTTGCGGAACCCGTCTGAGGTCAGCTCCAGTACGGCAAACGAGTGCACATCGGTCTGCTCCTGCGAGGCATCCATGCGCCCCGGCGAGAAGGGAACCTTTACGCCGTGACCGGCCTTCTTCGCAGCTTCCTCGACGGCTGCGCAGCCGCCCAGAACGATCAGGTCGGCAAGCGAGACCTTCTTGCCGCCGGACTGGGCGCTGTTGAAATCCTTCTGGATCGCTTCCAGCGTCTGAAGGACCTTCTTGAGTTCGGCCGGCTGGTTGACCTCCCAATCCTTTTGCGGCGCCAGGCGGATGCGCGCCCCGTTGGCCCCGCCGCGCTTGTCGGTACCGCGGAAGGTTGACGCAGACGCCCAGGCCGTGGTGACCAGTTGGGGGATGGTGAGTCCGGACTTTAGGATGATGGCCTTCAGGTCAGCAATCTCCTGCTCCCCGATCAATGCATGATCCACTGCGGGAACCGGGTCCTGCCAGATCAGCGGCTCCGCGGGAACAAGCGGACCAAGATATCGCGAGATAGGGCCCATGTCGCGGTGCGTCAGCTTGAACCAGGCCTTGGCAAAGTCGTCTGCCAACTCCTGCGGATTGTCGAGGAAGCGCCGGGAAATCTTCTCATAGATCGGGTCCATTCTCAGAGAGAGGTCCGTGGTGAGCATCGTGGGGGCGTGCTTCTTCTTGGGGTCGTGAGCATCCGGCACGGTACCCGCTGCAGATGCGTCCTTGGGCTTCCATTGGTAAGCACCGGCGGGGCTCTTCGTGAGTTCCCATTCATAGCCGAACAGGTTTTCCAGGTAGTTGTTATCCCACTTCACCGGGTTTGTGGTCCATGCGCCCTCCAACCCGCTGCCGATCGTATCAGCGCCTTTGCCGCTGCCAAAACTGTTTTTCCAGCCCAGGCCTTGCTCTTCGATATCGGCGCCCTCCGGTACTGGACCGACATACTTGTTCGGATCGGCAGCGCCATGAGTTTTGCCGAACGTGTGTCCGCCGGCGATGAGGGCAACGGTCTCCTCGTCATTCATCGCCATGCGAGCGAACGTCTCCCGAATATCCCGTGCCGCGGCGACTGGGTCCGGCTTGCCATTGGGTCCTTCAGGATTCACATAAATTAAGCCCATTTGAACAGCGCCGAGAGGATTTTCAAGCTGACGGTCGCCGCTGTAGCGTTCGTCTGCCAGCCACTTGCCCTCAGGGCCCCAGTAAATGCCTTCTTCCGGTTCCCAGATGTCCACACGCCCGCCGCCGAATCCGAAGGTCTTCAATCCCATCGACTCCAGCGCCACGTTCCCTGCGAGAATGATCAGGTCGGCCCAGGAGAGTTTGCGGCCGTACTTCTGCTTGATCGGCCAGATCAACCGGCGCGCCTTGTCGAGGCTCACGTTGTCCGGCCAGCTGTTGAGGGGAGCAAATCGCTGTGCTCCGGAACCCGCGCCGCCGCGACCATCGGCGATGCGATAGGTGCCTGCGCTATGCCACGCCATACGGATGAAGAACGGCCCATAGTGGCCGTAGTCCGCAGGCCACCAGTCCTGCGAGGCCGTCATCAATGCACGGAGGTCCTTGATCACGGCATCCAGGTCGAGGCTCTTGAACTCCTCAGCGTAATTGAATCCCTCGCCCATGGGATTGGACAGTGGGCAGTGCTGGTGCAAGGGCTTCAGATTCAGTTGATTGGGCCACCAGTCTGCGTTCGTTCGGGTTCCAGCCATTGTGGATTTGCGAGCGTCGCCCGACACCGGGCACTTTGATTCATCTGACATGATTCTCTCCTTTGGCTGTTTGCAGTTTACTACCCGAACCAGTGTAGAGTCTGGGCACCGGTCGATCAATCAGGGCTTGTTAGTGGGATCAACATTGCCCACTGAATGTGAATCCCATAACCGAGTTCACAGGTTCGCTGTTTTCGGTTATGAGCTTGAAGGCCTTGCCAGGGTCCACATAGACCACGGCGGTGAGTTCGAAGAAAGGAAACATTTCTCCCACTATTAGCATGAATAACTCCTCTAGAATTGTTCTGTTGGGTTAACTGAATGCACGGGTGTGTGAGCCGCTGCCCACGAGCGAATGAAGCACAAGGAAATCGCACCCATGGCGGCAAGCTCAACATATGCATATGAATTTGTACTTTAAGAGATGATCGAGTGTGCAAAAGCGATTCTTGGCGCAACTGGGTCTTGTTGAGGAGAGAATGGCGCCGCCAAGATAAGGCGCGGATCACGAATTGAAAAAATCCACGCGGAGAGGCTCAGTTGGGCCGGCCGCCCGATGCGGAACGGCGGCGGAAGCGCTCGTCCACCGGCTGGCGGCCCTGAAAGCCTTGCTCGACGGTGTGCCAGTGCTCGATGGCGGACTCGCCCATGCGCCAGCAGAGCAGCACCACCTGGTCGTCCAGGCGGCAGGGAAAATCCAGCAACCCGGCTTCCAGGTCCTTCACCTGCACGCCGATGGAATCGATTTCGGCAATGCTCTCGCGGACGCGCAACAGGTGGCCTTCCATCTCCGCGCGCTGTTTGACTACCTTCCCCACGTCCACCTTCATGCCGCCGGAGAGATAGATGCGCCGCGCCAGCTCGGAGAGCCCTACCCCGACCTCCTCGGCGGATTCCTTGCCTTCGATGGCGCGTTTCAGCAGCGATTCCAGCACCGGGAGCAGAGACTGCGCTTCTTCGAGTGTGAAGGTCTTCATGGGGAAATGCCCTCGGATATAGGATACGACGAAATGGGTAGCAAGTCAGCAGGTCAGCGAGTCGGCAAGTCAGCGGGACCATGCATGGATCAGCGTCATCGCCGCCTGGATGTTAAATAATTCGTACTTTTTCACAATTCCGCAGAAATCGTGGAACGGATGGGGCGTAAATAGTTTGTACAAGGATAGCCATCCGCGCTGACTTGCTGACTCGCTGACTCGCCGACCTGCTGCCTTTATCCGATCTCCAGCATCCGGTCCAGCGCCACCTTGGCCCATCGCTTTACGCTCGGCCGCACCTGGATGCGGTTGACTACGCGGCCTTCGACCAGGTTTTCGAGAGCCCAGGCAAGATGCTGCGGGGTGATGCGGAACATGGTGGTGCACAGGCAGCCGGTGTCGTCCAGGGTGATGACCCGCTTGCCCTCTTCGGCAAAGCGCCGCGCCATGCGATTGACCAGGTGAATCTCCGTGCCCACGGCGAACATCTGGCCGGCCGGGGCCTGCTCGACGAGAGCGATGAGCCGTTCGGTGGAACCGAGAGCGTCCGCCTTCTGGCAAACCTCCCAGCGGCACTCGGGGTGAACGATGACCTGGATGCCGGGGTATTTGGCGCGCACCTGCTCGACGTGGCTGGGCAGAAAGCGCTGATGGACGGCGCAGTGGCCCTTCCAGAGCAGAATGCGGCTGGCGGCGAGGCTCTGCTGCGTCTGGCCTCCTTGCAACCCCCACGGATCCCATACGGCCATCTCCTCCAGCGGAATGCCCATGGCATAGCCGGTATTGCGGCCCAGGTGCTGATCGGGCAAAAAGAGGATGCGCTTGCCGCGAGCACGCTTGCCGCGAGCGTATGCCCACTCAAAAGCCGATCGGGCGCTTGACGAGGTGCACACCAGCCCGTCGCGCTCGCCGCAGAAGGCCTTGATGGCGGCGGTGGAGTTCATATAGGTCAGCGGTATGGTCTCATCCGCAAGGCCCAGCCGCGTGAGCGCTTCCCAGCAGGCTTCGACCTGGGAGATTTCGGCCATATCGGCCATCGAGCAGCCGGCGTTCAGGTCGGGCAGAATCACCTGCTGGCCGTCGTGGCCCAGCACGTCCGCGCTCTCGGCCATGAAGTGCACGCCGCAGAAAACAATGTACTTTGCCGGCGATTCGGAGGCGATTCTGGAGAGCTTGTAGCTGTCGCCGGTCGCGTCGGCGAAGCGGATCACTTCGTCGCGCTGGTAGTGGTGGCCCAGCAGCAGGGTGGTCGCGCCCAGCTTGGCGCGCGCCTCTGCGATGCGCGCATCCATCGTGTGGTCGGGAAGCGCCAGGTAGTTTTCGAGGCTGCAACTGCTGCCAGCCTCCGGCGAGGCCGCCGTAACTTCATCAAGGACCAGGTTCACCGTGTTCCGCCTTCAGTCCGGCAGGCCCACCTTCTTTGGCGGGAGGCGCCGGACGGAGATGTTGAAAGCAACGTGGCTTGCAGTGGATGCGCTGACCGTTCCCGAGCTGATCGGCGTTGATGCCGGTCGCTTCAGAAGCGTCCCCACCCACGGGGTTGTTGCAGCCCTTTCATACCTGGATGCGGTCTGGAACCGGCAGACTGGGAAAAAAGTCCGCACCGGCAAAACCGCCGCCATTGTTGAATATTGTAACGCAACTCAAATGCGGACGCCCCGAGACGAAGCATCTCGATGGGGGGAAGAGCGTTGACGACAAGGCTCGATTTCTGGATACAGACAGGCAGTAATGAAAAATATTGCTATATTTTGCCAAATCGACTAATCTAACTGATAGCGAAACAGGAGATCCAGTCATGCCCACTATGAATATCTCACTGCCGGAGAATCTGAAGGAGTTTGTCGAGTCCCAGGTGCAATCGGGCGACTACTCCAGCGTCTCGGAGTTTATGCGGACGCTGGTGCGCCGGGAGCAGAAGGACCGTGATCGGGAACAACTGGAGTTGCGGATTCTGGAGGGGCTGGGTTCCGGCGACGCGGTCGAGGTTACGCCGGAGATGTGGAGTCAACTTCGGCAGCGGCTGCGCGGGCGTGAAGGCAAGTCAAAACGGGCGTGATGGTCTATTTAGATTTAGATTAGGGTGAATCAAAAAATGAGAAGTGGTCACTTTTGAGTATTAGCAGATAGTAAGAACGTAAAGTACTTGAAAGGAAAGTAAACTATGTGAAGAAAGCATGGTTCCGTCCGCGCGCCTGGGAGGATATTCAAGAGTCGGCCGAATATCTGGCAGACGAGGCGAACGCGGAGATAGCCGAGCGGTTCCTGAACGCAATCGATGAACTCACCCACAGGCTGGCTGGCCTGCCGCAGATGGGTGCGCCCTGCCATTTCCGCAACCCTCGACTGCGGGGAGTGCGCAAGCTTCCCGTGGCCGGATTCGAAAAATGGTTGGTTTTCTATCGGGCATCCAATGACGGTATCGAAGTCATCCGCGTTCTCCACGGCGCCCGAGACATTGCATCCATTTTTGAATCGTGACGCGTGGCAGTTTGTGAGCGCCCTGCATGGGCAGGTATCATTGAAGCTTCATGGGAACTCCGCCGACAATTGAATTCGCCAGCCTGGGCATGGCCGACTCGCTGATCCTGATGGTGCTGGCGCTGGTGGTCTTCGGGCCCCGGCGTCTGCCGCAGATCGGCCGCCAGATCGGCAAGCTGATGTATGAGTTCCGCAAAGCCTCCAACGACTTCAAGTTCCAGATGGAAGAGGAGTTGCGCAACGCCGAGGAGGCCGACCGCCGCAAGGCGGAAGAGGAGCGGCTGCGCGCGCTGGCCCTGGCCGCGCCCGTACAGACGGCGGGAACGGTTGAGGCTGGTTCCCAGGTCTCAGAATCGAGACCTGGGGCACCCCCTCCTGTTGCTAATGGTGAATCTACGGTCTCAAGCCCCTACCCCGGAGAGGTCGAGTACCCCGCGGGTGCATCGGCTGCCGTGCCTGAAACCCCGGCGGAAGAGCCGTATCCCCGCATTCAGCCGCCCACGACCGGCGAGCAGGTGCAGGCGGCGGACCCATCCGCTTCCGCTGCCGGCCTCGATGCCAATCCCGCAGCCATCACCGAACCCGGAGCAGTTCAAGAACAGGCGCATGAGCAACAGTCCGCTCCCGCCACGGAGCCGGTAGCCCACCATGGTTGATCCCGCGGACGCAATCGGCAAGGCGCGGGCGGCGGTGACCCAGCGCGCCGACCTGCCCGGCATGAGCCTGATGGAGCACCTGGAAGAGCTGCGCAAGCGCATCGTCCGCTCGGCCATATATCTGGGTCTGGGCTTCGTCGTCGCCTGGATCTTTCGCGATCGGTTCGTCACCTTCATCCAGGCTCCGCTGAACCACATCGGCAAGTCGCTCGTATTCACCCACCCCATGGACCCCTTGAACCTGCAGTTGCAGGTTTCGCTGGTCGGCGGCGCCATTCTGGCCTCGCCCTTCATCCTCTTCCAGGTGTGGCTGTTCATTGCGCCGGGACTCTACCAGAAGGAGCGGCGGTTTGTGGTTCCCTTCATGGCGGCCACGGTGGGGTTATTCCTGGGCGGCGCCTCCTTCGGCTACTTCTGGGTGCTGCCCGGCGCGCTCAAGATCCTCATCGTGCAGTTCGGCCACAATTTCACCTCCATGGTCACCATCGAGGACTACACCAGCTTCTTTCTGTCCATCATTCTGGGCCTGGGCATCAGCTTTGAGATGCCGATCCTCATCTTCTTCCTGGCCATGTTCGGCATCGTCAGCCCGCGCTTTCTCTGGAAGAACATGCGCTACGCGGTTCTGGCCGTCTTCCTGGTGGCGGCCGTCATCTGCCCCAGCCCCGACCCATGGACCATGTGCATCTACGCCATCCCCATGCTGGCGCTATACCTGGTGGGCATCGGCGTGGCCTGGTGGGTGCATCCCTCGCGCCGCAAGGCCAAGGAAGCCAAAGAGGCTTCCAAATGAACAGAACCCGTTTAAGGTTTGAGGGTTCCCACCCTTGCGATAGAAATCCGCCGCGGCGGACGCAAGGATGGGGCACGGAGCATTCTGGGGACATCCCGCTGTGTTTCCATTGGTTTCGTAATATATGCACAAATCTTCCGTGCCCCATCCTTTCCGCTTTTTTCTGCGGAAAGGGTGGGAAACAACGGCGCTCGACCATAATTCCGTTCATAAAGAGAGTTGTGCTCGGGCTTCTTTTGTTTGCGCCCCTCGCCGTTCCCGCCCAATCCCACTTCAACGGCGCCAAGGCTCTTGAGTACGCCCGCCAGTTTGTGGCCATCGGCCCGCGCTGGCCCACCAGCCCCGGCCACCTGAAGGCCGAGGAGTTCCTGCGCAGCCATTTCCAGCACGACCAGCTCGAAGAGGATGCGTTCACCGCCAACACCCCCATCGGCCCGGTCGCCATGCGCAACTTCATCGTGCGCTTCCCCGGCAAGAAGAACGGCGTCATCGTCCTGGCCACGCACTACGAGACCAACTACTGGCTCAGGAACATCAACTTCGTGGGCGCCAACGACGGCGGCTCGACCACCGGGCTGCTGATGGCCATCGCCGACCGGTTGCGCGGCAAGACCCTCGACGGCTACTCCGTGTGGCTGGTCTTTTTCGACGGCGAAGAGGCCATCCAGTCCTGGTCCAGCTCCGACTCGACGTACGGCAGCCGCCACCTGGCCGCCCGCTGGGGCAAGGACGGAACCCTGGGGCGGATCAAGGCCTTCATCCTGGCCGACATGATCGGCGACAAGGACCTCGATATCCAGCGCGAATCCCACGCGCCGGACTGGCTGGTCGCTGTGGTCCGGCAGGCCGCGAAGAAGTTCGGCGACGAGCGCTACTTCTTTCAGCGCGATTCTGAGGTTGAGGACGATCACCTGCCCTTTGTCGAGCGCGGCGTGCCCTCCATCGACATCATCGACCTGGACTACGGACCCAACAACAGCTACCACCACACCGACAAGGACACCATGGACAAGATCAGCGCCAAGAGCCTGACCATCGACGGCGACGTCTTTCTGGAGACTATTCGGCTGATCAATCTGCGGTGAAAATGCAGGGAACAGGGAGCAGGGAACAGTAGTCAAAATGAATATTTGATAGGATTAGCAGCCCCGCGTTTCCGCATCGTATCCGGGAGGCGTCTCCGAATATATAACGCCTTAATCTGCTCAGGTGCTTCGTGACCTACGAACCCCCATCTTTTGTTGGTGAATGCGGCGGCACCGGGAAAATTCTCAGGGGTTGCCTCGCGCCACTCGTCCGCTACGAATACACCAATGATCAGACCCTGCTCAACGGCCAAGACTACCTCTGCCTTCTTTGCCTTCTTCGGATTGAGCTTCCAAGCGTAACGTACTGCTTCGTAAACCTCCTTTTCCGTCGCAGTTCGATTGATGTTAATAAGAATTGCCTTGTGGTGATCGAAGACGGCTTCTTTCGCTCCGTAACGCTCGATTATCTGTTTCGCATGCATCAATCCTCGATCGCCCGAGTCTTTACCACCTACCGCATTAGTTGCTTCGGGGTATGCATCTATCAGGGCAGCTTCGACGTCAATAGCGGTTTGCTCATCCATGCCATGCCGATGAATAACATGCCCGACTTCAAGCCCAAGATTACAGATTTCCCGGATTCGCCGCAGCTTATCAGTCAGGTCGTCGGCATCGTTGCCAAGCGCGCATTTCACATGGTTGAAGACTCGGTTGTCCTTGCCTTTGCCTACATAGAAGGTCTCGCCGTTACGTGGATCGATTAGCCGATAAACGTAATACTTGAGATGGTCGGATACTTCTTTCGTAAACATTCCTCCCCTTTCCCGGCAGATGCCGAAGCGCAATAAATGATACACTCGCCTGCGTACTTACCACTTTTCGAAAACAACTTTTCCATCGCGCCCAAAGATCGAGTGCTTGAGGAAGTTCTCATCGTCGCGCCGCGGATAGTCGTTGCGGAAGTGGGCGCCGCGGCTCTCGGTGCGGGCCAGGGCCGAGTGCAGAATGGCATTGGCTACGCGGCTCACGGCCTGCGCCTCTGCCAGGCGGCGGCTTCCTTTGCCCTGCCGCAGCAGCTTCTTGAGGCCATCGGCAAAGTCCTGTTGAGACGCGAAGCCCTCCAATAATTTGAAATTCTCGCGCAGAACTCCTGCGTAGGTCCACATGGCCGCTTGCAGTTCGGCGATGAGTTTTTCGAGATGGGCTTCTTCCTCGGCGGTGAGCGGGACTGGGACGTTCACAGGCGCATCGGACTCAACTAGAGGCAGGCTGTCGGCCAGCATGGATTGCGCCGCACGCGCGCCGAAGACCAGGCCTTCGAGCAGGGAGTTGGAGGCCAGGCGGTTGGCGCCGTGGACGCCGGTGCAGGCCGCCTCGCCTGCTGCGTAGAGGCCGCGCAAACTGGTGCGGCCGGCGAGATCGGTGCGGATGCCGCCCATCAGGTAATGCGCCGCCGGACGAACGGGGACCAGGTCGCGGGCGAGGTCGAGGCCGTGCTGGGCAAGAAAGGCGCTGATGCCGGGGAAACGCTTGTGCAGATCGATGCCCTGGATGTGGCGCATATCGAGAAAAACCGGGCGTGCATGGCCGACGCCGGAACCCTGATTTGCCGCCATGCCTTCGCGGGCAATGGCGCGGGCCACCACGTCGCGGGGGGCGAGTTCGAGCAGGGGGTGATAGCGCTCCATGAAGCGCTCGCCTTTATCGTTGCGCAGGTACGCGCCCTCGCCGCGCAGCGCCTCGGAGATGAGGAAGCGCGGCACGCCGGGAAGCGACAGAGCAGTGGGATGGAACTGGTAGAACTCCATGTCGGCCAGTTCGGCCCCTGCCTGGACGGCCAAGGCGATGCCGTCGCCGGTGGCTACGGCGGGGTTGGTGGTCTCAGAGTAGACCTGGCCCGCGCCGCCGGCGGCGATGAGCACGGCGCGCGCGTTGATGCGGCGCGGCTCGCGGTCGACCGCATGTGAATCGGCGCCGGCCAGATCGGCTGCGATGACGCGGCCGTCAGCCACCACCAGTCCGGTGACCATGGTCCACTCGGCGAAGCGGATGCGCTTGTGGACGCGGGCAAAGGCGGCCAGGGAGCGGCTGATCTCGGCGCCGGTGGCGTCGCCGTTGGCGTGCAGGATGCGGGCCAGCGAGTGAGCGCCCTCGCGGGTGCGCAGCAGTTCGCCTGCCCTCGTATTCCCCTCGCGATCGAAGTTCGCGCCCCACTCGATCAGCTCCGCCACGCGCACCGGCCCCTCGGCCACCAGCGCCTGGGCCGCCGGCCGGTAAACGATTCCGTCGCCTGCGTTCACAGTGTCTTCAAGGTGCAGCGCAACGTCTTCATCGCCCTCCATGGCCACGGCGATGCCGCCCTGCGCGTAGTGCGTGTTCGACTCGGCCACGGACTCCTTGGTGACCACCAAAACTTCGCCGTGGCGCGCCAGCTCGACGGCCGCGCGCAACCCGGCCACGCCCGCGCCCATCACCAGAAAGTCCACCTGAGATAACCTTGCCATAAACTTTGAGGCTATCACTCAGGAGTACAGGGATCAGGGAACAGGGAACAGGGTCAGGGATCAGGGCGCGGGGCGGGCAAATGACGTGCTTCATATTGCTCAGACTGGGGCCAGGCGGGCGGCTAGAGTGAGGAATGTAAGGATAGATAGACAACCCCCGACAGTGTGAGGGACGCCCGTATACGGATTCAAAATCCTTATGGTGGCTGCAGTTGGCGGATTTTTCCTGACGGCAACTGAGCATCCCACGCAACAAAGGCAACCGCAGACACCTTAGGAGGGGTCACATATGCGCGGATTCAAAACTCTACTCAGCGCGACAGCATTGCTTGCGGGCCTGGCCCTTGTGCCAGCGGCTCGCGCGCAAATTGCCGTTGAAATCGGCGCTCCACCCGTCTGCCAGTACGGCTACTACGAAGCTGCACCCTACGGCTGCGCCCCCATGGGCTTTTACGGGCCGGGGTACTTCTACAACGGCATCTTCCTGGGCATAGGCCCCTGGGCCGGCTGGGGTTACGCCCACGGCTGGGGCAGCCATCGCTTCGTCGCGGAGGGCGGCGGCAGCTATCACGGCCGCGGCGGCTATGAGGCCAATCATGGTCATTATCTCCACGGCGCCGACGATCGTGGCCACGCCGCGCCACACGGCGGTCCAGCGCACGCCGCGCCACACGGTGGCACAGCGCACGCCGCGCCGCATGGTGGCGCAGCACCTCACGGTGGAGCAGCACCGCATGGTGGAGCAGCACCTCATGGCGGCGACGAGCACAAGAAGTAACCTATAGCCGCGGAATCAGGCGGCGGATTGTAGGAGAAGCGGCGGAGCTTAACGGCTCCGCCGCTTTGCGTTTGAGGCTATCGCTGAAGAGAACTGAATTAGAGATCAGGGAATAAGTATTTCCTGCCTTTGCGCAACTCTTTTCCCAATCCTGTGTATAACGATTCAGGAGTTAGGCCGGCCGGCAGTGAGCGAAACAAGTGCTTCCTGTTGCTCATAACCCGGGCGTTGCTGCCTGCGTCAAGTGCGTTAAGGATGGCTGACAGCAACCCCCGATATTGTGAGGAGCATTCAACAACGGATTCAAAAATCCTTAGGTGGCTGTGGCCGGATTGATCTAATCGGCAGCAGAGCACCCCACGCAACTTAAGCAACCGCAAATGCCTCAAGGAGGGGGTCACATATGCGTGGACTCAAAGTTTTACTCGGTACCACAGCATTGCTCCCGTACCTGAACCCTAAAAGAATCATGTTGACATGCCCTTCATTCCGTGAAATTCTTGCGCTATCGTTCCGTCAGGGGGCGGATTTGTACGTTCTTAACACGAGCATGACATTGACTTCCATCCATTCCCCCGCCTGTCGCGCTTTGAGTTGTCGCTGGTCCCTTCAGCGGCAATATTTCCCACACCGGCGCAGACGCGATTGTACCCTGACAATCAATCTTCCGATCAACGGATTCATCATCCTTATGAAGACTTCTGTTGCCTGTTAGTTCCCGAAGGCGGCAGCGTATCCCACGCAACACCAGCAACCGCAGACACCTTAAGGGGGGGTCACATATGCGCGGATTCAAAATTTTCCTCGGTACGACAGCATTGCTCGCTGGCCTGGTCATGGTGCCGGCGGCTCGCGCTCAGGTTGACGTCGAAATCGGCGTTCCACCTGTTTGCGCCTACGGCTACTACGAATACCCACCCTACGAATGCGCGCCCATGGGCTTTTACGGGCCGGGATTCTTCTTCAACGGCATCTTCCTGGGCGTAGGTCCCTGGGCCGGCTGGGGCTATGAACACGGCTGGGGCGAGCATCGCTTCCACGATGGCGGCGGAGGCCGTTATCACGGCCGCGGCGGCTATGAAGCCGATCATGGTCGTTATGGCCATCCCGGCGGACGTCCCGGCGGCGCACACGGCGGCGCCCATCCAGGTGCCCATCCCGGCGGCGCCCATCCCGGTGGCGCACATCCCGGTGGCACAACGCACGGCACAACGCACGGCACAACGCACGGCACAACGCACGGTGGCACAACGCACGGGACACCGCACACCAGCGGCGGTGGACACACCAGCGGCGGCGGTGGACACACCAGCGGTGGCGGTGGACATACCACACACCGGTAACCTGTAGCCGCTAAGTCAGGCGGCGGATGGACCAGGAAGCGGCGGGGCCTGACGGCTCCGCCGCTTTGCATTTGACCTGCATCCCAGATTGCCCGCCGCGGCGGATGAGGCCCAGGGTCCCCGTAGACAGGTCTTCGTCTACGGGGTGGGAAGCCGGGGCGCCCGGCATTGACAAAGTGTAAGCTGTCTAGCAGGTTACTCGGAGGCCCAAATCGAATGGATCTCTACCAACAACTACCCCCGGAAGCCGTAAAGATTGCCCTGGTGCTGTTCCTGTCGTTTCTCATAGGACTGGAGCGGGAAGAGCACAAGTCGGCAAACGGCGCGTACTCCTTTGGAGGAGTGCGCACATTCCCGCTGATCGGCCTGATCGGCTATTCCATTGCTCTTGTTTCGGGCACGCAACTGCTGCCGTTGACGATCGGCTTTCTGGTCGTCGCCGGTTTCCTGCTTTTGTCCTACTGGCACAAGCTGACCAGTACCAGTACCGCGGTAGCCGGCGTGACCACGGAGATGTCGGGCCTGGCTACGTTTCTGGTGGGAGCGCTGGTCTGTTACGGGCATTTCTGGATTGCCACCACGCTGGGCGTTGCCAGCCTGCTTCTGCTGGATCTGAAAGCTGTGCTTGAGAAGCTGGCCACAACCGTCGCTCCGCAAGAAATTCTTACCTTCGCCAAGTTTCTGTTTTTGACCGGGGTGATTCTGCCCGCGCTGCCCAATCAGGAATACAGCCAATTCCACATCAATCCTTTCAAGACCTGGCTGGTGGTGGTTGCCATCAGCGCCATCTCCTACGCCAGTTACGTTTTGCAGAAGCTGACCAAGGGCCAGGGTGGGGTGGTGCTGGCTGCATTGCTGGGCGGCGCCTATTCCTCCACGGTGACCACGGTGGTGATGGCGCGCCGGGCGGCGCGGGAACAGCATCCCCACCTCTTCGCGGGCGGCATCCTGATCGCCTCCGGGGTCATGTACCTGCGGCTGGTGGCGCTTCTGGCCATGTTCAACCGGCAATTGATGTTACTGCTTTGGGCGCCTTTTCTTGTATTGGCGGGCCTGGCGGTGGGCGGCGGCTGGCTTTGGTCGCGACGTGCGGATAAAAGCTCACAGGAAGTTCAGCGGGAGTACGAACCGAAGAATCCGCTCGAACTGCTCACGGCGTTTCTCTTTGCCGCGCTGTTTCTGGCCATGATGGTAGCAACCCAGTTGGCCGTGACGTATCTGGGCAAAGCGGGAGTGAATACGCTGGCCGGTATCATGGGCGTCACCGATGTGGATCCGTTCATCATGGGGCTGACCCAGGCGGCGGGCACGCTCACGCCCTTGAAGGTTGCGGCAGGCGCAATCCTGATCGCCGCCTCCAGCAACAACGTCGTGAAAGGGATTTACGCCTACAGCCTGGCCGACCGGAAGACAGGCGTGCAAAGCCTGTTGTTCCTGGTGGGGCTGGCTGCCGCGGGGCTGGTTCCGTTAATTTGGCTGGGATGGTGAACGGCGGGTATTCCGCATCTTCCTGTTCGATCGGGAATATGAATCTCCCTGGAATCCTGCTGCGGTAGACGAGAACGGGGGTACCTGAAAGTATGTACAAAATGTGCATATAATCAGGATGCCGAATATCAGGAATAAAGATGAAACAGAGATACGATTTCAGCGGGGGAAAGCGGGGACGGATTGCGCCTCCGGAACCGGAGCAACGCGGAAAGACGCGCATTACGATTCGCCTGGATGAAGACCTGGTGGATCACTTCCTGAAAGAGGCTGATGCGTCGGGCGGCGCAACGGGATACCAGACGCTGATCAATGAAGCTTTGCGTCAGCACGTGGAAGGCAAAGCGCCGAAACTGGAGGATACTCTGCGGCGGATTGTTCGGGAAGAGATGCGGGTTGCTAGCTAGGCTCGTTGCCTAATCTCAGGTGTCACCAGCGAGACCTGGGTCATCCAGCTTTAGGTGATGAGTTTGTATTTAGGATGGAAGCATCGTGCAGACCATACGAGTAGAGACGCCTTCGGCGAAGTACGACGTGATGGCAGGCAGTGGGCTGATTGAGACGCTGGCGCCGCGTATTGAGAGAGTTGCGGGCAGGCTGCCGCGACGGGTTTTTGTGCTCACTTCGGCGCCCATCTGGGCGCTGTGGGGCCATTCGATGCAGCAGTCCTTTGGAGAGGCTCCAGTGGTCCTATTTCTGGAGCCGGGCGAGAAGCACAAGTCGCTGGCCAGCGTGGAGCAACTGCTGCGGCAGATGGCGCTGGCGGGCGGGGACCGCGGCAGCCTGCTGATTGCCTTTGGCGGCGGGATTGTGGGCGATGTGGGCGGGTTTCTGGCCGCGATTTATATGCGCGGCATCCCTTATATTCAGGTTCCCACTACGCTGCTGGCGCAGGTCGATTCCTCGGTGGGCGGAAAGACCGGGGTGAACCTGCCCGAGGGCAAGAATCTGGTGGGCAGCTTCTATCAGCCGTTGGCGGTCTTTGCCGATATCGGGGTGCTGGGCACGCTGCCGGAGCGGGAGCTGCGCGCCGGGCTGATGGAGAGCATCAAGGCGGGGATCATCCGCGACCGGGCACTGGTGCGCTTTATGGAGGAGCACGCGGAGGGCGTGCTGGGGCTGGACAGGAAGGATCTGGAAAAGGTGATTGCGGCGTCGATCCGCATCAAGGCCGGGGTGGTGGCCAGGGACGAGCGCGAGAACGGTCCCAGGATGATTCTGAACCTGGGGCACACGGTGGGCCACGCCCTCGAGCAGTCGACCGGCTACAAGACTCTGCTGCACGGCGAGGCGGTGGGGTGGGGGATGGTGGCCACGCTCTATCTCGCGCTCAAGCGGGGAACGATTTCGCGTGCGCAGTTCGAGCGGCTGGAGAGTTTGATTCATTTGTATGGTCCGCTGCCGCCGCTGAAGCTGCGGGTGAGCAAAGTGGTGGAGGCGACGGGCGGCGACAAGAAAAACCTGGGCGGCGTGAGGCGGTTCGTTCTGCCGGTGGGGATTGGCGACGCGGGGGTGGTGGAGGACGTGACGGCGGCGGAACTGGAGGGCGCGGTGAGGTATATGCTGGCGCGGGCTGGGGAGAAGACAGCGAGTCAGCGGGTCAGCTAGTCGGCAAGTCAGCGAGTTTCCCAGGTCTCATCCGCCGCGGCGGACGAGACCTGGGGCACCCGACCTTGAGAGTCGCCGGTGATGATTTGTGTTTTTTCAATCTTAGGTAGAGAACGAACTTGGGTGCCCCATCCTTCGCGCTTTTTGCGAAGGGTGGGAAACCACTACAGATAGAGGTTTGTACTCTCCCACCCTTGCGACGGAAATCCGCCGCGGCGGATCGCAAGGATGGGGCACGGGGTTTTGTGGGCCGGGATGGGAAAAGCACGGTTGATTGGAATTTGGGGATCAAATGACGGCAACGGGAGCCAAGCCGCCTGGTGCGGTGGATGAGGCGGGAGCGGCGCGGGCGGTACGGCAGATGTTCGACGCTATTGCGCCGCGCTACGACCTGCTGAATCACGTGCTCTCCGCCAATGTGGACCGGCTCTGGTGGCGGCGGACGGCGCGGCGGTTCCGGGAGGTGCTTGCACGGCCCGACGCGGCGGTGCTGGATATTTGCTGCGGGACGGGCGACCTGACCATGGCGCTGCTGAAGCATCGGCCTCAAGGGGCGCGGCCGATTCTTGCGGCGGATTTTGCCCGCGGGATGCTGAGCCGCGCAGCCCGAAAATTTGACGCAAAGAAGTTTGCCGGGCGCCGGGCGGTGGCGCTGGAGGCCGATGCGCTGCACTTGCCGCTCAAGCCGGAGTCGCTGGATTTGATTGTGACGGCGTTCGGGTTCAGGAATCTGGTCAACTACGAGGCTGGGCTGCGCGAATTTCATCGCGTGCTGAAGCCGGGCGGGCAGTTGGGGATTCTGGACTTCAGCGAGCCGGGAGGGCTGGTGGGCAAGGCCTATGCGGTGTATTTCCGGCGCGTGCTGCCGGCCATTGGGCAACTGGTGTGCGGCAAGGCCGGGGCATACAATTATCTGCCTGTGTCGGTGGGCAATTTTCCTCCGCCCGGAGAGATGCTGGATTTGATGCGAGCGGCCGGCTATGTGGAGTGCGCCTGGCAGCCTTATACCTTCGGGATTGCGGGGTTGTACACGGGGGTGCGCGCCGCTGTAGCCTAGGAGATCGATGACTTCCTCTGCCACCAATTCCGCTCTCTCCAGCATGGCCGGGTTTTCCGCTGAGAAGCGGCGCGTGGCGCTGCACTCCATGCTGGCGGCGGGGGCGATGACGCTGCTGAAGCTGGCCGCGGGTTTGTTCTCCGGGTCGCTGGGCGTGCTGTCGGACGCGGCGCACTCGGCGCTGGATCTGGTGGCCGTGACGCTGACTTACTTTTCCGTGCAGGTGAGCGACAAGCCGGCCGACGAGGACCACACCTACGGGCACGGCAAGATTGAAAACCTCTCTGCCTTTGGCGAGGCCATTCTTATGGTGGCCTCCTGCGTGTGGATTATCTGGGAGGCGATGGCCCGGATCTTCTACCACACGGTGGAGCTGCGCCACTCGGCGTGGCCGGTGCTGGTGCTGCTCACTTCCATCGCCGTGGACTACTGGCGGTCGCGGCGGCTGCGGGTGGTGGCCGTGCGGACGGGCTCTCCGGCGCTGGCCACCGATGCCTTCCACTTTGCCTCCGATATCTGGTCCACGCTGGCGGTGCTGGCCGGACTGGGCGCCAGTTGGGTGGGAACGCGCTTCGGGATCGGATGGCTGCGCTTCGCTGACCCATTTGCGGCGTTGGTGGTTTCGCTGATGATTCTGCGGCTGACGCTGCACCTGGGCCGGGAGACGGTATCCGTGCTGATGGACCAGGTTCCGGCGGAGACGCGGCGGCGGCTGGTGCGGGAGGTGGAACAGGTGAAGGGCGTGCTGGCCGTGGAACAGGCGCGGGTGCGCCGCGCCGGGGCCGGCTACTTTGCCGACCTGACGCTGGCGCTGCCGCGGCGGTATACGTTTGAGCACACCGGGGAGCTGGTGCGGGAGGCTACCGAGGCCGTGCACCGCGCGCTGCCGACGGCGGACGTGGTGATCCATACCGTGCCCCGCGAGGCCCGGACGGAGAGCGTCTTCGACCGGGTGAGGGCGGTGGCGGCGCGCAACAATGTGAGCGTGCATGAGCTGAGCGTGCAGTCGCACCATGGACGGCTGCGCGTGGAGCAGCATGTGGAGCTGGACGAAAAGATGCCGCTGCTCAAGGCCCATGGGTTTGTGAGCTCTCTGGAGGCGGAGATTCTGCGCGAGGCGCCGGAGATCGACCATGTGCTGACCCACATCGAAAGCGAGCCGGCCACCATTGAGCAGCCCAAGGAGATGGTGGAGAAGGACCGCAAGATTGAGTCCGCGCTGCGCTCGGCGGCCAGGCAGTTCCCGGAGATTGTGGATGTGCACGAGATCATCGTGGGCCGCACCAGCGAGCACATTCATCTCTCCTGCCATTGCACATTGCCGGACGATCTGGCGATGCAGCGGGTACACGAGGTGATGACCGGGCTTGAGGATCGCTTCAAGCTGGAGTGCCCGGAGGTCTACCGGGTGACGATTCACCCCGAGCCGGTGACGGATAACCTGCGGTAAGGGATTGTCTTGCCCAGGTGTATACTTCCTGTAAATTCCAAACGAAGTTGAGATTTAATTTCCGATGAAACCTCTCGATCCCCCTACCGACCAACGGCTCACCTCGGTGATGCTCCTTGCGGCCGCAACGCTGGGCGCGGTCGCGTGTGAGCTCCATGCGGTTGAAGGGATGTGGCTTAAGCGTGGGCCACATTCCTACGGCATAGACGCCTATCTTCTTCCTCTTATCATCGCATTTCCGGCGTTCTCCGGCTTCGCAATTCGCTGGAGAACAAAGAAATGGATAGGGACCGGCGATATGAATTCCACTGTGGCCTCAACGATTAATTTGGTCTGGGGCAGTGCTCTTCTGGTCACCTACATTGGCATCCTCACTTTAGAAAGATGGGCGTTCTAACGGGAGGCAGCTTTCTCTTTGTGGGCGCTTTGCACGAGGAGCGGGTTGCGGATAACACGCGGTAAAACGCGAGAAGGTTAAATGACCCCATGATTGCACACAGCGAGTGGAAGGGCGGGAAGATCTTCGAGGGGATTGCGGAGAACGGCAATTCGGTTATCTTTGACGCGGACCCCAGGCACACGCAGGGGCCCAGCCCGATGGAGACGGTGCTGATGGCGCTGTGCGGATGCACCAGCGTGGACGTGGTTTCAATCCTCGAGAAAAAGCGGCAGCCGCTGACCGGGCTGCGGGTTACGGCCACAGCCGAGCAGGCCGGGACGCCGCCACAGGTGTTTACTCGCATCAAACTGACCTACGCGGTCAGCGGGCATTTGAGCCGCAAGGCCGTGGAGGATGCGGTGACGCTGTCAAAGGAGAAGTACTGCTCGGTTTCAAAGATGCTGGAGAAGGCGGCGGCGATCGAGTACGAGATCGTCTATCCGGACGGTGAGCCTGAGCCATGACCAGCCGTGCGGTGAAGAATTTTTTTCAGGTGGCCTCGCTGCTTCTGCTGCTGCTGGCGGTGGCGCTGCTGTCGGCCATCTCCACCATGCACTTTGCCATTCACGGCGCCGAGGTGCAGGTGCCGTCGCTGAAGGGAATGACGGAGGCCGATGCGCGCAGCGAGACCGCCGGACTGGGGCTGAACCTGGACGTGGACAATCGCTACTACTCGGCGGACGTGGCCGCGGGACACATTCTTTCGCAGTCGCCGGCGGCGGGAACGGTGGTGCGCCGCGAGTGGCTGGTGCGCGTGGCCGACAGCCTGGGGCCGCAGAAGGTGGAAGTGCCGGATACGATGGGCCGCGGGGAGCGGGTGGCGGCGCTCACGTTGCGGCGCGTGGGCCTAGAGGTGGGCGCGAGCGCGCGGCTGCCCTACGGCAAGGCGCCGGAGGGAACAGTGCTGGCCCAGGACCCGCCTCCGCACGCGCAGGGTATCGCCCGGCCTACCGTCAATCTGCTGGTGGCCGCCGCGGGCGACGATGCGCCTGACGGATTTGTGATGCCCGAACTGATCGGCCTGGCGGTCGGGCGCGCGCAGGCGGAACTGGCCAGTGTGGGCATCAAAGCAGAGGCGAATTTTGTGGATGTGCCGGTGGCGCCGGTGGGCAGCGGAGATGCTCCGCCCAGGCCGCCGGTGAAGCCGGGCGCGGTGACGGCGCAGTGGCCGCCCGCCGGTTTTCGCGTGGACCAAGGAACGCTGGTGAGGCTGACGGTGGCGAAGTGAGAAAAGCAGCAAGTCAGCGAGTCAGCGAGTCGGCGAAAGCAGCGAAAGACAGTGAGGTGGAGAGATGGGATTGAGCGAAGATCAGGAGCGGGTGGCGTTGCAGGAACGCGAACTGCGGTTGCCGGGTTTGGATGCGCGGTTTGCGTGGAAGCTGGGCGTTCACATGAGGACTTTGGCCGAGGAACGCGGCCAGGCGGTAGTGATCGATGTGCGGCGCTTTGGGCAGCCGCTATTCTATGCCGCGCTGGAGGGCACCACGCCGGACCATCCGGAGTGGGTGCGGCGCAAGTGCAACGTGGTCGCACGGTTCCATCGCAGTTCCTATGCGATCGGGCTGAAGATGAAGGCGAAGAAAGAAACGCTTACCGAACAGCAGGGCCTGCCGCTGGCCGACTATGCCACGGATGGCGGCTCGTTTCCGCTGGCTGTGGCGGGCGCGGGGGTGGTGGGCTGTGCGACCGTCTCCGGGCTGCCGGAACGCGCCGATCATGAGTTAGTGGTTGAAGCGCTGTGCGCCGTGCTGGAGCGCGACTATGCGGCGTTGCGGCTGGCGGCGGAGTAGAACTTCGTAGCGAGTCAGCGAGTCAGCGAGTCAGCAAGTCGGCAAGTAAGCGAGTCGGCGAGGTTTGACGAGGGCTGCTCTTCAGACAGTTTTCTCGATCAGGGCGATAAAGAAACCGTCGGTGTGGAATGTGCCGGGGAGCAGGCGGAGTGCGCCTTCGGGGGTGAGGCAGCGGTGCAGCCGCTCCGCGCCGGAAGCGGTCAGAATGCCTTCACTGAGCAGGGTTTCGATGCGGGGAGCGAGCGGGATGAGGCGCACGTTGCTAGTTGCGGCCAACACTGCGGCGACCACCTGCTCGTTTTCTTCCGGTTCCAGGGAACAGGTGGAATAGAGGACGAGGCCGCCGGGACGGACGGCGCGCAGGGCGGCGTGGAGAATGGCCCGCTGGCGTTCGGCCTGGCGGGGCAGATCTTCTGGACGGAGGCGGTGGCGGATTTCGGGATTGCGGCCCAGCGTGCCGGTTCCGCTGCACGGAACGTCGGCCAGGGCTAGATCGAAGACTGCGTCTTCGGCTAATGCGGTTGCGTCGGCGAGGCGGCATTCGACTCTTTCTGCGTGGACGGCCAGGCGCTTGCGCAATTGGTCGAAGCGCTGCACGCTGGATTCGCAGGCGACGATGCGGGCGTGGGGGTTGCGCTCGGCAAGGATTAGGGTTTTTCCGCCGGGAGCAGCGCAGGCGTCGAGGATTTTTTGCTCGTTCGGGTGGAGAGAATCGCCGGCAAGCGCTGCAAGCTCGGCCACCAACTGCGAGCCCTCATCCTGCAACCTTACCCGGCCCTCGTGAACGGCTGCGGTAGCAGTCACGTCGCCGGAGACTACCGTGCGTGCGGCAGTAAGCAGTTCGCCGGCTTCGAGAACGATGCCAGCCAGACCATGTTCTGCCACAACATTTGGGTGCCCCATCTTTTCCGCTTCTTTCTGCGGAAAGGGTGGGAGACCACAAACCTCGACCGACGGCTGTCCATCAGGTACTGCTTCAACCAGGCGCGCCGTGAGCGCGGGCTGGCTCTGGCCGTGGCGGCAGATTGCGCGCGCTGCCTCGAGGCCGTAGAAGTTCGTCCAGCGCTCGACCATCCAGGTGGGATGGGATTCGGTTAGAGCGAGTTCAGCTACGGATTTTTCCGGAAGCATTCCCTCGGCGGCTAAAGCCGCGTCCGTTTTGCCGTCCTTTTCGGCACGTCTAAAGCCGTGCCCTTTCAAAGCATCGAGTTTTTCCTTAGTCTTCGGAGCGCCGCAGAGTTTGCGCAGAACGGCGTTGACCATGCCGGAGGCGAAGCGGTGCCCGGATTGCTTGGCCAGTTCCACGCTCTCGTCGATCGCGGCGCGGGCGGGGATGCGGTCCAGATGGAGCAGTTGGAAGGCGCCCAGGCGGAGGGCGATCAGAATCTCGGAGTCGAGCTTGGCGTTGGGGCGCTTGAGCAGCAGGTGGAGTTGGTGGTCGAGGCGAATCTGCCAGCGGAGCACGCCCAGCACCAGCGCCGTGGCCAGGTTGCGGTCGGCCGGCGAAAGTGAGTTGACGGCTTTGCCGCGCAGCAGATCGTCGCAGTGGGAGGGTCCGTGCTCGACGGCCATGAGGACCTGAAAGGCGGCCTTGCGTGCTGGAGAGACGGCGGGCATCCCTATGAGCCTAACCGTTCAGCCTAACCGGGCGTTGGTTGTGAGTGGGACGCCGCGCAGAAACTCGGCAGTCGGGAGGCGCTTTTTGCCTTCGAGCTGGAGTTCGAGGAGTTCGAGCCAGGTATCTTCAGCGCAGCCGACGAACATGCGGTGATTTTCGATGCATAAGTGGCCGGGAGAAGCGAGAACTGATCCGGCGGGATCGGATTGGGCCGAGGCCGGCTCTGCGGCGACCTCCATGCGATGGACGATCAGTTTTTTGCCGCCGAGCGTGGTGAAGGCGCCGGGCCAGGGCTGGAAGCCGCGCCAGCGGTTATAGAGCTCGTGGGCGGAGCGGGCGGCAAAGTCCATGCGCCCGTCTTCGCGATCGAGCAGCGGGGCGAAGGTGGCAAAGGAGTGGTTCTGCGGCTGGGGGCGGATCGTCCGGTTCTCCAGGCCGGCCAGGGTTTCCACCACCAGCGGCGCGCCGGAGCGGGCAAGCAGATCGAAGAGGTCCACGGCGGTCTGGTGGGGTCCGATTTCAACGGTCTCTTGGAGAAGAATGGGGCCGGTATCGAGGCCTTCTTCCAGAAGCATGGTGGTATTGCCGGTGAAGGCGTCGCCCATGGCCACGGCCCACTGGATGGGCGCGGCGCCGCGGTATTTGGGCAGCAGTGACGCGTGCAGGTTGATGCAGCCGAGGCGGGAGAGAGTGAGCATCCAGGGAGGGATGATGCGCCCGTAGGCGACGACGACGATAGCCTCGGGGGCGATGGCCTCAAGCTGGGCGCGGAACTCGGGGTTGCTGCGAATCTTTTCCGGCTGGGTGACGGGCAGGCCGGCGGCCAGAGCGGCCAGCTTGACTGGAGGTGCGGTGATCTGCCCGCCGCGGCCTACGGGGCGGTCGGGCTGCGAGACTGCCAGCGCGATTTCGTGGCCCGCCGCCAACAGCGCCTCCAGCGTGGGCACGGCGAATTGGGGAGTGCCGCAGAAGACGAGTTTCATTGGACTCCTGATGACGGGCGCCGGTCAGGGTTTATGGTATCCCACCTCCGCCGCGGCGGGCGGAAAGGATGGGGCACGGAACAATTGTGGAGAACGGATAGAGGGCGAATCTGCCTTTGTGGTTTCCCAGGTCTTCCGCCGCGGCGGACGAGACCTGGGAAACCCGGCGGAGTGCCGCAGAAGACCAGTTTCACGGCTCTACCACTCGCCCGCGCGCTGCATCTTGCGGATCTTGCGCAGGTTCAGGTCGCGCTTGAGGGCGCTCATGCGGAAGATGAACAACATGCCGTCTACGTGGTCGATCTCGTGCTGCAGGCAGCGCGAAAGCAGATCATCGGCGTCCTTCTCGAACCACTTGCCGTGCTCGTTCTGGGCGCGGATGCGCAACTTGGCGTGGCGCGTTACCTTCTCGCGTATCTCGGGAAAGCTCAGGCAGCCTTCCTCCTCGTATTGCCTGCCCGCGCTGAAGATGATTTCGGGATTAACGAGCACCAGCTTGTCTTTGGGGTCCTTTCCCATGCTCACGTCAACCACGGCCAGACGTTTAGACACACCCACCTGGGGCGCGGCCAACCCGATGCCCTGCGAGGCGTAGGTGGTTTCAAACATGTCGGCGACCAGCTTGCGCAGCTCGGCGTTGAATTCGGTCACCGGTTCGCCGGGCTGGGAGAGCACCGGCTCGGGATATTTAATGATCTTTAGAATCATCAGTCTGCTAATAGCTCCGTATCTGTTCGATGTATCCGCGGAAATTTCGTTGCAATTCGACCAGCGAGTCGCCGCCGAACTTCTGCTGGGCCAGGCTGGCGACAGTCAGGGCCACCATGGCCTCGGCAGCCACGCCGGCTGCGGGCACAACACAAATGTCCGAGCGCTCGTAGCTGGCGCTGGTGGCCTCGCGCGTATCGAAGCGCACTGATTCGAGCGGCCGTCGCAGCGTCGAGATGGGCTTCAGGTAGCCGCGCACCACAATCTCTTCGCCGTTCGAGACCCCGCCCTCGATGCCGCCGGCGTTGTTTTGCGGGCGGGTGAAGCGGGTGGGCTGCTTGGGCTCGGCAGCATAGTGAATGGGATCGTGGACCTCGGAGCCGTGGGACTCGGCGGCCGTGATGCCGCGGCCGATTTCGACGGCTTTGACGGCCTGAAGGCTCATCACCGACCAGGCCAGAAGGCCGTCCAGCCGCTCGTCCCAGTTGGCGTAGGTGCCCAGGCCTGCGGGCGCGCCGTGGACCACCACTTCAAAAACGCCGCCCACCGTATCGCCGGTGCGGGAGACCTCCTCGACCTCCTCCTTCATGCGTGCTTCGGTCGCCGAATCCACGCAGTTGAGCACAACCTCGTCGCGGAGGGCCAAAGCTGCAATCTCCTCCCACGTTGCGGCGCGGTCGAGCTCCACGCGGCCCACGCGGATAACGTGACTGGCAACCTCGATCTCCAAAGTCCGCAGCATCAGCTTGGCCAGGGCTCCGGCGGCCACGCGCGCGGCGGACTCGCGGGCCGAGGCGCGCTCCAGCACGTAGCGGGCGTCCGGAAAATTGTATTTGAGTGCGCCGGCAAGATCGGCGTGGCCGGGACGCGGCGATGCCACCGCCTGATGCTTGGCGGGGTCGCCGGTCTCCACCGGCAGCTTTTCCTCCCAGTTCTTCCAGTCGCGGTTGACGATCTCGATGGCAATCGGCGAGCCGATGGTCTTGCCGTGCCGCACGCCGCTGAGCACGTGCGCCTTGTCGGCTTCAATCTTCATGCGCCCGCCGCGCCCGTAGCCCTGCTGGCGCCGCCACAGCTCGCGGTTCACGAAGTCGAGATCGACCGGCACGCCGGCCGGCAGTCCCGAGACCAATGCGATCAGAGCCTCTCCGTGCGACTCCCCGGCAGTTGAGAAACGAATCATCTTCTTTTGATTGTAACGGAGGGAACAGTGGTCAGCGTGCCGAACGGTAGCAAAGAGCTTATAGCTCGGCCGAAATGGAGATGCTTGCCGGAGCCGAGACCATCCGCGTTCTTCCGTGACCGGGATTCACCACTTGACGGGATGCAACAATGCCAAACTTCTCCAGCGCATCTACGTCACGGCGCACCGCACTTGCGTCGCGGCCCAGGGACGCGGCAAGGTCTTTGATGGAAACTGTCCGCTTCTTCACCGCATCGAAGAGATTGAGCCTGGCGGGCGTCAGCAGCCGAACCATCTCGGCCGGGCTCTCAAAGGTGATTCCTCTCGAAGGCGGGAATGCACGTCCCTCATCCATGGCTTTGGCTCGCGCCTTGGCCCGCTTCGCCCATCCGTCAAAGCCGTCGGTGTAAATTCTTGTCTTCATAGCTTCCTCCGCGTCCTCAGCTCGTTTGCCTCGGCGATAAAGCGAGCAAGAATATCGCCGTATGCGGCAGGCTCAATCTCCTTGACGATCCCGGCAAAGTGACGGTGCAGAGAGCCATGCGCCGTATCGTATCCGAGTACCCGCCCGTTATCCCCGGCAAACAAATGAAAATTGATGAAGGCCAGGTTGTAGCGTACAACCCGGCCGCTTGCATCCTTCCACACTTCCTCGCGAATCAAACCATCCCCGGAGGCACAACCGATTGCGGCAACTTCGTCGGTAACCTTCACGGGCTTGCCGGCCCGCTTTTTCGGAGCGGCCATAAAATCATTCTACCGCAGATAGGATATTATTTGTCTTACCTGCAAAATCGGCTGCCAATGGGATGAGGCCGCAAGCGAACCGCTGTTTCCTCACCCGGCGAACCAGTTCCACTGCTCCGCTGTGAGCGGGACTACGGAGAGGCGGCCGATGAGAACGAGTGGGGAATCTGCGAAAAGAGGCTCTGCCTTGATGGCGGCGAGGGTCCTGGGCTTCTTGAGGCGTTTGCCGGCTTTGACCCGGACGATGGGGACCCTTGGATCGTAGGCATCCACGCTGAGAACGGTTCCGGTGCCCACGGCGGTGCGCTCGTCGCCGGTGTGATAGAAGATCCACTTTGTGCCCGGCTTCATCTCGCGCAGATGCTTGACGGCGGTGGGATTGGTGACTCCATCCCAGATGGTCTCCTTGTCGCGCAGGAAATCATCGAAGGAGTAGACTTCGGGCTCGGTTTTGAAGAGGAAACAGGCCATGCGGCTTCAATCTTAAGCGCAAGGCAGGGGGAATTGGAAATGAGGGCCCCTGCCGTCCGGCTCCAACTCGAATTATCGGTCGAGACTGCGCTTGCTCCAATCCAGGCCGCGGTTGCCAAACACACTGGGCACATAGACAGATGCACCTCTCCGCGATGGCGTTCATCACCCTTGTTATCCCGCAGCTATCGTGCTTCCGCGTCCTTGCGAACCCGCTCCAGAATCGACGTCCAGCCCTTGCCCATTTCGCCCCGGACCTGGTCCTGAATGAATCCAAGCGCCGTGTGCCGGAATGCAATGGTCGTTACGCCCTCCGCCTCGGTCAGCCGGTATTGCACGTTGGAGACGAAAGGATACGACGCAAACAGCGGGCCGCTGATCTCCAGCAGCGTGGGCCGCTTGATGGCTTGCACATGGCCCCACAGATGGCCGTTGTTGTTGCCCAGGTCGCGATACCATCTTCCTCCCGGCCACGGTTCGAGCTTCATGGAAAGGGAGTTGCCCACATCGTTCACGAAGTGCGGGCCCATCTCTTCGAGCAGCGCAGCGAAGGTCACTTCCAGGGATGCGTAGACGCGGATCTCCTGGGTAATGCTCAGGGTCAGACTCTCAATGTTCTGCGGCGTCTGAATCATGGTTTCTCCTTGGGGATGAGGGGATTGAATTCCGGAATGGATTTGCTCATTTGCTCCTCGGCTCGTAGTTTGACGCCCAGCAGCTGGCGCTGCCAAAGGCGCTCGAATGCGCCGGCCCACTCGTGCAGCGGCCGGATGGCCTCGGCGTTGGTTCGATAGTATTTGTGGCGGCCATCGCAGCGCACGCGCACCAGGCCAACGCTGCGCAGCACGCGAAGATGCTTGGAGACGGAAGGCTGGTCAAGGCTGAGGGTTGCCGCGATCTCGCCGACCGGGCGCTCCCGCAAGGCGAGGTAACTCAGGATCTCGCGCCGGCGGGGCTCGGCTACTGCGTTAAAGGCGTCGGAGGTGGTGGCAGCTCGCGGCATGGTTGGAAAATACATGCTTATATAGGAATATGTCAAGCAATATTTTCCTGCAATCGTATTTTTGCTTTTCTTGTACGATGATGGTAAGATTTCCTTGTTTCCTTACTTCATTGTTTCCTTGTTTCCTTGTTTGGGGGTATTATGCTTGCCAAATTGACCGTCAAAAACCAGCTCACACTGCCTAAGGCCGTGGCTACGCGCTTTGCGGGAGTCGAGTATTTCGAGATAAGCACGGATGGAAAGTCCATCACGCTCAAGCCGTTCCGACGCAGCAGGATAGAGGAGGTCTGGGCGCATCTGGAAAAGCTCGGCATCACCGAAAAGGACGTGAATGACGCCGTTCGCTGGGTACGCGAGACCGAGTGAGCCCGCAGCCCAAGCGCCGAGTAGTATTCGATACCAATGTTGTACTGTCGGCTCTGTTGTTTCCAGCCGGTCGTCTGGCCTGGTTGCGTCAGCATTGGCGGGATGTTGGCATAGCGCCGCTGGTTTCTCCTCGAACAGCACGGGAATTGGCGCGTGTGATTGCATATTCCAGGTTCAAGCTCTCCGATGAGTACCGCATTGAATTATTGGCACTGTACTTTCCCTACTGCGAAAGACTCGATCATGCTGGCAAATGCCCAATTGTGTGCCGGGATGCGAAAGATCAGTCATTTCTCGATCTGGCGGAAAGTGGCAAGGCCGATGTGCTGGTGACGGGCGACGAAGACCTTCTGGCTCTGGCCGGGATGACGGGGTTTCTCATCGAGACTCCGGAAGCATATCGACGCAGAGTCTGCGTCGACGAAGAGTAGCCATCATTCAATTTTACCTGTGATGCTCTCCCAGGCCTCATTCGCCGCGGCGGACGAGACCTCAGGCGCCCGGCTTAAACCAAGATAGCACCAGGTGCTATACTTGAAATATGCCCAACCCGAGTGCAAGATCGGAACGGGTTTTCAAAACAGCCTGGTTTTCCAGGGCGGCGCGGAAGGCGCACATTACGGATGTCGAGCTTTGTTCAGCTATCCGCCAGGTGATGCTGGGCCAGGCCGACGATTTGGGCGGCGGGGTTTTCAAGAAGCGCATTGGCAGAAATCTTTACCGCTCGATCATCGTTGCCAAGGGCGGCCGGTATTGGGTTTACGAATATCTGTTTGCAAAGAACGATCGGGCCAATATCGAAGACCAGGAATTGGCCAAATTCAGGGAGCTCGCCAAAGCCTACGCAACGCTGACGGAGCAACAGGTCGATTGGCTGATGCGGGACAGCTTATGGATGGAGATTTGCAATGACAACCAGACGCAAGTATAAGAGCGATGCGTTTGAGGCCATTCATTCCTCGGCCTCTGCGATGTTCCGGGTGGGCGCAATCGACAAGGCCACCATGCACCGTTTCGACGAGTCCTGCCTTTCGGTTCCCGCTGCGCTCGAACCGCGGCGCATCAAGCGGATTCGCGAGAGCCAGCATGTAAGTCAGCCTGTCTTTGCCCGCTATCTCAATACCAGTGAATCCACGGTGGAGAAGTGGGAGACAGGCGCGAAGAGGCCCAGCGGCATGGCGCTCAAGTTATTGGATATCGTGGAGAAACACGGATTGAAGATGCTCGCCTGAGGGGCTGCTCGTCTAACGCACAGACTTTTTCAGCCTAGAACAAGTCCGAGTGCGATCCGGTGCGGACAAGGTAGAGGTCATCTCCGTCGATTTTGTATAGCAAGAGCCAATCCGGTTCAATGTGGCAGTCGCGATGATGCTCCCAATCGCCGCTCAACGGGTGGTCTTTGTAGCGCGGCGGCAAGGGGTTGCCGTCGATCAGCAGCAGAATCACCTGGCGCAGCTTCGACATGTCTTTTCCGCGCCGCTGGGCCAGCTTCACATCGCGCCGGAATTTGGCGCCGAGAACCGGAATTCGCATCTTCACATTCCCAGGTCCTTAAAAAGCGCGCCGGCGGTCTTGAAGCGCTTGCCCTTTCGCTGGTCCGCCGCCCGCATCGCCTTCACCGTAGCCGCGTTGGGAACCCGTACCTCGAAGGGAAGCGCCTTCTCTGCCGCTACGCGCACCAGCAACATGCGCACCGCATCGGAGACGGAGATGCCCATTGCGGCAAGCGTCTTTGCGGCATCTTCTTTCACCTTCCCGTCTACCCGGATATGCACCATCGTGGTCGCCATTGAATCAAGCTCCTGAGATACATTGTATCTCATTTCGCGCTCCATCGCATCTCCGCTGTCTTCCCTGTTCTCTATTCCTTGTCCTCTCCCAGCCAGCGCTTCGTATTCAGTAACTGCCGTTGATCGAGCGCCCAGACTTTGCCGGTCAGTTCGTCCGGGCCTTTGCCTTCGCGGATGCATTTTTCGAATTCCCCGGCCATGGCCTGCATCTTGGCGTCGAGGTCGTCGAGGAAATTGAGCACCAGGGCTTCGGGGATCATGGGTAGTTTTGGGGAGCCGAATTCGAGCTTGCCGTGGTGGGAGAGAATCATGTGCAGCACCAGCGTCTTCAACTTCGGCGGGAAGTTGGGCAGGCTGTCGATGGTCTTTTCCACCAGCGCCATGCCCATCTGGATGTGGCCCAGCAACGTGCCTTCGACGGTGTAGTCGAAGCCGGTCTCCCAGCTCAGCTCATGCACCTTGCCGATATCGTGCAGGATCACGCCGGTGAGCAGCAGGTCGCGGTCGAGGATGGGGTAGTGCGGGGCGACGCGGTCGGCCAGGGTGAGCAGGCTGACCACGTGTTCCAGCAGGCCGCCCAGCCAGGCGTGATGGAGTTGCCGGGCGGCGGGAGCCTCGCGGTAAGCCTGGGCAAGGTCCGGCTCAGCCAGCATGGTGGTGAGCAGCAGCTTGAAGTCGGGGTTGGTCAGGCTGTCTACAAAGCCCTGAAGCCGGCGCCACAGCTCCGCCACGTCATAGGTGGTGGAGGGCAGCAGGTCCGATTTGTCCACCTCGCTCGCCGTGGCCTTGCGCAACTGGTCGATCTTCATCTGCAGGCGGTCGTCGAAGCGGCTGGCGCTGCCGCGAGCCTTGACGATGTCGCCGCGCTCGAAGTCTTTGGCGATGCGCGGGTCATCGGGCGCCCAGACGCGGCCTTCGAGTTGGCCGGTCTTGTCGCCCAGGATCAGGCTCAAGTAGGGCTTGTTGGTTTTCGTGGTTCTTTGCTGTTTGGCCAAAACCAGAAAAAAACCGTCGAAGAGCTTGCCTTCGTCAAAAGCGGCCAGATCGGCGATATAGATGTCTTTCATGCTGCCGAGAAGCTTAACGCAAATGGCTGCTCTTGCCAAAAAAAAAGCCGGGCCTGGAACATAAGTCCCAGGCCCGGCCGAATTGCTTTGAGCGACGGGCTATCCAGCCGCGGCTATTGCTTCGGCTGCGGAGCGGGCGCAGGCGCACCGGGTACTTGTGGCGCCGGCGTGATCTCCTGCGGCGGCGCAGGAGCCACTGGCTTCTTGTTTTTCTCGGCCAGCCGGGTCTTTTGGCCGACGGTGGTGGCCTTCGTCTTCTTCCTGGGGGCCGTATTGCCGCCCAGGCCCAGAGGAGCGGATTGCGTCTGGCGGTCGGCGACCTCGGCGGCATCGGGCGGCGCCGGAGCCTGTGCGTCCGGCTTCGCGCCATTCGCCTTGCCCTTAGCCGGCTTGGCCACTTTGGCGCGAGCGCTGAAGCGGGTCTTTTGCGTCGGCCTGGTGGGTTCCAGCGGATTGATGGGCTCCGGCGTGGTATTGGCGGCCTGCTGCACCGCGCCCGCATCCTCGGTATTGGTTTTGGCCGCATTGGGAAGGGTCTCGCTGGGCGCCTTGCCGTAGCGGATCTTTTCCTTCTTGCCGGGCTTCATCGTAGCCAGGTTTACCGGCTGCGCCTTCTTCTTATTGCCCTTCTGCGCCGGCGCGGCGGCTTCTACTGGAGGGGGCGCGGCTTGCGGCCCCTTCTGGCGGAAGGTGTGCGTGGTTTCGCGGAAGCGGGTGCGCTCCACTTTCTTCTTTTTCTTGGGCGCGGGCGGCGTATAGGCGCTATAAACAGGCTTGATCTGCTTGGGGCTGGCCCCGGTATCCGCGTAGCCCGGCGCGATTTCAACGTAGGCTTCCTCGCGCATCGTGGTCAGATAGGCGCGAATGGCCGGCTCCATCCTGCTCATATAGAAAGCTTCTTCCACCTGCTCCTGGACGTCTTTCAACGGCGGAACGCCGCCGGGGGTGTGTTGCAGCACTTTGAGGATGACGAAGCCCTGCCGGGTTTGAATGGGCTCAGTGAACTCGCCGGCCTTGAGCGGGAAGGTCTTTTCTTCGAGAACCTTGGCCAGGGCTCCGGGGCGAAACTGGCCCAGATCGCCGCCTTCGGCGGCCGTGGGGCCTTCGCTGAAGGAGCGCGCCAACTGGCTGAAGTCGCCGCCCGCGTGAAGCTTGGCCTCTATGTCGTCGGCCTTGGCCTTGGCCGCGGCCAGTGCTGCCGGATCGGGCTGCCCGTCCGCCGCGGCCGCGCCGGCGGAAACCAGAATCTCGCTCAGGTGCACGCTCTCCTGCTGCACGTATTCCTGCTTGTGCTGCTCATAGTAGCGCGCCAGCTCGCCGGGGGTGAACTGCAGCTTTTCGCCCACCTGCTGGCGCATCACCAGCTGGGTGATGATGCCGTTGCGGATGTTGGCCTTGAAATCCTCCCACGAGACGCCCTGGTCCTTGGCCGCCTTTTCCAGGTCTTCCATGGTTTCCAGGTTGTATTGCTTGCGGAGTTCGTTCAGCTTCTTGATCAACTCGGTGTCGCCGGTGATGCCCAGCTCCTTGCCCTTGGAGAGCCAGAGTTGCTGGTCGATCAGGCCGCGGAGCAGGTCCTTGTGGCTCTCGGCGATCTCCTGCATGGAGGAGCCGTGCTCGCGCGATTCCTGGTCCATTTCCTTCAAGGCGCGGTCGTAGTCCGAGCGCGTGATGATCTGGTCGTTTACGCGGGCGACGATCTCCTCCACCGTGGTGCCGCCGTAGGGGCTCGCCGGCGCGGCGGGATGCGATTGCGCGAAAGTGGAAGTTGCGAGCAGCAACGTGCCGAACACGAACGCCGCGGGAATGCGAAGACGAGTATGAGTCATAGGTTAGCGCACGGCAGGCGGCAAACCATCGCCACCTGATGCATAGACGCCATTGTAAATGCCTGGAGAGCAGGTGCGCGATGCGAGCAGTGAATCAGGGCGTGATTGGGGGCCGAATTCCGGCCGATTCCGGGCCGATTCAACCGCAAATCGTGAAATTCGGCGGGGAAAAGGCCGGATTGGGGGTTCGAGCTTTCCCAGGTCTTCCGCCGCGGCGGACGAGACCTGGGGCACCCAGTTTTCGGGCGCCCGGCCGCTTTTGTGCGGTAGCCGCAGGCCCTCCGCGGGGCGCCGCGGCTACCGGAATGGCCCCGCCGGCGTCAAAAGAACCGAGTGGTATACTTTAGCTCACGACTGCTTTTCCAGGGCCTGTTGAGCGGTTTTTCCTTGAACCCCTTAGCCTTGCCGGAATCGGGCAAGGCTCATTTTTATCGGGCGGCAATCCACCCGTGGATTTTCGCCCGCGCAATGGGAAAACCGCAAGGAGGCGCCTGCCGCATTTGCCGTCCGGAGGTTCCATCCGCCTATGACTCCTCGCGCCCGCCGCGCACTGTTCAGTGTCATCCTCTTTCTTGCCGTCTGCGCAGTAGCCGGCAGCATCCTGCAGGGCAGGGTGGGGGCTCAGTCTTCGGCTGACGAGAGCCAACTGCGCGACAGCCTCAAGTCGTTCACCAACGTCTACGCGCTGGTGGAGCAGAACTACGCCGAGCCCATCGACGGCGACAAGGCCGACATAGCCATCTACGACGGGGCGATTCCAGGCATGTTGAGGGTGCTCGATCCGCACTCCAATTTTTACGATCCCAAGGCCTATGCCAGGATGCGCGAGGACCAGCACGGCCGCTACTACGGCGTGGGCATGCTCATTCAGCAGCAGAACAACAAGGTTTACGTGGTCACGCCCTACGAGGGTACGCCTTCGTTCCGGGCCGGCATTCATCCCGGCGACATTATCTCCGCCGTGGACGGCAAAAGCGCCGAAGGCATGACCTCGGACCTGGTGGCCAAGGCGCTCAAGGGCCCCAAGGGCACGCACGTGCAGGTAGCGATGATCCGCGAGGGACAGCCCAAGCCGCTGGTCTTCGACCTGATCCGCGACGAGATTCCCCACCCCTCCGTGGACCTCAAGTATGAGATTCGTCCCGGCGTGGGCTACATTCACCTCAGCCAGTTCCAGGAGACCACGGCGCAGGAAGTGAATGAGGCCATCGACGGCTTCGGCGATTTGAAGGGCTTGGTCTTCGATCTGCGCGGCAACCCCGGCGGGCTGCTGAGCCAGGCGGTGGAGGTGTGCGACCACCTGCTCACCAAGGGGCAAAGCATCGTCTCGCAACGCGGTCGCGCCTATCCTGACCAGGTGTACACGGCCACCCACGGCAACGGCGGCAAGACCTTCCCCATCGTTGTGCTGGTGAACCACAATACGGCTTCGGCGGCGGAGATCGTCTCGGGCGCCTTGCAGGACCACGATCGCGCGCTGATTGTGGGCGAGACCACCTTTGGCAAGGGGCTGGTGCAGACGGTCTACAACACTCCCGACAACACCGGGCTGGCGTTGACCACCTATCACTATTACACGCCCTCCGGCCGGCTCATCCAGCGCAACTACGAAGGTGTGTCGCTGTACGACTACTACTACAACCACGCCGGAGCTCAACCCACCAACGCCACCAACCTCGAGGTCAAGATGACCGACGCGGGCCGTACGGTCTACGGCGGCGGCGGCATTACCCCCGACGAGAAGATCGAGAGCCCCAAGAGCAACCACTTCCAGGACGAGCTGCTGTATAAGGACGTCTTCTTTCACTTCGCTCCGGTTTATGTGGCCAACCACGCCGTGGACAAGAACTTCCAGGTGGATGACGCGGTGCTGGCCGACTTCAAAAGGTACCTGACCAGCCAGAATATCGACTGGACCGACGCCGACCTGGACGGGGTGATGGACTGGCTGAAGGTCAGCATCAAGGACAAGATCGTCACCATCCAGTTTGGGCAGTTGCAGGGGTTGCACACGCGGGCCGACTGGGACCCCATGATCCAGAAGGCGCTGACCTATCTGCCCGAGGCGCAGGCGCTCCAGAACAATGTTCAGAAGGTGCTCACGCAGAAGGCCGAGGCGCGGAATACGGCGCAGTAGGCGGCGGATCAATCAAAGGGGAAAAGGCCGTCCCCGCGGGGATGGCCTTTTTATTTGACTGGTTCAGGTGCATGCTGTGCCGCAAAAATTATGTGGATGCGGACGATTCGATTCGATCTTATCGCTGCAGCAGATCGATGGGTTTTGTGAAGTCGGTTACGCGGATGTGGGCGGCCAGGGATGGGTGTTGGCGCTGGAGGGCTAAAAACATCTCCCAGGCTACGCGGCGGTAACTGAAGTGGCCGGCGGGGGCGGAGCGGAGTTCGGCGATGTATTGGGCTTCGGCGAAGTCCATCTTGAAGAGAGAACGAATTTTTGTGGCCAGCGGGAGCAGGTAGAGAGCGGACTGGGCGGCTTCAGGGGCCTGACTGGCGGCGATTTGCGCGCTGGCGGCGTGGGCCTGTTTGATGGCGGAGATGAAATCGCCGCGGCAGTAGGCATCGATGAGGATGTCTATATAGCCGTCTTCGTCCGATGGGCCGAGATCGCCGCAGGTGGGGATTTCATAGCCGTGCAGGGTGGTGAAGGACTGGATGATCTGGGTGCAGCGGCGGTGACGGTGCATGTCGCGGAAGCCGCCGATGTCCATGAGGATGTCAAAGCGGAGAGCGGCTCCGGCGTGGAAGGCGCGAAGAGTTTCATCGTGCTTGCCGCGATGGCGAAGGCCAATCTCGATGATTTCGCTGATGCGCGCTTCGGGCAGCGCGGCGACCAGGTCTCGAATCTGGCGGTACGGGTGGTGGCTGGCGGAGTAAAGCAGCGTGGAGGCAAGCTCGACTTCGAGGCTCTCCGTGCGCTCAACGAGATCGACTAAGGGTGCATCGGCGATGGGCTGGCCGTCGACGAGTTCGGCGGCGGCCTGGGACAGATCGGCGCGGGTCTGGATTTCGTACTCGTTGGGCTGGGCGTATTTGACCAGGGTGGGCGCGGTGCGGACTTCGCGGGTGAGGAGCTGGGCGGCTTCGGCGGCCAGGGATGAAAAGCTTCCCTCGGGGGCTAAAGCCCCTTCTCCATATCCGGCACTTTGCGGCACGACTGAAGTCGTGCCCTGATACAAAGCCTCCGCTGCTTTGAGTTTTTCAACCAGCGCGGCGCCGGCCTTGCCATTGACGATCCAGGCGGGGCCGGTGGCGGCTTCGCGGAGTTTGAGGCCCAGGTCGCGGACCTCCGCGGCGGGGTGGGAGAGCAGGCGCGAGACCTGGTTCTCAAGCGTGCGGGCGTTGACGATCTGGCCCAGGGAGGTGTTGGTGGCCAGCGGCAGCAGAAAGCGGGCTACGTCGAAGGCGCGGGCTTTGAGGGTGCGCTCGTATGCCTCGGGCTTGAGGGTCTCGGGACGGTCAACTTGCCGGCGAAAGGATTGATAAACGGCCGCAGTAACGCGCTCATAGGCGGCGAAGAGATTTTCTACGGTTTTGGCGTAAAGCTGCCCGGAGGTTGAATCCTGCCCAAAATCCGGGAAATACCAGCCGGACTTGAGGAAGTTCTGATAGCGGGTGGAGCGTTCCTGGCCGTCCCAGCGCTGCTCGTCGACCAGCACGATGGCGGCCAGCAGGCTGAGCCGTTCGACGGCGAAGGCGATGTGGGCCAGGTCGGCGATGGAGCGGTGGCCGTATTGGAAGTAGAAGGTGTTGAGGAACTGCTCGGCGCGCTGGGCGCTGATTTCAGTGAGCGACTCGCGCATGGAGAGCGCGGAGCGGGAGTATTTGGCCATGGCGTAGGCCAGAACCTCGGGCTCGGCGCCGTGGACGGCGAAAACCTCGGTTTGGTTGCGGGCGCCGGAGGGGAGAAAAGATTCACTGGACATTGCTAAGGGCTCGCGAACAGAATACGGCATGAGGGGCGAGTCGAGGTTTGCACATTCGGCAACCCTCTGCAGGTCGCGGAGCTGGCAGAGCCGGAGAGACGGGATCTGCGCGAGTGGGCGCACAGGAGCAGGCAATGCAAAAGTATTTGATACGGACGCCGCACAAGCCGCGGCCATTGCCCTCGGGCCCCTGGAGAATGACCCAGCGGTGGAACGACCTCCTGTTTGCGCACTGGCCGGTTGCGGCGGCAGCCATCGGGGCGCTGCTGCCCGAGGGACTGGAGGCGGATACCTTTCAGGGCTCGGCGTGGCTGGGGGTGGTGCCGTTCTGGCTGGACCGCATCAAGGTCCGCGGCGTGCCGCCCATCCCCGGAGCGCGCAGCTTTCCCGATCTCAATTTGCGCACCTATGTCCGCGATCAGCAGACCGGAACCCCGGGCGTGTATTTCTTCTCGCTGGATGCCAGCAACCTGCTGGCCGTGGCGGCGGCGCACGCCTTCTTTCACCTCCCCTGCCACTGGGCCGAGATGCGGCTGGAGCAGCGCTCGGAGCGGGAGTTCTCGTTCTATAGCCGAAGGCGGTTTTCGAGCAAGCCGGTGATCTTCAAGGCGCGCTACCGGGGGTTGGGGCCGACGCGGAAGCTGGCCGAGGGCCGCGCCGGGACGCTGGAGTATTTTTTGATGGAGCGCTCCTGCCTGTTTACGCGCAACCAGGCGGGGCAAGCCGTGCGGGCCAACCTGCACCACGTTCCCTGGCCTCTGGAAGAGGCCGAGGCGGAGATCGAGCGCAACGACCTGGCGGCGTCGATCGGGATTCAGTTGCCGGACCAGGAGCCGGTGCTGCACTACTCGCGGCGGCTGGCGGTCTATATCTGGCCGGCGGAGCTGGTCCGCCCGGTGCTGGCGGGGCGTCCGGTGACGGTGGCGGCGACGCCGTCGATGTAAAAAACAGCTATCGGCTTCCAGCTTCCAGCCGCTAGGTGAAGTCCCAGGGTCCCCTGCAAGCTTTTCCGCTCGCCGCGGCGAGTAAATCCCTGACTGCTGCACATCTATAATGGGTACGGAAAGGGCACGGAGTTGCGTGCGCGGGGGTCGAAGAGGGATATGGCGGATTTGCAGGGAAGAATTGCGCTGGTTACCGGAGCGGCGCAGGGCATCGGACGCGCGATTGCGCTTGAACTGTCGAAGTCCGGAGCGACTCTGGCGCTGGCCGATATCAACGAGGTCAAACTGGCCCAGGTTGCTGCGGAGATTGAAGCGGCCGGAGGCCAGGCGGCAGCCTTTCGGATTGATGTCTCCAATGAGGAGTCGATCGAGGCCGGGGCCAAAGCGGTGCTCGAACGCTTCGGCAAGGTCGAGATCCTGGTCAACAACGCCGGCATCACCCGCGATAGGCTGATGCTCAGGATGAAGCGCGCCGACTGGGATCTGGTTCTGGATATCAACCTGACCGGTGCGTTTCTGCTCACGCAGGCGCTGCTGAGTCCGATGCTCAAGAACCGCTGGGGGCGGATTGTGAACATGGCCAGCGTGGTGGGCCGCGCCGGCCAGGCGGGCCAGGTGAACTATGCTGCCTCGAAGGCAGGCTTGATCGGGCTTACGCGGTCGATGGCGCGCGAGTTCGCCTCGCGGGGGATCACCGTGAACGCCGTGGCGCCGGGCTTCATTGAGACGCCCATGACCGCGGTGCTGACCGAGGAGCAGAGCGCGGCGATGCTGGCGCAGATTCCGCTGGGCCGGCGCGGAACGGACCGCGATATTGCCCAGGCGGTCAGGTTTCTGGCCTCCGATGACGCCTCCTACATTACCGGCCACGTGCTGGACGTGAACGGCGGGATGTTCATGGGCGGCTGATCGCCTTTGAGGCGCGGCTCTTGAAATTGTCGCAATCGCCAACATTCCTTCAAGTTATGCCTGCGGCCAACCGATGAACATTCCGGGATGGTACGCATGGCGACCTTGGCTACACCGGCCACGAATCCCGCGGCTGACCTGCCCGAGCTGGCAAGCGGACTGCGCTATGTGGCGCGCCAGCCTATTATGGACCTGCGCGGCAGGGTGCATGGATACGAATTGCTCTTCCGGGCCGGCCCGGAGGCGGTCTTCCGCGGAGACGGCAACCTGGCCACCCGCACCATGCTCGACAATACTGTCATCTATGGGCTGGAGAGATTGACGGGCGGGCTGCCCGCCTTTGTGAACTGCACCAGGGAGTCGCTGACCGAGGACCTGGTCCATATTCTGCCGCCCGGCATGACGGTTCTGGAGATACTGGAAAATATCGAGCCCACGCCCGACTTGATTGCTACCTGCCGCAAGCTGAAGGCTTCGGGATTCCGGCTGGCGCTGGACGATTTCACCTGGAAGCCGAATCTCGAGCCGCTGGTGGAGCTGGCCGACTACATCAAGGTGGATTTTGCCCAGACCGGCGCCCAAGAGCGGCAGAGTCTGCTGAGACGGCTGAGCGTGGTGACGGTGGCGCTGGTTGCGGAGAAGATCGAAACGCAGCAGCAGTTCAGGCAGGCCTGCCTGGAGGGCTTCACGCTCTTTCAGGGGTTCTATTTCTGCCGCCCCATGCTGCTGGAGAACCGCAAGGTGCCCGTCAATCGGCTCTCCCACATCGAGATTCTGCAACTGTTGCGGGACGACCCCATCGATCTGCGCAAGTTGACCCGGCTGGTGAAGCGCGATGCCTCGCTGACCTACCGGCTGCTGCGGCTGGTCAACTCGGCGATGTACGCGATGCGCCAGGAGATTCGTTCCATCCATTCGGCGCTGGTCGCCGTGGGCGAGGAAACCTTCCGGCGTATCGCCACGTTGGCAATTACCAGCGAACTCAATGCCGGCCGGCCGCCGGAGATTCTGCGCATGGCCTTTGTACGCGGACGATTCTGCGAACTGGCTGCCGGGCTGTGTGCGCTGGACCCCACCGAGCAGTATCTGCTGGGATTGATGAGCCTGCTGCCGGCTATGTTGCGCCTGCCCATGGAAGAACTGGCCCCGGCGCTGCCGCTGCGCGATGAGATTCGTCAGGCGCTCCAAGGCGCGGCCAACCCCGAACGCAGTCTGTTGCAATGGCTGGAGTGCCACGAGCACGGAGATTGGGCGTTGTGCGATGTGGTGGTTGAAGCCAACGAGTTGAACGAGGATCAGGTGATCCGCTGCTATGTTGAGGCAGTGGCGTGGGCTGAAGAGGTGCTTCGTTCCGTCGCCTGAGCCGGTGAAAGAGTGGCTGCCATCACTGGCGACGGCAGCCGTGTTCAATTACCTGGCGAGCGCCTTGGGCGCATTGATGCGCACCAGCAGCACGTCGTGACTGGCCAGCTCCAGTGGCTCATTGTCGGTCAGCTTCACGCTCTTGCCGGTCCATAAATCCTTGCCCGTTTGCGTTCCTGCCAGGCCGAGTTTGCTCAGATTCAGATGGAAGGGATGGGTGGAGTAGCGATTGTCGCCGGCGTTGAGGACGGCGATGGCCATTGCGCCGCGGGCCAGATGCCGGGTCCAGACATCGACCTCGCCGTCGCTATAGGCGCGCGAGGCCTGCCTGCCCAGCGGGTCCTGGTCGATGGCGATGACGTCGCGGTTGGTGAGGATGGCGTTGATCTCCGGCTTCATGTTGGGCAGGTCGTTGCCGGCCAGCAGGGGCGCGGCCAGCATGGCCCACATGGAAAAGTGCAAACGGTTTTCAGCCAGCGTGAGCTTGCCGTTGCCCACTTCCAGCATGTCGGGATCGTTCCAGTGGCCGGGGCGGGCATATTTTTCCAAACCCGCCTGCTCGTTCAGGATGACGTACATGCGGTCCCAGTGGGGCGAAATATCTCCGGTTGTCCGCCACAGGTTGCCGCCGGCAGAGGGCGCCCACTCCCAGGAAGCATCCATGCCGTACTGGCAGAAGGAGTAGACGATGGGCCGCCCGGTGGCCTTGAGCGCCTTGTCCATCTTGGCGTAGGCGGCGCGCATCATGCGCATCTGCTCGGCCTTGTCGTTGGGCGCCTGCTTCTCCATCACATCTTCGATAAAGCTGCACGCGTCGTACTTCAGGTAGTCGATGCCCCACTGGGCATAGAGCTGCGCGTCCTGGGCTTCGTGTCCCAGCGAGCCCTCGTAACCGCCGCAGGTCTTGGGGCCCGGCGAGGAGTAGATGCCGATCTTCAGCCCCTTGGAGTGAACGTACTCGGCCAGAGCCTTCATGTCGGGGAACTTGGCGTTCGAGTGCAGCACGCCGCTCGCGTCGCGCTCCCCCTCCCAGGTGTCGTCGATATTCACGTAAATGTACCCGGCGTCTTTCATGCCGGTGGCCACCAGTTGGTCGGCGGCGGCGCGGATGTCCTTGTCGCTCACCTTCTCGGCAAAGAAGTTCCAACTGTTCCAGCCCATGGGCGGGGTAAGGGCTACTTGCGAGCTAGCCGACGTAGCCTTCGGCGCGACGGGGGTTTGCGATGTTGCGGTGAAAGATGCCAGGGCGAGAACGGCGATTGAGAGCGAAACGAAATTGCGCATGAGAATTCCTCTTGGAAATGATTCCAGGGTGAATTCTATGCCGTTGGCGTCCCATCCGGCAATCGGTCCACCGGCATCTCTGCATCGGAGATTGGGGACGGCCCGTCCGGTGAGAGAATTTGGAGGAATCGTCGTACTCTACTGACAGGAAAATTCCGCTAAAGGAGCCTTGCCAAACCATGACCGCGAATGACCCGAAAGTAACATCGCTTTTTCTTGAGTTCTCCCGGCACAAGCTGCTGGAGCAGTATTGGCCCCGCCTGCGGGGATGCGTTGAGCCGCTCACGGACGAACAGGTTTGGTGGCGCCCCAATGAAGCCTCGAACAGCATTGGGAACCTGATCCTGCACCTGAACGGCAACGTGCGCCAGTGGCTGGTGGCATCGTTCAACCGGCTGTAGGACGAGCGAGACCGTCCCGCCGAATTCGCTGCAACCGGTGCGCTTACGGCTGCGGCGCTGCTCGACCGGATGGGGAAAACCATCGAGGAGGCGTCGCGGGTGCTCTCGCGGCTCACCGAGGACGACCTGCTCGCTCCGTTCGAGATTCAGGGCCACAAAGTGAGAGGCCTGGATGCCGTCTACCAGGTGGTGGAGCACTTCGGGTTGCACTATGGCCAAATTCTCTATATCACCAAGAGCCAATCCGGCCGGGACCTAGGTTTCTATCGCCATCTCAATAAGACAGGGCGTGCCTGAGTGATGGTTTGGCAGCGACCAATTCTTTTTGTCAGGCGAAGCAGCGGCTGAATCAGGGAATCTTTGCGTCTACCGCCTTTGGGCGCAGGCTACGCGGGGAATGCCTTTGAGGTCGGGGACGAATTCGATTTGACCAAAGCCGGAAGATGCGAGCAGTGCGCGAATCGCGGGTGACTGACCGAATCCGATTTCGAGCGCTACGTAGCCGCCGGGAGTGAGCGCGGTAAAGGCGGCGGGAATGAGACGGCGGAAGACTTCGAGGCCGTCTTCACCGGCAAAAAGGGCGAGGGTCGGTTCGTGGTTGCGAACCTCGGCGGCAAGCGAGTCGCGGTCGTTGAAGGATACATAAGGCGGGTTGGAGATAACGATTTCAAATTGTTCTTTGGCCACGGGATTAAAAAGGTCGCCGTAGAGGAATCGGATGCGGTTGGAGACGCCGTTGCGGCCTGCATTGCGCCGGGCGAGGTCCAGGGCGCGAGCCCAGATGTCAGTTGCGGTGATGAGCGCGCAAGGCAGATGGTGAGCGAGGGCAATGGCAATGGCGCCGGAGCCGGTGCCGACGTCTATTATGCGCGGCTGAGGAAAGTGCGCGGCAAACTCGATAACCTTCTCGACCACGTGCTCGGTTTCGGGGCGGGGAATCAGCACGTCCGGCGTAACGCGAAAGGGCAGCCCATAAAACTCCGCCTCGCTGGTGATGTACTGGATGGGTTCGCCCCGTAAGCGGCGATCGAGCAGCTCGGTATAGCGGCCGGTTTCGGCGGAGGATAGTTCGTCTTCCCCATGGGCGAGTAGCCAGGCTTTGTTCTTGCGCAGGAGCTCAAGCAGCAGCGCTTCAGCATCCTGTTGGGCGCGGTCCGGGTGCGGACCCAGTGACAGTCGCGTTGCGCCGTCAAGAACGAGGTTGCGCAGAACGGGCACGGTTCAGGCCGCCTGGCTGCTGTCGGCCTTCAACTGCTCGGCCTGGTAGTGGATGATGAGCGCATCGACGATGGGCTGCAGACGGCCCTCCATCACCAGGTCGAGCTGGTGCAGCGTCAGGCCGATGCGATGGTCGGTCAGCCGGTTCTGCGGAAAGTTATAGGTGCGGATCTTCTCGCTGCGGTCGCCGGTGCCCACCTGCTGCTTGCGCTCGCGGGCCAACTCCGCATTCTGCCGCTCCATCTCCATCTCATACAAACGCGAGCGCAGCACGCGCATCCCCTTTTCGCGGTTCTTGATCTGCGACTTCTCGTCCTGGCAACTGACCACGGTGTTGGTGGGCAGGTGGGTGATGCGCACGGCGGAGTACGTGGTGTTCACCGACTGGCCGCCGGGACCGGAGGAGCAGAAGGTATCGATGCGAATATCCTTGGCTTCGATCTTCACGTCCACCTCCTCGGCCTCGGGCAGCACGGCCACGGTGACGGCGGAGGTGTGGACGCGGCCCTGCGTCTCCGTGGCCGGAACGCGCTGCACGCGATGCACGCCGCTCTCCCACTTCATCTGCGAGTAGACGCGTTCGCCCTCGATGATGGCGATCACTTCCTTGTAGCCGCCGATGCCGGATTCAGAGAGCGACAGCACCTCGATCTTCCAGCGGTGCTGCTCGGCGAAGCGGGTATACATGCGGAAGATTTCGGCGGCAAAGAGCGAGGCCTCATCGCCGCCGGTGCCGGCGCGAATTTCCAAAATCACGTTCTTCTCGTCGTTGGGGTCCTTGGGCAGAAGCATGACCTTGATCTCTTCTTCCAGGACGGGCTCGCGCGGGGCCAGCGCGGCGATCTCTTCCTCGGCCATCGCGCGCAGCCCGGGGTCGCTCTCGGCCAGCATCGCGCGCGCCTCCGCCAGCCCCTGGCGCACCTGCTTCAGCTCGCGGTACTTCATCACCGGGGTTTCAAGGTTGCTGAGCGCCTTGCCGGCCTGCTGATACTTTTCGCGGTCGTTGACCACCTCGGGCAACGAGAGCTGGGCGCTGAGCTCCTCGTAGCGTTGTTCCATTTGTTCCAAACGATCAATCACATGCCCTCCGGGCCTCGGGGTTTTGGTGTAGTGAATTGCGTGGGAAAGTAGGCAGGGAAAGAGTTTAGGCGGCGGGCGCCGCTAGAGCAGGGCCGGAATGGGCTGACGAAGGCTCATGGTGCAACTTCTATTTTAGCGCGAAAGTCGGCGCGCGACAGACGCGATCTACAGGAATGGATTGACGATCTTGAGCCCATCAAACACTTGACCGTGCTGCATATCTTCGGTGAGAAGCACGCTGCACCCGGCTTGCTTTGCGCAGCGAAGGATCAGCGAGTCCCAAAGAGAGATGCCATGGAGCCGATGCAGGTCGATGGCGGCGAGAATATCGCCCACGTTAGGTTCTGCTACATGGAACCTGGCGAAGAACTCAACCCTTCGCTTGGCCAACTCCGCATCGAGCTTGAGTTTGCCTGTGGCCGAGACGAAGTACTCCTGAAGCACCTGGAGCGATACCACTCCGGTCCGCTGGCGGAGGTGATCCTGGACCAGATCGATTGCCGTGGTTTGCTTGGCTGGGTCTCTGGGATCGTCGGAATAGACGAGGACATTGGTGTCGAGAAACGAGCGCGGCAGCCTCGTCTTCATACTCATTTCCGGGGCCACTTGATACGGTCCTCGTATATCTCATCCCGGTTCCACTTCCAACCAGAATCGGGTTTCCCCTTCCCAGAGGTTTTCACGAAAAGCTCGATGGCGCTTTCCAGATCGTCGTCCCCAGCCAGGTGCTGCAAGTGCTCCCGAATTTCCTGGTTCAGGCTTTTGCCCGTAGCGCGAAGCTTTTCCCGGGCACGCTCGGCAATCTGCTCGTCAATGGATAGGGTAATGTTCATAAGCACAGTATACGTGCGCACATATCCTGTGTCAAGTTGCACTCGGCTCTCAGCCGCACTTACGGCTCATCCTTATATATAGCGATCTGCAGTTTGCCGCCTTCGGCGAGGCGGGCGCGGAACATGCCTGGAGTGTTGAAGCTGAAGGCTGTCTGTCCGTCGGGGGCGATGGCGATGACGCCGCCGTCGCCGTGCAGCGCTTCCAGTTCCTTGTGAATCACCTGGTCGGCGGCCTGCTGCAACCTCATGCCCTTGAAGGCGACCAGGTTGCAGATTTCGCGGGCCACGCCCAGGCGGATGAAGTACTCGCCGCTGCCAGTGGCGGAGACGGCGCAGGAGGCGTTGGAGGCGTAGGTGCCCGCGCCGATGATGGGGGAGTCGCCCACGCGGCCCGGCGCCTTGGCCTGCAATCCGCCCGTGGAGGTGCCCGCGGCGACGTTGCCCTGCCGGTCGAGCGCCACCACGCCCACGGTGCCGTAGCGGTGTACGTCGGGCGGCTCATCCATCTGCGCAACCGGCACGGCAGCGCCCGCAGGCGGCGCACCGGCCGGACGCGGCGGCACCGGGCGGCCTTCCTTTTCGAGTTGCTTGACCAGCGACTGCCAGCGAGCCTCGGTGAAAAAGAAACTTGGATCCACCTGCTCCAGGCCAACCCGGCCGGCAAAGGCGTCGGCGCCCGAGCCGATCATCATCACATACGGCGACTTCTCCATCACCGCGCGCGCCAGGCTGATGGGGTGGCGGGTGCGGGTGACTCCGGCCACCGCGCCGGCCTTCAGATTCGAGCCGTCCATGATGGACGCGTCCAGCTCGTTCTTGCCTTCGGAGGTAAAGACCGCGCCGCGGCCCGCGTTGAAGAGCGGGTCGTCTTCGAGTATCTGGACGGCGGCCTCGACCGCATCCAGCGCCGAGCCGCCCCGGTCGAGCACCTTCGCGCCCGCATCCGCGGCCTGGGTCAGCGAGGCGCGGTAGGCCGCGTCGCCCGCAGGGGTCAGGGCGGAGCGCTCGATCACGCCCGCGCCGCCATGCACCACGATGCTCCAGCGCCCAGCCGGCTGAATGCCCAACTGCTGGGCCGCCATGGGAACAACCGCTCCGGCAAACATCCCGGCCATGATGCAAATTTCCAATGCGGTTCTCATCTCTTCAATCCCTCCCGACGTTCCTTCATCTGCCAACTTGCCAACTTTCTAACTTGCCAACTTGCTGACCCGCTAACTCGCTAACCTGCTAACCCGCTAACCAGCTAACTCCCGCCCTTCTTCGGAATCGTCAGCTCCGCGCCTTCGCCTACTTTATAGGTTTCGGAAAAGTTTCCCTGGTCGATGGCCAGCGAAAGCCGCCCCCGCGAGTCGATGAAAAAAAGCTCCTTGCCCACCGGCACATCGCTGAAGGTCTTCACCAACGGAAAAGCATAGCTTTTCCCGGCCAGTATCACCGGGACCAGGTCGCCGAGTTTGTAGCCCAGTTCCGCGAAGGTCTCGGCGGGCACATTGAGGATGAGGTTGCCGAAGGGCCCGTCGGTGCCGATCACCTGCCCGTGCAGGCCGTTCTCATCGACGGCCGCGTTCTTCTGGTCGAGGCGGACCAAAGTGGTTACGTCGACGGAGGGGCCGGCCTCAGCGAAGTCGTCGCCGCGGGCCAGGTGGGCTCCCGCCGGCGAAAAAATATCTCTGCCGTGAAAGGTGGAGGAGATGCCCGTTCCGATCATCCACGCCGGGTTCACAATCTCGCGCGCTTCGACGATGTGGTCGCGGTCCTGGATGAGGGTGAGCAGGCCGTTGTCCGGAAGCACGAAGAACTGGCCCACCCGCGATTTGGCAATGATGGCCTTGCGCGTGGAACCGACGCCGGGATCGATGACCACGACGAAAATCGCGTCCTTGGGAAAGTAAGGCGCAGAGCCGGCCAGCAAGCGCGCCCCCATGGCGATGTTGTAGGGCTCGGACTGGTGGGTAATGTCGATGATGCGCACGCCGGGCGCGATGCCGTCCATGACCGCCTTGCAGATGCCTACGGCATCGTCCTTCACGTCGAAGTCGGTCATGAAGCCGATGACCTTTGTGGGAGCCGGAGCCGGCTGTTGCGCCACGGCCGCCGTACCCGCCAATGCGGCCGCCGCCAAGGCCGCCCAAAGCAGAATTGTTTTTGGCTTTCGCATGCGCTTCACCTCCTTCTTCTCATGGTATCCCGTAACTTTACGAATCGCTCTGCCGCGGCCATAGCGTCGGGTTCGGTTTGTCTTTTCCCCGGCAATACTATCTTTAGCGTTCGCCGTCCGCGGGTCGCGGGGTCAGTTTCTGGGTTGCCGGCCATCCAGTCTGCATCCTGCCTAACGATTTCCTACGCGCCAGGATTTGAGGAGAATAGCTCAATTGCAATTCCTCTACGGCGCGTCTTCGACCGGATGGACTGTGAAGTCCCGGCTGTCGGAAGCGAAGTAGCGCCTCCGCATCCAGAAGGAAACATTGACCAGCCCAATGAGTGCTGGAACTTCAATGAGCGGCCCAACGACACCAACGAACGCCTCGCCGGAGTTCAGGCCGAAGACGGCGACAGCCACGGCAATCGCCAACTCGAAGTTGTTCCCCGCCGCTGTAAACGAAAGGGTAGCTGATTGTGCGTAGTTTGCACCGAGCCGCTTGCCCATCCAGAAGCTGACCAGGAACATGATGAGGAAGTAGACGACCAGCGGGAGTGCAATGCGAATAACGTCGAGCGGCAGGCGCACGATCAGATCGCCCTTGAGCGAGAACATCACCAGGATCGTAAAGAGCAGGGCAACCAACGTCAGCGGACTAATCCGGGGAATGAAGCGCGTCCGGTACCACTCCTCGCCTTTGATCCGAATGAGAATGAAGCGTGTAACGAATCCCGAGACGAATGGAATACCAAGGTAAATTGCAACACTCTTTGCAATCTGGGCGATGCTGACTTGCACGATGGTTCCTTGAAGTCCGAACCACTTGGGAAGCACAGTGATGAAGGCCCATGCGTAGAAGCTGTAGAAGAGGACCTGGAAGATGCTGTTGATGGCCACCAGGCCAGCAACGTAGTCGGTGTCTCCTTCCGCCAGTTCATTCCAGACCATGACCATCGCGATGCAACGTGCGATACCGATCAGGATGAGCCCGCGCATGTACGCTGGCTCATCGCGAAGGAACACAACGGCGAGGACAAACATGAGTGCCGGTCCAATGAGCCAGTTTTGGACCAGTGACAGTCCGAGAACCCGCTTGTTGCGGAAGACGTTGCCCAGCTTTTCGTATCGCACTTTCGCCAGCGGCGGGAACATCATGATGATCAGCCCGATGGCGATCGGGATATTCGTCGTTCCGGATCGAAAGCGGTTCACTATCGTGGCAGAGCCTGGCAAGAAGTGACCGACCGCTACCCCAATGGACATTGCGAGGAATATCCAGAGAGTGAGGAAGCGGTCGAGAAAGGAGAGCTTTTTCCGCTGCAACGGAGCGCAGGTCTGGCCTTGCGTATAGGGTGTGCTGGGCATGTTCATTTGGTCTCAAATGCGATTGAAAAATTGAAAGCAACGGGTAAGGGTGCGCCTTGAAGAGCAGTGAACTTCGCCGGATTACAACAAGCCCTTGAGAGACGCGTCCGGTCAGCCTGCATTGCTCGCTCCTCTTTCAGCCAGATCAGCGTCTGGCGTAGTACCAGAGCCGCGCCAGTATTCGGCGGCATGATGATCCGATAGTGCATCCACTTGCCGTCGCGCCGGGCCTCGACGATTCCGGCACGGCGGAGATAGGCCAGGTGCCGGGATATCTTTGGCTGCCCCTGCTCCAGAATCTCCACGAAGTAGCAGACGCAAATCTCCTGATCTCCCATAAGGTTAAGCAGACGGAGACGCGTATTGTCTCCCAAAGCCTGAAAAAAGCGCTCCATATTGAACTCAGACGATTTTGCCGCCATGCATTACTTATACGCATTGACGAATATGTTGGCAAGGGATATAGTCGTTTTTACGAATATGTTTTCAGGAGCACGCCATGACGGCACACTACAATGTTTTGTTTCTTTGCACTGGAAACTCGGCCCGCTCCATCATGGCTGAGGCGATTATGAACCGCAAGGGCGTGCCGAACTTCACAGCCTTCAGCGCGGGAAGCCACCCCTCGGGTGCTGTGCGGTCAGAGGCCATTCGCCAAATTGAGAAGGCAGGCTTGAATACTGCGAATCTCCGCAGCAAGTCCTGGGACGAGTTTTCTGTGCCCGGCGCGCCACCACTCCACTTCGTATTTACTGTCTGTGACAAAGCAGCCAATGAGGTCTGCCCATTGTGGCCGGGACAGCCAATGACGGCGCACTGGGGTGTCCCCGATCCGGCGGCTGTGAAGGGCACTCCCGAGGAAATCGAACGTGCCTTTGCCACAGCATTCGCTGTGCTCGACCGCCGCATCGGCCTCTTCCTCTGCCTGCCCTTGGCATCGCTTGAAACCTTCTCACTCCAACGGGAAATCGACAACATCGGAAGAAAATGAGCAGAGGAAGAGAAATAATGGTTAAAGTCATTTTCGCCTGCGTCCATAACGCCGGCCGCTCACAGATGGCAGCGGCCTTCTTCAACCAACTTGCCGATCAGGCCAAGGCTGAGTCAGTCTCCGCCGGGACGGAGCCGGGATTGCGAGTTCATCCCGAAGTTCTCGCCGCTATGCGGGAGGCCGGAATTGACCTCAGCAACGCCAAGCCCCAAAAGCTGACTGATGAACTGGCACGGGAGGCGCAACTCCTCATTACCATGGGCTGCGGCGACAAGTGTCCCTATGTGCCTGGTCTACGTCGAGACGACTGGCCCATCCGCGATCCCAAGGGCCGACCGATGGACGAAGTTCGCGCCATTAGGGATGAGATCCGTAGCAGAGTGCAATCACTGCTCGGCCAATGGAGTCTCGGCACCCCCCGGATAGCGTGCAATCCGGAAACCGACCCGCCGCCGCCCGTATAAGCCCCTTGGCGAAGGAGGGGTGGACAGTGCAGAATGCTTGAGTTCCGCAAATCCTGTAATCGCATACACTCTGGCCTCCTTTGAACCGGCCGGCGGCAGTGCAAGCGTAAGGACAACTGGATGCATTCTGTTTGGTTTGGCGAGTTTTTGGGCACGCTGGTTCTGGTACTTCTGGGGAATGGCGTGGGTGCCGGCGTGACCCTCCGCAAGTCCTACGCGGCCGACGGAGGCTGGATTGTCATCACCACCGGCTGGGCTCTGGCCGTTCTGTGCGGGGTGATGGTGGCGCAAGCCTTTGGCAGTCCCGGCGCCAACATCAATCCGGCCATCACGCTGGCCGTTGCGGTGATGAGCGGAAATTACTCGCAGGTGCTGAGCATGTGGTCGGCGCAGTTGCTGGGCGCCATGGCCGGCGCGGCGCTGATGGCCTTGCACTACGCCCCGCACTGGAAGCTCACGCCCGATCCCGCGGCCAAGCTGGGCGTCTTCTCGACCAACGCGGCGGTGCGCAGCCCGGCGCTCAATATCCTCAGCGAAGCGCTGGCCACGGCGGTGCTGGTCGTGGTGGTGGGCGCGATCTTCTCGCACGGCGTCTCCGCCAACGGGTCTGCCGCCGGACTGGGGCCGTGGCTGGTGGCCAGCCTGGTGTGGGGCATCGGCCTCGCGCTGGGTGGAACCACGGGCTTCGCCATCAACCCCGCGCGCGACCTGGGTCCGCGCATCGTTCATTGGCTGTTGCCCATTCCCGGCAAAGGCGGCTCCAACTGGAGCTATGCGCCCATCCCCATCCTCGGCGACCTTGCCGGAGCGGCGCTGGCCGGACTGCTGCTGCGCTACGCGCATCTATAGCGCGAGGAAGTCAGCGATGAATCCCACATCTCAGAAACGAGATGTGGGGCACCCGCACCTGTAGCGAAATCTCATCGTTACTGGAATGTGGGTGCGTTACTGGAATGTAGGTGCGTGACTGGAATGTGGGTGTGTTACTGGAATGCGGGTGCCCCATCCTTGTATCTTGCGGATTGAGGCGTGAAGATAGCATCACGTTTCGGCGGAGAGGCCGACCCCATCCTTAGGCCAGCGCGAGCTGAGCCTGCTGCGAAGATTGGCCGCCG
>Ga0187877_1000203_pt1 | contig 81614 bp, 84 predicted proteins | sample June2016WEW_17_1_3_FD_132430 | JGI IMG/M metagenome (GOLD analysis project Ga0187877, IMG submission 132430) | Peatland microbial communities from SPRUCE experiment site at the Marcell Experimental Forest, Minnesota, USA - June2016WEW_17_100 | ecosystem: Environmental > Terrestrial > Soil >...
AGGCACTCATACCCCAAAAAAAGTGTTACCCATGTCTCTTTACGAAAGTGTCACCTATGTCTATAGACTGTACCGGGTGCCCTTTCTTTGGTTCATTTCTTTGGGCAAGCAAAGAAATGAACAATAAGCAAAGTGAAGCGAGTTTGACTCGGGACATCCCTGTCCCTCACCCTACGGGCGCACCTTCGGTGCGTCAATTTCTTCTATCCTGAAGAAATTTCGACGCGGCCCGGATTTTCCAAGCGAGCGAACGGACCCTTTAGGGCGGGTTCAGTGGGGTGCCTTTTCTTTGGTGACTTTCTTTTTGACTCAGGCCATCCATGGCCTTCGCCCTTCGGGCGCACGTGAAGTGCGTCCAATTCGGCTATCCTGCCGAATTGTGTCACAAAAAGAAAGTCACAATAAAGATTAACTAGATTCCCGCTTCCGCAGGAATGACATATAGGGATAAGAAAGCGCAGTCACAAGTATTGCTCAACTGAATTTGGAATGACAATGGTGAGGATAACAAAATGTTTCTTTTTATTTCGTTATTGCTCCTCCATAAATTAAGCTCACCGAACTCCTTGCCTGCCATCAGGATCTGGGTATAGATTATGATGCACGTATGAAAAAGCTGATGCATGCCGGACCTATCTTGTTTATGATCATGGTGATCTCCTCTCTGTTTCTCATCATCCCATCGGACTCCTACAGCCGGGACCAGCTTCCCCAAAGGGTAGTTTCACTGGCGCCCAACATCACAAGGGAGATCTATGACCTTGGCGCCGAGGGTTTGCTCATAGGTGTGACAAGTTATACCCCGGATATGGCAGGTTCAACGAAAGAAATGGTGGGGTCTCCTGCGCGCATCAACATCGAGAAAACCTACTCGCTGCGGCCACAGCTCGTGCTGGCGAGCACGGACTGCAACAGCAAGTCGGACGTGGAGGCTCTTAAGAAGCTGGGGTGTAGGATACATGTGTTCAATGGGTGCGAAAGCTTCCCGTGCATGTGCGCAACCTTCAAGGACCTGGGCGCCATGCTGGGGAGGTCTCAACAGGCCGGGGAGGTCCTCAACAAGGTTCGGGCCGAGATGGAAAGGATACAGGCTAAGATCAGGGTGCAGAAACAACTGAAGGTGTTCTGGCAGCTCGGTGAGAATCCTTTTGTGAGCGCGAATGATGCCACCTTCTCAGGCGAGCTCATCCGCAGGGCAGGCTGCATCAATATATTTGGAGATGCGCCCATGCACTATCCAAGGGTGAATGCCGAAGAGGTCATCAAGCGTAACCCGGATGTCATTGTGGTGGTGAACCAGATGGATTCCGGCTCCGGTCATAGTGTATGGGACAGATTCGACACTATCAAGGCGGTTAATGATAAAAGGGTCTACGAGATCTCTGCAAACCTGGTCTGTCAGCCCACACCGGTCATGTACCTGAAGGGATATAAAGCAGTATTAGCCCTGCTCTACCCCGGCATGTTATGAGTAGAACCTCCTCCTTTCTCATTCTGTTTTTTCTGCTTACCTGCGCACTGGCCTTCGGTGTCTTCATGGGAGGCTCAGAGCTTCCGGCCGGTGCAATCATCGATGCGCTGATCCATCCGTGGCAACAAGGCACGATCCACACCCTCATCTGGGAGCTGCGCATTCCACGAATCATCAGGGCTGTTATCGTGGGTGCAAGCCTTGCAGTATGCGGAGTGGCCTTCCAGGCTGTGCTGAGAAACCCGCTGGCCGAGCCCTATACCCTGGGGGTCTCCGCAGGAGGGGCGCTCGGCGCAACCATAGCCATCATGCTGGGGCTTTCGGGCCTGCCCATGGTGGGCCTGTGCTTTACCGGATGCCTCATGAGCATAGGAGCGGTGATCATCATGTCCACCTTCAGGGATTTCTCCACCACAACCATCATCTTATGCGGTGTGGTGTTAAGCTTTCTCCTGTCCTCGGTGGTGATGTTCATCTTCACCATAGCCACCTCCCGCGAGGTCCATGCATCAGTCCTCTGGATCATGGGCAGCCTCGGCTCCGTCGATACTCTATCGACTCCCGTGCTTCTCTTGACCGTGTTCCCCCTTATTCTGCTCTTAAGCCTGTTCGCCAGGGATATGAACCTCATCTCCCTGGGGGATGAAAAGGCACACCTCCTGGGGTTCTCTCCGGGTGTGCTCAAGGCCGTTTTGCTCGGGCTCGCCTCACTGCTCACCGGGGTATGTGTGGCCGTCTCCGGCATCATCGGGTTTGTAGGGCTTATCATACCCCATGCCATGCGCAGGGCCTTCGGCGCTGAGCATCAGGTGCTCCTTTTTGCATCCATGCTTGCAGGGAGCACATTCCTGCTGCTGTGTGATACGCTCTCCCAGATCATCATAAGGCCCTATGAGCTCCCTGTGGGCGTGATTACCGGGATCGCAGGCGGGGTCTTCTTCCTGCTCTACCTGCTCAAGGCATCTCCGCCGGAGGTCATCTAGATGATACATCTACTGGTGCAAGACCTTACGGTAGGATACCAGGATCAGAGGGTGGTAGACGGGGTTTCATTGAACGTCAGCCAAGGGAGCATCTTCGGTATCATAGGCCCCAACGGGAGCGGCAAGACCACGCTGTTCAAGTGCATATCCGGATTGTTGAAGCCCTGGAGCGGGTCCATGTTCCTTGGCAATGAAGACATACGCTCAATGCCGAAGAAAAGGCTCGCCCGAAAGGCAGCCTTCATCCCCCAGGTCCATTCGGTGTCCTTCCCGTTTTCCGTAGAAGAATACGTGCTCATGGGGAGGTATCCGCATCGGGGCAGAATGATGCCGTTCACGCACGAAGACCGGGAGGTCGTTCAGGAGACCCTGGAGACGCTCGATCTTGCTGATGTCAGACACAAACGTATCCAGAGGCTCTCAGGAGGAGAGATGCAGCGTGTGTTCCTGGCATGCGGGCTCGCCCAGAAACCGGAGATACTCCTCATGGACGAGCCCACTACACACCTGGACATCGGCCACCAGATAAGGCTGCTGGACCTGGTAAAAGACCTTTCACGCACAAAAGGGCTCACCGTGCTCGTAACCCTGCACGAGTTGAACCTGGCCTGCCTCTACTGCACATCCCTCGCATTGTTGGATCATGGCCGTATCCATAGCCAGGGAACTCCGGAAGAGGTGATTACCCGTGAAAACATCGAACATGTATACCGGACCAGGGTGGAAGTGGGGAAAGACCCGATCTCCATGAAACCGCACATTTTCTTTATGCCGGGGTTAAAGGATAATTGACTGAGCCGTATAAAATAAGAAGGCCCCGTCGTAAAAGACGGGGCCTTCTTGACACGTACTCTTCAATTATTCAATTAGTCTTCATCATCATCCGGCGTCCCTGGCGGGGCCTCGGATGCTATGGATCTGTTGATTCCCTTTGCAAGTATGGCTGCGATGCCGAAGAGTATAACCATTGCCCCGAAGAGGATCAGGATAATGGTCGTCAACCATCCCTGGGCTTCCTTCTCTACCTTCCCGGAAGCGATCTTGGCCTGCTCGTTGAACTTCTCAACATCCACACCCAGTCCAACCCACCCGAATCCGGAGGGTTTCGGATAATCCTTTGAATAGAAAGGTATGGGAGCATATGACACTATCTTTGTATGGCCTTCGAAATTATAGGTCTTTATCCCAGACTTGCCCGAAACGGCTTCTTTGGCAACCTCCGGCATGGCCGGATCAATGCCGCCGAGCTGATTGAGGTTCAACACCTCTTCACCCTTTTTCTTCATCTCCTCGTAAATAGCCGAGGTAACGGGCGGGACAGGAGTACCGTCCTTATAGAGGCCTTCTATGTGATAGTCATTGGGATGTGCGATAACAAACCCTCTGTCATCAACCATAAATGCGTAGTTTCCCGTGGAGGCGTCCGCCTTGATGACATACGTGGCCTCGGTCGGTACGATGTTATCCGTATATTTGGCAAGGGCCCTTGAATCAAGTGCGAGAGTAATGACCCCGATGAATCCCTGCTTGTCGAACAGCGGAGTTGCCATTCGGATAATCCCCTCAAATCTCTTCCCTTTCTCAAATTCAGCCTTGTTAACATACCACCCGGTGACATGAGAGATGTATAACTCACCCTTGCTGAGCTCTTTTGCCTTGAGGAAGTAATCCTCAGACTTGTAGGTTGTATTGGCGGGATTACTCACGTTGACCAAGTCTTTCTTGGGAACGATCTTCCCGTCTTGAATTTTAATGAGCTCATTTCCATTGTTATCAGTGAGTGACATCTCCACATATAATGGCAGCTGTTCCTTTACGATGCCCGTATCTTTCTTAACCCAGAAGTCATATGTCTTGGTATCCAAGAACTGTTTGTATGTCTCCGGGGTAGCAGGAAGGATTGTGCAGGTTAACACATCCCTCTGACGTTCGCGCAAGAAAGTGGCAATATTTTCTGCCAGATCAGTTGCGCGTACACTGAGCTCTTGTTGTGATTTCTTGTCAAGAGCATTCATCGTACCTGTTTTGGATAAGCCGCCAAGATGGAAAATGCTGAAGGCAATGAGGGAAGCGATCAGTAATAAGGGGATTACGACGAGCAGGAAAAATAACCTTGCAACCGTTAAGATGCGACTTCCTTTGATTGATTCAGGCATTTTTTCCCCCTTATTCTGTGAATCGTTCTGTTAAAAAATCCCCCGGTGATATCTTATCCGAACAGGAATGTCTTAAATGGGTTGGCGAAGATGAGGATGAGCGTAATGACCAGCGCATAGATTGCGATGGATTCAGCCATGGCCATACCGACCATCATGGTCATCATGATTTTTCCCTGAGCAGCCGGGTTTCTGCCCACTGCCTCAGATGCGCCTGCAGCAGCCGCGCCGATACCGGCACCTGCACCGATGCACCCTAACCCGATGGCAAAGCCTGCCCCGAGCATGGCGCCTACCGAGAAGATAACCTTGATCAATGGATCTTGAGCGGCCGGAATAGCATCAGCTGCGAAGACGCCCTGTGACGCTAAAAGCGAAAGGGCCACTGTTGCTGCGAATGTGAATAAGATTTTAGTAGCGTTACGAAACATTTTTATTCTCCTTTCTTACTGGTAATTTTTTCGTAAGCATTTTTTGACTGAGACCTCATTTCTGTTTCAAGTAAAAAGCAATAGACATGCCACAACATCTCGGCAACAGAAGATTTGATCTAACATTATGAAATACATGGTTCATTTCTCATATAACCCCCAAAAGCAGCATCAGCCTCCGGATGGTGTTATTAAACGGATCGTTCAATACAGGACAGTGGGATTGAACAAAAAGTGTTACATGCCCCATGGATCTGAAAGTTCTCCCCTGAACGTTTATACTCAATGACACATCTAAAAAATCTCCTCTGGAGGCCTACGTAAAGAACCTTAATGAGGTGCAATAGAATCATGATGGAATGGTGTAAAGATAAGGGAATATGGTCTTCCAGGCAAGGGGTATCGTGTAAGGAAAGGATTTGGGATGTGCTCTTAGACAGTTCGTGACTTTCCTTGAGCAGTATAATATATAAAATGGGCAACAGCAAAAAAACAGAGCTGATCTAAAGGGATAGGGATGAGGGAGATTGCAGCCATTGCAGCATATCTTGTATCCTGGTTATTCTGCGAACTGGTAATAGGCATCAAGAGTGGTTTCATAACGTTACTCATCTCCCTGCTTTTTGCCTTTGCAATCTACGTTTTAATCGCATTTGCAGAGCACGAGGAGGGTGATAAAAACGCTTAGCCGCACCGAAGCTTACTTATGTAAAAAGTATCTTAATTCATTGCATCTAAGAAAAGGATAAGAGACAATCATCCTGCATGAAAAAAAAGATTTCCAGAATTTATCTAAGATATTCCCTCTGGTTTACCTCATTAATTGTAATTGTGCTGATTATCCTTCTTGCACTTACTGTTTACTACGTACGTGAACGTGCCATAATCGATTTGTTCAGCTCTCAGCAGGCATCTCTCGCATACCAGAGCGCGTCCCGCATTGAGGAATCCATAGCCGGGTGCGAGAAGGGTTTGAGCATGCTCCCAAAGCTATTACCGGCGTTTGCTGCGGATGAAGCAAAGAAACGAGAGGAAATGAAAGCCCTCTCTGATGAGCTTAAGGATATCGTGCTCGCCGTTGTGGAGATAGATAAAGATGATGTAGTTGTCTATGGGTACCCGGAAAATCTTTCATCAAAATTATATGGGAAGAAGATTGAGGATGCTTCTCTCTACCATGTACTGAAGAAGATGAATCAAAGATTTACCGGGGAGATCAGTGGGTTTAATGTAAATGACAGCAAGAACCAGGCATCTCCCGGCAAGACCATAGGAATAGGCCTGCCGATTTTATCATCTGATCACACGTATGATGGAGCGGTACTGGCCGTTTTATCTCCACAGTTGCTTATCAAGCGATTCATGTCGCGTGAGCAAACTCATGATATGAATACGTACTGGCTGCTTGATGAATCCGGAATCATTGTCTTTCATCCTGATCAGAGAAATATCGGGAAAAATATTGCGCAACTGACACCCGGGGGGAATACGCTATTTAGAATGTTTTCCTACACGTCTCAACATTACAATGAGATTATTCTTAACGATAAGGGCGAGGAGGAGAAGTGCATTATTGCCTATGCCCCCATACGCATAGGCATTACGCAGTGGTGGGTTGTACTCGTGACTCCGTATGACGAGGTCTTGAAACCTATTCGCAGCGCATCGTTAAACATTATTTGGGGGGCGATCGGCCTCATTGCAGTCGTCGTTATTACGGCCATCTCGATTGCACGCTCTGATGTAAAAAGACTCCGGCTCCATGAAGAGCTCAAAAGGCTCCAAGAGCGGGAGGAGTGGCAAGGAAAGCTCCTACGCGAAAAGATGACTATTGAAGGGATCGTTGAAGGCTCCCCGGTACCGACATTTGTGCTCAATAAAAGTCATAGAGTTATCTTGTGGAATCGTGCGTGTACCGATCTTACCGGTTACAGCTCGGAAGAGATGATCAACACGGATAATTACTATAAACCGTTTTACAAAGAGAAAAGGCCGTTCCTGGCGGATTTCATCATTGATCATAATGTGGATACCTTTGAAACATATTACGGAGAAGGCAAGGTAAGAAGATCCGAGTCCATTGAAGGGGCATATGAGGCGGTAAAATATTTTAAAAACCTCAGCGGCAAGGAGCGCCACCTGCATTTCCTTGCTGCACCGATCTTTGATGAAAAAGGCGATATTGTAGCAGCCATCGAGACCTTTCTCGATGTATCGAAAGAGGTGGAGCTCACCAAGAACCTTCAAGAATATGCCGAAACCCTCCAGAACGAGCTTGAAGAGAATATCAGGCTCAGAAGGGAGGTCGAGGAGCTCTTCAGTTATCTCAAGAGTATCTTAAACAGTCTGCCTGATAAGATATATGAGCTGAACAAAGACGGCATCATCAACTATGTCAGCAGGCAGATACGCAGGGGCACATATGATCCCAAGGGGAAACACTTCACGGAATATGTGGCCCCGGAACACAGAGACTATGCCATCTCAAAATGGGAGGACGCAAAAAAGGGGATTTTTAAACCTTATGAACTTGAAATGGTTTCTAATAAAGGCCTAAAAAAGCATCTCTTGATGACACCGAGTCCGGTAAAAGGCACAGACAGATTCGTTCTGGTCGAACGGGATATCACCGAGCTGAAAGAGCTCGAGAAAAAATATTACGAGAGCCAAAAGCTCGCTGCCATCGGTCAATTATCCGCCGGTATCGCCCATGAAGTGAGAAACCCTCTTTCATCGATAAAAATGAGCCTGCAGATCCTGGAAAAACGCATGCAGCCGGAAGGGAATGATCTCAAGAGGTTCAAGATCGCACAGAGAGAGGTTGAGCACCTTGAGAAGCTTGTGAGTGATGTGCTCATCTATGCAAAGCCGTCAGATCCCCATAAGGAACATTCGGATATGAAGTCAATCATAGAGGGGTCTCTTGCCATGGTTGAGAAATCCGTCAAAGACAAGGATATCGATATACAGAAGAGATATGCCGAAGGCATTGGTGTCATTCCCGTTGATCCGCAAATGATGACCCAGGCACTCATCAATATTTTCCAGAATGCCATTGATGCAATGGAGCCGGGCGGAAGGCTCATGATCTCTTTGAGGAATGAAGATGATACCCTTGTCATAGAGATCGAAGATAACGGTTGCGGTATAGATGAAGAAGATCTTCCCTATGTATATAACCCCTTTTTCACCAAGAAAAATTATGGAACCGGCCTCGGTCTCACCCAGGTAAAGAAAATCATTGATCAGCACGATGGAGAGATAGAGGTCAAGAGCAAGAAGGGGGAAGGGACACGGTTCATCATAACCCTTCCCAAGAGGTAATGATTGATTACAAATTCAGTGGAACGCCGGAGGGGTGTTCTTTGCATGCAATAATGTTATAGAGGAACAGGAATATGTCGAAGATACTTGTTATTGATGATGACAGCTCGATCCGTGAGACACTCGATCTGTATCTGACCGAAGAGGGGTATGAGGTCAATACCGCACCCACCGGCACGGAAGGCCTTAATCAATATACGCAGATATCACCCGATGTGGTTATCCTGGATATCAGGCTTCCCGATGTAAACGGTTTTACCATCCTTGAAGAGCTGCGGGAAGAGGATGAGAATGTGAAGGTCATCATGATCACGGCCCATCATGACATGGAATCCACGATAAAGGCCATGAAAGAGGGGGCATTCGACTATATCCACAAACCCGTCGATGTAAATGAGCTCGATATCGCCATTAAAAAGGCGATCCATGCGTTGGAGATGGAGAAAAAGATAAAGGGGCTTCTTGTAGAGTCGTCACGGGATTACAAGGTCGGCGATATCATAGGTGAAGGCCCCGGGATGAGGGAGATATTCAAGACCATCGGCGTAGTCTCGCAGAGCAGGACCCCGGTGCTGATAGAGGGAGAAAGCGGAACAGGCAAGGAACTGATCGCAAAGGTGATTCATAATAATACCGCTGCCGATGAACCTTATATTGCAATAAACTGCTCGGCGATTGTTGAGACCCTGCTTGAATCAGAGCTGTTCGGCCATGAGAAGGGTTCATTTACCGGGGCGATCACCCGGAAACCGGGCAAGTTCGAGCTTGCACGGTATGGCACGGTATTCCTGGATGAAATCAGCGAGATGTCATTGAATCTCCAGGCGAAGCTGCTTAGGGTCCTTCAGGAGAGGGAATTCGAGCGTGTGGGTGGGAAGGACCGGATCAAGGTAAATGCCAGAATCATTGCAGCAACCAATAAGGACTTAAGGGCAATGATAAAAGAAGGGCAGTTCAGGGATGATTTGTACTACCGGCTGAATATCGTCACCATCCATATTCCCCCCTTAAGAGAACGGAAGGAAGACTTAAAACCACTCATTGATTATTTATTGGCCAAGATCAATATCGACCTCCACAAGCATATCGCAGGGGTCTCGGATGAGATGCTTGAGATCTTCAGGCAATACGGCTGGCCGGGAAACATCAGGGAGCTTGAAAACCTCCTTGTCCGTGCAGCGGTTGTCTCCAAGGGGCAGGTTCTCATAAAGTCCGATTTCCCTGACTTGAATGTGGTTTCCGGGCTCCAAAATACAAGAGAACAGGACAGTGACCTTTCACGGGATGCCTCGGGCAGGTTCCTCACCCTTGATGAAGTAGAAGAACTGCATATCAGGAAGGTTATCCGGGATACGAAACTGAATAAGGGTGAGATATGTGATCTGCTTGGCATCTCCCGGCCGACATTTGAAAGGAAACTGGAGAAATACCATATCCCCTTTGAGAGGGATTGATCATGTTTGCTCAATAAATTTATTCCTTGGGTTCAAGCGCTTCCTGGAGCAATAGCACTCACCTAGGTGTTGGTATCTTTTGAGATCCCGCTGAAGTATCTATTGAAGCACCGCGTTCGGCAAGGAGCTCGCGAAGCACTGAGCGGTGGCAGTGCTGCTCATCGGCGCAGTAACAACCGAGAGAAAAATCCGTATGGTGCGATAATGCTGCAAGCAGATCGATAACCCGGCTGTTCTCCGGGCGTTTCATCTCCGTGCGGTATTTTCTGACAAAAGACCGCCAACTCGCCGCATCTTTAGATGACCGTGCTTCCTTGACAAGCTCCTCACTGGGCGCCAGGTTGGGCAGCCACACATCATAGAAATTTCGTGATGCAAACTCGCTCTTCGGCACCCCTCTCGGAGGGCGCCTGACCGTGCCGATGCGCAAACCCTCGCCGAGAGTGCGGGGGCTTCCGAGCCGAACGATTCGAATTGCCATGGTCAGCCTCCATCTTAAAACCAGATCAGGTACGTATACCGCTGCAATGGCTGCTTCGCTTACCAACGCAAGATCCGGGTTTCAGCAAGAAGACACATGCGCTTTAGTTGTTTCCCTCATTCCCTGCACCCTCCCCCGGATTAGGGGCAGAAGGACTGCTTCCGGCGGCATCCGGTGATGCCGCATCGGGAGGATTTGTTTTCTCTGTCCCCTGACGTGATTCGTCAGAAGGGTTTTCCTGTACTGAATCCTTGGAAGGAGGCGTTATGCCCGTCGTGCCGGTAACCCCGGTCAGCGTTCCTGCCGCTGTATCCTCTATCTTCTCTTCAGGAGCTTTCATGACCTCTTCATATTCGGGTATCACGATGCCCCGGGCAACCATGATCCGGTATATCCTTGCCGAGCGATTCTGAACATACTTTGAGTTTCCGACAGGGCTGAATCTCCTTGGATTGGGGAGTACCGTGGCAAGCCTTGCCGCTTCTTCCGGGCTCAGGTTTGATGCATGCTTTGAAAAGTAATGCTGTGCTGCGGCCTCGATGCCGAAGATCCCGTCCCCCCATTCGGCCATGTTGAGATAGAGCTCAACGATCCTTCTCTTCGACAGTGTCCGTTCCATCCGCCAGGTGATGATGGCCTCCTTGATCTTTCGAATAGGGTTTTTGGAAGGGGAGAGATAGAGGTTTTTGGCCAGCTGCTGGCTTATAGTGGAGCCCCCGACCTTGAACTGCCTTTTTTTGATATCCTTTTCAAAAGCCTGATGCATTGCCTCGAGATCGAAGCCCTCATGCTGCCAGAATTTGTCGTCTTCCGCAATGATGACCGCCTTGATGAGATAGGGGGATATCCTCTTCAAGGGCACCCATTTCTGAGTGATTGTTTTTGGTATCCCTTCAATTGCCCACTCTTTCTCCCGGTATTCCATGAACGCGGTCTTCCGGGGGGCTTCTTTCTTGAGCGCAGATATGTTCGGGTACACGAAATAAATGGCAACATCAACAATGATCAGGGCGATGATAACGGCCGAAGAATAGAGGATGGTCTTTTTCAGCATCTTTTAATACACAATTGCCGCGAGGTATCCCACCACCGAGGAGTTGTCGCCCGTGATATGGCCTGAGTGGGCGTACCGGAGCACCCTGGCATTGGTCTTCGACAGCAGCTTGGCGTAAAGCAGTGCGGTAAGGATGGGTCCGCCCCCGCAGGCCTCGCTGTAGGCCCTTTCGAAATCCAGGCTCAAGCCGGAGATATCGAAGGCATCGATGCGTGCTACGACCTGCCGGTCCATATTCTCAGCCGTATGGGAAGAATGAAAATGGGAGAGATCCGAGCTCGCGACGAGGAGCGTATTATCAGGGTCTTTAATATTCTTGTGAAGGGACTCCGCGAGACTCTCGCACAGGGACAGATCCTGCCTGCCCATGATGAGCGGGCAAAGTTTGAACGGTTTGAGGACACTCTGGAGGAAGGGGAGTTGTATCTCAAGGGCGTGCTCTGCGGTGTGTGCATGGGTATCACCCTGGATATCCCCGGACTTTAAGAGCCTCTCGCAGAGGTCTTCATCCACATCTATCATGCCGAGCGGTGTTTCATAGGAACCCTTTGGCCAGACTGATATGAAGGGGAAGTACGCCCTGTGGGAGGGGCTGATGACTACCACGGTGGAGTAATCATATCCGGTGAGGGCCTTATATGCGTAGGCCGCTACAGGCCCGGAATACATATAACCTGCATGGGGGGTGATGATGGCAACGGGTTTTTGGGAGATCTCAGGGATGGATGCCTCTTTCAGATACCCCTTGATGTCCTTTTTCAAAGTGTCCGGATTGCCCGGATACCAACTGCCTGCGATGACCGGTCTGCGGACAGGTCCTGTCATGGCTTGCCTCCTTACCTTGCCCTCGCACGGTTGCCACACTTCTTTACTGTTATGATCAATACCCGCGCACCTTAGGATTCGGCGCCTAAACCCTGTTGTCAGATTTAGGGAAATACCGGGACATAGTCAAGACCGGCTGCCTCATCCAGTCCGAACATGAGGTTCATGTTCTGTACGGCCTGGCCCGATGCACCCTTGGTGAGGTTGTCGATAACGCTTATGATGGTGGCCCTGCTGGAGGCCTTGTTCTTCACTACACTCATGAGGCACCTGTTGGTGCCGCGGACGTCCTTGGTGGCAGGCAGAGCGTTGATGACCCGTACGAATTGTGAGCCCTGGTAGAAGCCCTTGAGGCAGTTTATGAGGTCTTCCTCGTCGGCAGATGTATTCATGTAGATGGTGGATAGCATACCGCGGCTTATGGGTATGAGGTGCGGGGTGAACTCGATGCTGACTTTTTCACCTGCAGCCCTGCTCAGCTCCTGTTCCATCTCGGGGAGATGCCTGTGGGAACGGCCGACTTTATAGGCTAAGAACGATTCGCCTGTCTCGCAGATGTGGGTCTTCAGGCTTAAGCCTCTCCCTGCGCCGGAGACACCGCTCTTGCTGTCCACGATAATGTCCTTGGATGATATGATCCTGGCCTTTAGAAGCGGTATGAGAGGGAGCAGCACACTGGTGGGGTAACACCCGGGATTTGCCACGAGCCTTGCATCCCTGATCTCATTACGATAGACCTCGCTGAGCCCATAGACAGCTTCTTCGAGCAGCTCCGGGTTTGTATGATCCTGATACCACTCACGGTAAGTCGAGGCATCGCGGATGCGGGAGTCCGCACTCAGGTCCACCACCTTCACCGAGTCGATGATTTGAGCGATGAAGCCCATGCTCACGCCGTGGGGGAGGCAGCTGAATACGACATCACACCTTTTTTTTATGGCTGAGGCGTCAAACTCCTCAAGGCCTATGTCTACCGAACCCTTCAGAAATTCGAGTACGTCGGAGATGGACTTCCCGTTATACTGCCGTGATGAACAGTAGGTGATCCTGGCCGCTGGGTGCGAATGAAGCAGCCTTATAAGCTCCGCACCGGTATACCCTGTGGCTCCCAGGATACCTATGGAGATCGTCAAAGAAGTGCTACCTCTTGGAGAACTGAGGTCTCTTGCGGGCCTTGTGGAGTCCGTATTTCTTGCGCTCCACCATCCGGGGATCCCGGGTAAGGAACCCGGCGGCCTTCAGTTTGGATCGGAATCTCTCGATATCAAAGGATGCAAGCGCCCGTGAGATGCCATGGCGCAAAGCGCCGGCCTGACCGGAAATCCCACCGCCGCTGACAGTGGCATAGATATCGAACTGCCCTTTGGTGTCGGTGATGTCAAAGGGCTGTTTCGCTGACATCTTCAGTGTTTCCCGTGGAAAATAATCATCCATGGGTTTGCCGTTTACCGTCATCTCTCCGGTACCCGGGGACAGCCATACCCGCGCAGTTGCGTTCTTCCTACGTCCAGTGGCGTATATTTTCTCTGCCATACCAAATCCCTCTTACTTGCTTAATAGCTGAGGCTTCTGTGCCTCGTGCGGATGGACATCCCCGATATAGACCTTGAGCTTCTTGAACATGGCCCTGCCAAGAGAGTTCTTGGGGAGCATCCCCTTCACCGCATGCCTGATGACATCTTCGGGCTTCTTATTGAGGATCTCCTTCATGGTTGCGCTCTTGATGCCGCCCATGTATCCGCTGTGGTGATAGTAGGTCTTCTGTTCAAGTTTGTTGCCGGTGACCCTGACCTTGCCGGCATTGATTATGACGACGAAATCACCCACATCGGTATGGGGGGTGAATTCCGGCTTGGTCTTACCCCTGAGGATGGAGGCAACCTGCACGGCAAGCCTGCCGAGCACCATGTCTGTGGCGTCCACCAGGACCCACTGCCTGGCTACCTCTTCTTTTCTTGCTTGAAATGTACCCATGCGCACTACTCCTTAGCACGATAAATAGGGCACGGATATATCTGAAGACTTCTCAGATGTCAAGTGTCGATGGAGGATTCTCCCTTGTGTCTCAACATGGCTGGTTCCCCTTATAGATGACAATGGTCCTTAAATCAGGATCAGATAAGCTTGTTCATGATCCAGTATACGACCATCCCTACTATGACCGTGCCTCCGAGCGATCTTGTCTTCAGGGCAAAGAACAAGGTGGGTATCGCAGCAAGGAACCTGGGCTGCAGCATCTGGAATCGCCCTGTTGATGCATCGAGAAAGATCGCAGGAGCCACCAATGCGCTTAAGATACATGCCGGTATGAATCTCAGCCACTCCTTCATGATCTCGGGGATATCCCTTGTGGACAGCCAGGCAAGGGGTATCCACCGTGGTATGAAAGTGACAAGCCCCATGCCGAGCACGCAGAGGAGATAGTTTTCAAATGTCATCAAGAAGCCCCTGTTCTCTTTCTTTGAAGGACGGCCAGAATTGCAACACCCAAAGATGCAGCGAGCATGGATGAGATGACGATATTCCAGGCACCGGGCAAGAGTAGGGAAAAGATCACGGACAGAAAACCGGACAGAATCGTGGTGATGAGGATAAGATTATTTTTCAACTGAAGTACCAGCAATGAAATGAACATGGCAGTGAGCGCATAGTCGATGCCAAAAGCCCCTTCCGGAATGATCTCCCCGAGATAGCCACCGGCTATGGTGCTTGCTATCCATACGACATTGGCTGTGTGATTCACCACGAGCGACCTCTTTATATCCCAATCGCCGTTCATGAACCTGGTGAGGTTCACTGCAAAGCTCTCATCAGTAACACCATAGGCAAACAGACTTAATAAGCCTCTTGATGCCCCTCTGAGATGAAGTGCCAGAGTGGCGCTCATGAGCAGGTGTCTGAGATTAACGAAAAAGGTCGTTATGATGATGGGGAGCATGGATGCCCCTGAGGCCATCATGGAGACTGCGATGAACTGGGAGCTCCCGGCAAAGACGATTACGGACATGAGTGCAATCTGCAAGGGGGAGAGCCCTGCCTTGCCTGCCAGGACCCCGAAGGGGATACCAACGGCAATATATCCGATCCAGATGGGTATAGCTGCCGCCAGACCCTGGAGGATGGATATCCGGGAAGTCGATTGCATGGTGATTTATACCATTATTCCAGTCTATTTGAGTGCCTTATCTTATAAGGTTAATATCAGAAGGAGATGTTCAGCTTCTCAAGATGTCTTATGATAAAATGTTAGTCTGACTTGACATCTTGGTTGTTTTCAAGTTCATAACATTCCATGGGTATTGATGCAGTAGTTGTTGCAGGCGACGGCAGGGCGGCGCGGAGGGTGTTCAAGAAGAACAAGGCACTGCTCGATATCGGCGGTAAGCCGATAATCCGGCATATCGTCGAGACCCTGAAGGCCTGCAGACATATCGAGAATGTCGTGGTGGTGGGCCCCAAAGAGAAGTTCGAAGAGGTAATAGGCGACACCGGCGTGCATATCGTGCCGCAGAAGAGAAGCCTTGCTGAGAACGGTTGGGAAGGGTTTCTCCAAACCTTGGGTGAGTATCGGCAGAGTTCCGAGATAACCGGGTCCTTGATCGAGAAGTATTTCTTTAAGCATATTCTCTTCCTCTCCGGAGATATCCCCCTGATCTGTGTCGAAGAGCTTGAGCAGTTCATATCGCGCTGCGATATGGAGAAGTATGACTATATTGCCGGGATCACATCCGAAGATATCCTCACGCTCTTCGGACCAAGAAAAGGCAGGCCCGGCATCAAGATGGCCACCTTCCATACCCGGGAAGGGAACTTCAGGCAGAATAACCTCCACATGGCCAGGCCCTTTGTCCTTCTGAACAGCATTGATCTCGTGCTTAAGGTCTATGAATACCGTTACCAGAAGAAATTCTTTAATATCCTCAGAGCGATCTTGGAGATTGTCAAGCTTGGTCCGGGTAAGATCGGCACGACCCTCGTCCTCTTCCTGCTCCTGCAGATATCGGCAGGCCTGACCGCAGTCGGGTTCGAAGCCCTTTCCCGTATCGTAAGCTACCCGGTCACCAGGGCGAGGCTGGAAATGCTCATATCGGCCATCTTAAGCGCCAGGTTCAAGATCGTTGAGACCACAATCGGCGGTGCGGCACTCGATGTTGATAATGAGAAGGATTTCATGGTGCTTTCGGTCATGTACCGTGACTGGCTGAACCAGATCAGCCAGAGGATTCACCACTTGGCATAGTGGTCCTCGGCAAAGCCCGGGCAGTCTTTAATCCGGATAACCTCACCGTTATCGGTCTTTAAAACCCCCTCGAACATGCCGATGAGCTGGGTGAAGCGTGATGCCACAAACCCTGCATTGATCTTCTCCGAGCGGGATGCCTCGGGATGGAAGGTCAGATCGACCTTCTTGTCAAACGATGCGATGAGCCAGGGTTTCATGAGATCGTGCTTATCGAAGACATAATTGACGGTGTCCACCTTGGTCATGGCCCCATCAATCCAGAATGCATTTTCCGTGAAGCTTGTCTCGTTCACACCGCATGAGAGGTTGAGCCCCAGCGATCTTCCGTCGGGCAGTGTAAAGGCCGAGGCGGCCCAGTTCCAGCAGGTCCTCCTCCTCATATACCCGCATGTCCAATCCGTAAGGGCTTGCGTGGATGGTGAAGATATCTCGATCTGTCTATCACCGATTCTCGCAGATCCACGGACACCGACAGGGCTTGTCTTCTGGGTGTAGACCCATCCCCGGTATCCTGCCCGCGTGCAGATACGAAGGGGTTTCGTGCTGTGGGCATCAAGGTCAAGCTGAAGCGATATCTTTTTGCCCTTTGCAGACACCTGCGAACTATCGATATTGATCTTTAACCCGCCGGAAGAAAAGCTGCTGAGCGGCTGCTCGGGTGTTGGTCTGATACTTACCCCTGAAACGGCAAGGGCTTTTGCCTCATAGATACGTTTAGCCTGCCGGTCATAGAGATAGAAAAAACCGTTGGCCAGAAATTTCAGGTCGACCACGGCCAGCCCACCGATGATATCCGGCCCCATGATGCCGACAAAATGGAACTGGTTTGCCAGGATGCGTTTCAGGGGCCTTGGAATTTTAAGGCCCATGGGAGTCTGGAGGTCATAGTCGAGATAGTTCACATTCTTAACCGGTTCATCATATATCCCCCAGTCGATCCGGCCCTGAGCATTGATGAGTGTCTCCATACAGCTGCCCCCTCTTCATGAAGATATAAGTGCTTACCGGTATACTATAAGGGAAAGTTACCTGAGAATCTACTGGTGAAGCCTGAAAGAAAATACTTAAGGAATATGGTGTTTTCTTTGAGGTGAATAATAACCCTATTTATCCAGGTAATCCTCGAAGCCGGGGGTATCGGAGTTCGTTCCTGAACCCCTTGATGCGGCTTTTACATCAGAAGTCACTTTGGGCTTGTCTTCCAGGTAGTCTTCGAATCCAGGTGTCTGCTCGATTGTCCCCGGCTTGGATACCTGTTCCCCGGCCTCACCTTTGGGTCGTTCCTCAATGTAATCCTCGAACCCGGCCACGTCGTTCTGAGGATGCGTCCGGCCCTTGGCCGAAGGACCCGGTGAGGCTCCCTTGACGGCCCCTTTGAGGTCGAGCATCTTCTCATTCTGTGCATAGGTTGTTTCGACCACGTCGGATATCTCCAGCATCTTCTTCACCACATTCCTGATGGCCATGGCCTCGCCCTTTATCTCTGCGACGATGTTCTTGGCAGCCGGGCTCAATTGCCTCTCGCCCGTAAGCATATCAAGTTTCAGCAAGATGGTGGTCAGGGGCGAGTTGATCTCATGGTTTGCGGCAATGGCTGTTTTCGTTACTGCAGCCAACCTCTGGGCCTTCATATTCTTGGTAATGAGCATAGCCCGCTGTATTGCCTGTGAGCTTACCTCGGCAATGGTGCGTAACAGCAGCGCCTTCTGATTGATCTCGTCTTGCACCAGGTTATCCTTCAGAAGAACCTCGATGGCCCCGATGGTCTTGCCATCCACCTTCAAGGCGGCAAAGATAATACCCCCGGATCTGGGGAATATTCCATTGGTCCTGTCCAGCAGTTCCTTGGTGGCGCTTGCAACCCCCGTCTTTGTCTGGGGAGATTCTCCAAGCACAAAGGATTCCGTGACCATGATGCGCAGGTTGTTGAGGCGGATCAGGCAGCGGGTCTTCTTTGCATCAAGTATGGTCAGCGTGTGAGATGCAATGATGTTCAGGATCTCCGAGAGCTTTATGGATGCCTGGAGGTTTGTGCTCATCTGGTTGAGGTTTGACAGCTCCAGGGTCCTTCGTTCCAGGGCCATCTTCTTCTGTTCCAGGTCAAGGCTGAGTTTGCCGAGTTGGGCATTTGCCGTCTGCAATACCTCGAAATAAGTCTTTGGCTCCGCCGTAGGAATACCCAGCTCATCGCTGATGTTTGAGATGTTGTCCTTCAAGGAAATGGAGATGTCCTGGATGTCCTGGCTTGTGAGATTCAGTTGGTTAAGCAGAGACGGGTCAATGAACCCAGTCTGTGTCGGGTTCATGCCGAGCCCCAAGTGGTTGGCAACCATGTCGGCCACATGAATGATGGAGCAAAGCCGCTTGGTTTGCACATCATCGGTGATGTCGATAATGCTGTGATGATATCCGACCGCCTTGCTCAAGTGGCCCGGCAGGTTCCACCGCTCCATGAGGTATTTGCCGATGGAGGCGTGATCGATTCCCAGGAGATCCTGCTCTATTTCTATGATATCCGCCCCCGCCCGATTCATGGCCTCGAATACCTCATTGTATTCACCGTGTTTGCAGATGAGCTGGTCGGCGATCACCTTGCCGAGGTCATGCAGCAGGCCTGCTACAAATGCATCCTCGGAAGAGGCCGGTAAGATTCTGGCGGCAATGGATTTGGCGCACACCGCACAGGCGATGCTGTGCTGCCAGAATTTGTAGAAATCGAGTACACGGCGTTCCTTTTCGTTAAACAGGTTGATCACGCTGATGCTGAGCACGATGCTTTTCAAGACATTGAAACCTAAGAGAACAACCGCCCCGCGTATGGTGGAGATCTCCTTGATCCTCCGGTAGAATGGTGAATTTGCAACCTTGAGCACCTTCAGTGCAAGCGCCTGGTCCTTCTCCACCAGCTCGGCAATCTGCCGGGCATTCACGTTCGCCTCCATGGTCTTTTCCATAATGGCAGTGGCAATGGAGGGCAAAGTGGGCAGCTCGCCCACATTATCGAGAATGCTCTCGATCTGCTCAGGAGACAATTTACCCATCTCTTGATCTTATCGTTCAAATGCCTTCCAATCTTGAGTCGCAACCCCTAAATATGGTACTCTTTTTGAATGACGTCTCATCGTGCACAGACACGCAGAATTTTTATCGGGAAATATCCGGTCGGCGGCGGTTCGCCGGTCAGCATCCAGTCCATGACCAATACCTTAACCACCGATATAGAAGGGACCATCTCACAGATAGAAGAGCTCGAAAAGGCCGGTTGTGATATCATCCGCGTCAGCGTGCCGGATGAAGATTCCGTTCAGGCCTTTGGAGAGATCAAGAGAGGCATCCGTATTCCGCTGATAGCCGACATCCACTTCGATTACCGGCTTGCCGTCGGCGCCATGGAGGAGGGTGCCGACGGCATCCGGATCAATCCCGGCAATATCGGTGGAAAAGAGAAGCTCAAGGCGGTGGCACATGTCGCCATACAGAACGGAGTTCCGATCCGGGTGGGGGTCAACCTCGGCTCGGTGAGAAAATCTCTCCTTGCAAAACATGGGCACGATAAGGTGGGGGCTCTGGTTGAAAGCGCCGGGCAGTATGTGGAGATGCTTGAGGACATGGGGGTGGAATCCCTGAAGGTATCGCTGAAATCTTCCGATGTCCTCGAGACCATCGATGCATATAGGCGGTTCTCCAGGCTGTGTTCATGGCCTCTGCACCTCGGGGTGACCGAGGCCGGCCCCCTGCTCTCGGGCCTCATCCGCTCCTCCGCCGGTATCGGAACGTTACTCGAAGAGGGTATTGGAGATACGATACGGATCTCGCTCTCGGCCGACCCGGTCCAGGAGGTCTTCGCCGGCAGGATCCTCCTGGAGTGCCTCGGACTCAGGAACGAGGGGGTTCGCGTCATCGCATGTCCCACGTGCGCCCGTTCATGTGCGGATGTTGCCTCAATCGCATCCGAGGTTGAAGATGCCCTCAAGGACATCAAAAGACATATGGTGGTGGCCGTCATGGGCTGTGTAGTCAACGGACCGGGAGAGGCCAGGATAGCGGATCTCGGTGTTGCCTGCGATAAAAAGGGGGCTGTGCTGTTTTCTCATGGCAAGCCTTTAGCGCGTATCAAGACGGCCGACATTGTGCAATCGATCGTGAACGAAATACGTAAGGAGACTGTTTCATGAAGATGTCCTCTCTGTTTCTCCACACCCTTAAAGAAGATCCCCGTGATGCCGAGGTGGTGAGCCATAAGCTCATGCTCAGGGCATGCATGATAAAGAAGCTGGCCTCTGGCATCTATTCGTACCTGCCCTATGGACTGAAGGCCATACAGAAGGTTGAGAAGATCATCCGTGAAGAGATGAACGCCGCCGGCGCCCAGGAGGTCCTCCTCCCTGCCGTCCAGCCCTCCGAGATCTGGAAGGAGAGCGGCAGGTGGTCTCTGTATGGGAAAGAACTCCTCAGGTTGATGGACCGCAAGGGAGCGGAATTCGTCATCGGGCCCACCCATGAGGAAGTCATCACGGAAATCGTGAGGGATTATATCCATTCCTATAAGGATGTGCCGCTCAACCTCTACCAGATACAGACAAAGTTCCGCGATGAGATCAGGCCGCGCTTCGGGGTGATGAGGGCACGGGAGTTCATCATGAAGGATGCGTACTCCTTTGATCAGGACGACCAGGGTGCGGAAAAGAGCTATGCGGCCATGTTCGAGGCCTATGAAAAGATCTTCAAGAGGTGCGGCCTTAAGTTTAAAGCGGTGGAAGCGGATTCGGGCCCCATCGGCGGGAATTTTTCCCACGAATTCATGGTCCTGGCCGATACCGGTGAGGATGCCATCTTAAGCTGTGACTCGTGTGATTATGCCGCAAACCAGGAGAGGGCCGAGATCGCAATGCCCGAGGATATATCGTTCCCCAAGGCCCCCGGAGGGAAGCCCATCGAGGTTCATACCCCGGATATCAGGACCGTGGAAGAGGTGTGCGAATTCTTGCATATAGAGCCGGCTGCGTTGATCAAGACCCTTATTTACATGACGGAAAACGGCCCGGTGGCGGCCCTGGTCAGGGGCGATCACGAGATCAGCGAGGCAAAGCTGAGGCGGGCCCTTACGTGTGAGTCAGTGGAACTCGCCGATGAAGCTGCCATAGAAGAATATACCAAAGCGCCCCGGGGGTTTGCCGGGCCTGTAGGTTTAATGTTGAAAAAGGTGGCGGACGCCTCGCTCCTTAAAGGCGGCTCCTACGTGACAGGCGGAAACAAACAGGATTACCATATCAAGGATGTATGGTTCTCACGGGATGTCAAGGTCGATATTGTGGCCGACATCCGCTCGGCCATGGCCACAGACAGCTGCCCCCGGTGCCGGACCGGAAAGCTTGAGATCATCCGCGGCATCGAAGTGGGGCACGTCTTCAAACTCGGTACGAAGTATTCAAAGGCCATGAACGCACTCTTCCTCGATGAGGATGGAAGGCAAAAGCCCCTGATCATGGGCTGTTATGGTATAGGTGTGGGCAGGACGGTAGCGGCTGCCCTGGAGCAGAATCATGATGAGTTCGGGATACTGTTCCCTGTAACTATAGCTCCCTACCACGTAGAGGTACTTGCTATCAACGTGAGCGAGGGGCCTGCCATGGAAGCGGCAATGCGTATCTACGACGGCCTTAATACCGAAGGCTATGATGTATTGCTTGATGATCGGGATGTGAGACCCGGCGTGAAATTCAAGGACGCCGATCTCATCGGTGTCCCTATAAGGATAACCGTAGGAGCAAAGGACCTCGCAGGGGGTGTTGTTGAACTCAAGGACAGGGCGAGCGGTAAGGTCGAGAAGGTCCCCCTTGATGGGATCGTGACCTATTGCACAGAGCTGCTTGAGGCGAAGGGTCTCGTCATTGACCGTACGAATAAATGACATACTTGATGAAGTCTCTGAATTTGTACCGGAGGCGGATAAGCGGCTGATCGAGAAGGCCTATGTCTTTTCCGCCCGGGTACATCAGGGCCAGACAAGGCTGAGCGGGGAGCCATACCTCAACCATCCCCTGGAAGTGGCCTTTATGGTGGCCCAGATGCACCTTGATGCAACGGCCGTGGTTGCTTCCCTTCTCCATGACACCATCGAGGACAGTCTCATCAAAACCGATCAAATCAAGGCGGATTTCGGCGATGAAGTCGTCCAGGTGGTGGACGGGCTCACCAAGATAAGCAAGATGAACTTCCGCTCCGTGGAAGAACAGCAGGCGGAGAATTTCCGTAAGATGATCCTCGCCATGAGCAAGGATTTAAGGGTCCTTCTCATAAAGCTGGTGGACCGTCTCCACAACATGCGCACCCTTGAGTACCATAAACGGGAATCACAGATCAGGATCGCACAGGAGACCCTTGACATCTATGCCCCGCTGTCCAACAGGCTTGGTATCCACTGGCTCCAGGTGGAGCTGGAAGAGCTCAGTTTAAAATATTTGGAACCGGAGGACTACCGGATCCTCAAGGCAAGGTTGGACTCCATTGCCAAGGAAAAAGAGGAATATCTCCAGGGCGTCATTGCCCAGATCCAGGCCAAGCTTACAGAGGCGGGGATCAAGGCGGAACTCAAGGGCAGGATCAAACATATCTACAGCGTCTATCAGAAGCTCAAGCGCCAGGGAATCTCTCTGGAGAACATTTATGACGTGCTTGGAGTACGGGTGCTCGTAACAACCGTGGGTGAGTGTTATGAGACGCTGGGCATCATCCACTCCATGTGGAAGCCCATCCAACAGAGGATTAAGGACTTCATCGCTATGCCCAAGCCGAATAAGTACCAGTCTTTGCACACAACGGTGTTCGGCCCTGAGGGGGAGCGGATCGAGATTCAGATCAGGACGTTTGAGATGGATTTTATTGCCAATGAAGGCATAGCTGCACATTGGCTTTATAAAGATTACTCCAAACTCAAGGATCAACCGAAGCTCAAGAATCAGGAAGGACAGGAACTTTCCTGGCTCAGACGTCTGCTTGAATCACAAAAGGAACTCAAGGATCCGCGGGAATTTCTCCAGAGCGTCAAGCTCGATCTCTACCCGGAAGATGTCTTTGTCTTCACCCCTCAAGGAGAGGTGCTTCAGTTTCCTATGGGGGCGACCCCCCTTGATTTTGCCTACAGCGTTCATACCCAGCTCGGGAATCAGTGCACGGGTGCAAAGGTCAACGGCCAGATCGTGAAGCTGAACTACGAGCTTAAGAGCGGAGACGTAATCGAGATTTTAAGGTCTCCCAAGCAGCATCCCAGTAAAGACTGGCTGAGGATAGCCAAGACATCGAGGGCCAGAAACAAGATACAGAACTGGCTGAGAACCCAGGAACGCGAACAGAGTATCGCACTCGGCAGGGAGATGCTGGAAAAGAAGCTCAAGAGCCAGCATGTGGCAAAGGACGTTGATCTTGAACACCTTGCAAGGGAGTTCTCCTTTAAGACGGCGGATGATCTCTTTGCTGCAATCGGTTTCGGGAGGACATCGGTAAATCAGGTGATCCACAAGATCATGCCCGAGGAGCAGAAGAAGGAATATAAGGAGGTTGCCCCGCAGAAGAAGCAGGTGGGCTCCAGCGTTGTGGTAAAGGGTGTTGAGAACCTGCTCATTCGATATGCCCGCTGCTGCAGGCCCATCCCCGGAGATGAAATTATCGGGTTCATCACACGCGGCAAGGGGATCACGGTTCACCGCACGAGCTGCCCGTATGTCGATGAAGTTGACTCCCAGCGGCTGATTCCCGTGGAATGGGAATCGGGCATCAGTGAAGCACATGAGATCGAAATCTCGGTCATATGCGAAGACAAGCCGGGTATGCTCGGTTCCATCACGGCAATCCTCGGGGCTAAAAATATCAACATCACAAAGCTGAATGCCTCCTCCCTGCCGGATGGTCATTCCAAGTGTGTGTTCAGGGTTATGGTCAAAGACATACATGAGCTTGAAAGGCTCTCCACCGAGATCAGAAAACTCAAAGGGGTGGATAGGATTGATAGGGTATTGTCCGCTTTATAAAATGGGTTATGAAGATACCCGGAAGTATCGTACCGGTTGTTTCCTTACAGGGAAGCCCTGATTTGTTCCAGAATTTCCCTTTCGAGAATGTCCTTTGAAAGGCATTTCTGCCACTTCTGGGTGACATTCGTATCATATGCTTCGATATTGGCCGTCACCTTCACCTGTGTGCTCATATCATTAATGGGAGTGAGTCTTATGGTCAGGGAATAACCCACCTGGGTATAGAGGCCCAGAAGAAGATCAGGCCTTTCAGCTATATTTTCCAGGTCTTGGTGGGCATGCGGCCCTACGGAATAATTCACGAAGCGGGTAATTATCTCGCCTTTTTCCTTATGTATGTCCTTTATGGCCAAGGATCTCTTCTCCAGCACTTTCAGGGTTACATCCCAGACCTTGTCGAACCGGCCGAGAAAGAAATATGTATCATCGATCATGGGTGCAGGAGGGGGAGCAGTGGCGCATCCTGTGAGGATAACGAGCAGAAGTGCTATGAGGGGATATCTGTTGGTCATGACATAATTCCACAGAGCATATCATTTGTCATTTTCTGGAGTTCCCCATTAGCATGTATTCTCAAAAAGGTGAATATGGAATTAATCGGTGATGTTGATGACGGTTTCGGTCATCCGCTCAGGAGAGGACGCACCTCATAATTGAAAAGATAATAAGGTGGTAACTAGAGATGATGCTCGAATCAGGCAGCGTGTTTCCGGATCTTGTCGGATTTAATGCACTGGGTGCATACCTTAACGCTCTTGACCCCCTGGGCAGTCTCTATCCGCACCTTCTGGAGATTCGGGAGCCAGACTTTTTTCGTCTTGTTCTGCGCATGGGAAACATTATGCCCTGTCTGCGGGCCTTTTCCACAAATATCACACCTTCTTGACATGGATGCCAACTCTCTTTCTACTCTTTAAGTATAAAATATTAGTTCAGTGGTGCCGAAGCCGGGATTTGAACCCGGACGGGAGTTACCCACCACCCCCTCAAGATGGCGTGTCTGCCAATTCCACCACTTCGGCAGCATGACGGATGTCTTTAATAACAGCCAAACACACCCCTGTCAATATGGAAATTATAAGGCCGTTGGGCCTATGAATCTTGTATTTAAGCCCATTTGTATTAGCCCGGCAAGGTGAAAGGTTTTCAGGCGGAGAGCGCTGAGGTGCACATAACGATTTTCAATGAAGATGATGTTGGAATTGGATTCCAGATGAATATGGGACTGACCCCCTCATCCTGTCCTTCTCCCGCAAGGGGCGAGGGGACTAGGCTGTCTGCGTAGGGGAGAGGGGACAATGTCTCTCAAGACGGGAGAAAGGGTTTGCACCGAAGTGTATCAGATAGACGGTGCCCATTATTCACCGGACTATGCCTTCCAGGGACGGGGGAGGTTTGTACCCGATTCGGTGTCTCATACAAAGAGGGGTGTTTTTACTCATCTCATGATTATAATAAACAGAGGTATCTCAAAATGCCCTTGACAGGGAGAGTATTCATAACTAGTTATATTGATAATCATTATCAATAGGAGGAATGAATCGTGACGAACAGGCTTGAGGTATACAAATGTGAGGTGTGCGGTAATATTGTCGAAGTGCTCCATGACGGCAAGGGAGAGCTTGTCTGCTGCGGCCAGCCCATGAAGCTGTATAAGGAAAATACGGTGGATGCTGCAAAGGAAAAGCATGTCCCGGTTATCGAGAAGACGGTAGGCGGCTTCAAAGTGAAGGTGGGCAGCGTCACCCATCCCATGGAGGAGAAGCATTACATCGAATGGATTGAGCTCATTGCCGATGGTGTGGCCTATAGGAAGTTCCTGAAACCAGGCGATGCCCCGGAGGCGGAATTCTGCTTAAATGCCAAGCAGATTACTGCCAGGGAGTATTGCAACCTGCATGGTCTTTGGAAGGCCTAGGAGGAGAGGTGTATGATCAATAAAAAGATGGAGGCGGCACTGAACAAACAGATCAATGCGGAGCTCTATTCCGCATATCTTTATCTGTCCATGAATTCCTACTTCCAATCCGTAAATCTCCGGGGTTTCGCCAACTGGATGCGCGTCCAGGCCCTCGAGGAGATGACCCATGCCGACAAGTTCTACAAGTTCGTAGTGGACCGCGGCGGCAGGGTTATCCTTGATGCCATTGACAAGCCCCCCATAAAGTGGGCCTCGCCTTTAGCCGTGTTCGAGGAAGTCTATAAGCACGAGCAGAAGGTGACTTCGCTTATCCATTCACTGGTTGATCTGGCCATCAGGGAGAAGGAACATGCAACGAACACCATGCTCCAGTGGTTCGTCAATGAACAGGTGGAGGAAGAGGCGAACGCAGATACCCTCGTTCAACAGCTCAAGCTCATCGGGGATAACGGCTATGGTATCCTGATGCTCGACCGCGAGCTTGCTCAGAGGGTCTTCATTCCTCCGGTCCAGACCCAGGCGTGATGCTATAATCCAAGGGAAGCAACTTTTTTTCATAACAGTACGGCCTGGGATCATACGGGAAAATCGGTTTAACAAAAAAAGCTTGCCGCATGCTGTATCAGCAAGTAGGATACATTTTCCTTTAAGGCATGCAGTGCATGATGGTCTGAGCTGATGTAAGCATTATATATGAATACGAGCAAAAGGAGTGCAAAAGTGTCCGGTATTTTCAAGCCCATCAAAATCAGTGAACATGTTTACTGGGTTGGTGCCGTCGATTGGACGATTCGCGATTTCCATGGATACACGACCAAGCGGGGCAGCACCTACAATGCATTTCTGGTACTTGCCGATAAAATAACACTCATCGATACGGTGAAGGCCCCGTTCAAGGATGAGATGCTTGCCCGCATTGCCGGGCTCATTGACCCGAAAGAGATCGACTACATAATCTCCGACCATTCCGAGATGGACCATTCCGGCTGCCTCGATGAGATAATAAAAGAGGTGAATCCCGAGAAGGTCTTTGCCTCGCAGATGGGTGTCAAGACCCTTCATGAGCACTTTGTACTCGATGATGATATCATCCCGGTCAAAGACGGCCAGAAGATCAGCCTCGGTAATATGAATATTACCTTTATGGAGACCCGCATGCTCCACTGGCCCGACAGCATGTTCAGCTATCTGCATGAAGAAAAAGTTCTCTTCTCCCAGGACGCCTTCGGCATGCATCTGGCAACGGGTGAGCGCTTTGCAGATGAGATCAAAAAGGATACTATCGAATATGAAGCCGCTACGTATTACGGCAATATCCTGCTCCCCTATTCACCGCTCGTTTTAAAGCTGCTTGACAAGGTTGCCGCCTCAGGCCTTGACATCCGGATCGTGGCACCCGATCATGGTCCGGTCTGGAGGAAGGACCTTGCCTGGATACTCGGCCTGTACAAGACCTGGGCGGAGCAGAAACCCACCGATAAGGCCGTTGTCGTCTATCACACCATGTGGCACAGCACGGAGCACATGGCCAGGGCGATAGAGGAGGGGCTGGTTGCGGGAGGCTCACGGGTAAAGGTGATGTCCATGGGGTCATTCCACCGCAGTGACGTGGCCTATGAGGTCCTCGATGCCGGCGCCCTCATTGCAGGCTCTTCCACGCTCAATAACAATATGCTGCCCGCCATGGCCGATGTGCTTACTTATCTGAAGGGCTTAAGGCCGTTAAACCTTATTGGTGCGTCATTCGGCTCCTATGGATGGAGCGGTGAGTCGCCGAAACAGATTCATGACATACTGACAGAGATGAAGGTTGATCCGGTCAGCGAGCCGATCAAGGCCAAATATGTGCCGGATAAAGATACATTGCAGAAATGCTTTGAGCTCGGAAAGAACGTAGCCGAGAGGCTTAAAAAGGGCGTTTCGTAGCTGAAGAAAAATCCGTGGAGGTTATGATGCAGAAATACGTTTGTAGTGTTTGTGGTTATGTATATGATCCGGAGAAAGGTGATTCTGATGGTAACATCCCTCCCGGGACGCCTTTTGACAAGCTGCCGGATGACTGGACCTGTCCGGTATGCGGTGCACCGAAGAGTGAGTTCTCGCCTGAGTAATGGACCGATATCCATCCCGGATGAAAACATCATGCAGCCGGAATGAAGATATGAGACGCTTAGTAGTTCACACAGCCAGGTTTCTCGAAGAACTCTATACCACCTATAACAGACCCGAGTTCATTCATCCCGATCCGCTGGAGTTCCTCGAGGGCTACCCCGATATCGCAGACCGGGAGATAGTCGGCATCATCGCTTCTTCACTCGCATACGGCAGGGTTGCCCAGATTCTGAAAAGCATCTCATGCATCCTTGAGAAGATGGGGCCCTCTCCGAGGCAATTTCTTGAAGACGTTTCACGGGAGACCCTGAAAGCTCTATTCCCCGGTTTCAAACATCGATTCACGACCGGTGAAGAACTCGTGGATTTTCTCATGGCCATCCGGGATGTCATTCAAACGCATGGATCCCTTTATCAATGCTTTATGATGCGGTATGACCCTGATGACCCTGATGTCGTCACCTGTCTGGAGTCGTTTGTGCACCGGATCAAGGCCTGCCTGAGTACAAAAGAAAACAGCCTTCTCCCCTGTCCGGAAAAAGGGAGTGCCTGCAAGAGATTCCATCTTTTCCTCAGGTGGATGGTGCGCAATGATGCCGTCGACCCTGGCGGGTGGGATGGGATATCGGCCTCAAAACTCATCGTTCCCCTGGATGTGCACATGCACAGGATCTGCATGAAACTTGGTTTGACATCTCGCGCTCAGGCCGATCTCAAGACAGCCCTTGAGGTGACGGGACGGTTCCGCGCTATTGTCCCTGAAGACCCGGTGAGGTATGATTTCGCCCTTACCAGGACCGGTATCAGAAATGATATCAATCTGGCTGAGATTATGAAATATACGTATATGGACCGGCGAACAATGAATTCCATGGGAGGAGCATGCAATGGATGACAAGATAAAAGATGCCATACATCAGGCCTACGCTGGTGAATCAAAGGCCAGCCTCAGGCTTAAGGTCTTTGCGGAAAAGGCGGATCAGGAGGGTTACCCCCAGCTCGCCAAGCTGTTCCGCGTGATCTCTTTTTCTGAAGAGCTCCATGGCAAGAGGGCTTTGAGGATCCTGAAGGAGATCAAGAGCACCGAGGAAAACCTTGCCGAGAGCTTCGAGTCGGAAACAAGGGTTGCAGGCGTGGCATACGACAGATTCATTAAAGATGCCGAAGAGGTGGGGGACATCCCTGCATCGGTCTACTTCAGCCAGTCCAAGGACGTGGAAGAGATCCATGCCAAGCTCTATAAAGAGGCCATGGACCACGTGCTGGAGGAGAGGCAGACCACCTATTATGTGTGCGATGTCTGCGGGTATGTCTCCGATGGCGTTCTGCCGGAGGAATGTCCAGTCTGCGGGGCCAAGAAGGACCGGTTCGTTACGTTCGAATAGAATTCATACTGGAAAGATACCGGGTATCTGATGTCTGAAAGATACCCGGTATCGGTAAAGAAAGGTGGCTAAGAGCTTTATCAAGAGGGATGCCCCGGTATAAGGGCATCCCGTTTTGTTTATGCATGATCAGGCAGTGGGCATGGTGGTGAACACGCCCCTGGGATCCACCTCGGTCCTGAGGAGCTTCAGGATGTCGTCCGGGATCACCGGAGTCTGCGGGATCTCGCCCTCGGGCTTTAGCAGCTCGAAGCCCGTGAACTGCTGGGTGAAGTCAAAGGTCCACCCGGGGAGCAGCGACTTGACGCGCATGCGTTTTGTCACCGGCTCGAAATCAAACTCACCGCATTGGGAGATTACCGTTGAAGGACCGTTGCCGATCAGGCCGGCTTCCTTACGCGTATTCCCCCCGCGAAGATAACCGACCGAGGTCATGAAATCGACTTTTCCGACGAACTTGTCCGGAGTCTGGACACCAACAAGGATCAGGTTGTCGGAGAGCGATGCGAGGTCGTTGTTGCCGCCGGAGCCGGTCATGCGGACCTTTGGGTGGAGGAGGTCGGTCCCGATCTGATGGGTGTTCACATTGCCGTACATATCCACCTGGGCAAAGCCCAGAAAGGCAATGTCTACGTATCCGTTGTAGCATTGGGCAAAGGAATAGGACATCTCCATGACGGCCGGGGCCTTGCGCCAGGTGAACGGGCAGCCCACGGACCAGGGCATGTCGCCTTCTATGGGGTCCTGGCCGCCCGACTCATAGACCATGGTGATGTTCGGGGCATGGGTCCTCTTTGCCAGGATTGCCGCCACCATGGGGATTCCGGTGCCGATATAGACGATCTTATGGTCGTGGATCTGCTTTGCAATGATGTATGCAAGCATCTCCAGCGGATTGGCAGGTGCGTTCAAGTCTTTCATGGTAGCCTCCGGTCTTTAGTAATAAAGCCCGGAGTCGTGTGTCCGGGTGTATTCTTCGTATGAGAAGTCTATGTCCTCGTGGTCGCCTTCGGCCGCCTTGGTCTGAATCCTGGCCTCGGCGATCCACTTGGCCCCGCCCAGCTTGTCCACGAACTCGAACTGGTCCTTAACACCGTGGACCCATTCGTCGAAGAATACCTTGAGGTTCTCGTCGCTGGCACAACCGAATCTGATAAGTTTCTCCCACCACTGGCGGGACCAGTAGTAGTAGCCGGGCATATTCCCGGGGACGGCTCCAAAGGGCAACTCCACCACGGCATCCGCATAGAAGAACGGGATGACGGTCCCTTTCCTGCTGCGGATGTCGGACTCGGGCACGATCTCTTCGGCCGTGATGATGAGCTTGCGTGCCGCAGAGGCGATTGCCACATCATTGACCGTGGGGCCATAGATGTATGCATTGCCGAATTTGTCCGCCACCTGGCAGTGGATGATGGAGACATCGGGGTAGAGAGCCGGGATGAAGACCACCGGGTCAGGATCTTTTTTCAGAGGGTTCTGCACAACCTGGATGTACGGATTATATTTGACGATGTCCGATCCGAGCATCTGTTTGCTGAACACACCGGGAGTACCGAGTTGGGCCGCCTTGAGCCCAAGGGCCACGCCTCCATGGCTCCACTCCGAGAGGATCTTCACCCTGCCTGCCCTGAGCATGCGGTCGTAATTCCGGTCGATGCCCCGCATCTCAACACCCACGTAGGAGTTGTGCGAGTAATTGCAGTTGTTGTTGAAGATCAGGAAGCTGTGGTTCGTGTTGGGCGCACCGATGCACTGCAAGTTCTTCTTCCCCTGGCGCATGATCTCCCAATAGGCCTGGTGGGGTGTCCTGACATAGGCAAACCCTGAATCGGTCATGATATCGCCGTCTGCCACAAAGGTCGCGATGGCGTCCTTGATTGACATTCTCTTGTCGACCTTTGCATGGTCCTTTTTGCGATGGACTTCTCGAGCCGATTCGTAGTCAACAAGCCGGTCCAGGATGCTTGTATCATCGATCTTGAGATTTTTTAGAGCCTCTTGATTATACTGAAATGAACTCATGTGGTGTTACCCCCTTGGTTTCCCTGCAATCTTTATATTTAGCGAAAAGTATGCCAGTGAGCTTCATGATGGATAATTAATAGCAACGTATAAATAATAGTTTGATATTTCACTCTTAATAATAAAGGGGAGGTATCGGGGAGGCAAGGTATTCCCTTACAGCCAGGGGTTCTTTGACCATACTATGGTGTTGAGACCATATTGCAATAACTTAAAGGTTCATCACCGTAAAGCATACTTGGATCGTTGAAGAGCACACAGAGGGATATTTCACCACGAAGAGCACGAAGGACACGAAGAAAGAAAGTCTTTTGAAATCGCTGGCCGGTTCAATGGATCCAAGAGTGTTTGTATTGGTTTTTTAGATCTTTTTCGTGCTCTTCGTGTCCTTCGTGGTGAGAACAATGGGCTGGGAAAAGGATGTAAACCAAAAAAGTATGCTTCACAGAGAAGAACCAGCTAATCCCTTTCATTGCCTTTATCTGATGAGATATTCTGCTTGATGCTCAAAAGGTTCCCAAGGAATCCCCACTGGCGATACTCCGGAGTTTTTGTTGATGAAGCAAGGAATGAGAAGGACCATTTCGATGTCTGCCCTGTTTTACTCCAGGTAATTATCCTCCAGAGAATGCTTGTCTCAGAAGAATCTTCATTGGTGGTGCCTTCGGCGATGCTGAGAACCGGCCCCCAGGTTCGGGAAAAGCCTTCATCAAAGAAGAGCGGAAAGATGGCAGGGAAATGCCATTCGCTCCTGGCCCCATCCTGGGAAGAATAATAAAAAGGCCAGAGATACAATCTCCTCAATATCTGTCCATCCTGCGTCGTCTTTGTGGTCAAGCGGTTGGTGAGGAGGATAGTGATGTTCTTCTGGTCCATGCCGGTGTCTTCATAGTGCCATGATGCGCTGGACCATAAAGGCCATAGTATGGTCTTCCCGGAATATGCATTGCCTTCGGTCTTGGTCCAATACAAAGGGAACACCTTTGTTTCTTCATATGCGCCTGATGCCGTCCTGATAAGGGGCCAGGGAAAATCGGCGCTCACATGATGTGAGGTGTCGTCCCGGTTGTAGTTAAAGAATGGCCAGAGAATCGATATATTCTGATAATGAGGTCCCCGGTCATATCTGAAGAGCGGCAGGAATGCATCCATCCTCCTGTCGTCGGGGCCTATCTTATGATGGACAAAAGGCCAGAGGAAATACTGATAGGTTGTATCGGTCGACCTCTTCCATTCATAGAGGGGAAAGACCCTGTAGAGCCTCCCCTTGCTGTAAGAGAAAACAGGCCAGAGAAACGAGTAGGTCGCCGTGTCATCCATTTCGGTTTCAGCATAGAGAGGCAGGAGGATGAAGCGGGCCTTCGTGTACCCGAACCGGTGCTCCATGGTACCATAGAGGGGAAATATTCCCCAATAGGATCTATCTTTGTAACTCCCGTAGAAGACAGGAAAGAGGTCCGTGTGTTTTTGATCCTCCTGGTCGACAGAGGTATACAAGGGGGTGAATCGGGAGCTTCCGGGTGTGAATTGCCCGAGGGGATAGATGATGTCCGTTTCCGAGGTATCTTTATCCTTAAAGTAAAAAGGTCTTATAGCGCTTATATGGTCAGAGAACTCAAAGATCGGGCCAAATCCGTGGAATGTGTACTCATCACCGTGAGATTCATAAGAGATCAGAGGGTCGGCATCGATCTGCGCGGCGGATGCATGCAAAGAGGGCAGGATCGTTATGAATATGAAGAGGCTTATGGCGCAAAAACACCACTTGGGGGTCATTACACTACCATACCAGGCCTAATATTGTCCCCATAACCGAGATCGGCGTCTGCTCTTCAAGACCCTGGGCGGCACGGTTTGCGCTCTGGATTGTCTCCTTGAGGTTCGCATAGAGTTCCTCATCGGTCAGGAGATGTCCCAGGGTTCCTTTACCCGAAGCGAGTTCGTCGGTGATGACCTTGAGGTTCTTTGTCGTATCAGCGAGATTGTAATAAAGAGTACTGTCGCTCATGAGCAAGCCAAGGGTGCCGTCTCCGTTTATCCGGTCCATCACCAGTCGGGCGGATTCCATGAAATCCACCATGGAATTATAAAGCGTTTCATCCGTGACGAGCTTTCCCAGAGATCCCTGGCCGGAATTAATGGTACCGACCATCTCATCGATGTTTTTACTTGTGCTGGTGAGGTTCTGGGAAACTACGGTGAAATTGTTCGTTATCTCCTTCATGTTGGTGAGGATGTCAGAGATGTTGTCTTTGTTCTCGGCTACCAGAGATGAGGTGTTTGCACTCAGATCACGCAGGTTTACGACGATGTCCCTCATTGTCTCCTGGTCTCCGAAGGCTGTAGTGAGCGATGCACTCAATTGTGTGAGGTTGCTTGCAAGCTCGCCGACCTGTATGAGGAGCGTGTCCATCGAAGGCGGAACCTTTGTCCTGGCCAGGTTCCCCCCGGGATCAATATAATTCTTTGAGACGCCCGGTGATAATACGATGATCCTGTCGCCAAGCACACCCTTGGTCCCGATTGATGCGGTGCTGTCTATGGGGAGCTTGATGTCCTCGTTAAGGGCCGCTGTTACGACGGCAGTGTAATCTTTGTTCAGCGTGATCCCGGTCACCTTGCCGACGTTCACCCCTGCAAGCTCGATGTTGGAGGAGATACTGAGTCCTTCAACCGTGGGAAAGACCATGGTGATCGGATATGTCCCTTTCTTAGACAGGTTCATTTCCCCGATTTTTACGGAAAGGACTACAAAGATGATAAAGATAAAGACAACAAAAATTCCGACCTTTACTTCGTTGCTCATGGAAGGACCCTCTCCTTGAGCTCATCACTTTCTTTTCTGTCCTGCTTGATGAGTTTGTTGATCTTCTCCTTTAAGGAGTCGTTCACCGACCTGTTCAGGATAGATGACTTGAGGTAATAGTCCAGGGCCTTATCGGTCTGCCCGAGGCTCATGAGGATATCACCCATGTGCTCATTTACGGTTGCATCGTCTTTCAAGATCTTCAATACCTTCTCTAGGTAAACGAGCGCTTCTTTAGGCTTGCCCATCTTGAAGAGCACCCATGCCATGGAGTCAAGGATGAAAGGATCATCGGGCTTCATATCAAGGGCCTCTTTGATCATGGAGTATGCCTTGTCCAGGTTCATATCCCGATCCGCCCACACGTATCCCATAAAGTTCAGGGCAATGGGGTCTTGGGGATCCTTCTCCAACAGCTTTGAGGCGATTTGTAAGCCCTCATCCCTTCTCCCGATGGTATCCAGCTCTGTTGCAAGCTGATAGCCTATCTCATTGCAGGTACCGAGATCGGCGTAGTCTTTCCATGAAGTCTCCAAGAGCTTAACTGCCTGCTCGCTCTTGTCCATGCTCTTGAGGATGGAAGATTCAAGCATGGTGATATCGCAACCCAACCTTCCCGTAACGGGTATATCCTTGAGTGTCTTCAGCGCATCGTCATACCGTTCAAGACCCGCATAGGCCAGGGCAAGGTAGTACTTGTCGTCATCCGTCATCTCCTTAAGGTTATTGATGAGAGACAGGGCATCCTGAAACATGCCGTCCTGAAGTTCGAGGATGATGAGTTTCCGCAACATCAGAGTATCCGGATTCACCTCAATGACCGACTTCAGATGGGTTATGGCGTCCTTATACCGCTTTTGATCGATATAATGGTCAACCAGGGCCAGATGTGCCTCATTGGAGAAAGGGTTGATATCCAGGAGCTTATTGTATGTTTCTTCTGCTTGGTTTGACTCGCCCAGGAGATCTTCTATCCTGGCAAGATCGAGATATGCAGGTTCAAAATCGCTTCTAGAATCGATGGCCTTTTTTAAAGCATCCTTTGCGCACGCGAAATCCCGTTCACCCATGCATGCCTTGGATATGGTGTAATAGATTATGCTGTCATCATTCTTCCCGAGCAGGCTCTTGAGGATGTTCCGAGCCTGTTTGAAGTCACCGGTGATAACCTTGAGATTTGCAAGAAAGAGCTTGATCTGGATATTGTCCGGATATTTTTTGACGAGGACCTCGGTATCCTGGATAGCCAGTTTCCAGTTACCGTCCTTGGCATAGATCCTGGTCCTCAACTCGAGTGCATCCCCTATATATGTCCCATCGTCGATAACCTTCTGGAGGAAATCAAGGGCTGTTACATTGTCTTCAATGATGAAGTAGATTCTCGCCCTGGCAAGCCATGCAAAAGGGTCGTTAACGCGTGAATACAAGTCCATTGCAGCGGACCAGTCGCCTTTGTTCTCCTCATACCGGGCGAGCATGATAATAAGATTCTTATCCTGTATGGTTTCATACGGTGATTTCTTGACAACAGGTGCGTGGGCGCACCCGATGAGCAAACCAAGAAGCACAAGGGAAACGGCAAGTCTAATAGGGAACTGAGGATACAATTTCAAACATCTCCTTTATGGTTTTTCCAGGGTCATCCGTCCCAAAGACACTCGACCCTGCCACCACATTATCTACACCCATCTGTGCCAGCCTGGCTATATTATCCTTGTTGACGCCACCGTCCACCTGCAATTGAATGGCCCTTCCGGAAATCATCTTTTTTGTGTCGGCGATCTTCGGTATTACCGCATCGATGAAGGTCTGTCCGCCGAATCCCGGGTTTACGCTCATGATAAGTACCAAATCGATGTTGTCCAGGCAATATTTGATGGTGTCCAAAGGAGTGGACGGGTTTAATGAGACCCCTGATTCCAAGCCTTTTTCCCTGATCATGGCCAATGTCCGCTGGAGGTGCCGGGTGGCCTCCACATGCACGGTGATTCCGTCGGCGCCGGCGTTGATGAAATCATCAATATACCGCTCCGGCTCCATGATCATGAGGTGGCAGTCAAGGAATGCCTTTGTAGCCTTCCTTATACCCTTCACCACGACCGGTCCGATGGTGATATTCGGGACAAAAACACCGTCCATCACATCCACGTGTATCCATTGTGCGCCGGCATCCACAACGACACCGATATCCCGCCCCAGGTTTGAGAAGTCGGCGGATAAAATGGATGGTGCAATGATCATAGAGTCTCCTGTTTGGCCCCCACTATTGTCCGGTCTGTCTTCAACCCGTTTGAGAATGCGGCTGCATCAATGGCCTTCTTTCCCTCGAGGTGGAGGACTTTGGGGATGATATAACCGCCATTGCACGCAATCCTCACGCCGGATTTGTCCTTCAGGAGCGTTCCCACCTGAGTACCATGATCATCTATCTCGTAAGAATCCTTCATGATCTTGAGCATCTTTCCCTGGAGGTAGGTGTAGGCGCACGGCCATGGTACAAGCCCCCGGATCAGATTATGTATGGTCCTCGGGTCTTTGCCCCAGTCGATGGCCCCATCTTCCTTGGTGAGCATGGGTGCGTATGTTGCCCGCGCATGGTCCTGAGGCACAGGCTGCATCTTTCCATCTTCAATGAGGACAAGGGCCTCCAGGACCTTGACTGCTCCAAGGGCACTCAGCCTTTCCGACAGACCCACCGCATCGTCTTCCTCATTGATGGGAATCGACGACTGCATGTATACCGGGCCTGAATCCATTCCCTCATCGATCTTCATGATGCTGATGCCGGTGGTCGTGTATCCGGCCATGACGGCCCGGTTGATGGGTGAGGCGCCCCGGAGATCCGGCAGCAGCGAGGCATGGACATTGAGGAATCCGATCCGTGGCACATTGAGCATATCAGAAGGGATCATCTTCCCATAGGCCACCACGATCACTGCATCGAGCATGGAAGCTGCAAAAAGATCCCGGACCTCACTGTTGTCTTTCAGTGACTGGGGCTGATATACCTTTAGACCGGCTTTCTGGGCCAGCTCTTTGACGGGCGGGCTCTGGAGGTGCATCCCCCTGCCTTTGGGTTTGTCCGGCTGGGTGATGACGAACGCAATGTCATGTCGTTTCGATTCGACAAGGGTGGATAGGGTGGGCACGGCAAAATCCGGCGTGCCCATGAAGGCGAGTCTCATATCTTGCCCTTTTTCCTCTTCTTCAGATAGATGGCCCGCTTGAGAGTCGAGGCGTAATCCAAAATGACCTTGCCGTTGAGATGGTCGATCTCATGCTGGAATATGCGTGCCAGAAACCCTTCCGCCTCTATGCGGATCTCTTTGCCGTCGAGGTTGACCCCTTTGAGAAGGACCCTTTCAGCCCTCTTCACATCCACGGAGACCTCGGGCACGCTCAGGCACATCTCACTGTCTTCCACCGAGCCCTCACTCTCCACAATGACCGGGTTGATAATGACCAGGAGACTGCCCGAGTCCTTGTTTGCAGAGGGGTCCACGAGGATGAGCCGCTTGGAGCACCCCACCTGGGGGGCGGCAAGGCCCACGCCCGGGGCATTATACATGGCGTCTTTCATGTCATCCGCGAGTGTTATGATATCGAGGTCGATCTTGTCGACCTCCTGGGCCCTGGCCTTCAGCGCGGATTCGGGGTAGATGAGGATCTCTTTGCGCGGCATATGGATTTAACATAGTTCCATTGATCTATACTGTCAAGAAATTGCATTTCCTTGAGGTTTTTCAAGCTCGGGGAAGAGAAGAGGGTTTCTGTAGTTCACGTATTGTCTGCACGACCTGTTATATCTGCAGGCCTTGCACACCTCCAAGGCGACCTTGGGCCTTGACTTGCGTTTTGTGCAGATCAGGTAGACTCTCATGGCAGGCGGTACCCGAGCGATGCGAATGCATCATCCAACCGATCCTTCGGGAGCTCACGGCCGGTAAACAGCTCGAAGTTCCTGCTTGTCTGGTGATAGAGCATGGCATGGCCGCCGATGAGCGTAAGCCCATGATGCACGGCCGCCTCCGACAGGGCCGTGGGCCGCATGACGGTCTCCAGGATGCGCGTGCCGCGCGTGAATCCGGCCGGATCGAGCCCGAAGGGGATCTTGTCCGCCACCGGGGTTGCCTGTACCACAACCTCGATATCTTTTAAGGGTTCGCCATTGTATATGCCCACCGGACTGCCGGGGAACAGGCTTAGCAGCCGCAGCGCCCCTTCGCGCGAGCGGGTCAGGATGAGCACGCTCTTTGCGCCCTCGTGCAGCAGGGCATCCACAATGGCCCGGGCTGCACCCCCTGCGCCTATCATCAGGCATGCAGCCCCATGAACCAGGCCCAGGGCCTTCACTGCACCAAGGCCGTCGGTGTTGTGGCCGGACAATTGTCCGTCTTCATGCCTCACCACCGTATTCACGACACGTGTCCGGGTGGAAACCTCGCACCGGCTGTCCACAAGGGCGGCCACGGCCTCTTTGTGGGGGATGGTTACATTGAACCCTCCCAGGTTGCACCAGCCTGAGAACGACTTTATGGTCTCTGCAATGGCTTCGGGCAGAACGTCATGGCTGATATAGGTCATGTCGAGCCCCATGGAAGTGAAGATGTGGTTGTAGATGAGAGGGGCCATGACATGGGTTGATGGATGGGCGAGGATGGTAAAGACTTTTGTCCTGCCGGTGATCATACTGCCGCCCTCTTTTCCTTGACCTTTCCGGCAATGGTCGAAAGGATTTCTCCGGCGCTGCCCTGTATGATGAAATCCGACACCTCGCCGGTGAGCGGCGTGGGCTCCCGGTTGATCTCAATGACATGGCAGCCCGTCTTTGCGATAAGGCTGCCCATTCCTCTGAACATGGAGTGCATCCCTTTGGCTACGATGGGCAGAGACGCCGCAGGCTCGATCTGGGCCGAGGTCCCGATCACGAGCATCAGATCGCACTCCTGGGCGTGCCGGAATGACTCCTTCAGGGCATCTTGCGGGATGGCCTCGCCGAAGAATACGGCATCCGGCTTAAGCACGCCGGAACATTCGCAAAGAGGCGGAAGGAACGGGCTTGATGCGATAATCTCCAGGAGCTGCACGAATCCGTATTTGCGTCCGCACTTCAGACACCGGAAAACGAGCATATTCCCGTGGAACTCGATGACATGCTTGCTGCCTGCCTTCTGGTGCAGGTTGTCGATGTTCTGGGTGATGACTACCTTGACGATCCCCATCTCCTCCAGCGCGGAAAGCGCCAGGTGGCCCTGGTTGGGCCTGGCCTCCCACAAAGACATCTCGCCCGAGGAGTTCATCTCGATCAGGCACTTCCAGACCACATCGGGTTCTGCAAGAAAACGGGCGTAGAAGAAGAGGCTCGGGTCATAACGCTCCCAGATGCCGCCCGGAGACCTGAAGTCGGGAACGCCTGACTCGGTCGATATCCCCGCACCGGTGAGGACTACCGCATGCTTCGCTCTTAGAAGCAGATTCACGGCCTTCTCGATGAGGGGAAAATCCATGAATTGTGCATTACCAGAGCACGCCTATGGGGTCAAGGCGGATGGTGTCTGTCTGAGCATAAGCATGGAATGTTGTATTATCGTGCACCTTAATAAATTGATGAGCCAAGAGAAAACACCCTCAGTGTCATTCCCGCGTAAGCTTCGAATCCAGTGCACGAGGGTCTCCTCGCAGGATTACGCGATATGTCATTTCTATTGAGACAAATGCAAAACTCAAAAATAGTGTCACCCCCGCGAAAGCGGGGATCCAGAAGTTCTTGAAGAGACTGGATTCGAAGCTTCCGCGGGAATGACAATCTCGGACTTTTGCAATTTGCTTTTTTTAAAAGATTTCTCAGTTTTGTAGGGTGGGTTGAGCTTTAACATAACCCTCCAGATCACTGCTTCAGTCCATCGCAAACACCCCGCATCATGAGAGGCTCGCTGTTATCCATGAAAGAAACTTGTGGAGACATGAATCGGCTCCATACCTTGGTTAAAGGTCACCCTCTTTTGTAAAGAGGGGACAGGGGAGATTTGTCCTTATCATCATGAAGCTCGATGGATCATTGCCTAACAAAGAATGTTCAAACTATTTATTGTTAGGCAATTCCCCTCTTGACTTATTGCCTAACAATTATTAGAATATAGGCCAGTTGTTAGACAGGAGGAAGGCATGAGCGTCATGATGGGTATCCTGGAAGAAGAGCGGAAACGGCTGGAAGAGCTCCTGGATTTCTACAGGAAGAAGATCGAGGAAGCCCCCCGGGGATCAATTTCAGCAAAAGAGAGGGGAGGCAGAAGGTACCTCTATCTTGCCCGGCGTGAGGGCGAGAAGGTCATCTTCGATTATGTCGGCAGAGATGTCCCTGAGGTGCGTGATGCCCTTGATAACCGTATCCACCAGAGAAGGGAATACCAGGCCAAACTGCGCCAGGTGAGGGAAAATCTCAAGGAAGTAAAGAGGGCCCTGCGTGGGAAGAGAACATGATCTGTTCTTTGCGGTTTTGACCAGACTCGATGAGGAGGAGGTCCTTCAGGACATCATTCTCATCGGCGGATGGTGTCCGCTGGTGTACAGGGAATACTTCGGCAACCCGGCAGAGATCTCCATGCAGAGGACGACGGATCTAGACTTCATGGTCCCCAACCCGCCGCATATTCAAAAGGATGTTGATGTCTCCCGGATCCTGGAAAGGCTTGGGTTCGATAGGAATATTTCGATGCTGGACGGATACGTGAAATATGTCCATCCGGATCTTGAAGTGGAATTTCTCACGCCCGAAAGGGGCAAAGGCAGGGACAAGCCTTACGCTATCGAGAAGCTCCATGTAGACGCCCAGGGATTGAGGTATCTGGATCTTCTCCAGGGGCATGTGATGAGGGCTTCTTACAACGGCATATCCATCAATGTGCCGGAGCCGGCAGCCTATGTACTGCACAAGTTCATCATAAGCGGCAGGCGCACAAAATCATTCAAGAGGGAGAAGGACATCGAGACGGCGCGGCAGGTGGGCGAATATCTTTTAGGCCATGAGAGCCAGAGGCGCATGCTCCGGGACATCTATGCAGGCATGCCGGGAAGATGGAGGAAGGAACTGCTGAGGATCATCAGAAACGCATCGGATAAGATGTATGAATTTATGAGCTCCATTGAGGCCTTTAAGATTTGATTGTTGATCGTAAAATAGATTTGACCGCTGATGTGGAGATAGTGGATTACCACTGAAAAAGAAAAAGGAGACATCCCATGAAGATTATGAAGAGGGCACTGCCCCCTGTTCATCCCGGAGAGATACTCCTGGAGGATTTCCTCAAGCCCATGGGCATTACCCAGTACCGTCTGGCCAAATCCATAGGCGTTCCCCAGAGGCGCATAGGAGAGATTATTGCAGGTAAGCGTTCCATCACTGCAGACACTGTCCTGAGGCTTGCACGTTTCTTCAACACCGATGCCCAGAGCTGGATGAACCTTCAGACCCACTACGATCTCGAGGTAGCGCAGGAGAAACTCAAGGAAAGAATCGATAGCGAGGTGCAACCGCATCACGAAGCAGCGTAGTCTGGAATGCAAGAATTAAGTAGGGTGTCCCTGGAATTCCCCGGATCGTTGAAGAGCACACACAGGGAAATTTCACCACGAAGGACACGAAGAGCACGAAGATGATCTAAGAAATGCATAACAGACAATCGTGGGTTCTTTGAACCGTTCCACTATTTCAAAAGGTTTCCTTTCTTCGTGTCCTAAAGTGCTCTTCGTGGTGAAGGACTTCTATGTCTGCTCAAATCCCAAGCTCATTTTGGTTGCGGCTATGCTGCGCTAAGTCCTTCGTGGTGAGAACAAGTAGCCTGTTAAGCTTTTTAGAATATCACCCGAAAAATATCTGTACCACCATGATGAAAAATGCATACACGAGCCACCCCTTAAGCCCCATCAGGTATCTGCCACAAATCATCATCTGTATCCTCTTTGTCTGCATCTTCCAGGGCAGATCAGAGGCATTCAACACGATCATGACCTACCGCATCAACTCCATCGATGAGCGCTTCGGATTGAGCAGGCAGGAGGTTACGGATGCCGTTCATGAGGCGGTCGCCATGTGGGAGAAGGCCATCGGGCACAAGATCTTCCAGGAAGACCCGGCCGGCTCCATCGAGATAGACCTGGTGTATGACAACCGGCAGGCAGTAACGGACAATCTGAAAAACATCAGCAGAGGCATAGACGATGCAAAGGCATCGTATGATGAGCTCATGTCCCTGTACAATGATCTTAAAGCCGAGGTGGAGCGGAAGAATGCCGCCTATTCAGCGCAATATGATGCATACATGAGGCACCTGAATGCCTACAGGGCTGAGCTTGATGCAGCGAATAAGGATGACACCGTCTCCAGGGGAACCTTTCAAAGTCTTTCCGGGCAGAAGCAGTCCCTCGATGCCGAGTTGGAAGGCCTCCAGGCCCAACAAGCGGACCTGCAGAAGACGGTGGACGACCTGAACGGTATTGTTGCAGACATCGGTTCCATAGCATCAAACCACAATTCGCAGGTGATGAGCTACAAAAACACATGCAACGAACTGACCGGGAAGTTCGCTTCCGGTCTGTATGAGAGGACCATGTTCAGGGAAAGCATAACCATTTTTCAATTCAGTAATTGTTAAATTTACTTGTTATATTATTCCCTTTTGCTTTTATAGGATTATCTAGCAATTCTTCCCTCTCCCAATCGCTCATTGGAAGACACCCCTCAATCTCCTGATTGATTAGTCCTTTGATAGAATAATGCACGACATCATCAACTTTTTTGACATAGATACCTGGTTTATCGCCAGAGACATGCTTCCCTAAAAATACCTTTAACAAAAGTTCCCGTTTCTGAGTCCATGTCATTTTTGCAGGATTTTGATAAAGTGCCTTCCAAGCCTGTTGGTGAACTCTTTTGGCAAGTGCACTAAGCTCTTTTTTGGTTGGTGATTGTCCAATCTGAGTATCGAGATTATCCATCTCTAGTTTGAGGAATCTCTTGCGTTCACGATATTTTTCCATAGTGGGTCTTGCTTCTTCATCCGTAAATATTCCTTTGACGGTTTTTTCAATGAGGGTCTGTATTTCTTTTTCAATATTATCGAACTCCTTATTATACCTTGCCTTGGTGGCAGACAGTTCTTGCAATTTTTCATTATTGGGGACAGTTCTTAATATGGACTTCTCTAATGCTTCTCTATGTCCAAAAAGATATAGCATTTGGATTATCACAGCTTCTTCTATGTCCTCTGCCCTGATGTCCCATGCTTTATAATTTGGGCAAAAACGCTTGATGCTTTTGTTCTTTGGGTGTCTGTACCTATATTTATATTGGGCCTCAGTCTTTCCATAGTTCATCTGATCGGGAACGCCATTCAGGGTGAGTCCGCAATCAGCGCAAAATATGATGCTGGATAACAGATATGCATGTTTCCCACGTGGATCATGGTTGATGGTCTTGTTGTTTTCAAGTCTCTCATGGACTGCTTTAATGATTTTCTGATCCTCAATCAGGGGAGGGATTTTCATTGTCCCCATTTTAGTGGTCCATGTATCACCAAGGAATTTTTTGAAGATGATATACAATGTGCTTGGAGAAATTCCCATTTCCTCTGCAATTTTCTCACGGCCTATTTTCTCACGGCCTATCTTTGATAGAAACTTCTTGACTGCTATCTTAATCATTTCCTTCTTTTCTTCGTCGATACTCCATGTGCCTGTCTTCTTGTCATACTTTCGTCCATAGGGTTTCTGACCGACACATGGCACTCCTTTACTAAATAGATCATGACGACATTCCTTGCTCCTCTCTGCCATATAGCCAGCGGTGCCTTCTCCGACCTCTGTCGTCATTCCAATCATCATTCGATCATGAGACTTGTTTAAATTGAACTCCATCGTTCCTACAAAAAAGCGTATCTTGTTCATCCTAAAAATTCTGATACTCTGCTTATTCTTTTCATTGTCCCTGGTCCATCTTGTGAGATCAGGGACCATAAATGCATCGAAGAGACCTTTGCCAGAATCTACGAGAGCCCTGTCAAGCATCTCTCGTTCAGATCCTGGTGTACTATGCTCTTGCCCCTCATATCGCATGGTAATTATCCCACCAAGATATTTCACGGCAGACTCGACCTGCTTCTTTTGATTGTTCAGGGATTCCCCACGCTTTTCCTGAGGTTCGGTGCTAACACGGCACAGCACCCCAAAACGTAGAGGTGGTTTCAATCCATCCGTAGTCATGCCCTTGCCTCCCGTCGAACTATCCTATTTATCTGGCCCGAAAGCCATACACTGCCATTCTTGGTCGGGATGCCCTCGGCATTCAGTGTATTGGCAATATTCTTCAAAGTGCATGACTCCCGTCGCAATGTAAGTATCTTCTCTATGATAAAATGCTCTTTCTCGTTTGGGACCAGCTTCTTGATCTTGGTCGGCTCACCCTTGCGATTCATACCGGGAACCACCTTCACATCATAGCCGAATGGAATCATGCCACCCAACTTCTCAGATTTTGACCGTTTGTGGTCCAGTCCAAACCTAACTCGCTGAGCAATCAGCTCTCTTTCAAACTGATGCATAGACCCCATGATGTGATAGAAGAGTCTGCCCTGTGGGGTGCTCGTATCAATCTGCTCTACGAGACTCACCAAATGTGACCCCTTCTTTTCCAGGATCTTGGCAATTTCCATCAGGTCTGAAAGGCTTCTCGTCAGCCTACTCCATGAATACGTAGCCAGGATGTCACCTTTGCCCATCTTGTTGAGGATCTTCATAATATGACGCTTCTTAATGTCCCGTCCACCACTCACCCCGTCCTCTGTGGAAATACCCTTCACAATGTGCCCATGATTCATAGCCCATTTTCTCAGGGCTGCATCCTGGGCCTCAATGGAAAGGTCCTGGTGATTTGTCGATGTTCTAGTGACCATGTACACATCAGCCATATTTCCCCCTTATTATATCATGGTTTTTGTGATTCCGGTTTCTTCAGGCGAGTAAGTTTGATTTCCCCTTTGTGTTCTTCTTCAAAGGATGCCATAAGCTGCTTGCCTTGCTCAGTTTCAGCGAACTTTGCCAGGTAGAGATCGAACATCTCGTTGACAATTTCCCTTGTCTTTTTATCCTTGTAGGCTGCTATCGCCTTCATCTTACGGAGCTTTATATCTTCGATGTAAAGGGTAAAAGCCCTCAATTTTTCCGCCATAACTTGGCCCTCCTGCCTTATTTATTTTAAGAATATCATAAAATAAATATATAAATAAAACAAGATAATTACTCATAAAAACTATTTTTCCAGACTGAACAAGGTTTTGAAAAAAGTGTGCTACGATAGTCTGTACGATTGTTTATTCGTCGAATAAAAATTTATAGGAGAATCACAATGGATCTGGGAGATAAGGAAATTTGGGACGAGGACGAGTTGGATTTTTTGAGTATAGATTTAAAGAAAAGTTTTAAGTGTCAGGTCCGAGGAACATACGGTGATATTTTTACCTGGGATTACAATGCTGATCAAGGAATCCTGACATCAACTTATTCGAATGGTGATTGTTATAAATATAAGCTTAGAGAAGGCTTTCACCGTTGGGCCTGGATTCCATTGAAGGATTAGACACAGTTGCGGCGGGGCCTTAAAAGGACTCCCCAAATTCATCGAGGGGCATAAAAAAGGCCCCGGCATTGCACCGGGGCCAAGGGAGGTCTTTCGTAGGTGCGGGTTATATTTTTATATCTTCATCCTGAGATCGACGAATATTGAATGATCTCCGGCCTGGTATCGCTCAACACTGATGCCACAGTCTCTCATCTCAAGACCGGACTCCTCAACTGTATTCCTGACCTGAGCTAAGGCCACAGTAAGAATACTGAACACCCTGTTTTTGACTTGATCCGCTTTTGCCTGACGTTCAATCAGATCCATATCGCCCCCTAGCCTTTTATCTTTATGGTATAGGTGTCATCCTTCTCGGTTACAGAATGTCCTTCTTTCTTGAGGTGTTTGATGTGCCCCCGAAGTTTGCCGGTAGCCGTCTTCTCAGGACTGTTGAACTTGTCCATGATAGCCTTGACAATGACGTCCTTCTTCGTGCCTTTCAGGAGGAGTTCATTGATCAGGCTGGACTGGGTATTGACTCTGTTACCGAAAACATCTGTTTTGATTTCTTTGGGGGCTGCTGTTTGATCGTCCTTGATAGCCGCCTTTTTCTGGACTGGTTTGCGATTGATCTTTTCAATGGTATCGCCATTGCCTGACTTCTTAACTTGTCCCTTTTTTGCAACCATAATTCTCTCCTTTCATAGGCTTTTGATATAACAAGATATATTCATAATAATTTTTATTTATTTAAAAAACAAGACTATCTTTCACATTTCGTGAAAGATATAAATTGATTGTATTATTAAAGAAAGATATAGGAGATAAGGTTTTGCCCTGACCTGTTGAAACCCTATCCGAAAACCGTGTTTCATCTGAAAATATGATATAATGTAAGCATGATGAACGAGAGAGGTGAAAAATGGGTAAGTTAAAAAATGGTAAGGTTGCAGGCAGTATAGACATTGGCGAATTGTTAACCCAGTTATGTGTTTTGGATGACATGCTCAGTCATATTGAATGGTGTGACCTTCTAGATGTTACCCCTAATTGGACCGACAAACGCATAAAGAAAGCAAAAAAGGAGCTTATTGCACTTGCTGAAGATTGTAGAACGATAGTTGGTAAATACATAACCAAAGAAATGAAAAGAGCAGTCTGGGTATCCCTATATGGGGAGCCAGAAAAAGGAGAGTCAAGCAATGGAATATAAGTTTATAATGATTAGTGGAACGATGAGAGACGGGAAGGCCAAAGGTTTTAGCGTTCAGTTTGGAGTATATAGTTCAATGGAGGTGACTATAAAAGATAGGAAGCCAAGAGATAATCAAGGGGATGAGTTAAAATGGGATAATGAAATTGTAACTTACTTAAATCATCGCTATGCTTCATATGTTAATGGAGCGGTTTTAGTGGCTATAGAAGGATAAAGGTTAGCCCCGACCTCTGAAAACCCCTATCCTTTGAGGTCTGCAAGGGTTGTTATTTCGCCATTTGTAACCATATTTGAAAGGCTTATTTTCCCATCTTTGAATAAATCAAACCTTCCAGGGCCTAAAACATCCTTGACGAAGCCGGGGTCGGATTCTAATTGCGATTGCATCCACTCGTTGTATGTGCCGTCAAACCTCTCAACTCTTTCATCTGTAACGGCTGGACGATCATCAGTGTTAGCACCCTCACCACCTACTAGTGGAATGTAGCAACATCGGCAGCACCAATGTAAGGGTAAATCTTCTTTTTGATCTGTAGGGCCATATGTGGTTCCATCCAAATCCCCACACACCAAACACGTCCTCGAATCTAGCGTGGCGCAATATTGCCAGCCCGTGAGCACATCCCCGAAGCCCTGAGTAACGGTTTGTTCACGAGCATAGTTTGCAGCCGAAAGCATACTGGTTCGGGCAAGGCCAGTGAGGTCTCGATAACTTCCCTCAACGCCCTCCTGGCGTAATCGTTTGACCATTCCCCCCACACTCTCGCCCTGAATGAGGGATTGTCTTTGTGCCTTAATTATTCTGTCGGCTGTGGACTGTTTTAGCTTATTGAGCCAGTCTGTGAGGGTCGAGCCTTCGATAAGGCCGGTCTGGAACCATGCCTGGACAAGTTCAGGGTCCAAGTGGAAGAACTGGATGTCAAGGCCAGTGCTATTGTTCATTGTACTGATCGTGTGTACGGTTGTCGCTGCGATAACGTCTTCTGAGGCTGATTGGAGTTGATCTCCAATATTGCTGAAAACACTATCAAGGGTATCTTCAACCTCGTTCCTCTGATGCAGTAAGAAAGCCTGTTTACGTTGAAATGTCTCGGTGTTGTAGTCGCCTCGAATGTAACGATCTTGCAGATCAGCCAGTTTTCCAAGGATTTCAACCCTTGCAGCATCAAGCTCTCGGATCATATCCGAGGCAAGAGCATTGCTTCGTTGATCTACACGATGCTGGAATTTTAAGATGTCATTGTACATGACTTAAGTAATTCTTTGATTGCTATTTCTACAAACTTGCACATGGGCACACCTTGCCTGTCGGACTCAGTCTTAAGTTGCTGATGAAGATCCTTGTAAATCTCAATGAAGAACCCAACCCTATTTTCCATCAGTTTTATACTTTTCTTGGGCCTACCTCTTTTACGTTCCATGCTTCATCCTTTCTTGGAGGCTGGGGAGCAAGGCCGATCCTTGCTCCCCATTTAAGAATATGACACAGGTCTGAGTGGCAGACCGGTCGGGTAAAACACTCACTCCTGGGAGTGAGACACTATTATGCGTTTTTAATTCCACGTAGACGCGCTGCTGCCCTTGAGTTAAAGACAGCCATGCCACTGATCCACTCGATCAGCGTTCTGAACTTGATACCGCCAGCGTACAAGCCGAGATCGAGCACTTCTATAGGACTGACCTGCAATCCTGAAACGTACTGCCCTGCACCAAATTTAACTGCATAAATTGAGGTGGTAACAGTAGCACCATCACCAGGCGCAGGTTCATTGAAATCAAGGATTTCATTACCTTTTTCATCGATCCAAATTATCCCGATTGGTATGGATGCATATGAAGGTATCTGTTGACCGAAGGCATCAGAGACCGTCTCGATTGCTGCACCGGAAGCACGAATCAAGGCATTGACCTTTCTCCTCATGGTCCTGTTCATAAACAAACAATCAACACCCCATGGGCAGCAGTCGATCAGCTCGTCGAGCATGGCAAGGGTCAAGGTGTCACCACCTGCACTTGAGCCCATATCGAGGAGCTGCGGACCAGTCAGACGTTTTTCAAGACCATCGAATCCTCGTGGGTTGACTGTAGTGTCACCCTTAAAGAATTCTTTAGTCCAGAACAGGCTTAATGCCTTGGCCTTTAGTCCGTCATAAATTGCCCGAAGATCGTTTACATTTCCCTGTGTTTTAATTAGAGCACGGTCAACATCGCTAAACCCACCTGAGATCATGAGTGTCTCGATCTGGGGATTGAGTATGCCAGTGCTTTCATTATAGCTCTCGTTCACGCCTCGAAAACCGACACCTGGCAAAATTTCTTCCCTGTTGTATCTGTAAGTATCACTTGAAACTGACATAAAGGGTAGTCGTTGAAGCACCTCAGAAGTTCGCGGGTACTCTTCGATAATGCCTTTTTGAAGCGGATCAACGCAAAGTTTAGCTTGATCTAACAATGTTAAAGCCATTGATTTTCCTCCTGTTTCCACGTCAGAAACAAGGGCTCTTCAATGGCCTCTAACTATGTTGAGACAATGGATTTATTTTTTAGTTTTTGTAACCAAGTTTCCTTAAATCGTGTGTACTAAGACCTTCAAGATTTCTGGGGGCCGTATTCCCGGATCTCTTTGTGTCTAGCCCATCAGGAGATGTCTTCCCAAAGATTCCCTTTTTCTGCGCGTTCCTGATCCACATTATTTTAACTGCTGGTGATAGGTCAGGGACGAGGTCTTTAAACTCTTCCGGGATGTCCTCGATGAGTTCATCAACAATGGATTGCAGGGCTTCAAGAGCCTCTTTTTTCTGCTGGTTGACCTGATCGAATCGTTCCTTGGGAATCATCTTGCTGCCTTTTTCGGTGGCATTGTCCGTGCCCTGGGCCTGGGCTTTTTCCTTTGTTTCATCGCTTTTTCCGTCTGCGTTGACGATTGCTTCTTTTTCCATTAGGGTACCGTCCTTCCTGGATTTGGGGTTATGGGATATCCCTCATTGAGGGTTCTCATCTCGGATTCTACAGTCAGCAAATATGCGAGGGCATCTTGTCTACTCGTTATGTCAGGATTGCGAGCCATGACGATGTCCACAGGCGATATGACGCCCATGCCCATCAATGCAGTCCATGCGTTCGCTTGGACCAGAGGATCAACTTCTGGTTTAGGATCTTCAAATGATACTTTTAATTCTGCATTCTTGGAAAACTGTTTACCAGGATTGTGATGGTTCCATAGAACCTTGAACATATTGAATAAGTTATGCTCGTAATCCATGAAAAGCTCGACCTCGTCCTGCCGGGCTTCATCTAGCTCCTGGCTAGAAATTATCTTGCTAATTCCGGAAGATCGTTCCGGTTCGTCAATTAGAATATGCGCGGACAGGCCATACGAGACAGCTGTCTGACCTATGAGAAATTTTATTGCTTCGATGATCGCGCTGATTGGGGCGTTAGTTGAGGCAAAGCCCATGCTACATCCCTGTGGCAGTTGGGTTACTGCACCTGGTCCCAAATAAAAGTCGGTGCTTTGTGGTACACCGATTGTATAAGGCTGACCGTATCCTTGAAGGCGTAAAACATAGCATAAATCGGTCAACCTCTCGTTAACGGCATCCTGGGCTGTGATCAGATCGTCACCGCCATCGATCCAAAAATCTCGAACTGGAACACCATCCCAGATCGGGACGAATGGCAAAACGCCGTAAGGATTTGGCTGGCTTGCAATCACTTTATTTCTGTAGTCAAGCGTCTGGAACTCTTGGGCAGTCCAAAGGCTATATGTTAGGTCTTCGAGCTTTCCTGAGTCAGGATAGATCGTTATTTTGACCGATAGTAACTGCTCCGGAACATCACCATAAGTGACATCGGTTTTGTCACCCGTTATCAGGTCCAAGTCCATGTGACCATCACGCCATATTGGCCTGAGCAGAAGGGTTTTAAGGAGCTTGCAATATCGACTTGCCAGCTTGAGTTTTCTTCCAAGAGACGATGTGAGGGCAATTGCTTGGAAAAGTTCGGTGTCGGTTGTTGAGCCTTTGACGATCTGCCTCGTGACCGGATAAATGTAAACCCTGGCAATGTTGTTTATGACTTTTCGGGTCACATTGATAAACATCGGCGTGATCTTGCTTGCATCTGCGAAATGTCGGGTAAGCTGCATCCGCAGGAAATCTAACTGTAAGTCGTGGTAATACTCAATCCTGCGGAGGTGTTCCTGCTTCCGCATCAAGACGGGGTCAGTCGCACTGAATCCCCATGTTCGAAATGCTACATCGTCAACAACGCTGTTCCAAAACATTCACTAACCTCCTAAAAGCAAAAGAGCCCCAATGGTTTGGCCGTCGGCTGGCCTCCATGGGGCTCTATGCATGAAAAGGGGGCTTTTCGTGATATATGTTATTATAGTTTTTTTCTATAACAAGACGAAAACTTATTTTATTCTTTTGATGATCTCTCTGGCCTTTTTGTATCCTATCGTCTCTTCTTTCAGTAGGGCTTCCACAATGGCTGTAATAGCTTTACAGTTCTGTTCAATGAGATTTTTGCACTCGGGCTCAAGTTCTTTTAGTTTTTTGTCAATTACATCTGGTTCTGTAATCCCAAAATACTTTTCAGCCTTGTTCATGATTAACCGCAAGTCACTTTTTGTATACCCGGGACACACCTCATAGCCTTTGGACTTGAGATAAATTTTTTCGGCAATTGTCCCGGCCATATCAAGAAGAAATTCCCTTTCCAGTACCTTTTTCCTTTTCTCAAAGGATATTGGATTAACGCAGACGAAAGATTTAACATCTGGACGTTCAGACATGGTTCCATTGATAGTCACATAAGCAAATCTCACTTTTTTGAGGTAATGCATCACCACATGACCGGCCTCATGGTGGGCGTAAAAAGCCCGCTCAAGCTCGGGTGGAATCCTCGTCCATTTGCCATTTTGCTTGATCATTATTCTTCCCTCACGTTAACTGCCTGATCTCCCTTCGGGCCTTCCTCGATGTCGAATCTTACGGAATCGCCTTCAACCAGCATCTTGAACCCATCTCCTAAGATGTTTTTCCAATGCACAAAGACATCACTTCCACCGTCTACTGTGATAAACCCATACCCTTTTTCTCTGTTGAACCATTTTACTGTTCCTGTTGCCATTACTTGTTACCTTCCTTATTTTTTTATTACCCCGAGTGATGCCAATGAAGCGCCATGGGCTCCAAGCCTGTTTATCCGGTCACACTTCCCACATTTATGAAGCAGGAAAGATCCTGGTGGGAATAAACCTCTCCCAAAATATCTCCGGCAGGCTGCACATCTAAATTCTATCTGACCATCTCCTATTAATGGGAGCCATAAATCTTCTGTCTTCTCGTACATTACAGCACCTGATATTGTTTGATGGTGTCTTTGGTCTGGACGTATGCCTTGAAAAACTCAACCAAGTTAAGCTCGCTGTCCAACTGATTGAATGCCAGGAAGTCTTGGTGCATGTCCTGGACTGAATGGAATGCAGCACAGCCTTCAGAGCAGTGCATGACTTTTGAACCACCAAATAAGAAACATAGAGCCCGTTTGAGCGAGGATTGATTCTGACAATCGAGTAGATCAAGCTGATACATGCTAAGAATCTCATTCCTGAGAGAGAAGATCGCCCATGCAGTGGCGTACACGGCATCGTCATGGAACTGGCTTGATGAATGCCCAAAGCTGTATTGTCCATGTTTCTTTGCGGTATAAATGAATGAGCGCATTTCATCGGCAAGCTGGGTGCAGTTTGCCGGGATATGGAGCCTACCGTCCTTCACTATGCGGTAGAACTCAGGGAATATCGTGTTCTGTGCGACGTCTGTTGCATGGATTGACTCATGGGAAATTTGCATTTCTGCCAGATATGGGAGAAGGTCTACTGTCTCGAATGATTCTAAGACAACATTGGTGAGGGTGTATCTCTTGTGATTCTCTATGATCCTGGCCTTTATTGCCTTGCTGAGGTTCAAGGTAAAATCGTGCATGTCGAGGATGAAATATTCGGGCTCACCTGATGTCTGGGCGACCTTGGCAACGGTCGTCAGGACGCTGTGATCTCCTCCCATTATCGGAGACAACAGCTTTGCTCGGTCTAAACCAGCACCGACCTTGTAGGGTCTGCCATGGGCGAGGTCTTTGATGTCAAGAACGGGGATTTTATAGCTGTCCATAGCTGCCCTGATAAGGATTTCGGGGAAGAGAGCATTGGCTACTGATGAGCGTTTGCCGAGGATGTCGCGCTGGTAGTCTGCTTCCAAGGCTGTTCTTTGTATGCGCTTGGCTCTGGATCGGTCAATCCATGCAGGGGCTTTCTCTGTAAACTCTTCAAAATCCTTGTATTCCAGGTGTCTGCAAAATATTGAAGGGTCGGACATGGCTTCTTCTTCCAAGCCATGAACGGGACCGCCTATGGAATCTGCATTGCTGTCTATGAGGATCAGGGAATCTTCCGAGTCTAAGAGTGAGGCCTGGACTGCGTTGAATATCGAGATGTCAGGGGCTGCATGGAGGTCCGATACCCATAGCAGATTTATACGCTCTCCGAATGCGGATGCACTTGAAACGCCTTGCTTGATTATTTGGTTTCCCCAGGTTTCCTGGCGTATACAGTCATGAAGGATGTCCCTGTCGGGGTCTATCCGAATTCTTAAGCCTCCGGTATGCTGGATGATGGACTTGAGCTTCCTGAGCATTGTCCTATCGGTGTGCGTATCGTTATTACCTAGCAAAGAAATGGTGTAGTTCTTCCTGGAACAGAAAAAGAAGAGTGCTATGATTGCAAAGACTGTACTCTTGCCGTGTCTACGAGGCTGAATGGACAGGATCATGGAGTGCTTAAGCTTTCCATTTTCTTGTGTGAAGACGGCCTTGATGATTGTCTTCTGCTCAGGTGTGGGTCGGAAGACCTCATACCTACCTGATCGTGTAAGGATCATGGGCTTGACATCTTCCAACCAGGCATAGAAGGCTTCTTCCGTGTTCTCCTGCCAGCGCTCGGCTATCCTCGGAGGCCTTGGAGATCCTTTAGGGAACCCTCTCTGTTTGGTAGTGGGTATGTTGGTTTTATGTTCCTGATCGATGTCAGTTTCAGGGTCAATGGTAGGGTCGATGTCTGGTGCTTTATCCTCTTTGATTGGGAATCTGGTTCGTGTAAGTGTCATTCAATTACCTCATAACCCGTTGTATTTATTTATTACATTTCAAATGATTAGTTTATTCCTCGTTTTTTATGCCTTCTTGTGCCAAAGTCTAAAGTATAACTTAAGACTTTAGACTTGGTAAGCCCGGATTAATCCTCAAAAATCACCATATGGCTCCCGACTGCCTTCATACCCAGCACATGGGAGGTCTCCCGTAACCAATCGGTTCAGCAACAACCCATACACATACCCATCACGCCTCCAATATTTGAGTGATGTAAGTAGCTCCCGATCATCCACCCATCTTACAGTGGCGAGGGTACTTGGATTGATCTTCAATGAATCATGTGCTTCTTGGTAGATGGGAAATCCCCTGGCACTGGACCCGAATAGGTCACTTGCCAAATGGATACTGAGAAACACTCTGGCAACCTTTGAAACCTTCAATTTCATATGGAGCCTCCAAAACTTAGGCTCCCGACTAAAATTCCCCTAATGGGGAAAAACAAACTCTTTCAATCTGAATGGGATAGTCTTTCCATTCCTTCCATTGAAAAAGAGAAGAGGGAGATAGAGCAAACGAAGTTTGCTCAATGTTCTTCTGAACGAAGTGAAGAAGAACCTATTGGTACTATATAAGGGATACCTAAAAATAGGTATAATATGTGCCACAATTGATTTTTTCAATTTATCGTGTAACATATTGTTATTCAACATTAATCAACCAACCATCAAATATGATAAAGATCTATCCATGCCCCATGGCTAGATCTTTTTACAAACCATGGGTAGATCTTTTTACATTTCAAAATCACTACATCTTCTCCCTGAATTTGAAATTAATCAGTGCTTTTTGACACGCTGGGTTACTCTTCAAAAAAGGATATGCACGGCCATAAGGAGCGTGTGATGTCACTATGTAATAGCCGATTGCATAGTTCACTGGACCATTGCGACCTATCCGACGGAAACTTCGTAAGAAGCCACACTTCACGAGTGCATTGAGACAATAGCTGATCTTTCTTTGATCCAGGTCTCGGGCTTCTAAATAATCATAATCAAGTGGAGCACACATCACAAAGGGCCATCTCCGTTCCTTTCCCTCATCATCGTATTTATGCGTATTGTACAAACCAGCGTTTATACGTTCAGCAATAAATTTACTCTCGAACAGATCCAGCCTTTTCTCCCATAAGTGTTGTAGGATTGTAATCATGTGATGGAAACTCCGATCCTTGGGATTATTGAGTCTGCGCCAGATACTTTTGTCCTTCTCCATCCACCCGAAATTGAGGGGCCATTTGCTATTGTCATGCTGCCATCTGGTCTTACCTTTGATAGTCTTGGGCTTGAATTTAGGGTCATTATGATAGATTCGTCGTGAAACCCGTTCCATTATGCCTCCTCGGTGCATGTTCTCCATGGAATGATAAAAAGTGGGAAGAACGGTCCAAGGAGTTTACCGTTCTTGTCGGGAGCGACCCTATCCCACCTGTTCTATAGAATCCGCAAGAATGCGGTTCCTTTCTACAATGAGTGCTTTCCTTCCTGAGATGTCCCAGGTGATGTTTATTTGACAAACATAGGGGTTTATACAGGCCTGGGATGTTCATTGTGTTTTTAATGATTTGTGATTGTCGGATCTTTCGACTGATAACGTATAAAAACAGCCTGTTTTATTGATTCGACGATTGGTAAGACGAGATCAATGTTAAAATCTCTATTCCGCAGATCCATCGAAAGTTCACCAAATTTGTCAGCGACGAATTCCTTGAATTCATCATCACTGAACGACATTGCCCATTCCTCGAAACTCTCACACTCGCTGATGTTTTTCATATTACTTCGTCCTCGTGAGTTTGACTGTTATAGGTTTACTGAGATCGGTAGTGGGGTCGGCAAGCTTCTTGTGATAGGCTTCTCGAAAGAGTTTTTCCTCGAAATCATCCACGAATTCCTCAATCATCACGTTCGCTAGATCGTTAATAGCCATATTTTTTATAGCTGCGCACGATTTGAAACGCTGCCAGGAATTCACATTTATGTGAGATAGATGTATGGCTTTGGTATTCATTGATGTTCCTCCAAAATATTTTTTATCTTCATTATAAAATAAATTTCATTACACCAAAGCTTAAAATATATTTTACATCAATTTGTCAAAGTGGGTTCCAAGTTTATGATACTATTACGATATTGATGATCTATGGGATGCAGAGATTTTGCCAGTGACTATAAAAGGGAGTATATAAGAAGATTTAACATTTAAGCGGCCACAACATGCTTGTGCGTACGCTGGCCCATGAGTTCGGCCATGCCCAGGGTCTCGAGCACAGCAAAAACCCGGGTTCCATCATGTATTACAGGATTAATTCCGATTGCAAAGGGCTTGCCCCTGAAGACATCGCTGCCATGCAGGCGCGGTGCGGCAATAACTAAAAACCAGCTGATTCAAGGTAAACCACACAACCAGGCGCGATTACCCGGGCGCAGGCATGGAACCCTTCCGGCCCTTTGACAAGACCTCCTCCATGATGAGCTGCTGTGAAATTCCCACCGGCGTGCTTGAGGACAGCGATGATACGATAAATCCGTCTCATTTTTTCTTGGTCTGACTGGTTTTTCCCTGATCCGAAGTTATTAATACATATCTGGTGAAATTTAGATAAAGCTATAATCAAGCATACTACCGGGAAAGGATTAGATCATGGCAAGAAAAATCACCTCACTTGCTGATGACCTGATTGAGGCATTATGGTGGGTCAGCGTTATTCTTGCAGTCCTCAGCTATGGATTATTGAAGTATGCATTCCCGGCAATGTGGGGTAATTACCATGCAGCACCAAGTCCCAACGGCATTCCTCATGATATCTTTTTGAGAAGCCTGGCGCAATCAGGCCCGACATTTGCCAACTCGGCCTTGTTCTTTTTTCTCGTAACGGCAGGCCTCTTTTTCTTGAATTCAGTTTTCATCCGCAAAAAGAGGATCGTTCTTTTCAAGAGCCGGAAGAATTGGGAAACACTCCGGGCACTGAGCTGGCGGGATTTCGAGCGGATCGTGGGCGATGCATACAGAAGAAGAGGCTACACCGTCATTGAGACCGGAGGCGGCGGGGCATACAAGGGAGTGGACCTTGTCCTGAAAAAGAACGGCGAGACCATCTTTGTCCAGTGCAAGCACTGGAAGATGGAGAGCGTGGACGTCGTCATTGTCCACGAACTGCTCGGAGTCGTTTACGACGAGAAGGCCTCGGGAGGAATCGTTATTACCTCAGGCATCTTTACCCAGGAGGCGATCGATTTTTCCAAAGGCAACCCCATCAAGCTCGTCAACGGCAAACAGCTCTTTGCAATGATCGGCCGGAGCAAGGCCGATCTCGTCCCATTACCAAAAAACAAACCAGCAGCCTTTCAGACACCTGTCCGCGATAACCCTGCACCACTGCCGTGCCCCTGGAGCGGCAGCGCGACGATACTGCACACTGCAAAGAAAGGCTCGACACCCGTCAACAAACTTTACGGCTGCTCCACCTATCCCGAGCGCAAGGAGACCGGGCCGTTTGAAACATGATTTGGTGATGGCTTCAAGAAGTATATTGATTGTTGGGACCTGACCCCCATCTCTTTTTCAGCAGCCAGTCATCCTTCTCCAGAGGCTCGGCAAAGGGGCCATAGATGAGGTACTTACCATCGGGGTTATCATACTCGATCATAACCTTGACGGCGAATGGGTCGGTTTCATCGAGCCGCAGGATTTGAATACCCTCCAAGTTCAGGTTCGCACTGTGTCGCTGAATTCAGAACCTTCGTCATACTAGAACACAATCCGGGGAGAAGAGAAAAGATTTTTAAGTCTGGCCGCAATCTCTACATCCTTCACGGTCTTGTCCCTTCCGAGAGGATGTCGATGTACTGCTTGTACACATACCGTTTATCCCGCTTCTTGCCCGTGATCTCCTTGAGGATGCCGTTTTTCTCGAACTGAGTCACGAGGAGCGATGCCGTCTGATAGGAGATGGAAAATGCCTCGGCCACATTCATCACGGACATGTATGGGGTATAGAAGAGCTTCTCCAGGAGCCCCACAGCCAGCGGTGACGACATCTTCTCCTGCCAGAGCAGGTTCCGGTGGTTTGTCTGTAGTTCAAGGATCTTCTTCGCAGTCTCTATGGCCAAATCCGACACCTCGGTGACTCCCCTGAGGAAGAAATCCAGCCACTGCTCATAATTGCCAGAGTTCCTCACCATGGTGAGGCGGTCATAGTATTCCTGCCTGTTCTTCTTGAAGAAGTAACTCAGATAGAGCAACGGCTTGTGCAGGATGTCTTTCCAGTAAAGGTAGAAGGTTATGAGCAGGCGGCCAATCCTGCCGTTACCGTCGAGGAACGGGTGGATGGTCTCAAACTGATAGTGGATGAGGGCGCAGTTGATGAGGGCTGGGAAGTCGCTGTCGAGGTGGAGATATTTCTCCAGTTCACCCATGGCCTTGGTTGCCTCATGAGGAGGTGGAGGGACAAAGCTTGCATCAGCCAGGGTAGATCCCGGAGAGCCGATCCAATTCTGGGTTCTCTTGAATTTCCCTGGGGTCTTCCTTGCGCCACGCACCCCCTTGAGCAGCACCTCATGGATCTCCCTGATGAGGCGGTTGCTCATGGGCAGGCTGTCCAAGCGCTCCATGCCATAATTGAGGGCCTTGATGTAGTTCACCACCTCATCCACATCATTGACCTTCTCGGGTGACTGTCCACTCTCGTACTGGAATAGGTCCTCAAGGGAGGCCTGTGTGCCTTCGATCTGCGAGCTGAGCACTGCCTCTTTCCTCACAAACATGGCAATGAAGAGATCCACATTGGGCAATATGTCACCAAGGCTGTCCAGCCGAGCTAAGGCTCTGTCCGCCTGGGAAAGCAGCTTTGGCATATTCCCGCTGAACTGGATGGGTGGGTCCGGGGGCAGAGGCTTGGGTATGAATGCCTTGTATCCTGACGATTGCTGGATATACACTCCACTCCTGTTCATCTTCATTCCAGCCCCCTTATTCAAGGATTGTTGAACAGTATAGTACCATGCACATGGTTATTCAAGAATAATTGAATAAGAGCACTTCTGAGCAATCTTGTTCAACAATGCTTAAATAACATGTGCACTGCTATAGTGACCCCCTGATGGGCTAGAAACAAACCCGCAGCCTTTCAAACACCTGTCCGTGATAACCCAGCACCACTGCCGTGCCCCTGGAGCGGCAGCGCGACGATACTGTCCACTGCAAAGAAAGGCCCGACACCCGTCAACAAACTTTACGGCTGCTCCACCTATCCCGAGCGCAAAGAGACCGGGCCATATGAAACATGATTTGGTGATGGCTTCAAGAAGAATGTTGATTGTTGGGACCTGACCCCCATCTCTTCTTCAGAACCTTTTAATGGGTGGCACATGCTTTCTGTTCACTCCTAAATGAGCACTTGATTCACTGCAATAAATTCTTTAAAGGCTTGTCGTATGACATCATGCAGACATCTCCACCTGGTCCTCCTGCCACAGCAGAAAAGCAGACTGCGCTGCCTGCACTGCCATCTGACCATTACCGCCGATGAGCTGTCAGAAGGGTATTGCCCGGAATGTTTTGAGGTGCACGGCAAGAAGCAATATGACTTCGAGGAAGTCCCGGCAATCGATCAGGAAAAGACCCGCTATCAATGTGAGCAATGTGGCGTTATTATTGAAGCCGAATAAATGACAGGCAAAAGGTTTTGTTCCATTTCTCAATCAAGCTACAATATTGTCAGGTCTTGGTATTGAGAAAATGGATGACCCCCAGTTTCTGCCCCTGTCATATCGATTGTTCCAGCACTTGCCCATGCTCCTTCAACCAGGCCTTGGCCTTATCCATAGTCGGGGCTTGTGCGCGGACGATATTCCAGAACCGGGGCGTGTGGTTCGGCTCTATAAGGTGAGCGAGTTCGTGGATGATGACATAGTCGATGACAAACATGGGTGCCTTGATCAAGCGCCAGTTAAGATTTACATTGTCATTCAGGGTGCATGAACCCCAGCGGTAACGGTTATTAACGATCTTTACCCTGGCGACATCAACGCCGAGTTCCCTGGCGTGAACCTTCACCCGTGGGATGATCTTTTCTTTGGCCCTGTTGATATACCATTCCCGCAAGAACTCATGATGTCTTTCTCCCTGTGCTGCAGGAATGAAGAATCGCTGGACGAACTTAACCCTATCCAACCCTTTTTTTACAAGCTCGATGCGGTATTGTCTCCCCAGATAGAGCGTCGATTCACCGCTGACCAGTTCCTTGCCGGGAGGATGGGGCAGAACCCGGTATTTCTGAGAATGGCCGGTCTTTTCGTAGATCCATTGATGTTTTGACTCCACCACCTGCTGGATCTTCTCGTCAGATATACCAACCGGTGCATGTACCACCACGCTGCGGTCGCGTTCCACCGTGATGGTCAGCTTGCGCCTCTTGGCTGATCTTTGAATAGTGTAGGTCAGGTCCATCATGATCACTCGGCGTAGAGGATGATGTCGTTGTTCTTCTCGGCGATTTCCATGATGCGGGAGATGATGTGGGCACGGTTCTTCACCAGGCCAGGGAGTTTCTTGAATTCTTCAGCCAGCAGTATCTTCTGAAGATCTGCTTTCAGTTTATTCCGAGCAGGGATGCTTTCCCAGAATCCGGTGAGCTTCAGTTCCCGCTCAACAACCAAAAAGGCCTTCTGCGTCAGGTCGACCAAGTGGCTTATCTTGTCTTCCTCGCTCATGCCATAGGGTACATGGGGTTCTGCGGCTTTCAGCGATTCGTCCGGCAGATCAACCGTGCCCTCCCCGAAGATTTCCCGCTTGAACATGCGGAAAAAAGGCATCTGTTTCTTGCGGTGCAGCCCATAGGTCGGCTCCTTGCTGGCATTGATGATGCGCGTTCGCAGTTTCTCAAGCTCTTCATAGATCTTCTGCCAGTTGTTGCGGAACTCTTCAAGGATCGCTGCAAGGGCCTCGGCAAAAGAGGCCTGCAGGTCCGGGTCGTCGTCCAGCTCCACATCGAGGTGGTGGCGGATGGCGTGCTCCACCTCTGCTGCCTTGGTCTTGGTTCGGCTGCGCTTATCGACCTGTTTCTGAAAGTCCGCATCCAGGATAGAGATGGGCTCAACCTTAACCTCAATCCCTTTTGACGTGAGATAGGCATCGGTGATGCCGCGCAGCTTCGGAGGTATGCCTTTCATGCTCAAACGTTCGTCATACAAGTGCTTGGCTGCCATCACATTGATCTCGTTCAAGGCCTGGTAGTCGGCCATGAAAGTAAGCGCTTCCTTCGCAGGAAAGACCAGGTTCAGGCACTTCGTGAAGTGCTTGAACGCCAGAATGTAGTCAAAGCGCAGGTCTTCGTCATAGAACAGGTCGAAGAAGGCATCGTGATCAGTCAGGTCCGTAAGGCCGTTCTTCTTGAGCAGTTCCATAATGGCCGTATGGCTGGCACCCAGTTCCCGCAGTTCTTCCTCGGGGAAGCTCAGGCAATCGATCACTTCCTTTTGCTCACGCTCATCATAGCTGTCAATGGCTTCTTTCAGGTGGTGGCCGACCCCCACATAATCGACCACGAATCCCTTGTCCTTGGACTCGCCGCCCACGCGGTTCACGCGGGCAATGGCCTGGAGGAGGTTATGGGCCACAATAACCTTGTCGAGATACATGACCTGTTCCACCGGGGCATCGAAGCCGGTAATGAGCATGTTGTTTACGATCAAGATCCCCATGTTGCCTTTGATACCTTCATCTTCGCTGTCAAAGGACAATTTAAAGCTCTTGATACTTGCCTCGTGCCTGGAGCTGTCCGAATACATTTTCAGGTGCGGCAGGTCATTGTGACTGCCTGAGATGATGACATCCGTGGTCAGCATCTTCAATCGAACAAGGTCGAGCTTCCTAGGGTTTGCCTTCTCCAGTTCGGTAAGGGCAGCAGCCAGTGCATCGTCGATGTGCTTCTTGTAGCGCACCGCAGCCTCTCGGGACGTAGCTACCACCTGTGCCTTGTAGCCATTGGGAAATACATGGTCCAGGTAGTGAGTCACCATGTCTTTGGCCTTAGCCTCGATGGTCGGTTCGGCCTCCAGGTATGCTTCACGAGAGCCATAACCAAGAATCTGGAGTCGCTGCTGAAGGTTGTAATCGCTGAACACATCCGCAAAGGCCGTGTCCATGCCTTTTGGGTCGGCCACCTCGGCTTTATGGGTGCGGCCTTCGTACACGATCTCCAGGGTCACGCCGTCATCGATGGACTGGCGCATGGTGTATTTGTCGATATAGTCGCCGAAGACCCGCTCGGTCTTGTCGATGGGTGTGCCGGTGTAGCCGATGCGGGCGGCATTGGGGATGCCCTTGTCCAGGTTGGCTCCGAGCATGGCGTACTAGGATCGGTGCGCCTCGTCGGTCATCACCAGGATATGCGGGCTGGCATTCAGCTCCGGGAAGGTCTCGGTCAGATCGGCTTCCCGGAACTTGTGGATCATGGCCATGGCCAGATCCGATGAGTCCGACCTCAGCAGCTCTTTCAACGTTCTGATGCTATCAGCCACCTTGACCGTAAATCCGATGCTATGGCTGGTCTCGGAAAGCTGGCCTTCCAGCTGGGTGCGGTCGGTCACAAAGACCACCTTCCAGTTGGAGAGCCGGGCGTGTCGATACATCTCGCGCACCATGAACATCATGGTCAGCGATTTGCCCGATCCCTGGGTATGCCAGATGATGCCGCTGCGCTCGCGGGGGTTCTTGCCTTCAAGCAATCGCTTCACTGCCAGCTTGACCGCGCGGAACTGCTGGTAGCGGCCAACAATCTTGATGGTCTCTCCCTTGTCATTGGTGGAGAACAGCGTGAAGGTGCGGATGAGATCCAGCAGGTTGTCGCGGTCGAGCATCCCTGCCACCAGGCGCTGCTGGTCGTTGGGGCCGCTGCCGTGGTGATCCAGTTTGTCCACGGTGCGTGGGTACGGATCGGCCCAACGGTAGAAATATTTCTCGGTGTATGTCGTGATGGTGCCGAACTTGGCCTCATTGCGACAGGTGGCGATCATAATCTGGTTGTAATAGAACAGCGGCGCGCTGCCTTCGCCCTTGGCGCCTCGCTGCTCGCTGTACCGGAGCATCTGGTCGATGGCCTCTGGGATGGCGTCCTTGACCTTGGGCGACTTGCACTCGATCACCACCACGGGCAGGCCATTGAGGAACAGCACAATGTCCGGGATGATGTGGTATTCTGTGCCCAGGATGCGCACCTTGAGCTGGCACACGGCAATGAAGCGGTTGTTGTCCCGGTGGGCGAAGTCAATAAAACGAACGGTCGGGCTCTTATCGCCGGTTGTGCGGTTCTCGCTCACGCTGGTGTTCTCCTGCAGCAGGGTAAAGGCGTGGCGGTTGTTGGCAATCAAGCCGGTGCCCGGGAAGCTCGCAGTGAGCTGTTTGACCACCTCTTCGACCTGGTCGTCTTCCAGCCAGGGGTTGATGACCTTGAGCTGGGAGCGAAGCACCGGAAGCATGACCACCTCGGTGAAGGTCTCTCGGAAGGTGTGTGCAGGAAGTTGCTTGTTGTCGAGCTCGATGATCTCCCACCCAAGGCCGGCCAGCTGATCGAGCAGGGGTTTCTCCACATGGTTGCGTTCGTCGAGTTTGATGTGGGGAGGTGTCTTGTCGTGGGTCATCGGGCATCCTTGGCAATAATAAGCTGTTCACCACGCGCAGTCAGACGGTATTTCTGGTTGCGGCTGCGGGGTGTATCGGGGTGGATCATTTCGATCAATCCTCCAGCGAGAGCCGGGTGGAGGTAGTTCTTGCGGAACGTGGGCTTGTGCGAAAGCCTCAGCTCGGCCATGATATCAGAGGCGCTTCGCTGTGACTTCCGAAGGACCCGGAGCAGGCGGATTACTTGGTCGCTTTGATAGTCGCTTTCTTGGTCGCTCCCGAGGGTTGCTTCTTTTATTGCCTGCAGGATGGCATTCAGCATGAACTCTATGAATGCAGTGGCATCAGCCGCACGGTCGGCCTGGCCGAGGGCTGCATAGTAGTCGCGCTGCCGGTCGCGGATGATACTTTCAACAGGGAGCATGGCAAAGACCGGCCGCCATTTGCTGAGGATCAGCGTCTGCCAGAGTCGCCCAAGCCTGCCGTTGCCGTCCTGGAAGGGATGGATGAACTCGAATTCGTAATGAAAGACGCAACTGGCCACAAGGGGATGCTCGTCGGTTTTCTTGAGCCAGGAAAGTAGATCGCTTATCAGCGCGGGTACCCGGTCGGCAGGCGGCGCAACATGCACGACTTTTTTACCACGGTGGATGCCGACCCCTCCTGACCGGAACCGCCCGATTTCATCGACCAGCCCGGCCATGAGCAGGCCGTGGGCTGCAAGGAGGTCTTTGCGGGAATGGGCAGACCAGTTCGGGAGTTCTTCGTAGGCGGCAAAGGCGTTACGCACCTCCTGGATTTCACGGGGCAGCCCCAACACCCGTTTGCCATCGAGTATTGCAGTGACCTGTTCCAGGTTGAGCGTGTTGCCTTCAATCTCAAGGGAGGCCTGGATGGTCTTGATGCGGTTGCCGCGCCGTAGGAGGGGGACGGTGGCGCTGTCGGGATGAATCCGGAGTTTGCCCAAGGCCTCGCCGATCTGCTCGATGAGGTATAGGATTGTTGGGGTGATACGGTAAGGAGGGGTGTAACGTTTGCTCATAGAGATGCAACCTCCATATCGTTGAGCAGGGCAGTGACGCGCTTTTTGCCGGTGAGCAGGTCTTGCATGAGAGCTATTTTAAGGGAGCGGAGTTTGGCGAGTTTTTTTGCATCTAATTTGATTCGCTCATCCTGCAATGCAAGGAATTGTCCTATGCTTTTTTGCTCCTTGATAGGAGGGATCTTTATTAAAAAGTTGTTGATAATTTCCAATGTAACCCGGGTAATCGCAAGGCCGGACATTGCATCTTTAATAAGCTGTTGTCCGTTTTCGCTCAAAATTGTTTGGAGCAAAAACATTGATGTTAGTTTGTTCTCCAATGGTCGGATGAGGGCAACGCTAGACAAGAGGCTAAACTCTTCTTTCAGAAAATTAATGGCAGAATTACCTGTGTTTGCACCATCTTTCGTGAGTAGTACGTCTCCATGACATACATCGCATCTCTTGTATATTTCATCGTGCTGTCTTTTATCTATATATTCAACATCAGACAGATCCAAAAATCCGAATTTGATATTCTTCGATGTTACATACTTAAACTCTGCGGACGAGTCGGTTCGTGGTGAGAAGTGCGTACCATCTTGAATTTTACTACAAACATGACTCCATTTTTCTACCTCCCATTCGACCGGAATCCTGCCCAGCGGGGAGTCTTTGAATCGGTGAGTTTGTTCGGAGCGGAGGTTGCCGTGTTTGTCGATGCCGCGAGTGAGGAGGTCATGCATCAGGCCGGTCTTGATGCGCTGCTGCTTGGCAATCAACACCTCGGTCTGTTCAATCGCACGGTCCACGGTCGAGAGTATCTCGGCGATTTTAGTTTGTTCATGCTTGGGAGGTAGATCTATCTCTATCCCAAGAACATCTTTCGAAGATAGATGCTTAACAGTCGTAGCGGCTGTGATGCGGTGAATGCGAAGGATCTCCTCAATGATCCTGTAGAAAAGAAAATCTTGAACAAGACTTTCTGGATTCTTGGTTATCAGCTTGCAGAGTCGTTGATTTAATAGGGCATCGTTTCCTTTCCATTTAACGGTCAGGAAATCACCATCCATACCAATCAAGAGATCATCTCTCTTTACGAGGTAGCGGTCGTTATATTTGCCTCGGAAATTGACTTCTGTCTTTTGACGTTCGAGGTCACGAATTCGGATGAGTGGTATTCCTTCTCCCTCAGTGAATCCTTTCGAAGGGAAAGCAAATCCATTAATAAGATTAACTAATCCACCGATAGAAACTTGATCCCAACTTTCCACAGCCCTCATCTAATATACCTCAATCCGCCCAGAAACCCCTCCAACGCCTTAAAGGTTTCAGCTCGTTGCTTTTCCAGCTCACGACTTGACACGGCATACTTGTCCCAAAGGTTCTCTACCCCGGCAATGAGTCCACGCTTTTCAGAATTCAGATAGCGATTCAGCTCGCTGCTCGCGATGTCATAGAGCTTTTTCAGGATGAGAATTCGGGTTTGTTCTTCGGTGAGACGGCCGCCTATGGCGTTGAGGATGCCGTCGGTTTTGGCTAGGCGGGCATGCAATACGGTCCTGTCCTTGTGCAAGGCAGTGATCTTTTTTTTGTCGTCCTTGTTGGCGCCATCGAGGTTTGCCAGTTGATTGTCCACCTGCCGGATCAGCTCCAGGTTCTCGGCCTTGAACTCGTCACCGCCCAGGCGCTTGAGCTGGAGCTTGAGCTCAAGCTCATTAGTCTTGGCTTTCAGTGCCGCCTTGCTTTCCTTAATTCGTTTCTCAATGGCACTGAGGGCCTTTTCCTGAGCCTGCAGGTTTTCAAGCTCATTGCGGGCAGAGTCTCCCGTGACGGTCTTGAGGTCGTCGATGAGGTCCTTGAGAGCCTTTTTTATGACAGTTGCAGTGACGTTCTCGTCTTCTTCCGGCTCATAAGAGGCCACTTCCTGTGCGGTCTCCACCGCCTCGGTCAGCTCGCCCTGGGCCTCGCTGATCCTTGCCTCCAATGTTTCTATTCCATCTGCCTCCGACTGGAAGAATTCGGCAATGAGGTATTCATCAGGGATCAGGCCGTGGTGCCAGCCCATAGAGATGATGGTCTTCAGGTCATAGCGGATCTGCTGCCACCAGTTCACAAATACCCCGGCGGCCTTGAATTCATCGAGCACGTGCAAAGGAATAAGTTTGCACTTGAGCGTTTTCAACAGCTCATGGCGGACCTCCGGCATCTTTCTGCCATCGCGCAGCCCGGCAAAATCGACCTGGGCCACAGCCCACCAGGCCTCCAGGGCATCGTGGTGGCCGGCGAGCGTCTGTAGGAGTGCGGGGTCAGCTTCGAGCACGGTCTTGATGGCGGGCCTGGTTTCAATATGTAACAGGAAGGCGAGGTAACCTGGGCGTTCGGGCTGAAAGAGCGTTGCCTGCTGTATGCCGAAGCGGGCAAAATCGGCAGCGCGGGAGGCGACCGCTGCCTCGGGGATGCCGCCGATCAGGTGGGCCTGCACATCTTCCGGTTCCGGGTCAGGGGTGTTATCCACATAACGCCTTATGTTGAGATTGTAGTCGTGAAGATCCACAATCTCGGCCTTGTCCACCAGGCGGCTGTACTTGGGGATTTCCAGCTTGTGGGTGAACACGAAGTCGATCTTCTCGATGTCCTCGGGCCGCAGCTTGTTTTGGGCCTTGCCTTCGGCGTACTCGTGGTCGGCATTGATGAACAGCACCTTCTCTTTCAGCTCATCGGGCTTGTTCTTGTTCGCCGCGATGACGCAGGCAGATATCCCGGTGCCATAGAAGAGGCCGGGTGGCAGGCTGATGATGGCCTCGATCACGTCGTCATTAATGAAGATCTCGCGGATGAGCTTTTCTTTGCCACGCCGAGACAATACCCCGTGGGGCATGATGGTGGCCATGTGGCCGCGCTGCTTGAGGCTGGCCAGCATGTGCTGAACGAACATGAGGTCGGCCTTCTTGCCGGTCTCGGGGCACCACTCGCGGAAGCGTTCCGGGAATTTCAGATTGGCCCGGCTGTAGTTCTGAGAAAAGGGCGGGTTGGCCAGCACTCGGTCGAATCTGCGCACCTGGCCGTTTTCCAGGATCTGCGGGTCCTCCAGGGTGTCGCCGTTCTCAATGGTGAAGCGGGTAATGTTGTGGAGGATCATGTTCATGTTGCAGATGGACCAGACCGTGCCGTTGGAGTCCTGGCCGTAAAGGGCGAGGTCATTCGGGTCCTGTCCCTGTTCCTCCACGTATTGGTGCGCCTGGATCAGGAAGCCGCCTGAGCCGGCAGTGGGGTCGTAGATCGTGTTGCCGGCCTCGGGCTTAGTAAGCTGCACCAGCAGACGCACCACCTCGGCGGGTGTATAGAACTCGCCGCCTTTCTTGCCTGCACTGTCGGCAAAGAACTTGATCAGATATTCGTAGGCCGCTCCCAGCAGGTCAGGGAACTCGAAGTTGTCATTGACCAGCACGAACCCAGGTTGGTTAAAGTGGTCCAGCAGTTCCTTCCACTTCTGGTCCGGGATCTTGGTCTTGCCTTTGACTGCATTGAAGTCGATGTTGTTCTTCAGCACACCGGCCAAAGCGTCGTTTTCCTCTTCAACCGCGGCAATGGCCTTGTTGAGCATGTTGCCGATGTCATACTTCAGGTCCTTAAGGGCCGGAACCAGCTCATTGTTCTCGTCGGTCCAGGCTTCGTGCCAGCGGGCGCGCACGGGAACGAAAAAGGTTTCGCCGTAGGAGGTTTTGTCCTCCAGCAGTTCCTTGATGAGGTCAGGTTGATCCTTAAGATGCGCGAAGTCCTTTTTGCGCAAATCTTCGCGCTTGCGGTCGAACTCATCGGAGAGGCGCTTGAGGAACAGCATGCCGAAGATGAATTCCTTAAACTCCGAGGCATCCATCTTGCCCCGCAGGATATCGGCGGACTTGAAGAGAAAGGATTCGAGCTGGGAAAGGGTGATCTTCTCAGTGGTCAAACGTTATTCCTTTAGCATGAATTTGGAATGAAAAAAGAGACGTTTCCATTTTATGAAGCTGAGGGCTCCCCCATCTCTTTTTCATTACAATCCATTGTCATTTTTTGCTTTTTCTATTGTATCATAAAAACGGTAAGCAGGGTTAACTACTTCTCTCGCATACAGGGGGCATGGCCATGAGCGCGGCATAGAGGAGGGTCGCGGCTGAAGCCGCTCCTACAGAGGTTTGAAGGGTTGCGCTGAGGCTTCACTCATCCTACGGATCAGACCGGGTCTTTTCGCAAATTCATACCGCTATGGTCACCCCGCCGTGGCCCCTATCATTGGTCAGTATCTCCGGAGGCAAAGGGGACGTTACAATTTTGAGTCCAAGGGCACCCCCACCTCCATTCCAATCCATTGTCATTTTTTTGTTTTTTTATTGTATCATAAAAACGGCAAGCAGGGTTAACTACTTCTCTCGTATTCAGGGAGCATGGCCTTGAGCGAAGCATAGAGGAGAGGGTCGCGGCTGAAGCCGCTCCTACAGAGGCTTGAAGGGTTACGCTGAAGCTCCATCCACCCTACGGATCAAACCAGGCCTTTCACAAATTCATACCATTATGGGCACCCCGTGGTTTATATCGTCGGTGAGTATCTCGAATGCGGCGCAGTTCTCTGATTTGAGGGTTTCCGAGGTCGCTGATTCTTTATCCCTGAAGTGTAACATGCACAAGGCGATCTTGCTGTTCAGGCAGGTCTTGATAGCTGCCTGGAGTGTTGCAGTAGGCGAACTCACAAATGCCTTGCGCGAGGCCGTGATGATGCCCCCGATCTCCACCGGCCCTGCGGGCTACGGCTGGTCGATCTCGCTCAGCACTTCGGCAGCCCTGCGGTATTTCTCCAGACGGGCACGGCCGCGTTCCGTGTGGTCTACACTCCGTTGAGGGTCGCTGTTGTCCGCCAGGTCCGCAAGCTTCACCTTCCGGGCAATGGCGTTTGCGGCTGCCCGTAATACAAAGGCTTCGTAGTCCTCGCCCGGCCGTTTCGTCAAGGCATCGACCGCATCGATGACAATGCTGCTGAACCCTTCCGATGCGAGCTGTTCCAGCGTCCACCCGCAGTCCTCCACCACGTCGTGCAGTACGGCTGCAATGCGTTCGTTGTCGGTGGTCATTCTCAGCATGACCCTGATGGGGTGAAAGATGTAAGGCACGCCTGCCTTGTCAAGCTGCCCTGCATGCGCCCTGGCAGCAAGGGCTATGGCATGTTCGACGATATTCATATTGCTATCTCTTTATAATATAATAATCTTTATTTTCAAGGATGGTACCCCTTTTTTGGAATAAAAATAATATATGGGATGCATACCAGGTTTGCGACCTCACGGAAGATCCGCAGCGTGCCTGATCAGGGGGTTCACACGAGCCTTCGGCCGGGACAGGGCCATGGAAGCGGCACATGAGGCCATCCGCTGCGGCTACGTCGAGCTCTATGAGACGATGGGCATGAAGGAGTTGGGCTATTGCCTTTCCTGCTCTGCAACCTTTTGGTTAGCCGTTTCCGGGGGTCTTTTCCTTCGGGGTTCCCGTGGTACCGCCGTTTTTCTGCTGGAACAGCTCGTCGCTGATGCCCCTGTTGAAGCGGTAGGAGCTCAACGTGATGTCGCTCGTGTTGCCCATGGCGTCTTTCAGCAGGATACGGGAAATGAGGTTGTCCGTGTTCACCCAGACCGAGATGGACCCGGTCCCGGTCTTCGGCATGAGCACAAGGTGGTCGTCCGCGGATTGAACGGTATAGTGCTCCTCGATGGAGCTAAGCCCGGTGAAGAACCCCAGGATATTCTGGGCCGCGATCTCATTCGGGATCTCCTGGACCTGCGAGGTCCCTTCCTCAGGGAGGATCACCAGCACGGTCTGGCCTTTCAGGATAAGGATCTGTTTTTGAGGGCTCGTCACATCCATCCTGACACCGGCGTCGCGCTTGTAGGAAACCTTTCCGTCGAAATGGACCGTCTTGTTGGCGATCACCTGGAAGGTCTCCTGCCTGAATACGGCCGTGAAGTCCTGGACCTTGCTGAAGCGCTGCTGCACCCTGGTGAGCTCGACCGCATTGGAGATACCGGATAAAGTCAGGATTAATACAACAGGTAAAAGACTACTCTTCCAATTCATTCGCATATGATCTGACCAATACCTTTCGTGGTTTGCCTGCAGCGTCCGCAGGGCCTAAGATGCCCTCAGTTTCCATCTGCTCGATGATCCGTGCCGCGCGGTTGTACCCAACCCTGAACCGCCGCTGGATCAGCGATATGGATGCGCTGCCCTTGTTGGTTACGAATTCCAATGCCTCGTCATAGACCGGGTCATATTCCGCGTCCGGTCCATTCGAATCGTCATCTTCCCTGGCTATCGCTGCTAACTGCGTATCAATCTCCCTGATGTAGTCCGGACCTTTCTGCTCTCGGATGAACTCGATCACCTTGTCCAGCTCCTCTTCGGAGACATAGGCCCCGTGCACGCGCTTCAGGTATGAGGTGCCCGGCGAGAGGAAGAGCATATCGCCAAGGCCTAAAAGCTGATCGGCACCGGACGAGTCGAGGATGGTGCGCGAGTCGATCTTTGATGAGACCCTGAAGGAGATGCGTGAGGGGAAGTTGGACTTGATCAGTCCGGTAATCACATCCACCGACGGCCGCTGGGTGGCCACGATCATGTATATGCCCGCAGCCCGGGCCATCTGGGCCAGGCGCGCGATGAAGACCTCCACCTCGCGGTTGACCATCATGAGGTCGGCCATCTCGTCGATGACGACCACGATCTTGGGCAGCAGCCCCGGATCGGAGTCTTCCGTATCGAGGGTGGCCAGGGTCGTCCTCGGCTCCGAAACCTCTTTCTTGATCTTTTTGTTGTACGAATCGATGCCCTTGACTCCATGGTCTTTGAACAGGGCATAGCGCTGTTCCATCTCGCTGACCGCCCATTTGAGGACCGGCAGGGCCTCACGCGGGTCGATGACTACGGGGTGCAGCAGGTGCGGTATGCCTTCGTAGTGCGAAAGCTCGATGCGTTTTGGGTCGATCATGATGAACTTCAGCTCGGAAGGGTTGTTCTTATACAGGAGCGAAAGGATCATGGTGTTCAGACCCACACTCTTGCCGGTGCCTGTTGCACCTGCAATGAGGAGGTGGGGCATCTTGGCCAGGTTGGTCACCACGGGTGCGCCCTCGATATCCGTGCCCAGGGCCAGGGTCAGGGGGGCGGTGGCGGTTGTGAACTCTTTGCTGGAAAGGATCCTCCGCAAGATCACGATCTCACGGGAGCGGTTGGGGATCTCGATGCCGACTGCATTCTTGCCGGGTATGGGGGCCACAACCCGTACCGGAGAGGCCTTGAGCGCCATGGCAAGGTCATCGGCCAGAGACACGATCTTGTTGATCTTGATGCCCGGCGCCGGTGTAAACTCGTACATGGTGATAACCGGGCCGGGCTTGATCTCGAGTATCTCTCCCTCCACGCCGAAGTCCTTGAGCTTGGACAGGATCAGCGAGGCATTCGCCTTGAGCTCTTTTTCGGTGATCGTCCGGCTCTTCCAAGGCGGATTGCTGAGCAGGGATATGGGCGGGAACTGGTAGTTATTGATAAAGTCCAGCGTGGCCTGCTTGGGGACCTCGGATGAATCGACGCCTCCATGTTCCATCATGGTGATCCGCGGTTCTTTGCCGCTCGGTTCCTTATCAATCTTGGACTTGGGTGAACTCTTCTTTGACGGCTTTGATTCGCCACTACGCTCGGCCATGCCCCGCTTGTCCCTGATGAACCGCCGTTCTCTGATGAGTGCGGTAAAGTCCCGGAACACGCGCACGGGAGAAGAAAGGTCATAACCCATCATGATCCCGCCCGCCAGCAGCATGAGCAGGAGCACCAGCGAGCCCCAGCGGTTGAGGTAGCCGACAAGCGAGTCCCCGATGATCTTTCCGATGGCGCCGCCTGATTTGATGGCGGTTGAAAACAGCCTTATCTCGCCTAAAAAGATGTGCAGAAGGCCCAAGACCGCGAACATGATCATGACCGTGCTCGCTATGTGCATCCAGTTCACCGGATGCTTCCTGACACAGTACCGCCAGGCGTAGTCCACCAGGAAGACGGGTAGGGCGAAGGCCCATATTCCGAGGATGATGTAGAGCCCGTCCGCTATGTAGGAGCCGACAAAACCCATCCAGTTGTGGAAGGTCTCGGTATGTTTTGACAGGGTGAACCCCGGGTCCAGAGGGGAATACGAGATAAGGGCGAGCAGGAGGAAAACGGCGGCAAAGCTCAAGACCAGTCCGGTAACGTGTACGGGTATCGTACTTCCGCTCTGCCGCTTCGCCATGAATGAACCTTCCTTACCTCAACCCAAGGCGGTTAATTCCCGCCGCTTAAGCAATACCGAGAAAAGATGAAAAAAGACTCTCTTTGTAACGTCCATACCAGAAATGCAGAAGAAATCAACCCTGCTTTGAAAGCAATTGCCGCCGCCTAGATGTGATGGAAAGCAGGAAGACCACGCAACTACATCTCCATGATGATCGGGATGATCATGGGCTTCTTCCCGAGCCTCGCTTTGAGAGTGGTGCCCAGCGATTCCCGCATGCGGTTCTGGATAATCTGTGTGTCCGTGTCCTTGCCGAGGCAGATTCCCAAGATGGAAAGGACATTCTCACGGATCTCCTCCATGATCTCCTGCTCCATGCTCGCGGGCACGACCCCTTTGCACATGATGTCGGGCCCCAGGGCAATTTCATACTTGACCGAGTCGATCACGACGAACACGATGACGAGCCCGCCCTCGGATATATGCCTGCGGTCTCTTAATACCACATCCCTGATATCGCCGGTGAGCTCACCGTCTACAAAGCACTTTCCATAGGGTGCTTCACCGGTGATCTCCATGCCGTTCTCTGTTAAGGTCCAGACCTGTCCGGGCCTGGCGAAGATGATCTGCGGGTTAAGGTTGAGCGATGTCTCCACCATGTCCGCTAATGACTTCATGTGGCGCAGCTCGCCGTGGATGGGCATGAGGATCTGAGGATTGAGCAGCCTGACCGACTCGATTAGTGCCTTATGTGTGGCATGGCCTGTGGCATGAACATCGGCAATATCGGGGTAATAGACCCGGGCGCCGTAATCGATGAGCTGGTCGATGCAGCGGGCAATGGCGATCTCGTTGCCGGGGATGATGCGGGCCGAGATGATAGCGCTGTCGCCGGTCTTCACCTTGAATTTGTGCCAGCCTCTCGCGATGAGTGACAGGACCGAATAGACCTCACCCTGGGTGCCCGTGCAGATGATCATGAGCTTGCTTCTGTCAATGGAAACGATTTCCTCAGGCTTGATGAGGTCCCTCGGATCGAGATCGAGGATACCGAGGTCGGTGGCGATATCCACAATCTGATTCATGCTCCTGCCGATGATGGTGACCTTTCTGTTGTTCCGCACGGCAAGCTCATAGAGCATCTGGACGCGCTTCACATGACTGGAGAATGTGGAGATGAGCACTGCACCGTGTGTCTTTTTGATGATGGAGTCTATGCTGGAGAAGACCTTGTCCTCGTCCGAGCATCTGGGGTCGAGCTCTGCGTTGGTGCTCTCGCAGATAAAGAGCTTCACCGGTCCTTCCATGGTCCTGAATTCGCTTGGAACCTCCTTGAAGTCTCCGGAATGGACGATGCGTCCCTGGGGCGTGAGTATGTTCAATGAAAAACACCCGATGGTGGAATGGCGCACCTCGATGAATTCGATGTCCATGCCCGCCAGGCTTATCTTCTGGCCCGCATGGACCGGGATGAGTTTGAGACGGCCGTCCATGTCATATTCCTTGAGCTTTCGCTTGGCCAGCTCCAGGGTAAAGGGATGGCTGTAGACGGGTATGGGGGCCTCTTTCAAAAGGTAGGGTAGCGCCCCGATATGGTCTTCATGTCCATGGGTAAGGAGGATGCCCTGGAATGCCTCCTGGTTATCCACCACATAGCTGAAGTCCGGAATGATCTGGTCAATGCCGGTAGGATTGAACTTGGGGAACATAACGCCCGTATCCACCACGATCGACCCCTGAGCGGTCTCGATGACCATGGAATTGAGCCCGAACTCTCTGACACCGCCTAAGGGGATTACCTTTACCATGCTCATGGTGTCCCCCCGATCAGTTTTTGTATCTGCGTACGCAGTTCCGTGGATGCGGACTCTATGTCGTCCCTGGTCTGTCTCGGGATAGGTATGTGGGCAAACTTGATCGGTTTGCCTATGGAGATATTGACCGGGACACGCTTGATGGAGGCTGTCCAGCGGGGCATGAGTTCGTATGAACCGGAAATGCCCACCGGGATGATGGGCGTATTCAGCGCCAGGATGAGCCGGATCGTGCCGGTGCGGAGCGGGAGCATCTCACCGTCCCATGTGCGCTCTCCCTCGGGGAATATGCCCAGGATGTGGCCGTGCTGAACCACCCGTATGGTGTTTCGAACGGCCTGGACATCGATATTGTACCGCCGGACGGGGAAGGAGCCTGCATGGCGCAGGAACCACTTCATGAAGGCGTGGCGGTATTCCGAATTTTTTGCCATGAACCAGATGTCCCGCTTTGTAAAGAAGCCGAGGACAACGGAATCGAGGAAAGACGTGTGATTGGGCATTACGATGGCCGGACCCTTTGCGGGTATGTTCTCAAGCCCGGTAATCTTTATCGACAGGAGTGCCTTCAGAATAGGCCGGGCAACAGGCTTAAGCGCAGCAGAGAGCAGGCTTTTATCCTTTGCGTACCACTTCTTCTCCGGTACGTGCAGCTTGAGATGGCCCGGTGCCTTTGAGGGGTTTTCCCTCAGGGAGCCTTGAATGAGGACCCGTGGGTAAAATTCCACGATATTTTTGGGATCATAATGTTTTATGAGTGAGCCCTGGATGAGGTCTTCCCACTTTTTCCCCGATTCTTCCAGGAAATCAAAGAACAGGGGCCCATGCGCCGGGTTGATGATGATAATGGTGTTCGATTCGATGGTAACCCCCAGGATTTTATTCAACGGCAGGTCGATGCTGCCGGCGGCCCCCGAGAAGCTCAGACCGTCTTCTTTCAGGGTCAGGGTGCCCATGTCCGCCTGGACCCTTGAGAAATGGTATGCCGTAATGCCTGCATACCCCTTATATATACCCTCTTGAGACTCCCGGGAGAGCCTGACCTGCCGGCTTTTCATAATGACGCCGGACGGGTCCCTGGGCGGATCGAAGGCCCGGATCTTCTTATACCAGTGCGAGATGGGCCTGACATCACCGTTAACGGATGCAAGCGAGCGGGTTACGAGCCTGAAGTCCATATTACAGGAAACGCAATGATCTCTCTCAAGCCAATCAAATGCACCGCACAAAGGACACCTGTAGAGCAGATCACCAATCATCGGCTAGGCAGTATAACCGAGTTTGACGGACTTGTATACCTCTTCCATAAGCGATACGACATCGTGTCCTTTAGGGTATATGGGCTTCGAGGACGGTCATGGTAATCCTGCCCGGTCTGACCCGGATTGAGTGTTTGGGGAGGATCCCGTAAGTTCCGCTTCCCGTTATGGGTACGATGGGCACGCCTGCCCCCAGCGCCGGATGGGCCCCGCCCTTTTTGAAGAGATAGTGGGTTTTACAATCCTGCCAAGAATTAAGGTTCATCCCAGTAAAGCATCCTCGGATCATTGAAGAGCACACAAAGGGATATATCACCACGAAGAGCTTAGCGCAGCATAGCAACCAGAATTGAGCATGGGGTTCGAGCAGACATAGGAATACTTTCACCACGAAGGACACGAAGAAAGGAAACCTTTTTAAATCTCAGTCCAGGGCAAAGGATCCAAGAGTGGCTGTTATATATTTCTTAGACATTCTTCGTGCTCTTCGTGTCCTTCGTGGTGAGAACAATGGGCTGTGAAAAGGATGCAAACTATAAAAGTATGCTTCACAGAGAAGAACCAGAATTAATTGCTCCCGGATCCGGTTAAGAAAAATTTTTATTTTGAATAGTGACTGCTGACTACTGAGGCCGCTCTCTCGTTAATAAAGTCATAAGGTCGTCGAGCATACCCTCACGGACGCTGATGGCACTCAGCGCGGCCTCGAAACCCGTTTTAGCCTGCATCATGTCGGTGATATCTTTTGTGACATCCACGTTCGATCCCGTGCGGCCTTCAGTGTCCAGAGGGGCGGGATCATCGGAGCTGGTTGTAGTCACATCCACCGAGTCGTCGATCGATGGGACGATGGTGGTCTGAATTGCCTTGTATTCAGGCGTGTTCATGTTCGCCACATTGGATGAGGCGTTGGCCTGAAGGATTTCATTTGCCCTTAGTGCCGAGAGGAGTATAGATGACATAATTAATCTCTCCCTTGCTCACTTATCGGAGAGATGTCTATAATCTTAAGCATGACAAAACCGGGTCTCCTCCAAAAGCTCATTTTGACCTATGTGGTCTTTGTAATAGTCCTGTTCGGGATCACGCTGGTTCTCTTTGTGGTATCTTCAAGGGTGAGCACGCTCAGCACCAAGATCTATCTGATAGATTACAAGAAAAAAGAGATCACGGACAAGCTCATAGCCAACCTTATCTCAATAGAAGAAACCGGGAAGCAGTATATGCTCCTCCAGAACGAATCCTATCATGTCATCTTGGAGCAGCAGGAGAATGATATCTCCCGGGCATGGGATAATCTCGGCACCAAGGGCATGTATTACGACGAGCCTGAGCGGAACATGGTGGAAAACGGCAAAGGCTTGTGGATGGCCTATGTGAGCAGATTCCAATCGCAACTCGCTCAGCTTCCCGATGATCCCACGGAGCTGGAGACGCTCTTTGAACGCAACAGCAGCGAGATCGACGGCATCGTGGGGATCGCACGCTATGTGAACAATGAGGCCATCGACCGGTTACGCGCGCACATCGCCTACCTGAAGGAGCTTGGTGATCAGATTATGGCATGGACATGGTGGGTGCTGGCAGTGGCCCTGAGCATCGGCCTTATTGTGCCTGTCCTCATCTATCGGAGTGTAACCAGGGATCTCAAACGCATTAAGGGCGGCATCAAGCACATCTCTGAGGGCGACTTCTCTTACCGTATCGCCCTGGGTTCCAAGGACGAACTGGGCCAGCTTGCCGAATCTTTCAATAATATGGCGCTACGTCTGAAAGAGCTCGATGACATGAAGTCTGAATTCATCTCCGTAGTATCTCACGAGCTCAAGACGCCGCTTACCTCAATGAAAGAAGCGGCGAGCCTGCTTCTTGAAGGCCTGGCAGGCGATCTCGCTGACAGACAGAAGCGGCTTGTGGAGATTATGGGGCAAGGCATCAAGAGGCTCCTGCATACAGTCTCCGAGCTGCTGGAGATGTCACGAATCGAGAGCGGCATGGTAAGGCTCCATATGGAGCTCCATGACATGAACTCCGTAATCACTTCGTTTATCTCCGAGATCAAACCCATTGCCGATATCAATGGCGTGGAGATCAACGTGGATTATACCCAAGGAGACTGTATGGTCATGGTGGACTGGAACAAGATCCTGCAGGTCTTGACAAACCTCACACACAATGCCATCAAATACTCACCCGAAGGCTCTATTGTAGAGATCAGGTTAAGGAACTCAGACGATAACATTATCACTGAGGTCGAGGACCACGGTAAAGGGATACCCGAAGAAGACCTGCCCCGAATCTTTGAAAAGTTCTATCAGTCAAGATACACCAGGGGCCATGGCGGCATAGGTCTCGGTCTTGCGATCTCCAGGGGGATCGTTGATGCACATGGAGGAAAGGTATATGTACAAAGCAATGTGGGCAAGGGGAGTATCTTTTCTTTCAGCCTCCCTGCTGCTCATGACCATGCTTCTCTTCCAGGGATGTGCGACGGATATTCTGGGCAAGAAGATTGACAGTGCCGAGAAAAATCTCTCCCATGGCAAGGCCTCTGAAGAGAACCTCAAGGCCTTGGAACCTGTGTTTCCGCCATCGCTTGTGGCCCGGCATAAGATCGCGCTCATCATGGACTCCATCGTAAAGGGTGAATATGCCTTCGGTATTATGAAGACCGATCTGGAAGAGATAAGGGGTCAAACCTTATTGCCTGGTTACCTGAAGGTGGAGGCAGGCTACTTGCTGGAACTCCTTGAGCGTATGGAGACCTTTCAGAAGTCTGCTGCCAAGGCCAAGGAATATGCCAAGGAGAGTGAAGAACTGAAACGGAGCCTGGAACAGGCAAAAAAAGAGATCGAGACCTTGAAGAAGGAGAACGAGGACATTAAAAAAGAGATTGAACTGCTCAGTTATAAGCTGAACAAGCTGGAGCAGATCCATATTGAATCGGTTAAACGCAGGGGAAAGCAATGAATCCCAGGCATAAGATCATCATCCTTGATGATGAGCCCGACATCGTGGAGGTCTTGGTTGCGAGGCTTGAAGCGATGGGTTTCTATGCCGTTGGATATACGAAGGCCAATAAGGCCCTGGATGCCCTCAGGAAGGACAATTTCAGCGTCCTGATTACCGACCTCAAGATGCCGGACATGGACGGCATGGAGGTCCTCAAAGAGGCCAAGAAGATAGACCCTGACATCGAGGTCATCATCTTCACTGCTTACGGCTCCATCGAGGGCGCTGTTCAGGCTATCAAAGAAGGTGCTCATGACTACCTTGTGAAGCCGTTCGAGGCCATAGAACTGGTGGCCAAGATCGAGAAGGCTATTGAAAAGCGCAGTCTCAAGCAGCGGGTGCGCTACCTCGAGCAGGAGATCGGAGACGACATAGAGCAGCATATCTATGCCGAAAGCCCTGCCATGAAAAAGATCTTGGCCCTTGTCCGCCAGGTGAGCTCATCGGACGCCACCGTGCTTGTTCTGGGCGAGTCGGGCACCGGCAAGGAGCTTATAACTCGGATGCTCCATTATGAGAGTAAAAGGCGTGAGGGCAAGCTCGTTATCATGGATTGCGGGGCTACCCCCCCCACTCTCATTGAGGCCGAACTGTTCGGCTATGGGCGGGGTGCTTTTACCGGGGCCGTAAAGGAAAAGCGCGGCATCATCGAGGAGGCCGACGGCGGGACGTTGTTTCTCGATGAGATCGGTAACATATCACCCGAGATGCAGACACGGCTCTTGAGGGTGTTGGAATCCGGTGAGTTCAGGCGCCTGGGCGAGATCAATCAGAAGCATGTGGACATCCGGATAATTGCCGCCACCAATGTCGACCTCAAGGCTAAAGTGGACTGTGGTGAATTCCGGGAAGATCTTTTCTACCGGCTCAAGGTCTTCACTATTCAACTGCCGCCGCTCAGAGATCGCAAAGAAGACATAATCGGCCTCGCCCAGGTCTTCCTTACGGAATTCAGCAACAAGACCGGCAAGACCGTGACCGGGTTCAGCCGAGAGGCCATGGATATGCTCCTTGCCCATACGTGGCCCGGCAATGTAAGAGAGCTTAAGAATATTATCCAGTCGGCAGTGGTACTCAGCAAAGATTCCATCATCACGCCGGACGAGATCCTGCCGTCGGGCATGTTCGACCATACAACATCTGTTCCACTCTCTGATGAAGGGCTTAACCCCATTGAATCCCATGAGAAGACCATGCTTATCCAGGCACTTAAAAAGTCCAACTGGGTCCAGAAAGATGCAGCCCAGATCCTCGGCATCTCCCGCAGGGTCATGCATTACAAGATCAGGAAGTATAATATCCAGCATGGCAAAGAGGTGATGTAGGGGACTGCAACAGGTTTTATCAAAATATCCCAAGACGACCTGACCCTAGGTCGTTTTCGTTTTATTATGGTTTGTCGTGGAGAAGGCCGGCTTTACAGGGAAGGTTGCTGGATATCCTTGGTAAGTTCTGTGTAAGGTGGACCCGGTTGTTATAAGTGTTGCTCAGTGCCCGTGATGTGCACCCGTGTGCCTGGGGAACCTCACAGTGAGCGCGAGCAGCGCGGTTATGCCCATGGTGATGAATAGAACCGTCATGGTACTTACGCCTTTCTCTCTGCGATGACTTCCTGGATGAAGCCCTTGAAGCCCAGGGCGATGCCGACGATCAGGCAGACAAAGGTGAAGTTGGGCGTCATGCCCGTCATCTTGTCAAGCTCCATCCCACCGTACAGCCCGAGGAAGGTCATCGTAACGAGCACCAGACTGTATGCGCTGATCCTGCTGAGCCTGTTGGCCAGTGCCCTTTCGATCTTCTCTTTCTTTGTCTTTATCCGTTTCATGGCCTTCCTCCTTATCCGTTTTGCTATCCCGC
>Ga0187877_1000211_pt1 | contig 79875 bp, 63 predicted proteins | sample June2016WEW_17_1_3_FD_132430 | JGI IMG/M metagenome (GOLD analysis project Ga0187877, IMG submission 132430) | Peatland microbial communities from SPRUCE experiment site at the Marcell Experimental Forest, Minnesota, USA - June2016WEW_17_100 | ecosystem: Environmental > Terrestrial > Soil >...
CTCAATCATGCGCATGAAGCAGGAGCAAAAGTGATCCTGGTGGGAGACAACGAACAGCTCCAGTCTATTGAGGCAGGAGGATCGTTCCGGGGTATCATTCAGAGAACCGACTATGCTGAGCTTGCAGAGGTACGACGGCAACAAGTTGAGTGGCAGAAGCAAGCCACCCTAGAATTCTCCGGAAAACGGGAACAGACGGAGAAGGCCCTCGAAACGTACCACAACCATGGACACATAAGAGAACTCCAGACCAGGGAAGAGGCCAAAGAGCACTTGTTGAAAGACTGGGCTGAAAACCAGGCAGAGCACAAGCACAATCCCGGAACCAGTCTCATGATGGCCTATACCAACAAGGACGTGAATGACCTGAACCAGGGGGCCAGGCAGTACAGGAAGATGCATGGAGAACTCCGTAGTGCCGGATATACCTTCATGACAGAGAAAGGAGAGAGGACATTCAGTAAGGGTGACCGGATCATCTTCCTGAGGAACGAGCACTCTCTGGGTGTAAGAAATGGCTCACTCGGAACAGTGGAGAGTATCAGCAGGGGAGTCATGGCAGTCAAGCTCGACAAGGGCGACAGAGTCGCTATCGATACCACCATGTATCGGGACTTTGACCACGGCTATGCAGCTACTGTGCATAAGACCCAGGGCTCAACCCTGGATAATACCTTTGTGCTTGGCTCAAGGCATTTTGACAAGCATACTGCGTACGTTGCCATGAGCAGGCATAGAGAGAATGTGACCATGTACTATGGCAAGGATGAGTTTAGAAACTTCGAGGATCTGCAAAGAGTCATGAGCAGGGAACAGGCTAAGGGTCTTATTGTAGATTACAGCCTCCCAAGGGGTATTGAGATAGACGACAGACTCATTAAAGCCGAGAAAGTAAGGTCTTATGAGGAAATAAAGCAGGATGCCGAGCAGCGTCTTGCAGAGAAGAAAAGAGACCTCCACCTGAGATACGAGGAAAGGTTCTACAGCCGGATTGAGCAGAAGCTCCATGAACGAGCCAAGGAAGAATACCGGCAGAAGCAGCAGGAGAGGGGAATCAACGTAGAGTTTGTCAGGGACAAGGAAGTGGAAGGGTATTACACACGGGCATTAGATATTGATGGAAGAAGATATGCCGTTATCGAGTCCCATGCAGATCTTACCAAGGGAACCTGTTACATGGTGCCCTATGACAAACAATACGATCAGATGCACATGCACCGTTATGTGGTTTATGACGGTTGGGAAATGAAGGAAGTTAACAAGAGGATCTTAGATAAGGAGAGACAGCTCGCCCGTGATCAGGAAGAGAAGCGGCAGCTTACACATGACAGAGAGCTCAATGTTTCAGAATCCAAATACTGCCAGCTTATGCAGGCTGAGGGCCTCCAGGTGGCATTCATTAATGAAAAGACCGTTGAGGGATACTTCACGAGAATAGAAGAGGTCGGCGAGAACAAATACGCCGTCATCGAGACAAAACATGGGGTATGGTGCATGGTTCCCTATGACAAGCAGTACGATAACATGCAGACACAGCGATACGTTGAGTATGACGGACACAAGATGTCACCCGCAGTGAATAAGAGCATTGAGAGAGATTTGAATCAGGGCAAAGGACTTGGGCTTGAGAGATAAAACGATTTAAAGGGCATTAAAAATAAACCAGAAAGAGCATTTAATGATTGAATCGAGTCGTCCTTTCTAAGATCATAGAAGAACTACGAAAAGAAGATTATGGTGAAAAAATAAAGAGTATGCATAATTATATTTTTAAGGGCTTACCATGACAAAGGGATTCAACCCCTTGTTCACGATCTCCAACCGGGTAACAGCCGGTCTCACCCTTATAGAACGGGCACGTGGTTTCTTAGATGCAGCAACTTTATCAGAGGCCTGGGTTCGGGAAATGGGGCATCGGGCCTTGATCCTAGAGGCGCATTATACCACCCATATTGAAGGAACACATCTAACGCTTGAACAGGCCGAACGTCTCCTGGAAGGGAAACCTGTCCCCGAGGTCAATCCTGACGATGCACAGGAATTGTTGAACTACCGGAAGGCCTTTGATTTTATCTCTGAGTACATTGAGAGTGGTGGACCAATCACTGTGGGGCTTATTCGTGAGATTCACAAGCGACTTGTTGAAGGCGTACGAGGGAGTGCTGCAGCTCCGGGTGAGTACCGGAAGATACAGAATTATGTGGTTAACTCCGTAACAGGCGAGACCGTCTATACGCCGCCTCCGGCATACGATGTCCCGATCATGATGTCGGAGTTAGTGGACTGGCTCAATAATGAGAAAGGAGTTCATCCCGTACTGGTAAGTGGCATCTCCCAGTTTCAGTTCGTTCATATACACCCCTTCCTGGACGGCAATGGTCGCACATCCCGCCTCCTCTCAACACTATGCCTCTACAAGGCAGGATATGACTTCAAACGATTATTCACCATCAGCGAATATTATGACCGGGACCGGAAATCCTTTTACCGTGCGATTCAGAGCGTCCGAGAAAATGGTATGGATATGACCGGATGGCTTGAGTACTTTGTTGATGGCCTTACCACTCAGCTAACTGAAGTCAAGCAACGTGGGGAAAAGGCCATTAGAAGGGATGTGTTGGCTGAACAACAGCATCTTTCCCTTCGTCAGTCCAAGGCGCTTGAGCATATCCTTGAGCACGGTAGCCTGACCATCCAGGACTTTGAACGTATCTTCCCGAATGTTAACCGTCGGTCTCTCCAAAGGGACTTGAAAGCCATGATCGACAAAGGACTTCTCCTTTCGGAAGGGGCTACAAACCAGCTGGTATACAGACTCAAGGAATAAAAAGAACTTGCGACAATCTTGCGACATAACTTACGACAAACTCACGCCACAACTTATGACACGTTTGGGAAGACCTTGATGCTAATCATTCTTTCTCAAGATGTTATGGCAAAGGATACAATGAGCTTTTTATGAGATCATATCTATATAGAGGAGCTGCGTAATGGCTATTCATCGTGATTTTCCCACATCACCCTATGCGATTCTTAATTACGAGGGGGCCACGGAGACAAGTAAGATCCTTCTTAATTGGTGGTTCAATACCGAACATATCACCCCGAAGTCTGATGGGAGCCTGTTTGCATTTAGGTATTATTTTGCCAAAACCGTCGGCATCTGGTAAAACCCTTGTTGTTGCAAGCACACATGGTAATACCGTTACTAAGGCTGAGGTGAACGGTAAGCCAGTTATTATCGGGCTGAATGCTTATATCAAGCCATGAGTACAGTATTTACGAGGATATTTTTGGTGGGGGGAAGACTCCAGGGTAAGCGAAAAGATCGGCTGCTAAGTTACCCCGTGATTACCCCGTATGACCAGGAAAGCTAGGCTGAGCCTCAAATAGGTGGTGTTCAAATCCCCGCTTCCCGACCATTAATTAATTGATATTATTATCTTTTTTATTCGTCTTAGTGCCGTGTAAGTGCCGTAAGACACCCGAAAACCTAGGCTGTGCCTATATGAACCGAGTGTTCGATTCCCCCCGCCGATCAAGCAAGTGATAAACACTCTTGAAATATCAATCTCCAACCGATATAATACAATATGTACAAAAGAGACAAAAGGAGCAGAACGATGATTCGCCTTTCAACGAGTGAACTTAGGAAGGATACCGCCGATGCCCTGAACAGGGTAGTGTATAGGGGTGACAGGATAGCTTTACAGCGCAGGGGCAAGGATGTAGCAGTGATTGTTTCCGTGGAGGACTATGAACTCCTACAGGCCATAGAAGACCGGGCAGACATGGAAACGATCAAAAAGATAAAGGCTGAGCAAGGCGAAGATGTCCTATGGGATGACCTCAAGAGGGAACTCGGTCTGTAATGCCATATATTGTCAAGTTTACATCTCATGCGGCTCGATCTTTTCGTAAACTGTCACGTGAGGTTCAGACACGATTGTCCCCGTCAATTGAATCATTGAAAGAAAACCCAAGGCCGCCTGGTTCGGAAAAGTTGAAAGGGGCGAATGATGCATACCGAATACGGGTGGGGGATTACCGGATTCTCTATGAGGTGAAAGACAAGGAGCTAATAGTCTACATCATAGAGACAGGGCATCGACGTGAAGTATACAAATGAGATTGGTGATTAATTAAAGTGCCGTGTAAGTGCCGTGTAATGCCTGGAAAGCAAGGCAGGGCTTGAAGGAGTCAGTGTTCAAATCCCCGCTTCCCGACCAGCTCTTCAAATTCTTTTATCCCATGGGCAAACCTTTGGTTTAGCCCATGCCACCGCAGAATCTATGATATCGGATTTAATCCTGGCCACAATTCTATTCACTGGTGGCAGTCCACTGATCACAGATCATTGTTCACTTTTCCTGACTACCGACTCCTGGATTCATCATCATATAAATCTTCCTGCAAAGAATCCTCCATAACCTTTGCCCATGGTGTGGCTGCCGGATTTTTCCCGGGCCTGCGGAAGATGGAAGACCGCCTGGTGGATTGGACCTTTTCACTGTAACTTTGGGTAATGGATTTCAAGTATATCCCCACCTGGTCCGAGATGTCACCGGTGCCATCAAAGAAGAGGTTCACCACGGGCACCTGGAAGTAATCCCGGTAGGTCTGGAAAATGTGCGAAGTTACCCTGCCAGGCATGCACCCGAAGGGTGAGCAGTTCACCACCAGGTGTGTGCCTTGTTCGGCAAAGAGCTTGGCCCTGCCTATGGTGAGGATGGCTTCTCCCTCGAAGTCGGGCGGTATGAATCTTTCCGCCTTGCCCATGACCGATGCCATAGAAGGCTCATGCCTCTGGTCGAGCACCGGTGAGAAGAGGGCCATAATGTTCTTTTCAACTTTATGGAGAATATATTTTTTCAAGTTTATGCCGAGCTTCTTCATGAGTCCTGATTTCATGGCAAGGCTCTCCCAGACATAGTAAATCCATTCCGTCATGGGTGAAAGCCAGGCCTCTCCTCCGCCATCCTCGATAGCCTCGACGATGTGCTGGTTGGAAAAGCTGTTGAGCCGCACAAAGATTTCACCAACAATGCCCACAAGCGGTTTTGGAGGTTGATCGAGACTGGAATCGATACTGAGTGTGCCCATGAGGGATGACAAGGCGACCTTCCAGTCACGGCCTGAGCGGATCAGGCCACAGATCTCATCCAAGACTTCATTGATGAGCGCCTCGGCCATGACCGGGTGCTTATGATAGGGCACGACCCGGCATCTGAGCTTATAAAGGGCATCACCCAGACATATGGCCTTCCAGATCCCCATCTCCATCTTCGGCGTGAGAAAGGCATACCCATCTTCTGAAGTGGGAGAGAAAAGGATGGCATTCTTTAGATTGTTCCGCTCAAAGATCATGGACTGGAGTGTGGCATACTGACCGAACCTGCAGGGCCCTTCTGCCCGGGGCATGAAGAGTGCCTGGTGGCAATTCGTGGGGCCATCCTTGATTTTTGAGAGGAATTTACCCGTAGTAACCGCTGTGGGCAGGCATTCGCTCCCTCGGCATAATGCCCTTCCTGCTGCGCATTCGGCAGCAGTCTCCTCGCCCATTGCTTCTGTGTCATAACCATAGTGGTTCAGCACTGCAGACCACAGTTGGGGTATGTACGGATGGATCTGGGGGATCCAGATCTTTGTATTATGCCTGATATCCTCGATGCTGTAGCGTATCCTTGTAGGTTTGCTGATGCGAGGGGCTTGTGAGCTGTCACCCTTGTGCTGATCGATCATGTCGATGAAGGCCTCGATCCGCGTCTGATAACCGGTTGCCGAGCCGTGCTCATCCAGTTCGAGGATGAGGTATGGCTTGCCGCGGCAGATCTCCTCGAAATAGGTGAGGATGAAGGAATCAGGCCCGCACGAGAAGTTGGATATCATGAGCGGAAACAGGTTCGGCTTGTTGCGGATAGAAAAGGCCTTCTTCAGTATCCTCTGCCCCTGGTACCAGTACATATCGGGGAAGTAGACGGTGATATCCTGGTTTGTCGTCTCATCGGGGACGGCATCCATGGTAATCACCTTATACCCCAATGATTCGATGAGCTCAGGGATGCCGAGATTGAGTATCCTGTGGTAGAGGTTGTAGGGCCTGCCCAGGAGCACGATTGTCTTTTCATCCCCTACCTCATCGAGGATCGAGCGGGCCCTGGTGGTCAGCTCGATACGGTGCTGTTCAAGCCTTTCCATCCCTCGCCTTATCCCTTTCATGATCCCGAACAGGCTTACCCCATCAATACCCGCTTGTTTGAGAAATTCCCTTATCTGCCAGGCCTGCCAGGAGATGCTTCTGCTCAAGTCGATCACAGGGGTGAATAGCCTTCCTCGGTGGAGTTCTTCTTTGAAAAAAGCCGGGACAGCCGTTATGAAAGGACAGAAGAGGCTGCGCGGTATGATGGAGGCATCCTTTTGGTCCTGGATAAGGTAAGGAAGGAGGATCTTGCAGGCTGGATCCTGCTTCAAGATGACATTGACACAGGCCATGGCAACCTTGATGGGATAGCAGAAATCCCCTGAACCGATTGAAGAGAGCTCTTTTTGAACCTCATTCTTCCCAGGATGGCAGACCTCGATGCCCAGGTCGCAGGCAGCTGCTATCTCGGTGAGCAGGGGAATGAATTCTTCATATAATCCTAGTGCAGGTATTTTAAAGACATGCTTCCCTTTTTGCAGCGCACTCCTGTAGGGTGTAAGGAGGTCTTCCCTTATCTTTACACTCCTGTTGATTTTTCTGGCTTCAGTTTGTGTGCCCGGCTCTCTGCCGCACATGTATCCCCAGCTCGTCTTCTCCGAGTCCATCTGAACAACCGTGATCCTGCAGGTATTCTCGCAGCCCTTGCACATACGCTCTTTTATAGAGACCTCAGGAATAGTAAGACCTCTGAAGGATGTTCGGCTCAGACCTTTCCCTTTGGCAAGCAGTGCAGCCCCATAGGCGCCCATGACATGACAGAAAGGAGAGACCATGACTTGTGCGCCCGTGATTTGCTCGAGTGCCGCCACCAGTCCTTTATTCCGGGCAGTGGCACCCTGGAAGACGATCTTTTCTTTATTGTAGGAGCGGTTGCCTACGACCTTGCCTACATAGTTCTTGAACACAGCCAACAGCACACCGGCCATGATCTGTTCTCTGGGGTATCCCGAGGAAAGCTGTTTGGTTATCTCCTGGTTCATAAACACGGTACAGCGGTCGGAATTAGGCAGGGGGGTCACCCCCATCACTTTAGCGCCGATCTCGTCGAGGTCCATGCCCAAGGTCCTGGCCTGTTCCTCCACAAAGGAGCCTGTACCGGCGGCGCACACATAGTTCATATTCACATCTACGATTCGGCCGTTCTCAATGCGGATGAACTTTGCGTCCTGGCCGCCAATCTCGAAGATGGTTTTGACGTTATCATCGAGCATGAGAGCACCCTTGGCATGAGCGGTGATCTCATTTACGATGAGATCCGCACCGATAATGGTTCCTACAAGCTTTCTCCCCGAGCCTGTGGTTGCACACCCCAGGATGGTTAATGTACAGGGCAGGTCTTTCTGAATAGAGAGTATCCCTTCAAAGATCCTTCTTGTTGCCTCGATAGGGTTGCCTGAGGTCTTGGTATAGATATCAAGCCTTATCATGCCCTGATCATCAATGAGTGCCGCCTTTGTAGAGGTAGACCCGATATCCACCCCGATGAAGGCGTTCAAATGTTCGTTTGCATGCAGGTCATGCCAGATCTCATTGCCGTAGTTATCCGTATGGCGGCTCATCTCCCTAGTCGGGAAGGTGCTCTTTTTGAGCTTCAGGGGCTGCAGACCGATGGAGCGGACTTTACTTGGCGTGTGATTCTTGAGAACTTCCATGAAACCCCTTGAGGCCTGTCCATCGAGCCGTGCAGCCAGGCATAGACCGCGTGCCCTGGTAAATGCAGGGGTGTTTGCTATCGTGACATTTGTGAAGACCTGTTTCAAGAAATGAAGGATATGAGGGTTCTCAAGTAGGCCGCCGGTGGCAAGGATGCCGCTTCCGTCAGGAAGATTACCCCCGAACACGCTCTTGAGGCTGCTCAGAACCAGACCCTTACAGAGCCCATTATAAATAGAGTATGCAGTGTGCCCATCCTGCTGGAGGTGGATAAGGTCGGTCTTGGCAAAGACCGCACACCTTGTGGCCACCATCGGTGAATCCTCGTCGATAGCAATGTGAGGCAGGTCGGAGAAATCGAGCCCCAGCCTGAGCATCTGTTCGTCCAGGAATGAGCCTGTTCCCGCGGCGCAAGCAGGGTTTGTCTGATAGAAAAGGATGTGCCCGTCATCATCAAAGTGCACAAGTTCGATCTTCTCTGCACCGAAGATGAGCAGTTGCCTTTGGGCGTGGATCTTTCTCAGGTAATCAATCTCGGCCAGCAGTCCTTCATGGTGCCATCCTGCAATATCATGCGCGTCAAGGTTGCCGGAGAAACTTAAAGATATGGGTTCAGGAAGCAGGCGGCCAACTTCACGGGACACAACACTCCGGGGCGACCCGCGGTGGTGGATGTTCCGAGCGGTAATGAGCGAACCGGATATATCCTCATGCCAAAGCTTAATGTACGAACTCCCCGCATCTATACCCAAATAGCTCACGTTCACCTCCGTATTTCTAACGAGTAGCAATTTTATTTCAACACCCAGGGTAATAACACATATGCCCCTTGCGATCAATGTTTCGGAAGGCCATCCTGTTGAAAATGTATGTAGGTTAAGAGGTAAATCCGAATATCAAGTGTTCTTGGTGTATCCAGCTGCAGGATTGCTGAAGGCTGTTACTGATTGCGGGTAGGCCTCTGACAGTGAAAGCCCCGAAGGGTGTATCCCCTGGTTGACAATGACCGACGCCTCCTGGTCAAAGGGATTGGTACGCATGGCCAGTGAGAAGAGGTAGGGGAAGTTGTCTTTGAGATGCTTCATATAGGATATCCATTCCCTGACCAGCATCCGGTAGGATCTGTTGATATCTGCAGCTATGTGGTCGCAGTCTTCACAAGGGAGTTCGGTAATAGCCTTTCTCAGCTTGAGCTCTTCGGCGAGATGAAAGACCGATCGCAAGAGCTCGGTGAAGCGTTCGTGCTCCATGAGGTTTGGATTTTCCATCATGGTGAGGAGGAAGTCCCTCTTCTCCCTAAGGTATTGCTTGAGTCTTTCAAGGTCAAGCTTTTCCGGTTCCACCTTATAGTCATAATTACCAAGGCGATTCATGGCTTTTAGAAATTCTCTGTCGGTCCACTGCGCCGAGATGAGCAGTTCATTTTTGATGGTTCCGAGGTTGGGGTCGAGATCGGAGTAGTAGGAAAGGAGATCGGTCCCCAGCTCACTGAAGAAGACCCCGATTATCGTGTTGAGCTTTTCGATCCTGTTCTGTTTTTCCCTCATCTCGAGGAATTGCTGAAGGATAAGGGTAACGAGCAGGACCTGGATGAACATGAATGCGATGTCCATGATCATATAGAAGAAAATATCGCGTGTGTCCCTGAAGATATAATAATGCAGGATGTAGGTGGATACCGACAGAATGATCAGTGACAGCCCGAACAATATCTTCTTAGAAGCCTGGCTCATGGGAAATCTCCAATTTTTACCATTACTCTATGAGTATAGAGTATATTCTGCATTCTGTAACCCGATTTGTCAAATAAGCAATAATCAGACAGCATATCGCTCATATGATATTTAGATCCAATATAGCCTCAACGGATTCGATGGGGGGTAAAGACCCTACAGATCAGCTGTACTGTACTGGCAGGTCAAGGAAATCGGTGAAAGAAATAGTATTTTCATGATATTTTCAGGATATACATCATTTGGAAGAATAGTGCATAAACATCACGTATGATTCATAGTATGGAGTAATATCAGGCCTTGAACTTACAGATAATCCTTGCTACGTGATTAGCACTCATATATAGTGAGTGCTAACAATCAGAACTTGGAGGAAAGGAATGAAGATTAAGCCATTGCACGACAGGATTCTCGTCAAGAGGATCGAAGAGGAACAGAAAACCAAAGGGGGAATCATCATACCCGATACGGCAAAAGAAAAACCCCAAATGGGTGAGGTCATCGCCGCCGGTGGCGGAAAGAAGACCGAGGATGGAAAGGTCATCCCGCTCGATGTGAAAAAGGGTGACAAGGTGCTCTTCTCTAAGTATTCAGGGAACGAGATCAAGATCGAGGGTGAGGAGTTGCTCATCATGAGAGAGGAAGACATCCTCGGGATTATCCAGTAGGCAAGGAGGAATAGGAAATGGCTGGCAAAGAGATAATCTATAGTCAGGAAGCACGGAACAGGGTCTTAAGCGGTGTGAACAAACTCGCGAATGCGGTTAAGGCTACTCTCGGCCCCAAAGGCCGTAATGCAATCCTTGATAAGACCTTTGGGGCACCGCTGGTCACGAAAGATGGTGTGACCGTGGCCAAGGAGATCGAGCTTAAGGATAAGTTTGAGAATATGGGCGCCCAGATGGTTAAGGAAGTGGCTTCCAAAACATCCGATGTTGCAGGCGACGGTACCACAACGGCCACCGTGTTGGCCCAGGCCATCTATACAGAGGGCCTGAAGTATTTGGCAGGCGGCATGAACGCCATGGACCTCAAGCGCGGCATCGACAAGGCGACCGTGGCGATAGTTGATGAGCTCAAGAAGATGAGCAGAAAGGTTGAGGACAAGAAAGAGATCGAGCAGGTGGGTACCATCTCGGCCAACGGCGACAATGAGGTAGGTGCATTGATAGCCGATGCCATGGACAAGGTGGGAAAGGAAGGGGTTATCACTGTTGAAGAGGCAAAAAGCATGGATACCACCCTTGAACTGGTGGAAGGCATGCAGTTTGACAGAGGTTACCTCTCGCCTTATTTCGTGACCGATGCGGAACGTATGGAAGTCACTCTCGAGGCCCCGGTGATCCTCATCTATGACAAAAAGATCAGCAACATGAGGGACATCATCCCTGTGTTGGAACAGATCGCCAAGAAGGGTAAGGCCCTTCTTATCATCTCTGAAGACATCGAGGGAGAAGCGCTTGCAACACTCGTTGTGAACAAGCTCAGGGGCACGCTCAAGTGTGCTGCAGTCAAGGCACCCGGTTTCGGTGACAGGCGCAAGGCTATGTTGGAAGACATCGCCATTCTAACCGGTGGTGAGGTGGTATCCGAAGATCTCGGCAGAAAGCTCGAGTCGGTTACCATGGAAGACCTGGGGACTGCCAAGAAGATCATCATCGACAAGGACAATACCACCATCGTCGAGGGTGCGGGCAAGAAGGCGCAGATCCAGGCAAGGATCAGCCAGATCAAGGCCCAGATCGAAGAGACGTCTTCCGACTACGACCGCGAGAAGCTTCAGGAGAGGCTTGCCAAGCTGGCCGGCGGTGTTGCGGTGATCAAGGTTGGGGCTGCCACCGAGCCCGAGATGAAAGAGAAAAAGGCCCGTGTTGAAGATGCGCTTCATGCCACCCGAGCTGCCGTGGAAGAGGGCTTTATTGCGGGCGGTGGGGTGGCGCTGCTGCGCTGTATCGACAAACTCAATAAACTTGATCTGGAAGGCGACCAGCAGTTCGGTGTAAAGATCGTCCAGAAGGCCCTTGAAGAGCCGCTCCGCCAGATCGCTGTGAATGCCGGTATGGAAGGCGGAATCGTGGTGGAAAAGGTGAAGGGCCTGAAAGGCAATTCCGGATTCAATGCCGAGGCTGAAGAATACGAGGATATGGTGAAGGCCGGCATTATCGACCCCACCAAAGTTGCCCGTTCTGCCCTGCAGAACGCAGCATCAGTTGCCGGGTTGCTGCTCACCACCGAGGTCATGATAGCCGAGATCCCGGAGGAGAAAGGACCAGGCGCCGGCGGCGGTATGCCCGATATGGGCGGCATGGGCGGTATGGGCGGCATGGGCGGCATGATGTAACGAAAAGCCAAATATTTAGAGAAATCAGGAGGGGTGGAAATTTATTCCACCCCTCTTTTTTTGGAGTTCATTTCATGGGAGATCTTCAGAGAAGCATCCCCCTTCAAAGGGGGAATCATTCTTCTATCTCCTCTTTTGGCAAATGAAGATCTATATCTTCCCTGAGGTGATAAGGGGGGCCCTCACGACATTTTTGCCAAGGAGTTCAAAGATATCATGGATGATGTCCTTCTTTCGGATGGCCCCTTTTTGGTTATGCAGTACGATGACACTCCTCAAGATAAGCTCATTGAGCATGCCCGCAAGGATATATGGATGGACATTAACCACCAGTTTTTCTTCCTGGGCATCTTTTATCATAGCCACCAGCCGTGCCTCGATCTTTTTGTAGGCGCTGATATTCTTAAGGGTGTATGCAGAAAGGTACCGCCTCTTTTTAATCTCATTGGTTTCGTATTCGGACATAAAGATGTTTAGGAGCTGGGAGTTATCGATGTACAGATCGAACAGGCTCAATACGAGCTCCCTGAGCTTATCAAGGGAAGAGCCTTTTTGAGCGGATATGTCGTTGAAGACGGCATCAATATCATCGAGGATGCCGGATATCAACGCTGCAAAGACATCTTCCTTGTTTTTGAAGTGGTTATAGATGGTCCTTCTGTCAAATCCCGATATCTCGGCGATGTCTTCCATGGTGGTTCCGTAGAAACCCTTCTTATGGAAGAGCTCCCGTGCAGACCGTAAGATGACGGTTCTGTTTCGTAAAATCTGACGTTTTCTTCTGATCTTTTTCTGCATTGGATCTTTATGTTCTTTTCGCTAACAGTTACCAAATCATTCTTTTGTTGTTTAAGTCAATAGAAATTTATTAAAAGAAAATCTTGCCGATAATTCACACAATGGGGAGGTCATTCGACAGCGAAATGTACTATTCAAGGAATCTATTGAAAAAGGTAATGTTGACCTGCAAGGCTTCTTCAGGATAGACAGTTTAAACAGTAGGATAATTTCAGGTAGTACCTGATGTGTTCTTCCGGCAATGTCCATAAAAAGAGAGGGCAATTAAGAGATGGGTCGCGCAGATCTGAGATATGAGTCTTATATGGGTAATGGAAAACAATCAGAGACAGTAGTAAAAATGGTAAAATGCCCTGGTTGTAAAAAGGAAGTACCCTTTGAGGGTAATCCGTACAGGCCATTTTGTTCCAGAGGCTGTAAGGGTATTGATCTTATCGGCTGGGCGAATGAATCGTATCGCATAGAAGGTAGGCCGGACGAAGACGACCATAATGAAGAGACCAACTAGAGAACCGTTCATCCTGCCCAGATCATCTCACTGCATATCCCGGAAAGATATCGATCCGGATGCATTGAAGGTGCTCTACCGACTTTCCCGTAATGGTTTCAAGGCATATCTGGTGGGTGGTGCGGTCCGCGATTTCCTCCTGGGCAAAAGACCCAAAGACTTTGATGTGGCCACCGATGCCAGGCCCGGACAGATAAAGAAACTCTTCGCCAACTGCTTCCTCATCGGCAAACGCTTTCGCCTTGCCCATATCCGGTTTAAGGGTAGCAAGATCATTGAGGTGGCCACATTCAGGAGAGAGCCTGAAGCGACCGAAGAGGGTGAGACAGACCATAACAACACCTTCGGTACGCCGATGGAAGATGCATTTCGCAGAGATATCACCATCAATGCTTTGTTCTATGACATCAGAACCTTCTCGATCATCGATTATGTGGGCGGACTGGAAGACATATCACAGAAAAGAGTCTGTATAATAGGTGACGCTGACGTGAGATATGCTGAGGACCCCGTAAGGATGTGGAGAGTTCTCAGGTACGCCTCGCGTCAAGGATTTTCTATTGAGCATGCCACAGCCAAAGCCATCGAGAACAATCGGATGCTCCTGTCAGGATGCTCCGGTTCCAGGCTGTATGAAGAGCTGAACAAGGATCTTGCATCCGGCTTTGCCGGAGAACTCTTCCGCAAAATGACAGCTTACTTGATACTTTCCGCTATATTGGGTGATTTGGGAAAAATGATGGAAGAATCTTATAAGATACGGGAAGAGGTTGTCAGGTTGCTTGATATCCTCGATGAATTCGTCAGAAGGGATGAAACTCCATCACAAGTAGTATCTTACGGTTTGCTCTTGTGGCCGTGGGCCCGGCAAGTCATAAAAGAAAAAGGACATCTTTATGGAGACAAGATAAAACTCCTCGCCGATGAGTTTGCCGGCGCAAGGGTGCTCGTGACCATCCCGAAGACCTTGAGGGCGAATGTGATCCATGCACTGGAAATCCTGGAACGGATGATCTTAGCGATGCAGACGGGGAGGATGAGATGGTCCCTGGTTAAAAGGGCGAGCTATAAAGACGCTTCTACACTGTTCGCACTAATTACCCTTAGCCGGTTCGACCACAATGAAGATGCCTTTGCCGCTGCATTTTCTGTGAAATTCCCACTCAGTAAAGGTATAGGGAGATTCCAGAAAAAGAGACGCAGAAGGTATCGCAAACCCAAGTCCCAAGCTGCCATTGAGCAAAGAGTTGTGTTTTTTCATCAGTAGTGATGAATTTTATCAGCTCGGCCTGGGGCCTATGTGCGCAGTAAGAACGGTGATTCACCTATTGCAGAATATCCACATCAAGAAAGAGAAACGTTGCACTATCGAAATTGCAACCGCATATATTTTAACTGAAAATTAACAATTGCTGTACTTGGCATAGTCGATGCATTATTTGGCGGCAGAGAGAGACGAGGGATGGATATGAGCAGAAAAGGCAATCTTGATATTATTTTGAAGAATATGGATACTACGAGGGCTACCAAGATCCTTGCCAAGAGCCTTTATAAGGAACTCATACGCAATGGGTTCACCAACAAGGACGTCATCAATTTTTCCAAAGAAATCCTTGACCATATGGCGCTGGAGATGCGCAGAGACGCCACTTTAGAGGATGCCGGCAGGAAGGATCGTCTCCTAATCGGTTAACCTCTCCTTAATGAGAGAGAGGATTTTATCTACTACCTCTTCTAATTTCAGGTGTGTCGTATCAACCACAACTGCATCTTCTGATATGACCAGAGGCGAAATCATTCTCGCGCTGTCCCTTTGATCCCGTTTTTCAATATCTTTGAGGACCTGTCCCATTGATATATCAGTACCCTTATCGACAAACTCAGAGTATCTGCGTCTAGCCCTCTCTTCAGGTGTGGCATCGAGATAGAATTTGATATCTGCATCGGGAAACACAATGGTTCCCGTGTCTCTTCCCTCGGCAACCAGGGATGTACTTCCTATAAAGGACCGTTGTATACCAAGCAATTCCTTTCGCACGGATTGATGAACCGCAATTGCCGAGGCCAGCTCACTGATATGGTGAGCCCTGATATCAGTGCTCACATCATGGCCGTTCACATAAGTCTTCCCATCCGAGATCCTTATACTGGTCTTTGCCAGTACGGATGCGCATTCATTTTCATTACGCATGTCGCAACCGGCCGCATCGAGGGCTACAGCAGCGGCCCGATACAGGGCTCCAGTATCGAGGAATGTATATCCGAGTCTTCGGGCAACTTCTTTAGCCACCGTGGATTTGCCGCTGCCGGCAGGTCCATCCATGGTGATGATATGAAATGTCATATCAATTTCACCATATCCTCAAAAAATGTAGGGTAGGAGATATCGACACACGTTCTGTCATCGAGCTGGATGTCAATACCCGAGGCCTTTGATAGTATGTAGAATGACATGGCGATTCTATGGTCGGAGAACGTAGAGATGTTCCCGGATGACAGCCGTGCAGGTCCTTTGACGATCAGGCCGTCATCGAGCTCCTCGACCTGCACCCCGAGTTGTGACAAGCCTTTCACCATTGCGGCAATACGGTCCGTCTCCTTTACACGCAACTCCTTAGCATTTGTTATGACCATAGTGCCTGTGGCAAGGGCGGCTGCAACTACCAAGATGGGGATCTCGTCAATAAGCGTTGGGATCTCATCTCCGGCAATAGTGGTTCCCATAAGCTCAGAGCCATGTACTACTAGATCACCCACCGGCTCTCCAGCTTTATCTTGCACATTCACCCTTTCGATTTGTGCACCCATGCGTTCAAGCACAGCGAGATAGCCGGTCCTTGTTGTGTTCAGACATACATCGTGTACTATTATCTCCGAGCCGGGTGCAGTAGCTGCCCATACCACAGGGAAAGCCGCGGAGGAGGGATCGCCCGGTACGGTAATGTCCCTTGCCTCGAGCTTCTGGCCGCCGATTATTGTCGCGGACTTCGAGCTTAGACTTAAGACCGCCCCGAAGTACCCAAGCATACGCTCTGTGTGATCGCGACTCGGTGACGGCTCGTTCACGGTGGTCTGGCCTTCGGCATGCAGGCCAGCAAGAAGCATGGCAGATTTAACCTGGGCCGAGGCAACCTCCATGGGATGGAATATACCCCTGAGATTGCCACCCTTGACGGCCATAGGCAGGTATCCGCCCTTACGCGCCATAAATCGGGCCCCCATGAGCTCCAACGGCTTGATAACCCTTGCCATAGGCCGCTGGACCAAGGATCTATCCCCTGTGATCGTGGTTGTGCCGTCGAGGCCTGCAAGGATACCACACATGAGCCTGGCTGTAGTGCCTGAATTACCGGCATCGATGACCTGCAACGGTTCCTTAACCTGTGATCCCTGTACCCGGTATATATTTCCTTGCTTTTGTATATCAACCCCCAGGGTAGAAAGGGCGGATCGTGTGCTCTTGATGTCCTCTGATTCGAGGGCATTCCTGACAATAGTCACACCTTTGGCCAGGGCTCCGAGTATGAAGGCCCTGTGAGATATGGACTTGTCCGGGGGAGGTGTGATCTCACCGTGAATCGCCATATAAACCTCTCCTGATCTGTGCATAAGTTGATAATAATTTTTCCAAGTCCTGGATCTTTCCTTCATCAATAAGGGATCGGATGAATTTCAGCTCTTCCATGTATGTATCTATGAGGGGCAGAATGTTCTCTTTGTTATCGAGAAAGATATCTCTCCACATATGAGGGTCTGAGGCGGCAATCCTGGTGAAATCGCGGAAACCTGCTCCCAAGAGCTGCCGGTGGATGTTCAGACTGCCTGCCATGCTCATCGATACATAGCTTAAAAGGTGGGGCATGTGGCTGATAATAGCCATGAGCCGGTCGTGTTTCTCAGGGTCCATGATATGCGTCTTTGAGCCGCATGTCTCCCACAGCAGCTTCACTTTTTCAACACACTCCTGGCGTGTGGATGCAGAAGGGGTGATGATGGTCATGGAGTTCTTGAACAGATCTTCCTGGCTGTGAACATAGCCCGGGTTCTCTTTCCCGGCTATGGGATGAGAGCCGACAAATGACGGGAATACACGGTCAAGACTCTCCACGATGTGTGCCTTGGTAGAGCCGGTATCGGTCAGGATTGTATCCTCCTTGATACATTTGATCACCCTCCATGATGCATCCACGACACTGCCCACCGGCACGGCGATGATCACCACGTCACTGCCCGAGGCTTTTGCCATGTCAGTCCCGCCCTCTGCTATCACCCCGTCTTCGATGGCCTGTTTAACCGTGCGGCTGTTCATGTCTATGCCTGTGATGTGTGCGCTGCTGCGAAGGGCCTTTGCGATGGATGCGCCGATGAGCCCGAGCCCGACGATTGTTACCTTCATAAGGCCTCCTTGAGTGCAGCAATGAAGGCGCTGTTCTCCTCAGGAAGGCCGATACTTACTCGGATATATTCGTCGAGCCCGATATTTGCTATATGACGGGTGATGATGCCTTTTTTCAGGAGGTCCTCGTAGACCCTTTTTGAACCCTTGCCGATATGCACCAGGACAAAGTTTGTCTGCGACCGGACATATGCAAGCCCGATCCGGTCGAATGCTTCATAGAGCATGTCAAGACTGTCCCGGGTATGTGCAAGCGTCTTCTTGAAGAAGGCCTCATCATTCAGGGCGGCTTCTCCTGCCTTTTGGGCAAGGATGTTCACATTGAACGGCGGCTTGATACGAAGCATGGTACTTATAATTTCCGTTGTTGCAATCCCGAACCCAACCCTGAGACCTGCAAGACCATGGGATTTGGACAGTGTATGGAGGGTAATCAGGTTCGATTTTTTTTGGGACAGTGATGTAGTGCTCAGGAAATCATCCGCCCTGACAAAGGCGCCATACGCTTCGTCCATTATGAGCAGCAGATTTTTTGGAACTTTCTCTATGAGGAAGAGGACTTCATCTTTGGGCAGATACGTTCCTGTAGGGTTGTTGGGGTTTGCCACGAATATGGCCTTGGTTTTGGGGCTTATGGCGGCTTTAATGCCGTCCATGTCTATCCGGTGTTCTTTCATGGGCGATGTTACCACTGATGCCCCGCATGCGCGTGCGGCTATTCCATAATAGCTAAAAGTACAGGAAGGGATGATTACCTCGTCTCCCGGTTTCAGATAGGCCCGGCAGATGAGGTCGATAATCTCATCAGATCCGTTCCCTGCAATGATGCCCTCGATTTTACAGCCGAAGAAGCGTGACGCTGCAGTGCGGAGGTTCTTTGAGTCAGGATCAGGGTAGATGTGGGAAGATGTTAATGCCGCTCCGACTGCCAGAAGCGCCTTTGGGCTGGGGCCCAGGGGATTTTCGTTTGATGCGAGCTTGATGGGGTTTGCGGCCCCGTACCGCCTGGCGATCTCTTCCTTTGATGTCCCAGGTATATATTCAGGTATGGTAAAGGCCCACGGAACAGGCTCCACGGTCTTCACGGGAGAATTCTCCCTTCAGGGTATGAACCGAGAATGATCACATCCCTGGTGAATTCCTTGATTTCTTCAATAGTCATCTTCACGTTTTCATCAATAAGGTTTCCCTGGAAGTCGATGAAGAACAGATATTCCCATGGACTTTTTTTGGAAGGCCGCGACTCGATCTTGGTGAGGTTGATCCCCTTGCGGGCGAATACGCCTAGGGCGTTGTACAAAGCTCCGGGGCGATTATCGAGGGTGACGATGATGGATGTCTTTGCACTGCCTGATACCGGTAATGCAGTGCGGGAGATGACCCAAAACCGTGTAATATTCTCCCGGAAGTCATTGATGTTTTCAGCAAAGATGGAAAGCCCGTAGATCTCTGCTGCCATGGACGAAGCAACCGCAGCGCCATCCTCATGGGACCTTGCTGCCATGGCTGCTTCGGAGGTGCTTGCTGTTTCAATGATCTCAGCCTGAGGAAGGTTTGATGTGAGCCATACCCTGCACTGAGCCAGAGGCTGGGGATGTGAGAAAACCTTTTTTATCTTCTCTTTGGGAATGTTGGCCAACAGACAGTTTCGGATGGGGAGCATGAATTCCTGGATGACGCATAGACGTGTGGTTGCCATCATGTCCAGTGTGCGGTTAATCATGCCTTCAGTCGAGTTTTCTACCGGTACAACTCCAATATCGGCCCTTGCAGAAGCCACCGTCTGGATAACCGTCTCAATATCCTTGAATGGGATAAGGTCACCGTCAATGGAAAACACCGAGAAGGCCGCCTGGTGGGAGAAACTGCCTTCAGGACCGAGATACGCCACCTTCTGCCGCTGCTGGAGAGAGCGTGAAGCACTGAATATCTCACGGAAGATCCCTTCGACAATGGGCCTGGTGAGCGGAGGTTCCCGCCTGGAATCGAGGCGGTTAATGATCTCTTCCTCCCGTGCCGGGTCAAAGATGATTTTATTCTCGGCACGTTTGAGCCTTCCCATCTCAACCGACAGTGTGGAGCGCCGCTGGAGGAGCTTCAGGATTTCATTATCAATAGCGTCGATCCCTGATCTGATATCTTCCGTTTCTTTTTTCATGAACATGCCCTTGTGCCGAATTTATAACATTGATTGCATCTTCCACAATATCAGCCGCATTCTCCTATTTTCACAAATGATTCATACGCCGATGAGCTCGAAAGACTACCAGAAGGATATAAGTTTATCAAGGGAGAGTCTTATGAGCGTGGTAATAATGTGTATATATCGGCAATAAGCCATGATGAGCCGGGATTATCCTCAAATAGGCTAGATAATGGCTTTAAAAAAATGTGATTTTTGCCGAATGTTATTAATATGAAAGGTGGCTCGAATATTGACATATATCGCCTCTGTGTGCAATATGCCAATATAAGATATAATAATGAATAGACAGTTTCCAGTGGATGAATATCCTTGGTTGAAGAGGAGAAAACGAAGGTCCCTGCGCCTTCGATACCTTCTATTGCCGCTCCTGCTCGTTATGGCCTCACTGTTCTTCTTGCCTGATATCAAGGGAGGGGCTGAGATATTCCCGGAGAGGGATAAGAAGATAGCCCTTAGTAAAATAACCCTTTGCAAGAAAGATCTAACCCGCATCGATCAGGACAGTATCAAGAGATACAATCTCACCATCAACTGGTATCTGCAGCAGTTTATCTCGGAGACCGCCATCAGATACAAGCTCTATTACGGTGCAATCGTGGTCATGGACACCCGTACAGGGGATATCCTTGCCATGTACGGCCGGAAGTCTACCGGCCAGGATTGCAGTATTTGCCTGGATACCAACCATGCAGCGAGTATCTTCAAGCTCGTTACTGTCGTGGCCGCCATGGACCAGGGTGGCTACACCAGCGGGAGCGTTTTTTCTTATACCGGTAATGCCCATACCCTCTACAAGAAGCAGCTTATCGACAGGAAAGACCGGTGGACTGCAGACATAACACTGGCTGATGCATTTGCACACTCTAACAATGTGGTCTTTGCCAAGCTCGGAACGCTCCACCTCGGCGAGACACCCATATACCTGACAGCTATGAAGATGGGGTTCTGGAAGTCTCCACTCAAGGAGGTAGAATGCACACCAAGCACTATTTTCTTTCCTCAGAACGAATACAACCTTGCTGAGCTTGCCTGCGGGTTTAACAGGCAGACCAAGATTTCCCCGGTGCATGCGGCACAGATGGTGAGCGCGGCTGTAAACAACGGTAATATGATTACTCCCCGTCTTATCCGGTCTGAAGACGTGGAGCATACCCAGGTCATGAGCGAAGAAGCAGCCCATCACCTCACCTATATGATGGAGCGTACGGTTCGATGCGGTACAGTCGCCAAGGCCTTCAGACACATCGGATCCGACCGGGTCCTGAGAGACCTCACCATCGGGGGCAAGAGCGGTAGCATAGACGGAGACGAGCCACAGGGCCGTCGTAACTGGTTTGCGGGATATGCGCAGAACCGTACAAACGGTGAGGCCATCACCATCGGATGCCTGCTCATTCGTGACAGATATTTCTGGATAGAGGCCGATACGCTCGCCCGATTGGTCATGAGACACTACTTTGCCAAGTCCGTTAACAATGTAGCCCTGAGAAACTAAAATCATAGATTCTATATATGCCATTCCCCTGTTGTGTTTTGGTCGTAAACAAGCGCCTTGTCCTTGACACTCCAAATACGGCTGTGCTAGCAAGTATGGCGGTTTCGGGACGTAGCGCAGTCTGGTAGCGCACCTGAATGGGGTTCAGGGGGTCGGAGGTTCAAATCCTCTCGTCCCGACCAATTCAAAACATTCCTACCCTATCAGATCAATACTTATAGGGAAGATCTGCTTACATCTTTATTGACTATAGTGATTGCCGATGATCGAAAATGAGAACACAGCCTTATTTTTTTGATGCGGCTCCAGGTCAAAGGCCCAGGTGAGGGTGCCGTCCTGATCGGGTTTCACTTCAGGGTTTGTCTTGATGAGGTCTACATTGATGGTCTTATCTTGTGAGAGAGGGATCTGGTCTTTGATAGTAACTAAGGCCTTCTGGTTGCGGGTATTCTCGATGGTGATCTCATAGGAATACGTAACCCTGTCCTTATTGCCAAGGGTTTTATCATGGAAGGCCTGGGTTTCTTTCCGTTCGATCTTCATGCCCTCATCCACCCCCAGGTCTAAAGAGATCTTCTGTCCCGGATCAAAGCGCTTCATTTCTCCCCTTCCGGAGAACGCATTATCCACAAAAGAGGTATATGTTCCAGGTGCCAGGGGTGCATCCCCCTTGAGTGTGCAGTCGGCCCGAAGAAAAGCTGACTGACAGTATTTGGGCATGCTTACCAAGGAGAAATCGGCATTGAGTGAGAGTTTGGCAATCTTGACCGTAGCAGGGGTGCCGTCGCCGGGCAGATGTATGTTCTTCGCAGCTCCGATGAGGTAAGAGGTGGCTGTGGTCTCCACCTTTGTCTCTTCCTCCTGCAGGGGAGCAGCACTTGCCAAGGGTGCCATATCATTGGATTCAGCCTTGAGCTTGGCCCCGCGTCTTTTTGTCTTGTAGAGATACCAGGGTTGGAGTTCAGGGGCCTGGATGCCGAAGCTCGGCCTTCCGGTTGATACGATCATTTCCTTGATGTCCCAGTCCATGCCGCTTATCTGCCTGGCCATCACGGAGGTTTCAAGAACAAGCTGTGAAGCCCCGGGTGATGCATACACTCTATACTCGGGCCTCCAAGATGCAGCCTTGATGACATAGGAAATCTCAACCTGACCGTTTCCTGTTATGTCTATCTGGTATCCCGGGTTCCGGCTCACCTTGGTCAGCTGGTTCTGCAGGTCCTTGATCTCGATTTCGAGCTTCTCCTCTTTTCTGGTAAGTTCCACGATGCGGTTATTCAGACCAGTGACCCGGCTCTCGATGAATCCTAACGCATCCGCCAGTCGTGTCTTTTCAAAAGAGGTAGCCTTACCTTTTGAACTGGCTGCATCGTAGATGATGTCTATCTGTTTTTCCAACATTCCCTGATCCCTTTTTAGCACGGCAAGGGTTAAGAGTTTTTTAGCAAGGGAGTCCTGGAGGTCTTTCACTTTTCCAGACACAGTCCGCAAGGGCTCAACACTTACCGACCGTACAGAACCGCCTCCAACGGGTATCACAATCAAAGAATCCGGCACAATCTCAGAAGAGGCGTCAATGGAGAGATGGCCGCTTACCTCCCGGCCAAAACATACAAATGCCTGGTCGTCATAGAGAATGACTTTTTTAATCTCCATACCCTGGCAGATCCCGACTTGGAGAAGCAGGTACATGGTAAATATGGAGATTATGCGTAAGATTTTCATTATTCACCTCCCATTCAATTCGCACACTTAATCAATACAACTTTTTAAATACTCCTTATCATAAAGCCATTGTGAAACGTAGTATGAATAAGTTATTCTTATCATCTTTCAACCCTGTTGACTTGCTACAGGATTGACCGTATTGTGAGTCTCAGATTTCAAGAATGTTATCTGTTGGTGTTCCTGGTGAGGTAAGTGGATGAGGAGGATTATTTTCATAGTATCGGTTGTGGTCCTCCACAGTGCTTGTATTGTTTTCCATTCATTACCCCTACGTGCTTACACTCCTGATGATAGTTCATCCAGCACGGAATTTCGTGAAAATCTTATGCCCGCCGAACAGGGAGATGCCAAGGCACAAGTATTTGTGGCCTATCTCTATGAAACAGGGCAGGGCGTAAACCAGAACTATACAAAAGCAGCCGAGTGGTACAGCAGGGCAGCACAACAGGGCAATGCAGTGGCCCGGACGCAGCTTGGGAATATGTACCGGCTCGGCAAGGGTGTTCCACAGAACTACGTCCTGGCCTACATGTGGCTTTACCTGGCCTCACGACAGGGAAGTACGCAGGCGGTGAAATTGAAAAGAAGTGTAACCGGTAAGATGACAAAGGAACAGATTGCTGAGGCGAAGAAGCTGTTGATGGACTGGAATGCTAAGAGATGACTGCTTACGATGATTGGTGATGAAGATATCGGGAAGGATGTTGCTGAGCTTTTATTAAATCTTTCTTGCTAACGGATTTCGGCCTGGAAGAGACATTGATCATGATGCCGCCTTGCTGTTGTGTTGGGCCGGTTCGATTCTCCGGAGCACCTCATCATGATCAGCCCCGTTTTTCAGCGCCGTCTCGAGACTCGCAATCATCCGGGGAGTGTCTCCCTTCTCAGCGAACAGATCGGCCAGGAAAAGATGGGCACCGAGACTTGATGCATCCAAGCGGACTGCGATTTCGGCGAGATTCTGGGCCAGGGCATAGTCCCCGGTCTCCTTGAGCCGGAACGCTGTTTTCATGCACAGGTCGGCACATCCGGCAAGCGAGTCAATGGCTGCTTCCGGTATGGGTATGTCAAGGGTGCGCAGGAGCTGTTCGAGAGCACTGAGGAAGGTCTCGATATTATCCAGCTCGATGCTGGTATCGAGGAGACCGGTAAGGCATTGGAGATTTGAAGGTGTTTCAGTGAGGATGTCGAGATAGAGTGCATGAGCTTTTTCCGGACTTTTCCTATTGCGGTGGATCTTTGCAAGACTCAACCACAGGGGTACATTGACAGTGGCGGACATATCCTTGGCCATAGTTAGATGGGACAGGGCTTCATCAATCTTCCCTGCCTGGAGTAGGACCATGCCCAGCGCCATGATCACATGCAAACCCTCTGGTTCTACTGCAAGTGATGCCTTATACGCCTCGGCGGCCTCTTGCAACCGGCCGGCCTTTTGCAGAGCCACACCATAATAGTACGGGAGCTGTTCGTAGACATAAGCCGGGGTGGAAAAGGTCTCCACCTGGATACCCAGATGCATCGCCCTTCCTAGGGCGGCAACGGCGGCTTCGATCTTATCGGCCTTGAGGCATGCAACGCCCAACAAGTAATGCATGAGGCCCCTGTCTGGAAAGGCAGCGACCCCCTGCTCAAGCTCAGCCAGGGCATCTTCGATCCTATCGAGTTTAAGGTAGCTGTCTGATGTGAGATAATAGCTATCTTTAAGCCAGCTTCGGGAATCACCCAGCGCTCGGGCGGCCTTAATATGATCAATGCACTGTTCGTATTCACCCAATCCGAAGTAGGTCGCGGCAATGAAGAAGCGATGTGATGACGTAACGTTGCCCGCTGCTAACTCCTCAAGGAGGATGGAAAGATTACGCCTCAATTTGGCCAGACAGTCGTCTGTTTTATGGTATCCTGTATGACGGATGAGGATATCGACACTCTCTATTACAATGCCGGCACGCTCGATTGAGGGAGCGACCTGCTCATGGATTCTGTTTTCAAAGCGCAGACCCGGCAGGTTGGGAAAGATACGGACCTGGAAGCATACTCTATCACCGGTTTGTTTTGTCTCGCTGTTGACCTTGAGCATATAAGCACGGTCCTTTGCAGAACGCAGGTACTTCTTGAGTGTGGAGAGTTTCTTGCCTTCACTGAGGTCGAGCCGGTCATCGGCGTCGAGCCATAATAAGTAATCAGCTGTTGCCAGGGATATCGAAGCATTACGCGCAGCTGAAAAATCATTACACCACGTGAAATACCCTACCTTGGCACCATGCTCCTGGGCGATCGATACCGTGGCATCAGACGAACCTGTATCAACTACCACAATTTCATCCACCACCTCTTTAATATCCGACAGGATGTTCCCCAGCCTGGCTTCCTCGTTCTTCACGATCATGATTACGCCAAGGGTTGGTTGTTGAACGGTCCTGAGCAGCTTCTTGCGGTTTTTTTCCAGTTTCTTGAGGTTATTCATAAATTTTGAATGAGCGTCATTCTCTGCTCTACCTCCATGCAAGGTGCCCCTGCACACAGCGCGATTTCGAGAGAGGAGATGGCGCGTTGGATGTTGTTTTCAAGGTAAGCTATGTCCGCCACAAGGAGTTGCGCGATCCAGCAGTTGTTGTCAAGCATCCAGGCTGCTTCGGCTAATGTCGCTGCATCGCTGGGGTTTCCACGATTGAGGACTGCTTTTCCCACATCAACGCAAAGATTAGCAAGATCCTCAATGTTCTGTACCTCACGGTTGGGGTCCATGCCGGATTGGTGCATCAGGGTCTCAAGGGACAAGGTCACATGCTCTATGTCATTCGTTGCCACGCTTGTGAGAACCAGACCCGTCAAGGCCTTGAGGTCATGTGGTTCATAAGCGAGTGCCTCAAGATAGATTTGATGCGCCTCGGTATACATTTTTTTGTATCGTAGAAGCCTTGCCAGGCTAAGGAAAAGCGATGTGTCGGTGGTGGGAGCAAGGTTCTTTGCTTCTTTAAGGTACGTTATGGCTGTGTCGATGTCGCCAATTGAGGCCAAGGCCGTGCCTAGAGCATAGTGCAACTCTTTCTGCCGGGTTCCCGCCTTCAGGGCACGCGTGTAAGTTTCAATGGCTTCCTTCATTCTCCCCAATTTTTCCAGGGCCTTGCCATACTCGAGGAGGATAATCGTGTCCAGATCAGGCGGGGTAGGGTATGCATCTATCCCGGGCGGCAGGGTGGCGGCCTTCTTGAGTGCCCCGGCTGCTTCGGTGAACAGCCCGGCCTGCATGCAAACGAACCCGTGATAATAGTGCAGCAGTGGGCTCTCCTTGAAGATGGCTATACCCCGGGCGATCTCTTGCCGGGCGTCTTCCACACGCTTCAGCCTGAGCAGGCATTCCGTCGATATGGTAAAGCTGATGTGATACCAGTCCTCGTCTGTGCGTTTTTGCCGGGCCATGGTGAGGTATCTGAGGCACTGTTCATACTTCTCCAAGACCATGGAGGTCATGGCGATGAAGAAGCACTGGGTGGCTGTGTCCTTCCCCTCATGGAGCTCTTTCATGAGAATGCCCAAGTTCCGCCGGGCCTTTGCAGGACGGGCATCCGGGTTTTGATAGCCGGTGTGCCGGATGACGATATTGACCGGCTCTATAATGACACCATTCTGTTCCAAAGCAGGGAGGATCTGTTCATGCACTCGGCCGGTAAAGCGCACACCCCTCCTGTTGGGGATGATCCTGGGCTGGTAGCAGACCATGTTCGGCATGTTCTTAGAGCTACTGAGGATCTTCAGCTCGTAGGCCTTGTCCTTTTCGCGGCTCAAACGGATTTTGAGTGCACCGAGTGCCTTCCGGTCCTCTTCGTCCACCCGGTCATCCGCATCAAGCCAGAGCAGGTAATCAGAGCTGGCGAGTTCAATGGAATGATTCCGTGCGGCCGAGAAGTCGTCGATCCATGGAAAATGCCCGATCTTGGCCCCGAAGGACTCGGCCACCGGGATCGTTCCGTCTGAGGATCCGGTATCCACGATACAGATCTCATCCACGACACCACTGATATCAGAGAGGATCCCACCGAGATTCTTCTCCTCGTTCTTCACGATCATGATCGCACCGAGGGTCGGTTTCTTCATGCTGTCACACCGTCATGCCCGGTCTCTTGCCACGTCCGACTGTGGTAAAGGTTGTGGTCTGTGAGATGGCCTTCATGCCCGTCATATCGTGCTCACTGAGCTCTGTTGTGCATTGATGAGCTTCACGACATCAGGGTTATCCGGTTGTTCCTGTTTCAGGATATCCAGCAGATTCTGCTTCAGCAGATCGAATCTTTCCGTCTTGGTGGCTGCCTGCACGAGGTTTCCCAGGGCGTCAGGGTCTTTGGGATTGATGCTCAGGGAGATCTGGAAGGTATTCATGGCCGAGATCGTGTCGCCCAGCTGCCACTGGATGACGCCGATGTTATTCAGTGCCTGGGGGTTTGTTCTGTCGAGGTGGAGTGTTCTCTCGAAGATTTTCAACGCAGACCGGACATCCCCCTGGGAGAACCTCTCTTCCCCCCATTCGATGAGTTTCTTCAACTGCTGTTCCTTTGTAAATCTGACCCTGTACCCGTTTCCTCTGACTTCGACGAGGTCCTTCCATTTATTGGCGAAGTACTGGTGATTATCTTTCATGGTGGCCTGGTGATCGATGGCATTGCCCTTAAATGTCATGCTGCAGTAATGGTGGATGAAAACATCATGGGCGATAATGTTTTTATAGCCTGCAATTAAGGCCCTCAGGCAGAGGTCATCGTCCTCGTAATTACCGCTAACGTAGTTCTCGTCCAAGCCCCCGATGACATCGATCACCTCCTTTTTAATGAGGAGGCAGAAACCCACGAGCCTCATAATCTCTGCCGATTTGCCCGCGTATCCGGCAGTGAAATCTCGGGCGAATCTCTGCATGGCCTTCATGTTGTCTCCGTAGGAGACATTCGGAACCAGCTGGGGGCCCGACACTGCATTACTCATGGGGCCGACCATACCGATATCCGGATGTATTTCCAAATGGGCGATGAGGCGTTCGAGCCAATGATCGGTAACCACCACATCGTTATTCAGCAATACTATATAGTTGCCCTTGGCCTGAGCGATGCCTTGGTTATTGCCTCCCGCAAAACCCTTGTTCTCGTCATTCAGAATAAGTACGACGTTATCATGGTTTTTGGCATACCCCTTTAGGTAGTCCCGAGTGCCATCAGAAGATCCATTATCCACAAAGATGATCTCATACGGCTCTGGTGTATGCTTTTCAATGCTTTCAACGCACTTTATTGTGTATTCAAGCTGATTGAAGGTGAGAATCACGATGGAGACAAGTTCTTTGGTAACGGTTTTTAACTGATGCGGTGTTATCGATAACGCTTTTTTAGTTGCCTCAAGATATGCTTTCCCATTCTTTGCGTCGGGCTCAAGGTGATTACCCTCACCCCATTCATTCCAAGCATTGATAAAAACGATATTGTCGTCTAGGTTGAGAGCCTCTAGTTTACCGATAACGGATCTCAGCCACCTTTCATATTGATCTGGTGTGGAATTATTGATGACCAACGCGGCCTGTTTCTTACGGGGAGAATTGTCCCACATCGGCGTAACGCATGGGAAGCGTTTGTACGGAGGAATAGGCTTATTAAGCATTCTTTCGACGATCGTAGGATAGTCATATAGAACATGTCCGTTCGGCAATTGCCTCTTGACAGGCCCCAAATTGCCCCAGTCAGGTTGAAATTCGACACAAGCATCGAAACCATTCAAACGAGGATCTCCATACTCCCAGGGAGCGCTCTCAACTTTGCACAAGTAAAGCCCCTCGCCGTTCTTTTTTGCCTCTTCGCGCCATATGTCCACAGTCCTGCCAGCATTGGGAAGACTTTTCGAGAGATAGATGAGCATGAGGGGTTTGTTGTCTATTCGTATATAGCGTTTGTCCTTAAAGACCCTCAGAAGCCACCGTATGTGATTTCTATCATCTTCTTCGCAGTAGTTCTGTTCAATAAGTATGTCTCCATGGCGGCCATCCCAGGCCCTTGTCCAGTTCTCGTTGGCCCAGCACAGGCAGAAGGGGAAATCCGGTTTGCCCGTCGCAATGACTTCATCAAAGATTTGATGCAGGAGCCGTTTGCCGTTGAACCAGTAGTGGTAGTAGCAGAACCCTGAAATTCCATATTGTTTTGCCAATTCGGCTTGAGCCTCACGTGTTGCAGGAAGTCGGAGGTCATAGAAACCAAGGTCAGCGGGTATATGGGGTTGATAATGTCCGGGGAAGAGCGGTCTTGCCTTGGCAACATTCGTCCACTCGGTGAACCCTTTCCCCCACCACTCATCATTTTCCGGGATGGGGTGATACTGGGGTAGATAAAATGCAATGGCTTGCACGATCTGTTCGCTAGTGTGGCCCTTCATGGTGGGGGCGTTTGAGGAGTTTCGTACCAAAGGCGGTATCGAAGATTGAAGGGGGGGCTGGATGTCAGTCCCTGTTGTCGGGGCGATTCTGGGTGTTACCTGTGTAGTCTTGTTGTTGGGGCTGAGCAACGTGAAATCCTGGCACCATTCATCCCGCTGCCACTCGTCCATTGCATAGAGCGGCTTAGTGAACTGTAACCAAGGTTGTTGAGCCGCGCCACATGTGCGCGCGGTCGTAATGAAGTCCAGCAGCCACTTGCCGTCGAACAATTTGTGGGCTGGCACGCTACTATGGGTCAACAGCCAATAGAGGATTTTGTCTCTGAGGTCCGGTGATGCCATGGAAGTTAAATTGCTGAGCGGATTTGAAGACGTATTTCTGGGTATGTTCAAGGCGATGTCCTGTGCAAATGAGAGTACATCGACATCAAAAAACAAGGCCTGATTCGCCACACTGCTGAAATCACCATATACGGCATCCACATGAGGTATCAAAAACTGGGTGCCGATAGGTTTCTGCATTTTTCCATCAAAGAATACATTGCCGTATTTCGATTTGAGATAGGTTGCTTCACCTGCTTGAAGTGAAAGTGTAAGAGGGTGATCCGTAATGAGATAGCAGGTATCCGATGGGGCATTTTGCATGAAATGGTCTATCCATGCAAAGATTGGTGTGTCCCTGTCAAAAGGGAAACGGCCCGCTAGGGGTAATAATATGACTTTTGAGAACAGCTTTCGAAGTGATGTGACTAGATCGCCGGCATCACGATTGTTAACAATCTTCGATTGGGCTATTTTCTTGAACGTCGAAGTGAAGTACTGCTGGGCATCTGTGTACTCGATTTGACCCAAGATTTCGTCATGATAGGCTTCTAGTACCTTGCCTTTTCCCAGCCCTAATGGATTGATCTGCCAATGGTTCGGATAGGGAGGGCGATGGAGCCAGGAAACTTCGGTATACAGGAAGGTAGCCTCAGCGCAGACCTTGCGCAGCCATGGTGATGTATTTAGTAGGATTACCACCTCCGGCGTGAAACCTTCCAGTTTTTCCCGTACGGTTTGACAAATGTAATTTTCGATCTCGGTATCGATGTCACCGTATTCGATCTTGCTGAGGATATTGCCTCTGAACTTCCAGTTTCCACGTATTTCCGCTTGTGAGAGGAGGATGCGATCACCCAAAAAATCCTTGTTGTTCCTATAGGTGATACCGTCGAAAGCAAGCAGTTTTCCCTGATATCCGGGGATAATGGCACCCAGCTGTGCGTGCATATGCGCAAACCATTGCAGCCAGGTATCCATCACGCCAGGCTCATTGAGTTCATAAAGCGGTTCGAGTGAAAAGAGTACGCGCATCAAAAATCTCCTTTTTAGCAAACTCACCTTATCAGTACAGCAAATTCAGGGAATATGCGAAAGCACTGATTCGGCGATTTATCCACGACTTCTCGCTTCTATCTTAACCCGCGCCCGGATGCGGTAGGGTTCCGGCGCTTCACGGAAGGTCTCGTCCATTTCCTGGGCGGAATATTCCAGTCGCAGGAAATACTGTTCATCCTGCATCGGCGAGAAATGGACATGCGCGATTAAAGCTGAATATGACTGGTCGTGACGGAAGATCAAGCTTTTGTCCGCATCGCCGATAATAATCTCTCCTTCCGTCGTTCCAAGGCCATGCTGCGCGGACACCAGGGCCGAAAGGCCGCGCGCATGGTGGATCTCCCTTGAACCTATGTGGAAGGTTTCGATAGCCTTGCCACCCAAATGCGTGGCAAAGAACACCGATTTCTGGTCGAATGAAGTCGGGATCAAGGTCATGTTGAGAACATGGATGGTTGCGAGCATCCGGGAAGGTATGTGGATGTCGAGACCCAGAGCGATATAACCGTCCACAAGATCTATTTCGATGGTTTTCATGAAACGGATCTCATTGGATTCCAGAACGGTAGCCAACAGGAGCGAGCTCTCGCAGAGCTCCATTTCAACTTCGCAGCGGCCCAGATCCGTGATCTTGTGTTCCCCGGGTGTCTCGATAATCGTATGTCCGGAAAAGAAATCCACCGCCCAGGAGATGTCTTCATAATACCCGTGCGGTAGCGTTCCAATCAAAGGGGCGGCACAGACATCCTTGAAAACCAAGGATTTGAACACCAAACCCTTGGCCTTATCAAGGGTGCAGGCCAGCTTGTCGGTTTCGATGGCAAGGTAGCGGGCGTCTTCAGTAATGCAAAGCCCGTCCGTTTTGAATGGTGTATGGATCGGGAGACTGTCTTTCCGTTCAAGAATTTCCTTGCTTCGCCACCTTTGGCAAGCATCCTGCAGGCGTTTTTGGTATGCCGCCCACCTTGCGGTGGTGATGTGGGTCCTGAAATCGCTGGACCAGAGATAGCAGAGCTCCTTCCAATCGTCCCTGGTGGGGTTTGCCGAGCGCATGCCCTGATAGATCTGGTAGCAGACCGTGTTGCAGCCGAGGTCGTCACGGCCAGTCAGAGCCCAACGATTGATATTATATTTCTCCTGCTTCTTGACCGGGATGGGTTGGCCGGGTGCTTCCAGGTGCAACTTTTGTCCGGAGAGATCATCAGCGAGACCGCCCAGCACCGCGGCCGGCGGCACGATGGTATATAGCTGCTTCAGGGTATTGAATAAGTTTCGGATGCGCTCCCATTCGCGTCCTTGGCGCTGCCCTTCGGTTTTATACCGGCCGGGACGGAAATCGAAGATCTCGGCGTCATTGGCATACAGGGGAAAGTACCTGTGGGTGCCGTTGTCATGCCCGGCGATGTAAGTGAGGTATTCTTCCAGGTCGAGTTCGCCGTGCACATAGCGTTGGAATTTCTGAAAGGCGATCGAGTCGGCCCAGATGAGAGGTATCCCGGCACCCGAGGCGCTGAGAGCCAGCTGCGGATGATACTTGAGCTCCGTCGGCCAAGCGGGGTGAAATTTCTTGGGGTTGTTCCACTCCATAACAATGGCCTTGTAGCCGGACTGCACATACTCGTCGACAATCCCGGCCGAATAGGCCATCTCGCCTACTAGGGCGATCTCGGGATGAAATCCGAGAAGATCCTTATACACCTGCATGCCTAGGTCCTGGTTCCAGTAGTTGACTTCAGCCGGAAGCAGTGGGCCGATACACTGGGCATAGCCGCTTCCCACGAAGAGATCCGGCTTGTTCAGTTCTTTGAAGGTTGAAATCCAATTAGGATCCAAACTCGCAATGGTTTCCAGGGTAAAACCAGAGGCCTCAATAGCAAATGGGACCTGATACTCTTTTATTAGGTTCAACAACGGCCAGTAGCAGCTACGAATCACTTCAGTCCGCAGGTCTTCTTCAATGGAGGAGTAGGCCAGGTTGAGGTGAAAAATTGCATAGAGTTTTAGACGGGACATTCACTCCCTCGTGGTTACGAACCGGATGGTTGTGGTTACTTCCCGGGCGCGGGCTATGGCATCTTCACGCGTTTCTCCGGTGGTGATGACACACCCGGCACGTCTCGTATGATTCGTGTACGGTTCCAGAAAGTCTCCGGGCTGGACGAAGAAGATCAGCTTATGAAGCCAATCGGAGCCCAGAAACTTCTGGGTATTCAATATCTCCGCTACGCGTCCTGGTGCAGGGAAAAAGTAACGAATTGCCACACCGCGTTGGTGAGAGGGTGATAGATCCCCTGCATCCACATTCTCTCCCAGGGCCAGCCGGATGGCCGCTCCTACAAAATCAATCCCCGTGGCAAGCGGGATCTGGTCCGTACATAGCCATCCGCCAGAGAGCCTAGGAGCGATCTCGATGACTTTGGGTCCATCGGAGGTATATACCATATCACCCTTGACGATCCCCGTTGTTACGCCTATCGCCCGCCCGGCATCAACAGCCATTTCCGAGACTGCAGCCCGTGCCTCATCGGAGAGGATCGATGGCTGGTGCCCGCCGTTTTCGATGATATGGGGGGCAAAGCGCTCAAGGAGCTCATAGTTCCTGTCTACGAATCCCGGTGTGTAACCCTGATTGTCTATAAGGATAGATTCGGTGCTGATCTGCGGCCCATCCAGGTACTCTTCGACCATGACACGGCCCGAGGGCGAGCATGCCAGGGTATGCTGATAGGCCCATGCGAGATCAAGGGCACCGATCAGTCGCAACACCCCTCGGGCACCGCGACTATCAACCGGCTTAAGAACCAGTGGTTGAGCTTGACTGGTGACGACATCTTTGAGATGATCCAGCGATGATATTTCGGAAAACCATGGGATGGGTATTCCTTTCTCCTGGAAGCATCGTTTCATGACCAACTTGTCTGATGCTATCCTGGCGCTTTCGATGGGGATGCCAGGCAGACCCAGCGATGCGGCCACACTCGCTACCGTCATTGGGACATCCGAGGCAATCGATAGTACCCCATCGATGGGACGGACTTTCTTCGCATACTGTTTGGCGGCCTGAACGGTGGCTTCGATATCGTACGTGCTGGCGATCAGGTGGTCATGGGCTTCAAGAAACCCAGGCGCTGCAGGGTTCTGGTCCGTGACGACCACATGGCATCCCATGTCCCGCGCATGCCGGATACCCGGGACGGCTTCGAACCCACCGCTAATAACCAGAAGTGTTTTATCCTTCATTCGGCCACATCCTATCAAGGGCCTGTCCCGCCAGAAGCATAGGCACGACATCCTCTCCATGATCCACGAGACAATGCACAAGGGCCGGACCTTTATGATCGAGGGCCGCCTGGATGGTGGAATGAATCGCTTGCGTATCTTTCAGCGTCCAGGCCCGTATGCCATAGGCCCTAGCAATGGCGGCAAAGTCCGGGTTCTTCTTGGACCCGGTTACTGGATCGGACTTCCAAGTGAGGAGTTGAAACTGGGAGACCATGGCAAGACGGCTATTGTCCAGGACAACGATCTTTATCGCCCCGCCGGTTTCTTCCACGGTCTTAAGCTCCTGGATATTCATCTGGAGCGATCCGTCGCCCACCAGGCACAGGATAAGATCATTGGGCCGCGCGAGATGCGCCCCGATGGCCGTGGGCAGGTCGAAGCCCATGGCGCCGTGACCACCGGAAGTCAACCAGGCCCGGTTCGGGTAATCAAAGGAAAAGTGACGCGCTGTCCATTGTTGATGGGACCCCACGCCGGAAACGACAACCGTGCTGCGGTCTTTGGTCAGTTCGTTCGTGGCCTCGATGATGTGCTGGGGCTTGATCGTCGATCTGTTACGCTCATAAGACAGCCGGTATTGAGATTTCCATTCCCCAACCTGTCTGCGCCACGGTTCTATGTCTAATTCTGCATTGGCAGGCAGGGCTTCGCGGATATCCCGGAGGGTCTGTTTGGCATCCGCGTTAATGCTCAAGTCGACCTGTATCCTGGGGTAGAGCAGTTCATCGGGATCGATATCGATTCGAACTTTTCTCCCTTTTGGAACGAATTGGTCGGTGAGCGTTCCGGTCTGCCGCAAATCCAAGCGGGCGCCGACGATTAAGACATAATCCGCATGCTGGAGCGCATTCGCCGCATAAAGGTTACCCGTATGCCCGACAAATCCCAGGGCCAGCGGTTCGTTCGAGGGGAATGACCCTAATCCCAGCAGGCTCATGACCACGGGTATGCCCATGCTCAGCGCCAAATCCCGCAGTTCCTTGCATGCATCCGCCATCAGTACGCCTTGGCCGGCGAGGATAACCGGGCGCTTGGCCTCAAGCAGCCACTGGGATGCTTTTTCTATGGAACCGGATGGCGGGCGCTCCGGAACCGCGGCGGGTTTCCTGGCAGGCACCATGGTTGTGTCCTGCTGAGCCCTCTGAACATCCATGGGCATATCCACTACGACAGGTCCGGGCCTGCCATCCGACGCGAGGGCAAAGGCATCGCTCATCACAGATCTCAGTTCTCCAGAACTTAGGGGCTGAAAGACTCCTTTCGTGATGGATTTGGTGATAGCGATGGTATCCACCTGCTGGAAACCGCATTGTCTCACCTTGCGGCCGCAGGTGAGATCAGCCGTCCCGACCTGGCCTGTGATAACAACGAGTGGAACAGAATCAAAGAAGGCGTCTGCTATACAGGTGATCAGATTGGTGACGCCGGGCCCAGAAGTCACCATGACCACCTGAGGTATCCTCGTCAAGCGTGCTATAGCCAACGCGGCGTAGCCCGATCCCTGTTCGTGCCGTGCACAGAAAATGTCGATGTTGTGCTTTATGCAGGCTTCAAAAATAGGGGCCAGGGTTCCGCCGGGGTAGGTGAAGACCCTGCACAGACCATGCTCCAGAAAACTTTCCACAATCACATCAGCACCGAGTATGCCCATAACCATCCTTGTCTTCCCTGATCACCCCATATAGAGTCCGCCATTGATGTTGATTGTCTGGCCGGTTATGTAGCTTGCATTTTCAGAAGCAAGGAAGATCACGCTCTGGGCGATTTCTTCCGGAGTCCCGGTTCGTTTAAGGGGGATCTGGCGGATTTTTTCCTGTCCTTCGGTCGAATCTATTTCTTGCCGCGTCATCTCGGTTTCAATGAGCCCTGGGGCGATACAATTGACCAGGATACCATGCGGCGCTCCAATGCGCGCCAGTGACTTGGTCAGGCAGATCACCCCGGCCTTGCTGGCGGCATAGTGGACGGCCAGGGTGCCGCCCAGCTGACCTCCCGAGGATGAGATGTTGATGATCCTCCCGCCCCCCTGTCGTTGCATGATGGGGAAGACCGCCTGGCTGCACAGGAAGGAGCCTTTCAGATTGACATCCATTATGCGGTCCCAGTCCGCCTCGGATAGTTTCATAAAAGGTTTTTGCTGCAGAATCCCGGCATTATTCACGAGCACATCTATCCGTGAAAAGGTTTCAAGCACTTGACTAAACATTTTTTTAATGCTTGCCCGGGAAGAGACGTCTACCTGGAGAGCTAACGCCTTTCTCTCAAGCTTGCGTATCTCGGAAGCTACGCTTTCGGCGCTGTGAGCTTGTTTACGATAGGTTACAACAATGTCGGCGCCTGATCGAGCAGCCTCAAGGGCAATAGCTTGCCCGATGCCACGGCTTGATCCGGTAACGAGCACCACTTTATTTTTTAAACATAAGTCAGATCTTATATTCATAAAGTATATATAATAAATTCAATGTTATATAACGAGCAAAGAAAGAAATCTTTCTCGATGTCTTGCTCATATGTTCGAATTTTATACAGAAGACGGATTGACATAGAGAACGCTCTCATGCAGGTGTTGTCCATGATGGCCGAAATAGAATTCACACTTATCATAATATCGTTCAATTATGCTCGGAATTTCCCATAAGTCTTCCGGTTTGTGATAAACACAAATCTGCAGTGCGGGATGAAATTTTTTGAGTGATTTTTCTGCACCCTTCAATGCAGAGGTTTCTGCTCCTTCAATATCCATCTTAATAAAATCATAACTTAGATTATTTTTTTGTGAAAAGCTGTCCAAACTAGTCAGAAGTATGCTCTCTTCGCCATCTTTATCAAGATAATATCCTTGATCATAATCTGCGGTAATATTTAATTTATATTTTTCATCTTTTTCCCAGACCCCCATTGGAACAGGTACGATTACTCCTTCCATTTGCTCCTTAAGTATTTCATTTTTTAAATCTATTATATTGCGCTCGGAAGGTTCAAAAGAATAAATTTTGCACTGCTTATGGAGGTGTTTGGCAAAACTTATAGAGATATCACCCTTCCACGCGCCGGCATCTACAATAACATGATTAGCTGAAGGCTTAACAATAGGATGATAATATTGTTGATATTCAGCAATACATAGATAGGAAGGGTCCATGGTCATTCTATATTTTACAACACCAAGGAAGGCGCACTGGGACCCTTCATCCTTGAAGCCGTCGTAAATTCGGTCAATTTCCGCTGCATGGTCTTGAAAAATAATTGGATTGAAATGCTTTTCCCATAAACCTTCAGAATTTTTAGTTGGTTGATACATATAGACAATATCAGTAAAATCATAATATTGACTTACACCAAGAGACTTCAGTTGAAGTGCTATTTCTTTCGCCCAACCTGAAGCAATAATAACGGCATGATCTTTCTGCTTCCGAAGAATTTCCGGTGATAAAATTTGTATGCTCTCGACGAATGTTCCATGCTTGGAGTTGTTGTTATCGCAAAAAAATAAGACCTCTTTACCTTTATCTCGCAAATAATGGTATGCGTGTTCTCCAGAACCACCAGCACCAAATATGACGGCACGGTTGAAAGAATTAAGGGCATCGCTATAGGAAAGAACCTTCTTGCCAAGAGATCTCAAAATATCATTAAACATTATGCAACCTCAACTTTCTAAAATCCATAAGATAAAGACCTAGTAACATCTTTCTCAAGACCTAACACTTGTACACCGGAATCAACCCATTTATGAGCCATTTCGAAAATTTCATTTTCAAAAGCAGGCGCACAGATCAATACAACATCAGGCTTAATTGTTGCGATTGCTCGCGGTGGAAATATTTCTTTGCCATAAATTGTATGGCCCCATTTTTCATCATTCGTATCAACAAAACCTATTATATGATCAACGTCGAAGAGATCCGAATATGCCTGAAGAAAAAAACTGCCTGCCATGCCGCTGCCCCATAGCAAAGTCTTCTTGCCTTTAATTAGCTGATGTGCCTTTTCGGTCATGATTTTCCTCATGACGTCCAGTCTTTCCATAGATTCCTTGGCAAAAAGGATCGCTTTGTCTACCATTTCCTTTTCATTGACTTGGCTTGAAAAGAATTTTTGATAATATTGGTCGGTAAGATCATCAGCAAAACAGTAATCAATGCAGCACGAAGAAGGACACTCCGTAGCGCCATGCATTGGCAGGAATTCTCCTGTATAAATATTCCCGATTTTGGTACGAACACCTTCACATCGATCAATCGCACCCGATTCGGCATGAATTGAAAAAAATCTAGACCCGGCAGTGCATTGAAACCCAGCCGTGACAAGACCCTCTTTATTCGAAAGGAGTCTGATAAGATGACCTGGATACAAAACAAGGGAAGGACGCTCGAGCAAAAAATCCTTTGTTTTCTGATCGTAGTCATGAGGATAAATCTTGCTGCGATAGGGCCCTGCCAAAGGGAAAATAGATAAGGGGATTCCCAAAAGATTGCACCTGGATGCAATGCGATCTATCTCATTTATTCTTTCTGGTGTTGCTACAAACACCATGGCAGGATTAAAGTTTGCTTTTTTAAGTCTTTCAATTTTTTGAAAAAAAATGTTTTCGCTTTTTAGATTATGAAGAGTGCAGCGCACTGACACAATTTTTTCGTGTGGAACGCAATCAAGCAAACGTTCCAAATCAAGGGACAAATTAGTATAAATACTGATATAATGTTTTTTTGAAAGTTTGCCTACTAGATCATAAAACATTGGATGAATTGATGGCTCACCACCGCCAATGACAATGTGCCATGTTTGGTTTGAGTCAAAAAAATTTATGATTTTCTGAATATCTTCTTGAGTCTGACCGCGCCTTGAAACATCCTCATTTTCTCGACCTCTTCCGTTTGAACAATATTCGCAGTGATAATTGCAAGACGTGGTAAGCTCAAATACGCACTCATAATCCACTTTATCCAAATTCCGTAAAAACCAATTCCCCCATTTGGGAGAGAATTCTGTAATGTTCATTTGCAACTCCATTGGGGGCAGATGTTTAAGATTTTATATAAATTCCTGAGTGGAAATCTTGTGTACTGCCAAACAGTTTCTGATTGAGGCGAAATAAAATTTTTCAAATTATTTTTGGGATCTTTATACTCAGACATAATAGAAAGAGCTCCTTCAAAGGAATTCTTAGCCTTGGAAAGATTTCCAACCAGCGCCCAACAAACTCCCTGATTGTTTAAAACTTCAGCCTGATATGATCCATTTTTTAGATTGCTTAAAACTTCAAGGCAAGGTACATATAACTTATTCAGATAAAGGCATGTTGCATGAATAAAAATAACGCCATCTTGTTCTTCAAGGGGGATTTCGTCTATGCCTTGATGTGCTGCCTGTATGTAATCAAGCGCTAAGGCACTGTCCTCACGCCATAAGTTGACTCTTGCTAACGCATAATTAATAATGCTTTCACAATAACCTGCCTCTTTATAAAGTTCACGAATATCAATATCTTTATGCTTTCTGTATATTTCGACACTTGATGATGATTTCTTTGATAGAGACCCCGAAACTTGTCTGAATTTATTTTGAGGTGACGATAAATAAAAAAAACGAGGCCTTAAATACAATAGCCTGAGAAACAAATCTGCATCTTGATTGCCAATTTTATTTTCATTGTCGAAACGCAAATCTTTCAATAGTTCACTTCTTAAAAACATCGCCCATGTCGGGATATAGCTTCTTTCAAAGGCCCTTACAAAATACGGATTAGTTGTTATATAATCAGGCAATAAACTTGTTATTCCTAAAGATTCTCCGTTCTCTGAAATATATTCAGCAACTGAAATGACACCATCGAAACTCGTGTGCTTTTCAAGGATATCGACACAAGTAGCTATCTTAGTGGGAAACATTATATCATCATGATCGTGAAATGTTATGTATTCTCCATTAGCGTTAGACAAACCCACGTTGGTTGAGTAAGACACACCTCTATTGAAATCATTTTTAAACGCTTGAAACCGAGGATCTGAATCGATGTATTTTTTGATTATTTTCGGTGAGCTATCTGAAGAGGCATCGTCTATAAGGAGAACTTGAATATTTTTATAGGACTGATTCTGGATACTCTGAAGTGTCTCTTCCAGAAATTTATCAGAATTGAAGATAGGCACAATAATGGTAACTGAAGCGTTTGCCATGCTTCATTCTCCCTAAAATATTCTCTCAACAGCCTGCATAATTTTTTTCGCCATAGTTTGTGCGCCAGGAGTACGAAACAGTTTTCGTGCCTTTTCCGGAACTGCAACAACCCAAGCGGGGCGTTGTAAGATTTCAGAAATAGCTTTGGCCAACTTTCTGGGAGTAACTGCGCTCGTTTCTCCTAAGTTCAGTGACAAACCAATATCAGCCAGGCATTGAGCTGATGCAGCATGGTCTGCGGTAAGCCCAAGCAAAACAGTCGGCACACCCATTGCCGCCATTTCATACGCAGTTCCACCAAAAGCCGCAACAGCGAAGTCAGTGTGCAATCCTTGCTCGACGAGATCCGGCAGATTACGATGTATTTCGTATGATCGCTTTGCTTTGCTCAACGCGTCCGAGATTTCCTCATCGTGCGAGAATGCCGGGCCCAATACCAACACGGCTGTAATCTTTTCGTCGACCATTTCCAATGCCTTTATGGCCAGTAAGGTAAGATTCGCGGGATCACTGCCGCCCATCGTCACCAAAATGCGCGGCACTGCGTTTTGATGCGTCGAACGCGGACGATAATATTCTTCCTGAACCAATAGCCATTCCCAACCGATCAGCGCTTGACCTTTATAGTGCGGCCATCGGAGACGCCGAGCCTGAGGGACAGGAGGATAAAATGCCAGATCCGAAGCTAACCGTCGATCACTCGCATCATCGAACGTAACGACTAAAGAAGAATTCATTTTCAATCGCTCAATTGCTTCCCTTTTCAAATCAGTACGGATATCAAAAAATAAAGCGTCAGGATGTAATTCATTGACTAACAATTCCAGCCAAACCTCTTCAGGTATCCCCTCTGGCTTAACATTTACCGGGAAGAATTCGTCTCGTACCTTTGAGATTCCAGCCATGCCTGAGGACATGGCGAACAGAACAACCCACGAATAGTGATCTCGCAGTTCACGGGCAAGGACGAGGCAACGGTATACATGCCCCAATCCAATTTCCTTGTCGCCATCACAGCGCATGATAATGGAGAATGATCGCTTCATGTCACCGGCCAGTTTGCGGGATTGAGGAGCCACTCGTCATTGACTCTCACGCATGCCATCTTTTCTCGCAGTTCGTGCGTCAATGCTCCTTGACGTGCGGTTACTAGGGCCTGTTCAAGTTCAGAGGCAGTCCGCACACCCACCAAGACTGTTGCGATTGCCTCATGGCTGAGACAGAAACGTAATGCCGCTTCGCGGAGCTCCATACAAGATCCATCCAGCCTATTCCGCACTTGTAGGACCGTCTCCTTAAGTCCGGCCAATGCCGGCGGGAGATATTGCCACTTGTCGGTAAGCACCCCCTTGAGGAAGGCGGAACGCGATATGATGCCAATCCCTGCCGCCTGGGCAGAGGGAAAAACATTTATAGACATACGGCAATCAAGGAGATTGTAGGCTACCTGGAGTACATCAAAATGGCCGGAGGCGATGACCGCCAGCGCCTCGTCAACGGTATAAACCGATGCGCCGAGGTGACGGAGCATGCCTTGTTGTTTTGCCTGCAGAAGATATTCCGTGATTTCGCCTTGTTCTAAGACTACAGTGGTCACGTTATGAATCTGGACGATATCAAGATGGTCTCGCTTCAGTCTTTCGATGCTCGTGGCAAGGGATGCTTCTAGTTTGCGCCTAAGATTCTTGCCGGTCAGAACATGCCCCTGTTCGTCCCGGGGTATGTTCACCTTGGTGGCGATGATAGCATCACTCTTATCGAGGACCTGACCAAGCAAGGCCTCGCTTTCCCCATAGGCCGGGGCGGTATCGAAAAGGTTGATCCCGTTCTCCAAGGCCATTCGTACAATGGCCTTGGCCTCCTGTTGGGATGGTTTACCATAGCCGCCCGGCGCCTCAATACCGTAGTCAAGGCCGAGCTCGACCGTCCCAAGCGCAATAGCGGAGACCGTCAGTCCGGTTCTCCCGAGGCTCCTATGACCTACCGGTAGGTGCATTTATCCTGCGTACCTACCAGAAAAGACAGGTTGAAACCGTCCTTCTTCAAAGAAGTAGACAAAGATCACCTTTCAGTCAGCCGGTAGAAACCACGGCGCGCTTGTGGCCCCTTGAGGAACCTTGAGGGATTGCCTATACCGATCGCCTCGGCCAGAAAGGTAAACGCAGTTCTAACCTGCACCAGATAGTCCTCAACATGGTGAGGCTGATGGGCGAAGGAAGGCTTGAACTGATTATATGCCAGATATCCGTGCTCGAGCATCCACTGGGTGAAGAGGGTGGTCAGGGCGAGTTCATCTGGATGTAAAATGCTGAAATGCGCAAGTGTCGGCAGTCCGTCGACATGAATGTTCAAGCCGGTCTCGGCAGCAACATCTTTCCATCCCTGTTGCACGGAAGCACCGATTTTGATGATGTGCGGAGCGACTTGGGCGCTGATGAACTTGCGAATGGTGGCCATCGCCGCCGTTGGTCCGATCCGTTCGGTCCAGTTCGTGGAGCTGATAAAGGTCGATTGGGCAGCCTCCATGACCGCAGCCTTTCCGATCACGGCCCCCATGGCATAACCGTTGGCCATGGCCTTGGCGAATATCGCCATATCGGGAACGATGCTAAGAAGCCGGTGGATGCCACCCGCAGTCATACGAAATCCCGTGGTGATCTCGTCGAATATGAGTACTGCGCCAATATCATCTGCGATAGCTCGCACGGCCTCAAGGAATCCCGGCTCTGGCGGCTCACCGCGCTGCGGTTCCATCACGATGGCGGCCAGTGCCTGGTGGTGTGTATCAACGATGGCCCTGAGCTCATCGATCCGGTTGTAATGGAATGCCAGCGCCGTACCCGTCAAGGCCCGGGGCACCCCACGCGGTTCCAGGCCGGGCATAAGATGCCCGTCCAGGGGATCGTCCTCGGCGAGGTTAGCGGCCAGATACCAATCGGTCCAGCCGTGATATCCACAGAAGGCGATCTTGTCTCTTCGTGTGGCAGCACGTGCTATGCGTACTGCCATGCTCATTGCTTCACCTCCCGCACGGCAGTAGCGGACCATCTGCGCCCAGGGATGCAAATCAAGGAGGATCTCCGCCAGCTCGACCTCTTCCGGGGCATTGAGAGTGGATTGAACCCCCGCTGCGATGGCGCCGGCGACGGCCGCATCCACCTCTGGATCGGCGTAGCCGAGGATACATGCTCCTACACCCATGATGCTCATGTCCGTATAGGTATGTCCGTCAAGGTCGGTGATCTCGACCCCTCGTGCCTTGGTATAGTAGGCTGGCCATTGTTCAGGTAAAAAAAGTTCCGGACGCTTGGAAAGCAACTGAGTGCCGCCGGGGATGACCCGTTTGGCTTTACGATAGAGTTCCTGGCCTTTCATGATTACTCCTGCGTATTCGGCGACCATACATCACGATAGCCTTCTTTGCCGATAAAGGCTTGGTTCATCCGGGCGATCTCGGGATGCTGTTCGAGAAATGCAATAATGTCGTGCATAAGGAAGGGGCGATCGTCTCGGTAAAGGGCATTATAGACAGCGCGCACCACAGTGAAGTCGTCTGCATTATCCACGGTCCAGCGCATATCTGCATAATCTTTTTCCGCCTTTAGCGTGCCGTTCCGGAAACGGCCCGGTACACGCCAGAGATAGGGAGTGACATGCTCGCGGTCGCTGGCCTCCCGTGCCTCCCGCCAAGCCCGTTGCAAGGCTTGAAAACTGAAGCACTCCGCATCCAGTCCGTCGGGAAACCGGCCACCGTCCATAAAAACAGCCCCCGCCCCCGTGGCTACGCCTACATGATCGAAGCCACCGGTCCGATAGAGATCCAACAGCCGAGCAATCACGTCGGGGTCCACAAAGGGACAGTCACCCGTCACCCGTACGATAGGATCGGCCTGAAACTGGACTGCGGCTTGGTAGAATCGATCGAGGACATCATTTTCACTGCCCGCATAGCAATCAATACCTTCGCCTGCTGCGAAATCTCGTAGGGGAGTGTCGCCAGGGACATCAGATGTGGCAATCACTATCCGGGTAAGTCCTGCCACGGACCGCAGGCGTCGTGCGATATGCCAGAGCATGGCATGTCCTCTCAATTCCTTGAGTACCTTCCCGGGTAGCCGCGTGGAGCCCATACGCGCCTGAATGATCGCTATAGCTGTATTCATCAAGAGCCTCCGATTCTTGTCTGAAGATTATCAAAAGTTAGATACTGTCTAGTGAGTTAGTGCACCAATCAGGATCCATGCTGGCAGAGATGATGAGGCCGTGCATACCTTAAACTTTCTTAACGGAACTCCCAGACAAGGATACTTGAGGGATTAAGAGGATTGATGCCATACAGGTCAGGCTCAAACGATAGAATATTGATTTCCGGATCATTCTTGAGGCATTCCATAAGATTTGTATTGTAATCATTGATTTTTGCATATCGGTTCCGCATTAGTCCGATTAATGTCCGCCTATCTTCCCGGTAAACAGGTTCAAAATGAATGACTCTCTTGACTCGGTCACGGATACCTTTGAGGGCTGCAATAAAGACATTCGCGTCTGGAATTTGTTCAATTGCATGAGATGTGAACAGCAGAGAATGTTCCTTAATGAAACGGTAAGTTTCTGGAAGATAAAAATTGAATGAATGAATTTCGAGTCCGAGTAGGCCTCCTAAAATCCTGGCACTTTCGGAATATTCACCAGCATAGATTTGCCTTTGTCCTCCATAGGCCTTATACCAAAGCAGATTTGGGCCATATCCAGCCCCCAATTCGCATATAAAGGGGCTATGCTCAGATTGAAGAGTTTTCCACATGTGGTATCTAGCAATAGTATAATAGACATTTAATGGGGACAATAAGAGACGTTCGCCCAACGATACTACACTGAGTGTTTGGTCTGGTTTGATTATTAATTGACGCAGGATTTGAGGATTATCTCGGTAGGTATCAAGAATTTTACTATAAGAATCTTTCTCATATTCCCGCGTGACCAAGTCTTCATCTCGCTTTTGTTGAAAGGGTTCAAGACCTAAAATTCGCGAAGTCCATACATTATTTTGTGAAAAATGCGAATTGAAATCCACTTCCGGTAAATTGCGAGTCATCGCCTCAATTGCGGAAAGGGAGGGCAATATTGGTTGATCAAAGACCTTTTCATCACCTTGGTAGTCCTTTCGTATACTTTTCATTGGACGTAATCCATCACATGGATCAGCCCGCCATTCTCTGTCTGCAACTTCAATTGGCGTTGGACCCTTATCGCGCGTTCCGTCTGAAATATAGCCATCACTAATCATTGTTATGGCATGCGATATCTGATGTGGTAGCCAGCAATGGCCCATGGCAAACTCTTCACCGGTCCCATCAATGTCGAGATGGAGCTCGATCATAGTTGCTCCCCAGCGGTGCACTGCGCGGGTGATGACAGCAGGATTGGCACTATGATCTGACCAGCCAACCGGAAGTTGTGTAGACTGGCGAAGTGTCTCTATAGCTGCCAGATTACATTCCTGGGGAGGAGTCGGGTAACCCGAAACACAGTGCAGCAAAGTAAGATCTCGGCAGCCAGCATCCTTAAGTATCTCCACAGCGGCGAGTACTTCTTCGAGAACAGCCATGCCTGTTGAAAGCACCACCGGCTTACCTGTTGAAGCGCAATACTTTAAGAGTTCCTTCCAAAGAATTTCGTAGGAAGCAATCTTGTAAAAATCCACGTAAGGATAGAGTTCATTGACGGCTTTGAGGTAGAAAGGTGTACAACCGAATTTAATCTTCTGCTCACGGCACCTTTGAGACAGTTCTGGCAGGAATTCTACTGGCAGTTCCCATGCCTCACGTTGACGGTGCTTTTTGCTCTTAATTAAGATCTCCTGGGCGAACAATTCCTGTATCTTGAAGAGTTGAAACTTTACGCCTGCGCAGCCAACAGAAGCAGCCCTATCAATGAATGCAAGGCAACGGTCTAAATCGCGGTTATGATTACTTGACACTTCTGCTATGAATTCAATTTTCATTTAACGAACCGCCTGCATATCCGGTTTATATCCTTAATAATGCGTTGTACATCTTCATCGTGCATAGTTGGGAACAAAGGTAGCGAGATGATTTCCTCATATGCCTGCTCGGCCACAGGGCATAAGCCCTCGCATGTGCCGTAATGTATGCGGTAAAAGGGCTGGAGATGGATGGGAATATAATGGACATTTACCAGGATACCTAGCTCATGGAGGCCCTTGAACACCTCGGCACGGTTGTATATTGTTTGATCGAGTCGAATCACATAGAGATGGTATGCATGCCGGACATGATTATGTACGCTCAGAGGGGTCATGCCGGGGATAACGCGGATAGCCTCATCATACCGGGAGGCAATTGAACGCCGCCTATCGAGCCATTCGGGGAGTTTTCGAAGCTGGCTGATTCCAAGGGCGCACTGGATGTCCGTAATCCTGTAATTGTATCCCGGTTCATTCATTTCATAGTACCATGTTCCCTTCGTGCGCCGTTTTTGCGCATCGAGGGTGATCCCATGGTTCCTGAAGCGCCGCATTTTATCGGCAAAGGCCGCCTCATTCGTAAGGATCATGCCGCCTTCGCCGGTAGTGATGTGCTTGACGGGATGAAAGCTCAGGCAGTTGAGGACCCCCAGCGTGCCGGACTTTCTTCCCTTATATTCGGCGCCCAGCGAATGGCAGGCGTCCGCGACAAGTTTGATGCCCTTCCTGTCGCAGAGTGCCTGGAGTTCGTCATAGGCGCAGGGCTGTCCCGCATAATCGACGGCGATGACGGCCCTTGTTCGTGGAGATATTCGCTCTGCAACACTGTCGGGATTAATGGTCAGGGTATCGGGCAAGATATCCGCGAAAACAGGTGTCCCGCCTTGGTACACCACGGCATTGGCCGTGGCCAGGAAGGTGATGGCAGGTACAATAACCTCGTCTCCGCACCTGATGTCTAAGGCGTTAAGAGCGGAGTGGAGCGCCGCTGTCCCGCTGTTCACCGCCACGGCGTGCTGGGCGCCCGTATAGGTGGCGATAGCAGCTTCGAACTCGGCCACCTTCGGTCCGGTGGTCAGCCAGTCGGACCGGAGCACCTGGACAACGGCGGAGATATCCTCGTCATCAAGGCTATGTCTTCCATAGGGGATGGGCTTATCCATTTCACTTGCCTAGAAACGTTCTGTCCCTGTTTGTCTTCGATTCTCAGGTTCGTTTTTAAAGGTATCGCTCTGAATCATGGCCCTGAGATCATCTATGGAGAGCCATTCGCAATTCGTATCGCTCATATAAGTGAAACCCTCCGGAAGCCTTGTGCCATTATCATACTGCTTCATCTTCAGCCAACCTTTGGATGGCAGGATGGCATAGAGCCCATCCAAAAACACGGTCTGAATGCCTTCATCTTCCGTAATAAGAATCTCATGGAGTTTCTCCCCAGGTCTCCGTCCAATCACCTCAATCTTACACTCGGGAGCAACGGCCTCGGCAAGATCGGTGATCCGCATGCTGGGAATCTTGGGAATGAAGATCTCACCACCCCTCATATAGTTGAGGCCCTTGACTACGAGAGCAACAGCCTTTGTCAGGGTTATCCAGAAACGAGTCATACGCACATCGGTGATCGTAATCTTGCCAGTTTTTCTCTGCTCGAAGAAGATGGGGATGACACTCCCGCGGCTTCCTAAAACATTGCCGTAGCGGACACAGCTGAATCGGGTTTCTTTCTCCCCGGAATATGAATTGCCGTGAATAAAAATCTTCTCAGCACAGAGTTTAGTAGCACCGTAAAGGTTGATGGGATTAACGGCCTTGTCGGTGCTCAGGGCGATCACCTTCTGGACCCTGTTGTCGATAGCAGCATCAATGATATTTTGTGCACCGAGGATGTTGGTCTTCACAGCCTCGAAGGGATTATACTCGCATGAGGGGACCTGTTTCAATGCAGCTGCATGCACAACGATATCCACGCCGGTCATGGCGCGGTAGAGGCGCTCGCGGTCCCGTACATCGCCGACAAAAAATCGTAGCCGCTCATCGTTTAAGGCCGATTGCATGCGGCTCTGCTTGAGCTCATCCCGTGAGAAAATCCTTAGGACTTTGGGATTGTGCTGTTCTAAGATGATACGCGTGAATTCCCGGCCGAATGAGCCCGTGCCGCCAGTAAGGAGGATTGTCTTATCTTTTAGGATAGTATTCATTGAATTGTTACCCCTTTTTAAGGATTTCGGTTCGGTTGGGAAGCTGACATTTCATTTATCTTTTTCATCAATAAGGTAGGCTCCGCCCCTTTGGGGTGAATACCCATGCCGAGGATCAGAATCAGCATCTGCCCTGTAAAACCGTTAAAAGACATAATCCGACAGGGTTTCAGCAAGGAACATGCCATGAAACCTTAGCAGTAAAAATACAATAGAAACAAGCACTCAGAGCAAGGAGAATAAGAAATTTGAGTCAATATTTTGACTTCTCTGTGACTATGGATTGTTTTTCTGACGCACCAGAAACAGCGTATGTTTTTTTCTAGCAATTTTAAGTAGCGGGGGAGGGTATATTTTTGAGTATATGTATCAATATGACATTTATATAATAGAGTATGATTTGAAGATCGCCGTGAAAGCTGATCACTCATTGAGTGAGGGCGAAATTTGATGATCTTGAAAAAATATTTAAAGTGTCATGAATATTTGCCGATAACTGTCTTAGCAGATTAATAACAAACTGGAAGGAGGTGAGGGGAACACAAGGTTTGATCAGGACCTGGAAGCTGATCACAAATGAATAACCCGGCCACGGATGGTCGGGAAAACCAAAAAAATCAAGGAGGATCCAATTATGTCACTTACCATTAACACCAACGTCGCAGCACTTTACGCCCATAACAACTTAGTCAATACTGATGCCGCAATGACCAAAAGCGAGCAGAAGCTCTCCAGCGGCTACCGCATCAACAGCGCATCGGATGACGCCGCAGGTCTGTCCATTGCCAACGGGCTCCGCTCCAACATCAGGTCCCTTACCGTTGCGTCCCAGAACACCACCGAAGCCAATGCCGGCTTGTCTATTGCAGAGGGTGCAGCAAACCAGGTTGAAACCATCCTTGAGAGGATGAAGGAACTGGCCACCCAGGGGGCACAAGACGGAGGAACCGCAGAAGATCAGGAATTCCAACAGCTGAAAAGCGAAATCACCCGCATCGTGGCAAGCACACCTGGGGGAGGTGGCACCTTCCAGGTTGGTGATACCTCGGGCACGGCATCCCAGATCACTGTCGCTGTAACTAGTATGGATTTAGGCACCCTTGGTCTTACCTCAATAGCCTTGACAGGTGGAGGCGCCACGGCTGCCATCGATACTGTTTCAACTGCTATCGGCACGGTGGACAATAATCTGGCTGCCATAGGTGCAGCCCAGAACCGGCTCACCTACGCCTATAACAACCTCCAGACGGAGATCACGAACATGTCTTCCCAGCAATCGGCCATCAGGGATGTCGACATGGCCTCTGAGATGACAAACTTCACCAAGAACCAGATCCTGGAGCAGGCGGGTACCGCAATGCTGGCCCAGGCCAACTCAAGCTCACAGAATATCCTGACCCTGTTTAAATAATGAACCTTCATTGAGGATCACGGGGATGACCCCGTGATCCTCTCTGGAGAAAGGCGGGTGTGGCCATGAAGATAGATTCGGTAAGCACCGTACCAAATGATCCTGTCCGGATGGTAGGTATCGGTTTGGGGTCACCGGCCATTGCCCAGGCATCTCAAGATACGAGTGGCGATCAAGCGCAAAAAGTCCTTCAGAAAGATAAGCCTTCTGCCGAAGAGATCAAACAGAACCTGGATGCAATCAACGCTCAACTCAGGTCCAATAACAGTTCCATCCAGTTCACTGTCGATGGAAAGATGGATGACATCGTGGTGAAGGTAGTGGACGATGATACGGGAAAAGTGATCAGGCAGATACCACCCGATGATGTGCTCAGCATAAGGGAACATCTCAAGGAGATGTCCGGGTTGCTTGTGAAGGAGAAAGCCTAGAGGTAAAAATAGCCTAGGCCCCGATTCCGGTCGGGGCCTGGACCGTATTCTGAGGAGAGAGGGGAGCGTCATGTCAAGCACGAATTCCATAGTGGGTTTGTCTTCAGGGTTGGATTGGCAGAGTCTGATCAGCCAGATGATGGATGTCGAGCGGCAGCCGGAAACCCTCTTGACGAATCAGAAGACAACGCTCCAAAGCCAATATACCGAGTGGACCACAATCAACACCAAGCTTGCCGCTTTGCAGACAAGCGCAAGTGCTCTTTCCACATTAGACGACTTCAATCTTTATACCTCCAATGCAAGTGCCACCGGCACAACGACTGATGTCAGTAAACTAGCGAGTTTTACCGTGGGGTCAAACGCATCCCCCGGGAGTTATTCGCTGATTGTAAACAACCTCGCACAGGCACAGAAACTGGGTTCGGAATACTTCAACTCCCTTTCGACAGGCCTGAACATATCAGGGGACCTTGTGATCAACGGCCACACGGTGAACATTGCAACTACCGACAGCCTCACCTCTATTCAGAACAAGATCAATGCCCTCAATTCCGGGTCCAACCCTTCAGGGGTGATCGCGTCCATAATTACCGTGGCCTCCGGCCAATATCAACTCACCCTCACCTCGCAGAATACGGGCAAGAACGGGATGGTCCTGGCAAATGGCTCCGCAGCAAATGTGCTGGGTGAACTTGGCTTTGCCGACAGTACCACCTCAATACGTAATGCATTTACGGGTGGAGCATTATCTTCCGCCTTTTCCAGTTCCACACAGAGCATCCAGAGCATCCTGGGTCTCACAAATGGTGCATCGGGAACGGTTACCATAGGCGGTCAGAGCATCTCTATAAATCTGGCCAGTGATTCATTGGAAAGTATTAATGATAAAATCAATGCTGCCGGGATCAGCTCATCCATTGTTTCAAAGACAGACTCCTCCGGAAACACGACCTACACACTCCAGATAAACGGCACCCAATCCTTTACCGATGCGAGCAACATCCTTCAGACCCTTGGTATTCTCGAACAGGGCAACTCAGCAAGCTCAGATGTGTACGGAGTAGTAGGGAGCACGCAGAATACAACCGGAGGGTCGGCCATAACCAATAGCACCCTCCTGAAAAACATCGATGGATACAGTACCTGGACAAGTTCCGACACGATAGCAATCAGCGATCCTAACGCTTCTGTAAACACGACCTTTACCGTGACGGCAAACTCCACAGTAGGTGATTTACTGTCCGCCATTGACAGCGCCTACGGAAATCAGGTCTCGGCCTATGTAAACAGCAACGGTGCCATTGTGGTGGAGGACAACCGGTCGTCGGGTTCATCGAATCTGGATCTTACGTTGACGCCGTCGAATTCGAGTCTCAATTTGGGGACGTTCAGCGATCCGACAAAAATCAGGAGCCGCCAGATCGTCGCAGGCGCTGATGCCACTATCACTCTGGATGGCAACACCATCACCCGTAATACGAACCAGATCAGCGATGTCATCGCCGGCACGACGATCAGTCTCGTTGGCGCAGACCCGAACTCGACCATCACCCTGAACATCACACAGGATACTTCGGGGATCGAGTCGAAGATATCGGATTTCGTATCGAAATATAACGCTCTCATGACCGAGATCACCAACCAATTCACGTATACTCCAAGTACAAGCAGTTCAAGCAGTACGACTACAACGGCCACCACGCCGCCGCTCTTCGGCGATTCCACATTGCAGTCCATAAAGTGGACAATCCGGAATACTATCCTATCGGGCGTAACCGGTGTCAATTCAACGCTGAACACCCTGGGGCTTGTGGGGATCAACTTAGACCAGACCGGGCAGCTCTCTATCAACAGCACCAAGCTCGAGGGATATCTGCAAACCAATTTCAATGATGTGGTAAACCTCTTTGCCGCACAAGGTTCGAGTACAAACAACAACCTTACCTACATAGGGTCCGGAGACAATACCGCAACGGGATCATATCAGGTACAGATCACGCAGGCCGCTACAAAGGCAGCTACCACAGGGACTGGATTCGGCGGATCGCTGTCCGGAGACACTAACCTCACCCTCACGGACAATTCAGGCAATACGGCCCAAATATCCCTGGCATCCGGATCGAGCATGTCGGATATTGTCAATGCAATCAACTCCGAGCTTGCGAATCAGTCTATGGACATAACGGCCTCAGAGAATGCCGATGGTCAGCTCGTACTCTCGAGGAACAGCTACGGATCTGCCTACGGGTTTACTGTTGCAAATGGTGCAAATCTTGGGATCTCCGATGCTACCTATACAGGGACAGATGTGCAGGGAAGCATCTGTCAGAGCGGGTCAAATACCTGGATGACCATGACCGGCTCCGGACAGGCCCTGACCGGTGATTCCGGCCAGGACGTCGACGGCCTGGTAGTGCAATACACAGGCACGAGCACCGGGACCTTCGACTTCACATTCTCAAAGGGAGTCGGTGATTCGCTGAGTGAGATACTCGATAACATGAGTAATTCTATATACGGTTCTGTCACCCAAAATGAGCAGAGTATCCAGAACCACATGACATCCATAGACAAGCAGATAAGTGATATGGAAGAGCGCATTACCCAGGACCAAGATACGATGACTCAGAAATTCGTTGCCATGGAGACAGCGCTTTCCCAACTTCAAGCCCAGCAGTCCTGGCTGACCAGCGAGCTTAGTTCGTTGTCCAGCAGTAGCTGACAAATCTAATCAAACAGGGGAAAAGGAGGAGAACGGGCGAATGCCTGATATCCTCCTTCAAAATCTCTTCCTGCAGACTACAGGCATTCAGCTTCCGAAACTCCAAACAGGGTGTCATAGACAATCACCTTCTGACCTGCCATGGTTGCAACCTTGTCGATCATTCTGCAGGACAGATGGGATATTTGATATCCCTGATCTTCAGGACAATCATGCCGTTTTCGTCTTCTTCCATCATGAGGGCGAGGCTGTAATAAGAGCTCCGGTTGAATCTCACCTTCATACCGTTTTCGAGTGTTGCATAGAGTATATTGTCCTGGCCTATGCAGAGCTTGGTCGGGTCAAGCGGAAAGGTCTCAAGGGTATTCAGTCTGACATAGAGCCCTATGGCCGGATCGCCTCTAATGGCCGAGATAACGAAGGGGGTGTCCTCCACCTCGATATAACAGAGTTCATCGCCTATGACGATCCGGTGGCTGCCGTCTTCATCGGTCTCAAGGGCATTGCAGAAGGCGCGCAGAACGAGAGGGTTGATGATCTCGCAGCCCTCATAGAACCACTTACCTTCCTTATCGATCCTGATCCTGCAGCCTTCAGTTACATCCCTCAGTTGACGGTCCATGTAAGCTCCTGCATATATGTGAATTATTGGGTTAATATCTTAGCATGCTTTGAGCAAAATTGCACTTTGCTCCTCTGATCCGCATATCGATTAATTGCTTGACTAGAAATAACCGCCGAGGCAAAATGACATTCAATCTAATCTTTCAAAGGGTTAACGTATGGGGAAAAACCGGAAGCAAGGGATGATTATCGATGCCGCCCTGGAGGTCTTTCGTGAACGGGGTTATGCCAATGCCCGGATGGCTGATATTGCACGCAGGGCACGGGTCTCCTATGGGCTTGTGTATCATTATTTCGGGAGCAAGGAGGTCCTCTTCGAAGTCATCGTGGAATCCTGGTGGGACGCCCTCTATGCCATGATGGACAAAGAGATTTCATCTGCTGCAAACATTCAGGACAAGCTGGTGAACATCATCGAGTTCTTCCTTAATACCTACGGTCAGAAACCCAATCTTATGTCTATCTTTGTCAGTGAGGTTTGCAGAAGCTCGGTTTACCATACCGAAGAAGGTCTCTCGAAATTCCTGAAGTTTTTCAGCCTGTGCGAACAGATTATGGCTCAGGGTCAGGAGAGTGGGTTCTTGGGCAAAGAGATCCCCCCGCATCATCTTACCTATATCTTCTATGGAGCCATCGAGACATTTATTTCAGTCATGGTGCTTGGCAAGGAGCCCCTTACTAAGAAACGACAAGAACGTGCTACCAATGCCATCCTCAAAGTCTTCATTGATGGGGCACGGGAGCGTGCGGCATGAAGGCCTGAATGATAACCTCATGACGATTACCCTGTTCCCTGGTGCATCTCACCACAGGTAAGGAGGCATCGGATGCAGGATTTGAAGAACAAGGCAATCATCTGTGCAGCCCTTGCCGGCCCCTTTACCATGAAGCACCAGAATCCTGCTGTGCCCTACACCCCGAAAGAGTTCGCCGATGAGGCAGCAAAGAGTTATGCCGCCGGTGCAGCAATGGTCCATGTGCATGCCCGGAATGATGCCGGCATCCCCACCCATGAGATCGATCGTATCAGGGCCACCCACGATGCCATCAAAGAGAAGACCCCGGAGCTTATAGTGAACTTAAGTTCTGCAGTCGGCGTCGGCAGGAAACCTGAGGATAGGATAGCACAGATACTTGCAATCAAGCCTGCAATGGCATCTCTGAACACCAACACCATGAACTTCAGTATTATTGACAGGAACACAGGAGAGATCATCATGGATGCAATCTTCGAGAACACCTTTACCATGCTGCAGGATTTCGGCAAGGCCATGGAGGAAAACGGCATAAAACCCGAGATAGAGTGCTATGATATCGGCGGGATTGATAATACCTTGATGATAGCCAAGCAGGGGTTCTTTAGCTCTCCCATGAACTTCAATTTCGTCTGGGGTGTTGCAGGGGGGCAGAGGTTCAGGCCTGAGGCATTCATCACTATGGTTAATGCATTGCCCCACGGGGCAAACTTCACCACATGCGGTGTTGGATTGGACCAGTTTCCGGCCATTACCATGAGCTGTCTCATGGGCGGCCACATGAGGGTTGGACTCGAAGACAATATCAGGCTGCCTGACAGCAGCCTTGCCAAAGGCAGCTTTGAGCAGGTTCTGTGGGCTGTGAAGATCGCCTCGTCCCTTGGCAGGGAGCCGGCGTCGCCGGAAGAAGCGAGGCAGATCATGGGTATCGTACAGAAATGAGGGCACTGGTCTATGATAATGATTCAACGAACGGGTAAAGACCAGACTGATTTAGGAGGTATTGATGAGGGCGGGTGCTCGGTGGATGATAGCTTTTACCTGTTGTATCATGATCATACCCTTATGCGCACAAGCAAATGTGACTTATACAGTAAAGAGTGGTGACACGCTTGCTAAGATTGCCGCGCAGTATTTCCCTTTGTCCGAATCATATACCAAGGGTGAATTTGTTGATGAGATAAAGAAGCTCAATAACATTGGCATCAAAGGCTTATCCCCCGGGCAGGTTCTCACTATCCCGGTGGTCAGAACCGAGCCAGTCAAACCCCGGAGTGTAAAAAGACCTAAAACCTTTAAGGCGTTGGGGCTCTATGCTAACCAGTGGACAGCGGGCTCTCGCCAGGTTCTTAGCATTTCTGAGCAAATCAAGAAATATGGAGCCAATACCATGGTGTTCGATGCAAAGGAAGTTCAGGGGCTCCCCACCTATAAGAGTGCGGTACAACAGCAGTATACGGGCCTTTCTTCATATAACTACTCCATCAAAGATATAGCCAAGCTGGTGGACTACCTTCACAAGAAGAATATCCATGTAGTTTCAAGGGTTTGCATGTTCAAGGATCTTCACAACTCATCAGCCAATCAGAAATGGAGGTTCGACAAGGATTGGGTAAACCCTGCCAATAAGACCGTGCAGGAATACAACCTCGCTATTATTCGCGAATTGATGGGTTTCGGTGTCGACGAGATCCAGATCGATTATTTCAGATATCCAACAGACGGGAAGGCCAACACCGGCATCGAGGGCAAGTCGCGGAGCGACGTATTGACGGAATATGCCGCTCGTATTCATGAGTTGACATCATCTAACGGGGTGCTCCTGTCGCTGGATATGTTCGGCATAGTGAACTGGCTGAAAGATGAGGATATCAGGACCCTAGGACAGGATGTGCGTAAGCTCAAGGATCATTTCGACATCATCTCGCCCATGTTGTACCCATCTCACTTCCCCATCGGCTTTTCCGGTGAGAAGAACCCTGCAGACAAGCCGTATTACTTTGTAAGCAGAGGGATCATCAGGATGAAGGCCCTCGTAGGCGACCGGGTAACCATCAGACCCTGGCTCCAATCGTTTCCCCTGCGTATTACCATCGGCTACAATCCGGCCTATATCGAGTCACAAATCAAGGCGGCTGAGGATTCCGGGTCGGTGGGGTGGCTGTTGTGGAGTCCCGGTAACCACTACGATGAGGCTTACAGGGCCATGGATGACCTGGCTCGACAGAGAAAGGCAAATACCTTGAATACGAGTCAGGCCAAACAGTAAAGTGTGATATTTCAAACTGGTTGAATTGCCAGTTTCCCCTTCAATCCAGGTGTCATGATCTGTTCGAGTTGCTGCCTCTGGGCCTCGAATTCGACCGGATCAGTTGTTGGATTGAATTTTATCAAATTGCCGTAAGTAATGTTGACCCGGGCGAATGGTTTGGGAAAAATGAAATTGTCCCAGCTGTTGAAGTACCAGGCATTCTCTGACGAGGAATAAAGGGGGAGAATGGCTGCATCAGAGGCATGGGCAAGGCGGATTATCCCTGCCTTTATTTTCCCGGCAGGTCCGCGTGGACCGTCTACAATATGGGCTGAGAGGCTTGTTTTCTTGCAGGCCTCGATCATTGCCTTCAAGGCCTCGGCCCCGCCCCGGGAAGAAGATCCAAGCACAGGGATCCATCCGGTCCGCCTCGCTACACCGGCTATGATCGTCCCATCCATACTCTTGGAGATCATAAGTGGCGGGTGGTATTCTTCAAAGATCTTACAATATCGTATTAGTATAAAAAACTGCTGGTGCCAAACGCTGAGAAGCACCTTTCCGCCCTGTTTCAGGTAATCCGTACATTCTTTCTCATTGTTGATGGTATAATGAAACGTAGAGCTGTACGTGCGGATAAAACGATAGAGGAAAGAAAGGAATACCTCTGATGTGATAATATCCTTGGATTTAATCGCCATGCGTCTCCTTAATTTCCATTGCATTACCATTGTTTAAAAGGATGTGGAAAGAGTTCTTTCATAATGATAAGAAATTTTACGTGTAAGGATACCGGGTGTCAATCCGAGAGATCCGCAAGGAGTTGAGGATACATTTTTTTACAAAGAATAATTCAGCTCATTTTTCCTGATCCGGAAGGTTGTTGCCCTTGGGAACAGATCATTCGGGCTGTAAAGATTGTAATCCCTTCAAGTAACTTCAATGAATCAGAAGAGAGTTGATGAAATCAATTTCTTAAGTGAGGGAAAGGACTCTCAGGTGAGGGCAGCGGATATTCTCACCTCGACCTTGTGTTCCTGGTGGTCGTCGACAAGGGGGATCGCCTTGTCCTGTTGATCGATTCCATCTACTTCAACACACATATCGCTGAGTATATCGTGTGTTTGCCGGATGGTGATGTGATAGACCGTCTCCCGATACCGGTAATGGACCGTCAATGTCTCCCAACCCTTCACGGGGAGGCACGGGGCAAAGCGCAGTTTGTCCACGTCAAGTTTGAGGCCCAGGAGCGATTCCACGATCAGCCGGTACATCCAGGCAGCCGAGCCCGTGTACCACGTCCAGCCACCGCGGCCGGTATGCGGGGAAAGCGCATAGACATCGGCAGCGACAACATACGGTTCGACTTTATAAGTGCTGACCTCCTCGGCGGACCTGGCATGATTTATCGGATTGATCATGGCAAGCAGTTCCCAAGCGCGGGGGTGATCACCTAATGCGGCGAATGCCATGGTCGCCCAGATTGCCCCATGAGTGTATTGCCCGCCATTCTCTCTCACACCCGGGACGTATCCTTTTATGTAGCCAGGGTTCAACTCCGACTTGTCCAGCGGCGGGTACAGGAGCCGGATTAGTGAATGCTCCCTGTCAACGAGCTGCTTATCAAGAGCTTCCATTGCCTGGCGAGAGCGCTTTGCATCTCCCGCCCTGGAAAGAACGGACCAGCTTTGTGCAATGGAATCGATAGAGCATTCGGGGTTGCTCGCCGATCCCAGCGGTGTCCCGTCGTCGAAGTATGCGCGGCGATACCACTCGCCGTCCCAGCCGTTCTGCTCGATGTTTTCACGTAGCGCCTCTGCCTCATTAAGGCAGCGTTCGGCAAAGGACAGGTCGAGAGTCCTCCGGGCAACCTCACTGAACTGCATAAGCACATCATAGAGGAAAAAGGCCAGCCAGACACTTTCACCTTTGCCGTGTTCGCCCACAAGATTCATACCGTCATTCCAGTCACCGGAACCCATGAGCGGAAGACCATGCTCACCAAAACTGAGGCCTTTGATTATGGCCCGGACACAGTGTCCGTACAGACCGAGGGTGACCTCGGAGTGTGACGGCAGATCGTAATAGGAGTCCTCGTCCGTGTTAACCGGACGGCCTTCTATGAAGTCGATGGGTTCATCCAGCACACCGGTATCACCGGTGCTCAGAACGTAACGGCAGGTAGCCATAACGAGCCAGAGAAAATCGTCCGAACAATGTGTGCGCACACCCCGGCCGAACGGAGGATGCCACCAATGTTGAACATCCCCCTCCTTGAACTGGCGGGACGCGCAAAGGAGGAGGTGCTCGCGCACGAGGTGCGGCTGGGTATGGATGAGTGCCATCACGTCCTGTAACTGGTCGCGGAAACCGAAAGCGCCGCCGGACTGGTAATAGCCGCTCCGTGCCCAGAGGCGGCAGGCAAGCGTCTGGTATAAAAGCCAGCCGTTGGCCATGATGTTCACCGCCATGTCAGGTGTTTCCACCTGTATTGCCCCGTGTATGTGGTTCCAGTACTGCCAGAGGGTTTCAAGCTCGCTGCGTGCCGCTAAAGAACCCCGGAAGCGATGAACCAGGTTAACAGCGTCATCGGTATCTCGCCCTGTGCCGAGCCTGAAGATGATCTCACGCTCCTGGCCGTCTGCAAGCTCGAAGGGAACCTGGATGGCGGCGCAGGGATCGAGGGCAGGCCCTACTTTGTTGGAAAGCCTCGTCCGCCTTAGGGCTGCCGGATTTTTGAGCGTGCCGTTCCGCCCGATGAACTCCGCTCGATCGCCGCTTACGGTCCGGGTCACATCATCCACATCAAAGAAGGCGTGACGGCTGGAGAACTCAGTGCTGTAAGAGTTCCGCGCAAACAGGGCGCCGCTGGTCGGGTCGATCTCAGTAATCACATGCATGGCCGATTTCGGCCGCAGGTCTCCGAGCACCCACTCAACGTAACCCGTCACAGAAAGCCGGCGGCTTCGACCCGACTCGTTTCGCACTTTGAGTACGGTGAACTTGACCGGTGCGTCCAGTGCCACGTAGACCCACACCTCTGAGCGGATGCCGCGCTCCGTATGCTCGAAGACGCTGTAGCCGAACCCGTGCCGGGTGACATAAGGCATGGCCCCTTGGCTGGGCAGCGGCATGGGCGACCAGAAGTGGCCGCGCTCTTCATCACGAAGGTAAAACGCTTCTCCGCTTGAATCGCCCACGGGATCGTTGTTCCACGGAGTGAGGCGGAACTCGTGGGCATTCTCGCCCCAAGTGTAAGCAAGCCCGCTCTCTGAGATGATGGTCCCAAAGTTCGGATTCGCCAGCACATTCACCCACGGAGCCGGTGTCACCTGATCTTGCGCTGTCGTTATTACGTACTCCTTCCCGTCAGGTGTGAATCCTCCGATCCCGTTGAAAAAGTTCAGATCATGGCGAGGCAACGCCCCTACTGCCTTTGGTTCGGGGCGATGTGTTCGGGTCGGATTAAGATGCGGCAAGGCTGCTTCGAGGGCGCCTCGCCGGTAGAGCTGTTCCACAAGGGTCCCCCGGCTGTCGGTGATGATGGCGCGAGCGACCGTTTGGAAGAGAATGCGGTCTTCAGTTGATATCTGCTCAGCGATCCTTACAAAGATGCCTCCCGGCCGATCAGTCACATTGACTTCAATGCCTGCGGCAATGAGCCCCATGATCTCGTCGTGCAGAAGTTGCCGGTAACCGGCGTGATCTTCATTCCAGATCACCAGGTCCACGGTCAGTCCCTTTAAACGCCAGTATGCGTGGGCCTGAACGAGTTGGCGCACCAGTTCAATATTTGATGGATCTTTGATCTGTAGCAGCACAATGGGCAAATCACCCGAAATGGCGTAGCCCCAGAGGCCGGATTGCCCGCGATTGTTCTTGATGAGGAGGCTCGCGTCGGCGCGCAGCGAAGAATTGGCATAGATTACGGAGCCGGCAAGGCGTCCATAGAGTTGTGCATCGGCCTCCGTGATATTGAGCTGTTGCAGGATCACCTGAGAGTGTGTCCACGCCAGATCGAAAACGCGATCCGCGAGACGCCGGTCCTGGTATTTTTCCACAAGGCTCATCGCTGTATCCCTTGTTTCACCGACACCCAAGACCATATCGATCGTCGCCGATTTTCCGGGATCGAGCATGATCCGGTGCCGGATCGCGACAATCGGATCGAGCACAGAGCCATCGCTGCCCGAGAGCGCAGCGGAGCCCCTCAATGCTTGAGGAAAGACAAGGGTATTCCCGCGGCCGGTGAACCGCATGCGGTCGGTCTCATAGGAAACTTCTCCGGTGGGCGCCCCGTGCACGGCCATGAGGTGAAACATCCATGGCACGGGCTCACCCTTGGAACGGGGCCGGCGTGTACAGAGGATCGCCCGGTGTTGGTGGAGGATCTCGGTCTGGACAAAGAGGTTGCTGAACGCCGGATGCAACGCATCACTGGCAGGCGATGCGAGAACGACTTCCGCGTAACTTGTCACCTCGATCTCTCTGTGCCGGCGAGAACGGTTGGTGATGCGGATTCGGCGCAACTCGATATCATCCTCCGGAGAGACAGCAATGTCGGTATGCATGTCGATATCACTGTCGCGGCGGCGGAACTCTGCACGACCCTCTGAAAAAATCACCTCATAGAGCTTAGGTTGTTTCAGCGTCGGCTGAAAGGTATTTGACCAGAACTCAGAGCTTTCCACATCGCGGAAGTAACAGAATGTTCCCCAGTTATCGCTGGTAGTGTCTTCGCGCCACCTAGTAACGGCGATGTCTTTCCAGCGGCTGTAGCCGCCTCCCGAATTCGTGACCATAACGTGGTAGCTGCGGTTCGATAATAGCTGAACTTCAGGAAAGAGTGTGTCCGGGCTGCTCAAGACACGTACCGGAGTCTCCAGGCCAACGGGAGTTGTGCGTAAATCTAAGAGCTCTGTGGTGTGCGAATAGAACGCCATGTCCTTGGGAACACGCTCCTGAAGCAGAAGTGTTGTCGAGCGGAAAAGCGGATCAGACTCGAATCGTTGCTGCATCGGACGGTCCAGGAGGATATAGGCCAGGGCCAGGAGGCTCATGCCCTGGTGATGTGCCATGAATGACCGGACCACGGCGCTTGATTGCCCACGCGTCTGACGTGAAGGCGTGTAGTCGATTGCTTCAAAAAGGCCGAATCTTCCCGCAAACCCCTGCTGGGCGAGTCGCTGCAGATTCAGGCACGCCGCCTCAGGCGCCACCATCAGCGCCAGCGCCGAGGCATACGGTGCAATGACAAGATCCTCGGCCAATCCACGTTTGAGCCCCAGGCTGGGTATGCCGAATGCGCGGTACTGGTAGTTAAGATGAACGTCGACCATGTTGTATCCGGATTCCGAAATACCCCACGGGACCCCGCGGTGCATCCCATACTTGATCTGTCTCTCTACAGCTGCCTTGTAGGTCCGGTCGAGCAGGGTGTTTTCGTATGTCGGCATTACCAGCAGCGGCATGAGGTACTCGAACATCGAGCCATCCCAAGAGAGAAGAACCGGATCTCCACCAACATTTGTGAGAAGGCGTCCCAGGGCGAACCAGGATTCCTGAGGCAATTGTCCCTGAGCAATCGCCACGAAACATGACAATCGCGCCTCCGAAGCCAGCAGGTCGTAGAAACTCGAATCCCGCCGGTCCTCCCCGATGTTGTACCCGATCGAGAGCAAATGACGCGCCTTGTCGTACAGGAAGCCATACTCCATGTGTGCCAGTTCGTTTAATTGCCGGGCAAGGGTGTCGATCGCCGCTATTCTCTCATGGGCGCGCCGGCTTGCTTCACTGATGAGATCCCGATACTTATCAAGCCAAAGGGTTTCCTCTGGCGTTGCGGATGCCATTTGCGGAGGGCTGATTGCCGGCAGTAGCTGTTTATTGAGCCTTGCCAGTTGGGAGAGCGTTGGGATTTCTCCGATGACCTTGAAATTACTGAGCCGCTCGGGAGGGGCAGGAAGCGTTGTCCATGGGGCGAGAAACGTCAGCTCTTCCAACGCGCTGCGGCATTGCCGGGCCATGGCTTTCCCCCACCACTTCGCTTCGTTCGCAGGGCCGGCAGAGAGGTGGCGGACCAGATCCTCGGCGGACGTCGTCAGCCTCTCGATGCAGAGCCGTACCGTTTGAAGCGTAGTCGGCCGGGAGAGGGTTGCGGAGGCCAGATCATTCTGGAACCCTATGAGCGTGGCTGAAGCGTCTGGCCCTGCAGCCTCCATGAAGACCCCGAGTATGTCGCTTAACCCCTCAAACAACCGCGGGCTCACTATTTTGTGACCGGGAAGTGCGAGCAGACCTGAGCGCAATGTCAGCAGGTGAGCGGCGAGGTTCCCGCTGTCCACCGACGAGATGTACAGAGGCATCAGCGGCTTCAAGGACTGCGTGTCATACCAGTTGTAGAAGTGGCCAAGGTAGCGTTCCAAGGCTCCCATCGTCCGGATTGCGTTCGCTGTGCGGTCGAGGACTTGTCTGACGGGGATATAGCCGAAGTCGTATGCAGTAATGTTCGCAAGAAGTGAAAGGCCCATGTTGGTCGGCGATGTGCGATGTGCAACCGGAGCAGGGTGATTCTCCTGATAACTGTCAGGCGGCAGCCAATTATCCTCCGGGCCGACGAATGTTTCGAAAAACGCCCAGGTCTTTCGGGAGATCTTCCTCAGAAAGATGGTCTGATCAGCGCTCAGCTGTGCTTCCGGGCGAGCGAACGGCCGGCTGATCCACCACGCGACAGCCGGCGAGGCAAACCAGAGGCCCAGTATGGGCCAAGCATAAACCAATGAAACCGGATACGAAAGAGAGAGCTGGATAATTGCGGCAAAGGCAATGCAAGGGGCGAACCACATGGTCCGGCACGAGCCGATAAGGTCTGTGCGGCTATCCGGGTTGCCCGAAGAATTCCATTCGAGCAGTCGTTTGCGGGTGATCAGCAACCGCCATGTGGTTCGTATAATCGCATCCAGACTGAAGAATGCCTCATAGGGAAGGCAGGTCAGCGTGAATATCGCCTGGGCGAAGTTCCCGCCGGCCGAGCGTACTGAGGCCGAAAGGTGCTGGCCCAGCAGCACATCTTGCGGCTTCCGGAACATTCCAAGAACCGATGCAACCACGGGCTGAACCAGGAGGATCCCGATCACCGAGACTGTCCAGAGCCAGGCGGGTGACAAGACGGTCCAGGAAAGCAGCAACAGCAGGGTCAATGCCAAAGGCACGAGACTGCGACGCAGGTTGTCAAAGATCTTCCATTGGGACAGCCCCGATAGCGGATTCTTCTCACGATGCCCGTCTTGAACCGGAACACGGGACAACAGCCAGCGCGCAATCTGCCAATCGCCACGGATCCACCGATACCGGCGATTCACGTCCACGCTGTAGCGAGATGGATATTCCTCATAGAGCAGTACATCAGAGAGCAGCCCGGAGCGAACATAGCACCCTTCCACAAGGTCGTGGCTGAGGATTTTGTTCTCGGGAAAGCGCCCATGAAGGGCCAGCTCAAACGCATCGACATCATAGATTCCCTTGCCGATGAACGAACCTTCACCGAATACATCCTGATAAATATCGGATACGACGCGGGTATATGGATCAATGCCCGGATCACTTCCATACAACCTGGCATACCACGATCGGTTCGTGCCCGGCAGGCTCACGGCCACGCGCGGCTGCAGGATGCCATACCCAACGCTGACCCGCTGCATTTTTTTGTCATAGAGCGCTCTGTTCAGCGGATGAGCCATGGCTGCCACAAACTGCCGTGCCGAGTCGCGTGGGAGCCCTGTGTCCGTGTCCAGGGTAATCACGTACTTAACGTCCAATAACAAAGCCGTCTTCCCGACCAGAAGCGAGAAGTGATCCTTTGAACCACCGCGGAGAAGCGAATTCAAATCCGCAAGCTTCCCTCGCTTACGCTCGTAACCCATCCAGATCCGCTCCTGCGGGTTCCAGAGGCGCGGCCGATGGAAAAGGAAGAACATATCGCCGTGAGCACCCCGATACTTTCCATTCAACTCTTCGATACTCTTCCGGGCAAGTTGTAACAGAGGCTCGTCCTGGGGAATTGTTTCTTCGCGGGCGTCGGTGAAGTCCGTCAGCAGGCCGAAGTGCAGGTTATCGTCACGATTTGCCAGGAACCTGACTTCGAGCGCTTCGACCAGATTCTCAATGTTTTGGGCGCTCGTAAGCATGGTCGGGATCACCACCAGGGTGTGTGATTCCACCGGAATTCCTTCGGAGAAGTCCATGCGAGGTAGCCTATGTGGCGTCACCAGCAACGTAGCAAGCCAGTTCACCAGTGCCCCCGCCAGATGACTGGTGCACAGAACCAACAGGATACCGATCAGCATGAGAATCCAGCCATGCAACCCATCGGCATGAGCCTTTGCCAGAAGGCTCCCGGTAAAGATCGCGGTCATCAGCGTGATCGCGCCTATATAGAGGAGCAAAGGGAATTGGCTGCTCGTTCTTCGAAACGTCTCAGCCGTGGATATGCGCATCTCAGCCATTCGTTCGAGCTGCGGCAAACCCTTGTCGATCAGGTAGAACCCGACATGTGCCGATCGATCGTCGCCGCCGTGGCTGCCAGCACCTTCGTGTGCCAGCCGGATCGCACGCTTTGCAACCTCTTCTTCGGAATTCAGGCTGTTCTTCGCTATCTTCTCAACCACGTGACGGTATCGATCACGGGTGGAAAAATCCATCTTGGGATAGACACCGGAAGGATCCTCACGCAGTATCTGCTCGACAAAGCTCCTCGTCTCGACGAACTCCTGCCAGTCAATCGCCCCTAGGAGTCGGAGACTGCCGATACTGTTGCTGATGGAGACCTGGTCGGCAGCCTGTTGCTGGGTCTCAGACTGAACCAGCTGCTCAATGGTCAGACCGGGCTCAAAGAGCCACTGCTCGATCCAGGTGAGCGGCAACGCCAGAGCATGGCCCTGTCCCTGCAGACGGCGCGTAAGTTCTGCAACAAATGAGCTCGACAGGGGCGGGTTTGAACGCGCCATGTCCGCGATCACCATGATCAGGCTTTTCGGGTCCTTCGCGGCAATTGCCGTCATCTGGTCCGCCCATGAGTCGGCCAGGTTCCGATCGAGCCTGTCAGCTGCGACCCGAGACCCAACGCGCCGGAGATTCTCGATCAGTGCCAGGCGCAGCATGATGGGTATTGCCCACAATTCGCCCAACTTCAGCGCTGTGACCTGCTGATAGGCTGCAATGAAACTGCTTAAGCTTCCCTGATCCACCCGGCCATCGCCGTGTGAGATCGTCTCCAGGGCGATGTCATACACGCGCGGAAGCCCGGCCGATGGGCCGCTCAATAAGCGCGGCAATTCCCGGCTGTAACCCTTAGGCAAGTGCTTTTTGGCTGTGCGAATCTGTTCTTTTATCAGGTGGAAATTATCAAGCAGCCATTCCCCGGCCGGCGCAATCCGGCGATTTGCCTTTACAGCTGAAGTCAGCAGGTTGCAGGTTTCAACCAGGACGCCTTCATTTTCGGTCAATCTCGCCAGAAGCTGTTCCGGAGCGCGTTTCTCAGTCACCTTATGCGAGTCCGCCAGCGCCCTTCCATGCTGCCTCATCTGGTCACGGCTGAGCAGTTCCGCCCGTAGCGGTGGCTCGTCAAGAGGGTGCTTTTTTGCGAAATTTTCTTTGAGGAGTGACCTCATAGAAAGCAGGGACTTGCGAATCGTTGTGTTGGCAAAATTCACTCTTGAGATCTCCTTCTGACCTACCTCATGTTTATGGCTGCATGCATCGCTGAAACCCTTCATTTATTTTAGCTTTGAGGATGAACGAATCAAGGACATAGGTCTGTTTCATCGTTTCTTTGAATTGATCTCTCGGGAAGACCATGAATATGAGGTCGATAGAGTTAGCCTTCATCTCTTGTATACGCTCTATGCCCACGGATAACATCACTATTTTATATTATCTGATGTTAAGCTGGATAATCTCAGGAAGACATGGTATACCTTATCAATTGGAATGGTTCTGCATTGTTGACTTCCCCTACCGGAAATCGCGTGAAGGCCGCACTGTCACCCATTAAACCCGCAGGAGCGTAGTTGTCCATTCTGGGGGGTTCTATACGTTCTCCTTTTCCTCTCCACTGAATGGGATCTCGAGTTCATAGACACCGGATTCCAGGTGGGCTTTGAGGGGGTGTCCGGTCTTGGAAAACACCTTCATCATGGGTGTGTTCCGGGCCAGGACATCTGCCGTGAATCCTTTTATGTTCTTCTCTTTGGCTATGCGGACCAGGTACTGGAGGAGGAACGTGCCGATGCCCCGGTTCTGCCAATCCTGGTGCGTGGTGAAGGCGACCTCGGCAAAGTTGGAATGAGGGTCGCGGATGTATCGCCCAACGGCTACGATCTGCTCCCTGCTCTCGGGCTCCTCTTTCCCGGTAACTGCGGCAATGGCCATCTTGTCATTGTAGTCAATTGCAGCCATGGGCATGGCAACCTTGTGGTGAAAGGACTTGAGGCTATGGAAGAACCGGGTATAAATGTCCTGCTCCGGGAGGGCATAAATCTCATCCTGGATTGCCCGTTCATCGGTGGCCTTTACCGGGCGGAAGAAGATCTCGGTTCCTTTCTTGTCGGTCCAGTAGGTCTCATATTCCTTCGGATAGAGCACCACCGGCAGGGTCTGATCCTTATAAATGTAGCCTTGGGTCTTGGCTGCCTCCAGCAACTCCTCGCGGAAGTCGGGATGTGCTATATTGATCAACACCATGGCCCGATCCCGTATGGATTTCCCATGCACGTAGGCAATTCCATATTCCGTGACCACATAATGGATGTCACCCCGGGTGACGACCACCCCACTGCCGGCAGAGAGATATGGTACGATCCTGGACATTTTCCCATCATCCGTGGTGGATGGCAGCACCATGATGGATTTGCCCCGCTTAGACAGGGAAGAACCCCGGACAAAGTCCACCTGCCCGCCGATGCCGCTATAAAATTCAAAGCCTAAAGAATCGGAGCATACCTGCCCGGTAAGATCCACGGTAAGCGCGGAATTGATGGATACCATCCTGTCATTTTGGGCGATCACATAGGGATCGTTGACATACTTGCACGGTCTGAACTCGAAGAGTGGGTTGTTGTGCACATAGTCATAGAGCCGTCTTGTTCCCATACAGAAGGCGGAGACGATCTTTCCCGGATGCAAGGACTTCTTCCTGCAGGTGATAACACCCGCCTCGATGAGATCGATGAGACCCTCGGTGAATGTCTCGGTGTGAATACCCAAGTCCCTCTTGTTCATGAGGTAGGGAAATACCGAGTTAGGAATTTTTCCCACACCTGTCTGGATGGTGGATTCGTTTTCGATCAGATCAGCGATAAGTTCACCAATTGCCTTGGCAATATCTCCGGGTGCCTTCTGCACGAACTCCAGCAGGGGGACATCGTTCTCCACAAAGGCATCGATCTCGCTCACATGGAGGAAGCTGTTCCCCAAAGTCCTTGGCATGTTCGGATTCACTTCTGCTACCACATATTGGGCAACCTCGGCTGCCGTCTTGGTTATATCAACCGAGATCCCCAGGCTTACATACCCGCTGTTGTCGGGAGGGGACACGGTGATGAGGGCAGCATCGATGTGCATACTCCCTCTTTCCATGAGCAGGGGGATCTCCGAGAGGAAGATGGGTGTATAATCCGCCCTGCCTTCCTTGATGGCTGACCTGGTGCCTGCCCCGATGAAAAGAGCATTGTGGCGGAAACTTTCGTTGAACTTCTCATCCGTATAGGGCTCGATCCCGAGATCGAGGAAGTGGATGATCTCGGTGTCTGCAAGGTTCGACGCTACGTCGATGAGGGTCTTGACAAGGAGCTGGGGTTCACCACAGGCAGATCCGATGAATATCCGCGCACCCCTCCTGATCCGGGAGAGCGCGGTCCTCGCATCGGTAAGCCTTTCTTTATATGTGTCGTGCCAGTTGAGAATCATGTGACTAGAGTGTTTGCCCTCCCTCAGGCGAAAAGCTGTATCCTTTCAGGTATGGCACATGATACTGGTGAAAAATCATCGCCAAGTAGAAGACCGACTTCCTTATCATATAATCCATGTTCCCTTGAGGACCGGCAGATCGATAGCTTTCGATAAAACATTATAATCCATGATCTCTTGGACCTCTTTCAATAGAAGCCTTAAAATAAGACCGGGCCTTTGTTTGTCAAGGTGAGGATGAAATTCTCATCATCCAGCCTCATCATGCACCCTTGTCCGGAACAATTTGATGATTACTATACGTAAGGTTCTAATAAAAAAGGACTCCATGGAATTCCTCGTGTAGCCCTGGACGGGAAAGGAGATGCCTTTATGATAAAACGGGATCGTATTCTGAAATTTATGGTCTGCATAGGGCTGATAACCGCATTCCTAGGGTGCGCCGCCACACAAAAACAAGAAAGCACCGGCCAGTATGTCGATGACTCGGTAATAACAACCAAGGTAAAGGCCGCAATCTTTAATGAACCAACGCTGAAATCGCTCGAGATCAATGTTAAGACGTATCAAGGGGTGGTCCAATTAAGCGGTTTTGTTGATTCCGATCAGAGTGTGAAAAAGGCAGGAGAGATTGCCGAGGGCATTGAGGGTGTAAAATCGGTGAAAAACGACCTGATTGTAAAATAGGTGCATCACCGCAGATGCCATGTTAATCGGTATATCGCCACAGCCAGTGGTTGCCCTCATCGCGGGGATATTGATTCTCCTTGTCCCCCAGACTATTGAGTTATATCGTTGCCATCTATCTCATTATAATCGGCATTCTCTGGTTGCTCCGCTGACCGGCTTACGAATCTTTTTTTGCCGGACAATTATCAAAATAACCCAGTAGTCAAATCAAAATCCTAAAGGAGAAATACCATGAAATCCAGTACGAAAGACCAAACGGAAGGAACATATCACAAAATGAAGGGTAAGATCAGGGAGATCGCTGGGAAAATCAGCGATAATCCAAAGTTGGAAGCCGAAGGTATCGGTGAAAAGATAGCCGGCAAAGTTCAGGAAAAGATCGGTCAGATCAAGAAGGTTTGGGGGAAGTAGCGAGAGCGGTGTATCATGCGTCGGTGTATCCTTGCGCCTCAGGCATCGAGTAGTCCAAATAGATTCTACCGGTTTGCCGGGGGATCTATTTGAAAGGAGGTTCAAATGTTGTGGACGATTGCGGTAATACTCATAATTCTATGGTTGCTGGGGCTGGTGACCGGCTATACGATGGGCTATTTTATTCACATTCTGCTGGTCATTGCCATTGTCATTGTCCTGGTCAGAATCATCCAGGGACGAAGCCCCATGTAGCTGAGAGTATCCTTGTGACAACATGAAGGAGCTTACATCCGGATAAAACATGACATTCATCAAAGCTCTCTTTTTGTTCCTCCTGTCGATATCCATCTTGGGTATCAGCAGCGGATGTGTGAACTTGCCGAATGTCTCTGAAAAGATTGACGCGGCGCCGACTGCCCAAGACCCGCGCCAAATCGTTTCGGCCAAGGGACTGTTATCTCCAAAACAGAGTAAAGCCATCATGGAACGGCTGAAGCGATCGGTCAACCCGACGGACATTCTGGAACGCTACACTGCAGTGGTGGAATCGGTCACCGAAAGCCCGCTGACGAAGGGAAACAAAGTCACTCTCCTTGCCGATGGCAAAGCTGCCTATGCCGCAATGTTCAAAGCCATGCAGAGTGCCAGAGACCATATCAACCTTGAAACCTTTATCATCGATGATGATAACGTGGGCCGCGAATTTTCTGACCTGTTGTTGAAAAAACAGGCCCAAGGTGTTCAGGTCAATCTGATTTATGACAGCTATGGCAGTCACACTAATCCCGCTGCCTTTTTTCAGCGCTTGCGGGACGGGGGAATTCAGGTCGTCGAATTCAATCCGATAAATCCGTTTAAGGCTCACGGGAACTGGCTTCTCGGGCATCTGGATCACCGCAAGATCTTGATTGTCGACGGCAAGATCGCTATTACAGGCGGCGTCAACATCAGTAGCGTGTACTCGAGCAATCTTTCCGGATGGCATAAAAACAAAGGAACACCACTGCCCTGGCGTGACACGGACGTTCAAATTGAAGGTCCCGCTGTGGCTGAATTCCAAAAGCTCTTTCTTGAAACGTGGTCCAAGCAGCATGGGCCTAAACTAACCGAACGGAACTACTACCCGAGGATGAAAGAAGATGGGAATGCCCTGGTGCGGGTCGTCGGCAGCACACCAGGCTCGGACAACAGGATCACGTTTATCGTGTATGTCGCCGCCATCACGTTTGCAGAGCATTCTATTCATGTGACGAATGCCTATTTTATACCCGACGACCAGATACTGAAGGCCTTCGAGGATGCAGCCAGGAGAGGTGTTGACGTAAAGATTATTCTTCCCGAGACCACCGATTCCTTGCCGGCCTTAGATGCAGCGCGGTATAATTATTCCGAGCTGTTGGAATCGGGGGTGAAGATATACGAACGCCGCAACGCCTTATTGCATGCGAAGACTGCGGTCATTGACGGTGTCTGGTCGACGGTCGGTTCTACCAACATGGACTACTGGAGCCTTTTGAGGGAGGACGAAGTGAATGCGGTTGTTCTGAGCCGTGAGTTCGCTGCTGAGATGGAGAAGACATTTGCCAAGGATCTTTTGGAGTCCCATCAGATAAAATGGGAAGAGTGGAAGAAAAGATCCTTGTTCTCGAAGATGAGGGAGTGGTTTGCGCATTTATTTGACCACTTGCTGTAAACCAAGGATCAAGCCGATGATCTACCCTGCTCCGGAGAAGTGATAATCGGGCCATACACGACGGTGATTTCTCAGTCTGATGAATAGAACTCTAGAGAGAAGTCGAGCCGGAAGGCCCAATGAAGAAAAGTGTGGTCTCAACAATCAACAATTCATACTATCATATGTTGAACCCCTAATCCTGCACTAAGGGTATTTTTTTACCGTTATGTTTACCGTGACGGCGGATGCATTTAACTTGAACCGCACCTTGTCATAGGAAGGTGTGCCGGTCAAATCTCTGGCATTGTTTGAAAAACCATAGGCATCCTTTGGAATCCCTAAGAAATTCTTGTTGAGTGACCCGCTCCCATCGTCATCGTGGTAGGTTCTGATGCCATATTCGCCATAGGGAATACCCTTGAGAATAACCTCCACTCTCTTATTGGTAATCTTGCTCCTGATCCCGCAAAATGCCTTATGCTCATCAACATATCCTTGTTCAGAATTGACCACCGAGATCCAGACAAGACCATTGTTGTTCTCGAATCCGGTCAGGACTATGGTAAGGTCTCCAGTCTGTTGTGCTTCTCGAGAATATATTGAGGTAGCAGGCAATGACAGGATGAGTATGCACAATAATTTTATTCGAAAGCTCATACAAGCCGCCTCTCTTATTTATTCCCCGATGAGAATAAATAGGGTCGATTTTCTCATACTGGTGATTCCTGCGATAACACCTTGGTTTGAAATGTCTGAAAACTGAAGCTCTCCGAAGAGATCATCGCATGTAGTCAGATCATATTATTCTATGTGTGATTTAGCTGTCTTGAGAGCGATATCTTTATCCTTTGTAAATAACCACCATTTCATCCCGGATGAGTGAATACCGGCTTCCTTGTCTTGACCTCTACAATAATACCAGTGTCCAAAACGCTCGACAGTAGAGAAAGGATGATTGCCTGTACAGAGGACACTGCAAGGCCTGATCTCCTTAAAAAGGATGGTTTCGTCAGGGATATCGTCATAAGACAGGTCACCAGGCAATACGATTTGAGATACATCAAAGCCTTCTTTTACCTTCTTATCCAACCATTTTGAAATTTTCATTATGGTATCCTTTCCTAATAAAGATCACAGCGTCATACAAGGATGCTACTTATTATGAAAAATCAGATTCTCAAAAATAATCTTCAATGCTCGTGGCCGGGCCTTATGGTTATCCATGACTTCCTCTTCAGCCGTTATACGGTTGAGTCCATAGAACAGGCGTTTCTGCAGCTTGGTCGTACCCAGCTTGACCTGGGAGAAGAACCTTAAGATATAATCATGGATCTTTGCCTTAATCCACTATATTGCATAGGTCATGAGATGATACCCTTTATGCGGATTGAACTTCTTCACTGCGATCATCAGCCCTATGATCCCTTCCTGAACAGTATCCTCCAGGGGCAGACCATATCCGGCATAATCCATGGCGATCCACACCACGTTTTCCAAATTGGCGGTTATGAGGCTGTCTGCAGCATCAGGATCGCCCTGATCCCTCATATGGACTGCGAGTTTATATTCTTCCTCCTTAGTGAGAGCAGGCACCTGTTTGAACTGATCTATGAGTTCACGAACAGCATGATTGTATACAATCGGATAATACATCATGAACTCATCCTCAAAGTCATCTCCTTACCCGTCTATGGCCACACGAGGAGTACTATCTCCGCTTTCCGCCGGACCCCTAATGTCCAATACACCCGAACTATTTTCCCGGCTGTACGTCCTTGGCCCAGTTTGGGCGGCGTATCGCATGGAGGATGAGTGGTATGCCGCAGAACACCACCGTGCCGACGATCACGAGTATCACATAGACAACGGGTGAGCCCACCGGCAATTGATCGGGAGGGAAGAACGCCACCAAGAAGCTGAAGAGCACCCCCACGAAGCCCACACCAGCGACCAGCCACATGCCAGCCAGACCAACGGGCACTTTAAATGGCCTCGCAAGATCCGGCTTTGTGTAGCGAAGCCTGATACCGGCTGCGTACATGAACATGTAGGCGATCAGGTAGAGAGCGATCGTCATCGCTGAAACCAGAAAGAACACGACGGAGACGTCTTTTATCACAAAATACAGGCAGGACATGACTGTTACCACGACACCCTGGATCATAAGGATGTGTGTCGGCATGCCATGACCGTTCATCGCGTGTAGCACTGGAGGCAACTCTCCATCGTGCGCGGTCGCAAGCAACCCGCGGCTTGGGCTGCCAAGCCAAGCAAATACGCCGCTAATTGCCCCTATTCCCACGAGCAGCGAAAGCAAAGATGTGAGCCACCCAGCATGCCAAATATCGCCGATCACTGCACTGAATGTGTCAAAGACGCCGGATTGTAGAGAAATCTTCTCATACGGCAAAATTGCTGCAACAGGAACGGCTCCAAGGGCAAAGATAAGCAACGAGATAATCGCAGCCAGTCCTATAGCTGCCGGATATTCTCTACTTGGATTTCTCATCTCCATGACGTGCACTGCCTGCACCTCCACGCCGGCAAACAGCAGCACGATCCCTGCGAGAAACGCAACCGTTCCTAATCCATGGATTGCCGGCCAGAAACGTGCTTGTCCATTTTGTGATAATGCAGGATCGGTGAGGTGCTGCCATGCTATGGGGTGCCCTGATGCAATCCAGTAGCCAAAGAGCAGGAGGAGACAAATTCCGGGAAGGACCGTCCCGATGATGAACGTCCAGTTGGCAACTTTGGCGAAGACTTCCACACCTTGAAGAACGACGACAGTCGCCAGCCAATAGACAACAATGCAAAAAAGCCCGACGTAAATTCCGTTCTTCGCCAGGTCGGGACGGCCAATCGTATAGGCGAGCGCTGCCGCTCCAAAGGTAAGCGCTACCGGATACCATACGACGTTCTGAATCCACTGGAGCCAGATTGCCAGGAATCCCCAGTGTACGCCAAATGCTTGGCCGACCCAGGCATAAATACCGCCTTTTTTATCAGCAAAGGCGCCGCCGAGTTCAGCCGAAACCAGCGACGCCGGAATAAGGTAGAAAATAACTGTGAACGCCAGATAGGCGAACATCGTCATCTCCTCCTTTGCGAGTAGTGGCAAGCCACGCAGACTGGTCACCACAGCAGCCGCTGTCATTAATCCAATCGATAAGACGCCCAGAGCTTTCTTTTGTTCCCTAATCGGTTCCATTATACCGTCTCCTTCCTTCGCTGGCACTTGATATCGTTAATGGCGCAGCTAACGAACACTTGACATGGTCTGGGAGCTAGAACGCCGCCAGATGGAGCGCCCGGCTTATTGTCAAGTTGGTAGCTTTTCCTTCGGCAAGGCGTGATGAGTGAAGGTCGTGCCTTCTGCCGCTGTCAACGGCTTGGTCGATGGATGTTTCTGCATGTGGTTGATCGAACGCCGAAAGTCTTCTAACAGCATGTCCGCCATATCGCGGCTGAAGCCATGCCGGATCAGCAGTCGCATCACCACCACGTTGGTGATATTCGGCAGCATCGTGTAAGCCGCAGCCTGCCAGCCGCGCATGCGTAACCGATCGGAGAGATCAAACAACGTGTAGCCCGGATCGGTGCCATCCTTGATAACCCAAGAGACGGCAGGAATGCCCTTACTACTGTCGCCGTCGAAGAACAGCTCGAACGGACCAAGCTTTCGTATCTCCTGCCCTATGTATTGCGCGGTGTCGTAGGCATTCTGCTGGATGCGCCGGTAGCCCTCGCGTCCCAGCCTTAGAAAAAGATAATACTGGGAGACGATCTGGCCGCCAGGGCGCGAGAAATTCAGCGCGAAGGTGGGCATGTTCCCCCCAAGGTAATTGACCCAGAAGATTAAGTCTTCCGGCAGATCGCTTTGTTCGCGCCAGACCACCCACCCCACACCAAGAGGGGCCAGCCCGTATTTATGGCCAGAGCTGTTAATGGAACGTACGCGCGGAATCCGAAAGTCCCACACCAGGTCGGGCTCCACGAATGGTGCTACGAAGCCTCCCGAGGCAGCATCCACATGCATTGGAACATCCAATCCCTTTTCGTGCGCCAGCCGGTCCAACGCCTGGGCCACTTCTGCTACCGGCTCGTATTGACATGTGAATGTTACGCCGAAGGTAGGCATCACACCGATGGTATTCTCATCCACCCGTTTCAGAACTTCTTCCGGTGTCATACCCAGCCGACCATGCTCCAGCGGAATCTCCCGCAGTTCAACGTCGAAATAGCGAGCAAACTTGTGCCAACACACTTGCACTGGTCCGGTGATCAGATTGGGCTTGTCTGTCGGTTTGCCCGCTGCTTGCATGCGCTCACGCCACTTCCACTTCAGCGCCAACCCGCCCAGCATACAAGCTTCGCTTGACCCGGTCGTAGAGCATCCGATTGCGCTAGCGGCCTTGGGTACATTCCAGAGATCAGCGAGAATGTGGACACATCGGCTTTCCAATTCCGCCGTGGCCGGGTATTCATCCTTGTCAATCATGTTCTTGTCGATAGACGCATCCATCAGCGGGTGGATCTCGTCGTCGAGATAGGTCGTGCAAAAAGTAGCAAGGTTTTGCCGGGCATTGCCGTCCAGAATGAGTTCGTCACTTACGAGCGCATGTGCAACGTCGGGCCGTAGCTCATGCATTGGCATCCGATATTTGGGCACCGGTACATCCGCCGCCCGCGTCCCATAGATATCCGTATCTAGTTGATCGCGAATATCTTCTCGTTTATATAGTGCCATGTCAGTCTCCCTTCACTTTGAAGAGACCACGGTGTTACTGCTCGACGTTTTCCCGTTGAGTGACCGTGATCAGCTAGGCTTTTCCACGTTTTCTATATTGGAACCTACCTTTAATAATCATCAAATTGTTCAAATCAAGGATGCATGATGAGATTGAGTTAAGTTCTGTTCACGACATGATATTTGAAGAAATCAACTATCTTGAATTGTCATCAAAAGATCATCGTAATCTTCCATGGAGGCTTTCACCACCTCGATGGAACGCTCTCTGCCGTATAGCTCTTCGATCCAGACCTCAGCCTCTTTGCCGGGCGCTATCTTATTGGTGCTAAAGTAATGCTTCATGCGCTCGATAATAATATCCGGCAGCTCCGAGATGTCTTCAACCTTGTCCCACACCATGTCGTTGGCGAGGAGGTGCTCATAATAGCTCCTTCCTTTTGTTTGTCGCGGAATAAAAGGATAGAGCATTCTTATCATTATTTCATATACTTATCCTGCTTGATGTAATATTATCGCTAACTATGAGTTTTGCAATTGGCTCCCTTTTCAAAGAATAAAGGTTGAAATGAAGATGAAGCCTTCCAGGTTCTTTAATGTATGCCTCATATCGCTGGCTCTGCTCTTAGGGTCATGCATAACAGAGCAGGAGATGTACAAATCAGCCACTGGTGAAAAGGAGCTGCCGAAATGGCGGATCCTTTCAAGGGCCAGGGAAGAATATGGGCCGTATACTCGATGGAAGGAGGCCCTAATACGGGAGCTCACCGATGGAAGCTCGCTTGTATACACCAGGAAAGGACCTGTAGAATATACCATCAATGGGCACAGCGGGCCGTATCTCATGATCATGCACGGAGATCCGGGCGGTTATGACCAGACTGCAGCCCTGTTCAGCGACATGTTCGGAAAAGGGTTGCGAATTCTCAGCTGGTCCCGTCCCGGTTATCTGCGCACTCCGGTGCAGGATGGCAGGTCTTTTCAGGAGCAGGCCGATATTGCAGCAGCCCTCATGGATGAGTTGGGCATCAAACAGGCCGCTGTTCTCGGGTATTCGGCCGGAGGACCGGTGGCTGTCTATTTCGCTACCCGGCACCCGAAGCGTATCAGGGCACTGATCCTTGAATGTGCAGTGACCCAGAAATGGGTTGTCAGTTCCGAGAACCTGGAGGAAAAGATCTACTTCGGATACCTGATGTACAATGATCCGTTCCTCTGGACCTCTGAGGTCACCGGGCGGATTGCACCACGGCTCATCGGCATGTCGACCATCGAGATGGAAAGCACTCTTGATAAAGCGGCAGCACAGAAGCTGATGGATGATATCATGCATGATCCGCGAAGGGTGAAGGTGCTCAAGGACCTTACGAACAGCATGAGTCCTGGGTATCTCCGCAGAGATGGCATGGAGAACGATGTGGAGCAGCTCAAGAAGGTGAAAGATCTTCCTCTCGATAAAATCAAGGCGCCCACCTTGATTATCCATGGGACCGACGATGCAGTTGTCTCTGTGGCGGATGCTGCACGGGCCGCCAATGCAATACCAGGGGCACAGCTCTATCTCGTTCACAATGGTTTCCATGTCATGGCCCTGACGGATGCGATAGACAAGATTACGCAGAAGAGGGTTACATTCTTAAAGAAGTACGCCACTCAATAGTTACAAACATCAAAACCTGTATTTAAAGTTTTTTCAACAATCTTAGTTGAAACCTCCGTAACTAATCACACAATTTTAGAGCGTGACCTTTGGGACGTAATCCATAGATATCTCTACAACAATACATCCATCAAAGGGTCTTTTAGCAGCATTGGGCTTGTATTGGAAATGCTATTATAAAGAAATGGGAGGACTTGACTAAGGATTGAGCAGACTTACTATGAAACAGGAGTTCAATATTTATCTGGAAAGACAAATCTCAGATATTCATAAAAAGGAGGTTTTAAAATGGCACATAAAATATTTTTGATGGCAGGGTTGTTTGTAATTATTGTCTTTAGTCAAGTGGCTGTTGCCCCGGCAGCATACTCTCAGACTGCAATAGAGACCCAAAGCAAGACAGTAGGGCCAAAGGTCGACTTTCAAAAGGCCCATGAGTTCTTTCTTAAAAAGGAGTTCAAGGCATCTGCTGCTGAAATACGAAAAGGTGCGGAATATTTAAAGAAAGAGGCAGAATCTGCCAGTGATGAAGGCAAAAAAGGCTTAACGGCCTCTTACCAGGAATTGGACAAGATGGCAGATGAAGTTGAAAAGGGGGCTGTAAAATCAGACAAGAAACTAAAAGATGCATTTTCCAGGGCTGAGCATGCATTAGCCAATAATTACTATCTAAAGGCATCTGATTCATGGGCCAAGAAAGAAACAAAAGAGGCCGGTCATGCGCTTAATTCTGCGGCAGAACATTTAGAACTGGCAGCAAAATGGTCAGGCCATAAACTAGATGCTGGCGCATCGAAAGCAATCAGCCTAGGACGCGAGGTCTCTGGCAAACTTGTCCAAGGCACAGGATATGTATCCGAAGAGGTCGGCAAGGGCCTGAAAAGCATGGGTGATGCAATATCAGGGTTTGGCAAAAAAATCATGCCCGGGGAAAAATAAGGATAACAAAGGATATCTCTTATATATACTCTGCGATACAAATGGGAAAGATCCGGCCGGCAATGATCTCACCAAGAATCCTGAAAAAACATACGCTGGCATGCATGAAAGTCCGAGGCTTGTGCTGCGAGAAGGATATATCGAGAAGTTAAACAATCTCTTGACTTTGTCGATTCTCGGGCTATTAACGCTGAAGACATAAGATAGTTAACGCTCAAGAGGAAGTATTACTTTCGATCTTTTCCAGATCGGGTTAAAGGTAAACCTTTTCACAATCATTTTAGACTTTGTACATGAGCAGAATATTTTAAAGGACCCTCACATGAAACACCATATCCTCTGTATCAACAGCGGCTCTTCATCCATGAAGTTTGCCATGTACCTTATCGATACAACCGAGAAACTCATAGCCGAAGGGGCGGTGGAACGGATCGGTCTGTCAGGCGGCTGGCTCTGGCTGAAGGATGGCCAAGGGAAACGACTTGTGGACAGCCACCCGGATTTTTCCGACCACAAAGAGGCAGTCAAGGCGATGTTCACCACGGCCATAGAGGAGCAGCATCTTCCAGCCCCGGATGCGGTCGGGCACCGACTGGTCCATGGAGGGCCGAAACACATGGCCCCTGAAGTGGTGACACCCGAACTGATGCTCACCCTGAGAAGCCTCATCCCCTTGGCCCCCTTGCACCTGCCCAGTGAGATCAAAGGCATTGATGCAGTAGCCGAGCACTACCCGAAACTCAGCCAGGTAGTCTGCTTTGATACCGCCTTTCACCGCCGGATACCGGAGGTGGCCCAGTGGCTGCCGATCGTACGCAGCCTCTGGCATGAAGGGATACATCGCTATGGGTTCCATGGTCTTTCCTATGAATACATAGTCAGTGCCCTGGGCAGCGACACGAAAGGACGGGTCATCATTGCCCATCTGGGCAGCGGTGCCAGCATGGCGGCCCTGAAAGACGGACACCCCCAGGACACCACCATGGGGTTCTCTGCCCTGGGCGGGCTCATGATGGGCACGAGATGCGGTGATCTTGATCCGGGCATCCTGCTCTACCTCATGGACGAGAAAGGCTATGATGCCCGTCA